>WBZO01000338.1_pt1 | contig 107582 bp, 100 predicted proteins | sample 5204261 | NCBI WGS metagenome assembly WBZO01 (sample SAMN12412400, study PRJNA552823) | activated sludge metagenome | isolation source: activated sludge from anammox sidestream of wastewater treatment plant... | place: USA: North Carolina | collected 2017-09 | reverse complement strand
TGCGTGTCTTCTTCGGGCGATATTCAAAACCATTCTCGCCTAAGCTGCGCTGCTTCATTAATTCAATCCTTTTATCTGACTATCAATACAATCGGGATAATAGCTGAGGTTTTGCAGAGAGTCCTTAAAAAGGCAATAAAACTATGCGCTGTAACCCACCTGCGAGCTACTAGGGCAACAATCCACATACTATTTGCATCAAACGACGACAACGATTCTTAGGAAGGATATTGATATTGGTCAATATCCAAGCATGCTCGCTATTACTCAAAATTATTAAAAATTTTGGCAAATATTTTCTTGTAACCCACCATTTAATATTACTATGTCATAACATTTGTTGGTATCACGTACCATAAATTCTTATCAAGGGAGGAAAAATGCTGAAGCTCAAGCAAGTTATTGTGCTTTTAATACTGACAATCTTCTTTTTTCCAGATGTGTACGCGGCAAAATGGGAAAAAATAGAAGTACCCAACATAGAAACAACTATCTGGGATGATGATGGTAACTATAAAGATATTAAACCAGGCTGTGCATTCAGTTATTTGCCGGACGGAACAAGCTTACCTAATCAACCATTTCACTTTTATTATCGAAAAGGAACCGTAGCAAAAACTCTCATCTATTTCAATGGAGGCGGTGCTTGCTGGAATGGCGCTACGTGTCTAACCTCGCTGACCATTCCAGTTACGCCAACAACCCGTCCTGCCTATAATCCTTCAGTTATAGATGAAAACAATCCTGAAATATTAAGTGGAATAATGGATTCCACTCGCCCAGATAATCCACTAAAAGACTGGAACATGGTTTTCATTCCTTATTGCACAGGAGATGCTCACATTGGCTCCAAAGATGAAATTTATACCGATCCTTCAGGGATAATTAATTCCGGCAATCCCGTCACGATACAACACCGTGGTTTTGATAATTTCATGGCGGTACGTGAATGGCTCAAACAACAATCCGACCGAACTACTACCACACAAATACTCGTTGCCGGCTCCAGTGCAGGAGCCTACGGCGCACTCATGAATTTTTCGCGGATACACAGCATCTATCCAAAAACAACGAAAATTTCGTTGCTATCAGATGGTGGAGTAGGTGCCTTTATCAATCAATTTCTGAATACAGTTTTTAAACCCGGTGGTCCCTGGGGAACGGAACATACACTCGCGTACTGGATACCGGGAATCACTAATATTGCCAACAATAACGCTCTTAATTTTTTTACCAATCTAACAAAAGGGATAGAACGTCATTTTGCCAGCAGTAAGTTTGCTTATGTTACGTCAGCCTGGGATAGCATCCAGATGCTATTTCTCAATATCATGAGAAAGACAGATATGGGAGTCAATGATCCTAATCAATGGTTTAATCTGCCTCCAGCCACAGCAGTGGAATGGAATCTAAGAATGTTAGCCACATTGAATACCAACGTCTTGTTCAACCCTAACGCAAAATACTATATTGGCGCAGGGACCTATCATGTAGCATTACTGGATGTATTTGTACCAGGTATCTTTTACTCTGAAAAAAGTGCTGGCAATATTTATTTAAAAGATTGGGTGAATCGACTGATTACCGACGATAAAAAACACCCTCTGATTAATTTAATGTGCAGCGGATTTTGCGGCGCACCGTTTTTGCCTTAAAAACTGGAATAACCTGTTCCTGATGACTATTTTAGTCAGCATGACACTGATTCACTGTTTATTCGTGTATCGTTACCTGTATAGTCAACGTATATAAAATGGTTCTATCCAGAAGAGTTATTCAACTATTTGATTTTGTTATTTTTTAGCAGCTTCCACTTGTATTCATTTGAATCCAATAGAATTCAAGCCAGAAGCATACGCAGATAAATACTCAAGCATATACCTGACTAATGTGATGGCATTTTAAGGAAGCTCTGCAAAAAGTTAGCGAAGTAGTCAGCTCAAGGCAACAATCGGCGGCGCAAGTGATACATAATAAATGGGTATTTTGAGCTGATTTTTAACACAGAAGATAACACAGATAATTTTGCAGAAGCTCCTTAAACTGCATCCACCTACTTACATCCGTATGTAATCAATTGATGGATATTGCGGTTTAATCAAGAAAATATTTTCAGTATATCCTCAGTATAATTTCAACAACTAATAGTGAGTGGCTTATAAATTATTGGAACTTCATCTGTCGTGATATATACAGATCATTTCCTCAATAAGCTAAATAGCTATTTTCCTGATCGGATCGTTGCTCCGCTAAATCATTCTCCAGCAAATTGGTTGGTAGTGGACCACCATAAACACCCCGTCAGGACTGCTGCAATACAAGTATTGTTTAATTATTTCTCTGTCGATGAATAGTGAAAATCTTCTACTTCTCCTGATATTACTGCCTTTTGCCGGCAGCATACTGGCAGCACTACTGCCGACCAACGCCCGCAATATGGAAGCATGGTTATCAGGGTGTATCACAATCATTGCGCTGATGATTGTGATACACCTTTATCCAACTATTTCAGAAGGTGGAGTGCTGCGCAATGAAATTACCTGGTTACCTGGGGCAGATCTAAATTTCACTCTTAGGATGGATGGTTTTGCCTGGATGTTTTCCATCCTGGTTACTGGTATCGGTTTTCTGGTAGTACTTTATGCCCGCTACTACATGTCGCCTGAAGATCCCGTTCCACGTTTTTTTTCTTTCCTGTTGGCCTTTGCCGGAGCCATGCAGGGAGTCGTTATTGCAGGCAATCTGATCCTGCTAGCCATTTTCTGGGAACTTACCAGTATTTTTTCATTTTTATTGATCGGTTACTGGCACCATAATGCGACCGCACGCGATGGTGCACGCATGTCATTGATCATTACTGGGACTGGCGGGCTTTGTCTACTGGTCGGACTGGTTCTTATTGGTCACATCGTCGGCAGTTACGACCTTGATCACATATTGGCCTCAGGTAATACCATTCGAGAACACACGCTGTATGTTCCAGTATTGATACTCATTTCATTGGGCGCATTAACCAAAAGTGCACAATTTCCATTCCATTTTTGGTTACCTAATGCAATGGCAGCACCTACGCCGGTTTCTGCTTACTTGCATTCAGCAACCATGGTAAAAGCTGGGGTATTTCTACTCACTCGATTATGGCCAGTATTATCTGGTACAGATGAATGGTTTTTATTACTGGGGCTAGCTGGCATGAGCTCTCTGCTGCTCAGTGCTTATTTCGCTATTTTTCAGCAAGATCTTAAAGGGTTGTTAGCTTATTCAACTATTAGCCATCTTGGTTTAATTACCACATTACTTAGTTTTGGCAGCCCTTTGGCTGCGGTAGCGGCAATTTTTCACATGCTGAATCATGCTACATTCAAAGCCTCTTTGTTTATGGCAGCTGGAATTATTGATCACGAAGCAGGCACACGCGATATGCGAAAGTTGAGCGGTCTTTTCAGCTACATGCCAATCACTGCTACGCTCGCCATGGTAGCTAGTGCTGCCATGGCAGGGGTGCCACTGCTTAACGGATTTTTATCCAAGGAAATGTTTTTTGCTGAAACACTTGGGCAGCACTCCGATTCAGCTTTGGATCATGTGCTCCCTTATGTAGCCACGATTGCTGGTGCTTTTTCGGTTACCTATTCCATACGATTTATCCACACTGTTTTTTTCGGAGAGGCGCCACTCGCTCTCCCGCGTAAGCCGCATGAACCTCCACGCTGGATGCGATTACCTATTGAGTTTTTGGTATTGGTTTGTCTAGTAATCGGCATCATTCCCAGTGTAACCATTGGTTCTTATCTGCATACCGCCGTCACCTCAGTATTACGTGAATACACGCCACTTTACAGCCTCGCGATATGGCACGGTATCAATACACCGTTAATCATGAGTCTGACAGCACTTATCAGTGGTGCACTACTTTATCTAATTCTACAAAATTACCTTGCAAGTAGTGAGGATGGTCCGCCAGGTATACGACAACTAAAAGGACAGCGCATTTTTGAACGATTCTTGGTTGCACTTTCCTGGCGTTGGGCTCGTTGGATGGAAGATCTTTTAGGCACACAACGTCTACAGCCACAGTTATTTTTAGTGATTGTGATCGCATTGATCGCAGGCAGCTGGCCATTCCTACAAACAAAGGTTACGCTTGATCTAACGGCCGGCAGCAGAATAGACCCGGTGTTTGCAGTATTGTGGGGGATCGGAATTGTTTGTGCGCTCGGCGCTGCCTATCAGGCCAAATATCACCGATTAGCTGCGCTGATTTTAATGGGAGGTGCTGGTCTGATTACCTGCATCACTTTTGTTTGGTTTTCCGCGCCTGACCTTGCAGTTACTCAACTAGTAGTTGAAATCGTAACCACCGTTCTGATTTTACTGGGTTTGCGTTGGCTGCCCAAAAGATTGGAGCAAATTGACAACGCTACCACATTAATCGCACGAACACGTCGATTGCGCGACTTCATACTCGCCGTTAGTTGCGGGACAGGTATGGCATGCATCTCCTATGAAATAATGACGAGTGCTGAATTACCCGAAACCATCGCCAGCTTCTTCCTAAAACACGCCCACTCGGAAGGAGGGGGCAATAATGTTGTCAATGTTATCCTAGTTGATTTTCGTGGCTTTGATACATTTGGTGAAATTACAGTATTGGCTATAGTAGCGTTGACCGTTTATGCATTACTGAGACGCTTTCGTCCAGCTCCGGATAGTATAGAAATTCCTGAACAACAACGTATGCAAAATGATTTTGATGATCGCCATCCTGAACGTAGGATTGGCGAAACAGTACACGATTACCTGATGGTGCCAGCAGTACTCATGCAATGGATGTTTCCATTTATTATTGCCTTAACTATCTATTTTTTCCTACGTGGCCATGATTTACCGGGAGGTGGATTTGCTGCAGGTATCATTCTGGCAATTGGCCTATTACTGCAATACTTGGCCAGCGGAACCCGCTGGGTAGAAAGCCACTTACGTATCCTGCCATTGCGCTGGATGGGTTTGGGTTTATTGCTAGCTGCACTGACAGGAATGGGGGCATGGTTATTTGGATTTCCTTTCTTGACAACCTATACCACTCATCTGGAAATACCGCTGATCGGTAGAATCTCTGTAGCAACTGCATTATTTTTTGATCTCGGCGTCCTCTTGCTAGTAGTGGGTGCAACTGCGCTTATGCTGATTGCTATTGCACACCAATCCATTCGTAGTCACCGCGTGCAAGCAAGTGAGTCAGCTAAAGCTGGTGGGGATAATTGATGGAACTGACCTTATCACTCGGTATTGGCATATTGGTGGGGTCAGGTGTTTGGCTATTGCTGCGTCCACGTACCTACCAAGTTATTATAGGATTAGGATTACTTTCTTACGCTGTCAATCTTTTCATCTTTAGCGTTGGCCGACTAGTCATGGATAATCCGCCAATTACACCTGCTAATACTCAAGTTGATCTAGCCTCTTTCGCTGACCCCGTACCCCAAGCATTAATACTGACTGCTATTGTGATTGGTTTTGCTACAACTGCATTATTTCTAGTTATTTTATTGGCTGCACGTGGTTTAACAGGCACTGATCACGTGGATGGCAAGGAGCCAGATTGATGAAATTGGCTCCAGAACACCTGATTATTGCACCCATATTGATTCCGTTAATTACAGGCGCATTACTGCTTTTTCTCGATGACCGTGGACGCAAACTGAAAGCAACCTTATCCATTCTGGCCACTTGTGCCCTACTAATAATCTCGATACTACTGCTACGCTTTGCCGATACCAATGGAGATGCCAACGAAGGAAGAATTGCCGTTTATCTACTAGGCAACTGGCCGCCCCCTTTTGCGATCAACTTAGTATTGGATCGCTTATCAGCCATGATGTTGACGCTCACAGCCACACTCGCCTTACCCACCTTAATATTTTCATTAGGGCGCTGGCACAAGTCTGGCGCACATTTCCACACACTGTTTTTATTGTTGCTAATGGGGTTGAACGGCGCGTTTCTGACCGGAGATCTATTCAACCTCTTCGTATTTTTTGAAGTCATGTTAGCCGCCTCCTATGGATTAGCATTGCATGGATCAGGACTACTCCGGGTAAAAGCTGGATTGCACTATATCGCTATCAATCTGGTTGCCTCTCTCTTGTTCCTAATCGGAGTAGCACTAATTTATGGTGTAACTGGCACGCTTAACATGGCTGATCTTGCATTAAAAATTCCACTAGTCGAGGTATCAAGCCATGCCATGTTGGAAGCAGGCGCGGCTATTCTGAGCGTTGCTTTTCTCGTTAAAGCAGGTATGTGGCCTTTAAGTTTTTGGTTACCTGCCACTTATGCTGCAGCACCCGCGCCATCTGCTGCTATCTTTGCCATCATGAGCAAAGTAGGTATTTACGTACTACTGCGTCTGATGTTACTTTTTTTCGGAAATAATCCCGATTTTACCAATGGGTTGGGTATACAAATCCTACTATATGGTGGACTGGCAACCATTGGTTTTGGCACGGTTGGCGTACTGGCTTCTCAAACTTTAGGGCGATTTGCTGGTTTCTCGGTCTTAATTTCATCGGGTACGCTGCTAACAAGCATGGGGCTAGTGCAAACTGACATAACTGCAGGAGCCTTGTTCTATCTTGTAAGTTCTACACTCGCTATTAGTGCTCTTTTCATGCTAATTGAGCTCATTGAAAGAGGGCAAAGCATGGCGGCGAGCGTACTGGCAGTCACCATGGAAGCCTTCGGCTATCAGGACGAAGAAACAGAAAATGAAGAAATTGTAGGGGTAGTTATTCCTCGAACTCTTGCCGTACTTGGTACCTGCTTTGCAGCCTGTGCAATTTTACTGATTGGCCTGCCACCACTTTCAGGATTTATCGCTAAATTTGTCATTCTTTCTGCATTATTCAATCCCGATATGCTTAGCCAAGCAACAAACATTTCGGCTGCTTCCTGGTGGTTTACCGCGCTACTCATTCTTTCTGGACTTGCTACGCTGATTGCAATGAGTCGCTCCGGTATTCACACTTTCTGGGCTCCTTCAGTCGATACCCCACTACCACGGGTATTGCTGATTGAAATTGTGCCAATTGCTGCTCTGCTATGTGTAACGCTAATATTGACGATACAGGCCGGGCCAGTTATGCGCTTTATGGAAGCAACCGCTACTAATTTACATACGCCACAACCTTATATTGAGGGCGTGATAAATGTGCCACGCGCTCAGCAACTACAACCGATAGAGCGAACAGAATGAGTAGATTGTTATTTTCTTACCCGCTCCTCATTGTTACACTGATTATCACTTGGTTGCTGTTGACTGATTTTTCGTTCAACCACTTGCTGATCGGATTAATTACTGCTCTTGTTGCAGCCTGGGGATTAGCAGCTTTACGACCAGCAAAACCACGGATCAAACGCTGGAAACCACTGCTCAAGTTATTCGCTATCGTATTTTACGATATCGTGCGCTCCAATATTGCTGTTGCCACTATCATCCTGCATGGCGGCAAGCGAATCGGAAAATCAAACTTTATGACTATTCCGCTTGATTTGCGTGATCCCACTGGACTAGCTTGTTTAGCCATTATTATTACTAGTACACCTGGCACCGCTTGGATTGATTACAACTCGGCACGCAGTATTTTGATACTTCACATTTTTGATTTGGTAGATGAAGCCACTTGGCTAAACCTGATCAAGAATCGCTATGAATATTTATTACGAGAAATATTTGAATGATGAGTATTACCATATTTTTCTGGGCAGTTACTATCGCACAAATCGCGCTGGCAACCGCTATGGTTTTGGCATTAATTCGTATGATCAAAGGACCACATGCGCAAGATCGCGTACTAGGTCTGGACACCCTCTATAGTAACGCAATGTTATTGATGCTGGTTTTTGGCATACGTACCGGAAATTCACTTTATTTTGAAATTTCATTGATTATTGGGGCGCTTGGTTTCGTTGCAACAGTAGCCCTTGCCAAATTCCTGATGCGTGGAGAGGTGATTGAATGAATCAAGCGATTAATTTACCCGATTGGGCTACCTTGCTTGTTGCTATCTTTTTAATTGTTGGTGCAGGCTTAACTTTGATTGGTTCTCTCGGGCTCTATCGTTTAGGCAGTTTCTATGATCGTATCCATGCACCAACATTAGGAACTAGTTGGGGAACAGCTGGTATCGTTATTGCCTCAATTATTTATTTCAGTGTAACGGAAGCACAACTCGTATTACATCAGTTATTAATAGGTGCTTTTGTAACAGTTACCACTCCCATCACGCTTATATTGCTGAGTCGCGCTGCGTTATACCGTGATCGGGCAAAAAATAATCCGCATGTCCCGCCATTAGATCTACCTACTCATACAACTAATATAACCGAAAACACAACCGAAGCACTGACTCCCGAGCACAAACAGGCTACGCACTACGACAACAACGCATCTATCTGATTAAATTACCGCTAGATAGTTTTTATTTTCTCAATACCTGCAGCGGTGGCAGAGATAATGTAGCACGAGTTCCTATCAGACCAAATATCATTACACCTACTATGCTGACCAGCACACTGAGTACACCAATCCACGGACTCGGCGAATAGGTAATATGGAGTACATGTTTGCCTATCAAAAATCCCAAGACACTTGCCCCTGCTACCGCAAAACAACCTGCCAATGCTCCCAGTACAGCAAACTCTACCGCCCACGCACGCGCTAGCTGCTGTTTTTTCGCTCCCAGTGTGCGGAAAATGGCAGCTTCATAAATTCTTTCATCCTGGGTTGAGGCAATCGCAGCATACATTACCGCGAACCCCGCCAGCAATGTAAATAAGAATACAAATTCGATTGCGTGTGTTACCTCCCCAACCATACCCTGTACACGCTCGATTACACTGGCTACATCAATAATCAAAAAGTTTGGAAAGGTGCGCGTTAACTCCTGCATGATATGTGCCTTATCAGGCGGCAGATAAAAGCTAGTGATATAGCTCGCAGGATAATTATCGAGTAACCCAGGACGAACTACAGCAAAAAAATTCACATGGAAAGTATCCCAATCTACTTTACGCAAACTCGTAATTGTTGCTGAAAAATCCCCTCCTCCTGTATAAAAGCTCAAGCGATCTCCCAGTTTGAGGCCAAGTGTTTCGGCAAACCCTTCTTCCATTGATAACTCATTCTCGGAAGGGTCTCGCTCTTCACGCCACCAGTGACCCGCCACGATTTCATTATCTGACTGCAGGGTATCTGTCCACGATAAATTAAATTCACGATTGAGTAGCTGCTTGGCATGTGGATCAGGATAATCTTCAAGGTTAATCTCTCGATCATTTATTCGCAACAATCGACCTCGCACCATCGGAAAAACTTTTGGGCGTGGAATACCATGTTCATCGAAAAATTCCATTAATTGTGCCTGCTGATCAGGCTGAACATTAACTAGAAACTGATTCGGCGCGTTCTCTGGTAAACGTGACTGCCAATCTTGCAGGAGATCACTGCGCGTCAGAGTGAGTGTCAGCAACGCCATCAACCCCAGCCCCAGCGTAGTTGCTTGTATCAAACTAGGAATAGCGCGTCTTCGTATATTGGCAAGCCCGTAGCTCCATGGACCAGAACCAGCAGGACGTGTCAGCAGAAACAGTCTGATAAGCAACCAGCCAAACAAACCGAAAAAAATGAGCGCTAGTAAAAAACCTAGCATGATTATGATTCCCAGCTTGAACGATCCAGCCTTCCAGATAAACAAGATAGCCAATATACTCGTCCCAAATCCATAGCCCGCTAAACTATGCATATTGGCCAATTCCAGATCACGCCGGATAACCCGTAATGCAGGAACCTGCCGCAAGTTCAGGAGTGGCGGCAAGGCAAATCCTAGCAGTAATACCATCCCTGTTAGTATCCCCTGGACTGCTGGCAGAACATTTGATGGCGGTAGGGCAATTTCCATAAACTTTTCCAGCCAATACGCCAGAAAATCCTGAGCAAACATAGCCAGCAAGCATCCTAACAAACTAGCCGCCATACCCAATATAATGAAGTAGTATGAATACAATCGTAACAAATCAGATTCGGTTGCACCCAAACAACGCATGACTGCACAACCATCCAAATGACGTTGTATAAAGCGGCGAATAGCTAATGCAATTGCTGCTGCAGCTACTACTACGCTAGCTAACGCTGCCAGATTGAGGAATTTTCCAGCACGATCAAGTGCTGAGCGAATCTCTGGGCGCGCCTCCTGAATTCCGATAACTCGCTCTCCCGGGGACAACCTATTTTTTGCCCAAAGCCTAAATTCCTTTACCAAGGATTCTCTACCAGCCACCAGTAGTTGATAACTGATTCGGCTACCAGGTCGGATCAGCTGTGTTGCTGCTAAGTCTTTTTCATTCATCAGCAACCTTGGATTCATACTCACAAAGCCAACCGAATGATCCGGCTCACTTTCTATCAAGGATGTAATAGTCAACTTAGCAGCGCCTACCTCGATCTGATCTCCTAATGTTGCATGCAATGCATCAGTTACTTTCTTGTCTACCCAGACTGTTCCAAGTTTGGGAATTCCCTGAGCAACCCCAGCAGATCGGGCTGTACTTTCCCCTGCTAATGCATCAGCCAGCTTCAATTCTCCCCGCAACGGATAACCGTGTGCCACAGCTTTGATACTTGTCAGAACACTCTCATCCCCAAAGCTGATCATACTGGGGAATCTAACCAAATGCGTCGTATCCAATCCGATCCGGGTCGCATATTCAGTATAATCCAATGGTATGGGATTATCAGAAGTAACCAACAAATCACCGCCCAGCAGTTGATTGCTTTCTAATACTAAAGCCCTTTGTACTCGATCTGAAAAAAAACCGACAGTCGCCACACTAGTTACCGCTATTACAAGTGCAAGTGTCAGGATATGCAACTCTCCCGCACGCCAGTCTCGTAACAGCATACGTAGAGCTAATTTAACTATATTCATTTCAGAGTAGCTTCAAATAAACCAGATTTAAGACAAAGTAGCTAGCAATTAAAAAACAGCTCGTAACAGGCCGATATTTCTAAAAAATCTATTTCAGACAAACTAGATAGCGTCTTTAGAAGGGCTATTAAGCCACAACCTGACCTGCAACCAGTTCAATTACCCGAGAACAGCGCGTAGAAAGATTCTTATCATGTGTTACCAATACTAGTGTAGTTCCTTGCTCTCGGTTGATTTGAAACATTAAATCAATAATCTGGGCACCAGTTGCCGCATCCAGGTTACCAGTTGGTTCATCAGCAAACAACATTTTGGGGTGCGTAACAAAAGCACGAGCAATCGCGACACGCTGTTGCTCTCCTCCAGAAAGTTGCTTGGGATAATGTCCGGTTCTATCTTTCAACCCTACTCGCACCAGCCAATTATGCGCAATTTCACGTGCATTATCGGCATCCGATAATTCTAGTGGCAACATCACATTCTCAAGCGCGGTCAAAGATGGTAATAACTGAAATGATTGAAACATAAACCCTAGCAACTTACCTCGTAAAATGGCACGCTCATCTTCATTCAATTTAAAAATATCTTCACCATCCAGAAAAACAGTACCACACGTTGGTACATCCAACCCTGCCAGTAAACCGAGTAAAGTTGATTTTCCCGAACCAGAGGCGCCCACTATAGCAACCGATTCCCCTGCATTAACCTGCAGATTAATATCTTGCAAAATAGTCAGTTTATCTCCTCCTGTATACACCTCTCTGGTTAAATTACTGACCTGTATGATAGGCTGATCGTTATTTACTACAGGAACGAATTGTTCAACAGCTAATTTTCTTGCCATGAAAAAACTATTGTTTGTCATATTAAGTTTATTTTGTATCTTCCCATTTAATTCTGCCTGGCCAGGAACAAGTACCAAAATCATGGTGCTGGGAGACAGTTTGTCTGCCGGATACGGACTCCCATCTGGATCCGGATGGGTACATCTACTGGAACAGCGATTACAAAACCAATCTACTGATTACAAAGTAATCAATGTTAGCATCAGCGGGGAAATTACCTTAGGAGGGCGCAAACGGATAGAACAGGCACTTAAAAATAACGAACCGGATATCGTCATCGTTGCACTGGGAGCAAATGATGGTTTACAAGGTCGCTCCATTTCATCTATTTATGAGAATCTGGAAGCAATTATCCTCACTTGCAAACAATACAATGCCACCCCACTCTTGATTAGTATGCAATTACCACCCAATTATGGCATAAGTTATACACGAAAGTTTCACGATATCTATGCTCGTCTGGCTAAAGATCAACAGTTGCAACTCGCACCATTCTTTATGGAAGGTTTTGGTGACAGACCAGAATTCTTCCAGCCTGACGGCATTCATCCCACAGTACAGGCCCAGGAAAAGATGTTGGATAATATCTGGCCCACATTAATGTCTGTATTAAAATCGCGACAAGCACAACTATCCATCCCCAATCCACCAAACCAGATTGATACCACGACAAACTAAAATATCAAGATATACTGGAATCCAAATCGAGATTTCTCATAAAAATCTGTAATTCATCTGGAAGAGGTGCTTCCAGGTGCAAGGGATCGCCTGTGACAGGATGTGAACAAATAAATACAGAAGCATGCAGAAACATACGTTTTAGCACGAACCCCTTTCTCCCCTCCTTTTGTAATTGTTTATTCAATCCAAAATCACCATACTTATCATCCCCCACAATGGGAAATCCAAGGTGCGCTAAATGTACACGAATTTGGTGAGTACGGCCGGTCTTAAGCTCTGCATTCAGCAGACTGAAATCCGACCAAGCCTTTTGTAAGGTAAACAATGTATGCGCCTGTTGCACTTTGGCATAATTATGTTGGCTAGTTATCACCGCCACACGCCGTTCTCCCTCTGCTGTTAAATATTTATGCAAAGGTACGCGTACATTTTGTACTGGATTTTTCCATTCACCGCGCACTAACGTCAAATAATGTTTCTGAACTGCTCCCTCACGAATTTGCCGGTGTAATTCCAACAAAGATTGTCTTTTTCTAGCTAGTACCAATACACCCGATGTTTCACGATCCAGGCGGTGCACCAACTCCAGAAATTTCCAGTCTGGATGCTGCTTGCGTAACTGCTCAATTACACCATAGCTGATACCACTCCCTCCATGGACCGCAATTCCGGCTGGTTTATTGACCACTAGCAGATAATCATCCTGATATACAACATTAAATTGCTCTGCTCGGTATGGTGTTTGTCGCGATATTGGTTTTATCTGCCTAAAAAGAGGAGGAATACGCACCCTATCATTTAGTAATAAGCGATAGCTCGCATCCACACGCCTACTGTTAACACGCACTTGTCCACTACGAAGCAATTGATAGATATGACGTTTGGGTATATCCTTAAGTGATTTAGCAAGAAAATTATCGATACGCTGACCTTCTGCCGTTTCATCAATCTGTTTAATAACCGCATGATCCGATATAATGCTCCCCATAACTTTCTCTTTACCGGGTGCGCTGCTTTTACCTATACTTTTCAAATTCGAATTCCTGTAAATCTGTTTTTTCACCATGAAGCAATTGCGTGATCTACCAAGAAGTCATATACCCAAAATTTTGTTTTCATACGCTGGATAAGTCTAATTTCCAGCTGGTTAATATCGCTCACCATATTTTAATAAGTAGCGATGGTAATTAATTTACGCGCTCGACATACACTTAGATTCAAGTTCCTGTTTCCCTATCCTGACATACAGGGTATGTTCTCTGCTGGCTTTGTTTTTTGCTTATTTTTAACCTGGCCAACTCGGGGATTAAAATGCCGGGCGATCGCTGTTGAACAGTTATTTATTAATCTGTTTCAAAGAATATCGCCATCACTATCCACGCTATGTTTATTACTCTGGCTACAAACAAATCTACGCAAAAAATATCACAATGCCACGTTGACAGTGAACGAAAGGTTTACCCGTACACCGAGCGCGGGAGATACTAAATGAAACGCATGTTATTTAACGCGACTCAGCCTGAAGAGCTACGAGTCGCTATTGTAGATGGGCAGAAGCTCATTGATATTGATATTGAAACACTCGGAAAAGAACAACGCAAAAGTAATATTTATAAGGCTGTTGTTACTCGCCTCGAACCTAGCCTAGAAGCAGCTTTTGTTGATTATGGTGCCGGGCGCCATGGCTTTTTACCTTACAAAGAAATTGCTCCTACTTATTTTGATAAAGGCACCGAACGCCTTAGTCATCATCGTATTGGCGAGCTGTTACGCGAAGGACAAGAGTTAATTGTACAGGTTGATAAGGATGAACGGGGTAATAAAGGCGCAGCACTTACCACCTATATCTCATTGGCAGGTCGTTACCTAGTTTTAATGCCCAATAATCCTCAGGGAGGCGGTATTTCACGCCGTATCAGCGCGGAAGAACGAGCAGAACTGCGCGAAGTCATCAACCATCTTCAGTTGCCTGATGGGATGAGTATTATTGTACGTACCGCAGGGATTGGACGCACCGAAGAAGAATTGCAATGGGACTTAAACTATCTGGTACAACTTTGGCGCGCGATTGAAGAAGCAGCAAATAGTGAAAGTGGTGTTTTCCTAATCTATCAGGAAAGCAGCCTCGTAATTCGCGCTATTCGTGATTATTTTCATGCTGAAATCGGTGAAATTTTGATCGATAACCCCGAGATATACGAGCAGGCATACCAATTTATGGCTAACGTCATGCCTGCCAATGTGGACCGATTGAAGCTTTATCAGGATGATATCCCACTATTTTCTCGTTTCCAGATTGAGCATCAGATTGAAACAGCCTACTCTCGTCAGGTTACACTCCCTTCAGGAGGTTCAATCGTTATTGATCACACTGAAGCACTGGTTTCAATTGATGTCAACTCAGCACGCGCCATACGCGGTTCCGATATAGAAACGACCGCGCTGAATACTAACCTTGAGGCAGCCGATGAAATTGCTCGGCAATTACGCTTGCGTGATCTCGGAGGATTAGTAGTGGTTGACTTCATCGATATGGAAGTCGCTCGCAATCAACGGGAGGTAGAAACCAATCTATTGAAGGCACTACGTCTGGATCGAGCGCGTGTTCAGATCGGTAAGATTTCTCGTTTTGGATTGCTGGAATTATCTCGCCAACGCCTGCGACCTTCTCTTGGTGAAGGTAACTACATCCCTTGTCCGCGTTGTCACGGCACCGGCCATATTCGAGGAACAGATTCATCTGCATTACATATTCTCAGAATTATTCAAGAAGAGGCTATGAAAGAGCAGACCAGCATGCTACAGGCACAACTGCCAGTTGATGTTGCCACATTCTTGCTTAACGAAAAACGATCTGAAATATATCGACTTGAAGCACGCTTGAAAGTTGGCATTATCCTCATCCCTAATATCTATTTGGAAACACCCAATTACACAATTACCCGGTTACGCCATGAAGATATTAAATCAACGGAATTGCCGCCAAGCTATGAAATGGTGGAAAAAACCACTGAAGAAATCGTACTACCCTCTACTTCACAAGAACCTAAAGCAGCTCGACCTAAAGCGGCGGTAACCGGTATTAAACCTGAGCAGCCAGCACCCATTCCAGAAGAAAAACCTCGTGAACAGCTCTCGTTCTTGGACAAATTCTTCAGTCTATTTAAATCGACTAGCAATAGTCGCATAGAACCTGTGCAAACAGTAGCAGAATCGCAGGCAAAACCATCACGCAGTGAACGCACGCGAAATAGGCGTGACCGGAGTCGTAACAAGCGGACAAGAAACAATATTGCAAGTACAACCAGCGAAATATTACAAGAAACAGGCAGCCCCTTATCGCCCGAACAATCTGTCGAACATCCTACTGAAGATAGAAGCAGCGCCGAGCGTCGCCAAGCTAAAACCAAGCGGCAAAATCAGTTACCAGCGTCTGAAGCAGATGATAATTTGCCAGATACAACCACAATTGGAGAAGGCGAAATATCTGCGAAAGATACTATCAATGAAAGAAAAGCAGATAGACGGGGTCGTTCACGTCGCCGCCGTGGAGGACAACAACGTGATCGCGAAGAATGGGCAAATGGAAATAAAACAACAGAACAAAGTGAAGTTATCCAACTTGCAGAAAGTAATGATATTGAACCAGCTATTTCCTCAGTTACAGGTCATGAAGACACAGAAATTTCATTCCTGCCTCCTGTGGAACCGGTGCAATATGCTCTGCCACCTGCGTCAGTTGATGCTGTTGCAGCAGAACAAGAAGCTGCATCTGTTCAGATAACGGAACCACCAACCAGTATTAATATTGAATCAGAAAGCTGGACGCCAGCTTCTCCGGAACCTCATCAGCCAGTAACTAAGTTACCTGATCTCGCTGAGAGTGGATTAGTCATGATAGAAACAAGCCCAGATAAAATAGAGGAAGTATCAGCAGAATCTCTGTTACCGGCCAAAAGACCTCGTGTCAGACCTAGCCATGCAGCAGAGCCTGATACAACAAGCACTGAGCCTTTGGTACAGGTAGAAACCAAAGACTGACACGCAGCCACAAGATGATAGTCTTGCAAGTTGTCATCACAAATGAAAATGCGCTCATCATGACGGTGAGCGCACTTACCCATTCAATCAGCAATAAATTGATGAGTACTGCCCTCACCTTTTTCCTCTTGGATGGTGGCGAGCATGCAGCTGCTTAAGTCGTTCTCGCGCTACATGCGTATAAATTTGCGTTGTAGAAATATCACTATGACCTAACAATAGCTGCACCACGCGTAAATCAGCACCATGGTTGAGCAAGTGAGTAGCAAACGCATGCCGAAGTGTATGGGGAGATAGCTGCTTTACGATTCCTGCCTGTTGTGCTTGCCGCTTGATCAGGTACCAAAATGCCTGACGCGTCATGGCATCCCCTCGAGCCGTAATAAATAATATATTGCTCTGCTTCCCATTCAATAATGCTGGGCGCGCCTGCCGAAGATAAAGATCCAACCAGTGTAATGCTTCATCTCCCAGTGGAACTAAGCGTTCTTTACTTCCTTTACCTAAAATTCGCACTACTCCCATATCCTGACGAATTTGAGCCATTGTCAAACTAACCAATTCGGATACACGTAATCCCGCTGCATAGAGCATTTCCAACATCGCCCGATCACGTAATCCGAGGGGCTGACGAATATCTGGTGCAGCCAGTAATATTTCCACTTCGGATTCAGCTAGGCTAACAGGAAGATGACGAGAAACTTTTGGGCTATCTATATTGATAGCAGGGTTGATAACAATTTTTCCTTGGCGCTGTAAATAACGATAAAATCGCTTGATACAAACCAATGCCCTGCTGGCAGAACTTGCTTTTGTCCCTTGCGTAATTCTGTCAGATAAAAAAGCCAACAGATCTGCATGCGTGACTTCATTCAACCGTCCAGCTGCCCGCTTTTGTCGAATAAGCCACTCAGCTAGTTGCATCAGATCCGCTTGATAGCTTACTAGCGTATTACGGGATAACCCATCTTCCAACCACAAAGCATCTGTAAATTCATCCAGCATCTGTTTATTTACTTCGACTACATCCATACAGATATATTGCTGATAGAAAACAGTAAAAGTTACGGTTTAAAGAAACAAATGGGATGATTTCGCTAACGAACAAGGCAATAGCATATTGCACGCATCAGCTTATCCAAAAACCCGATCAGCGATTAAGGATGATTTCCAGTACAAATTTACTGCCTAGATAAGATAAAATAAGTGCGACAAATCCAGCCAACATCCAGCGAATAGCGGTTCGTCCACGCCATCCATATAAATGTCGACCAACAAGTAACGCGGCGAATATCCCCCAGGAAATGAAGCCAAATAATGATTTATGCGTAAAGGGAACTGATTTACCAAATAACTCTTCTGAAAACACAATACCACTCAGTAACGTCAAGCTAAGCAAAATGAAACCCACCCATACCAAGCGAAACAGCATTTTGTCCATCACTAGTAATGGGGGTAACTGTGCAAAGATTGAAGACACAATCGAATGATGTAACCGACGTTCAAGAAGCGTCATCAGTACTGCATGTAGCGCCGCAATTATGAATAGGCTATAGGCAAGCATGGCGGTTAGCAAATGCGCCTTAAAAGCTGTCATCCCAGCATGTGCCAATGGATGAACAGAAGGTAGTAACAAGGGAACCAAAACGGCAATTGCTGCTATGGCAGAAATTGGCGCAATGAGATTTTGCAGACCTCGTAGAGAGGAAAAAAAACCGGATCCCCAATAAATGAGCGCAGTTAACCATACAATAGCTGAAATGGCATTACCTACACCAAAACTTAGCATGTCATCCATGAACACAGAGTGATAAAGTACCACCCCATGCATTACCAGTGGAATAAACATCATTAACTGCTGTAATTTTATGTTCGGCATCCCTTCAGTAGCACCTGCCTGCAATGCTGGCACAGTCGTGTGCAAGGCCCGCCAAAAATACCATCCGGCAATCCCATAAAGCAATGAAGCACTGAGATAAGTTAGAATACTGGACATTGGCAATCAATCTGAACAATTGGTGGAAAGCAATCAGTCTACCCTTCGTCCGGATAAAGCTAAAGTGCTGTTTAACAATTTCTATAAAGTTTAGCACAAGGAACAACTCTCACCAGCGAATACCGTTTCAACAGGAGCCCACATGTTTGACAATCTAACCGAACGACTTTCCGGCGTCATCAAAACCTTGCGTGGTGAAGCACGCCTAACTGAAAACAATATCCAGGAAGCTTTGCGTGAAGTACGCATGGCATTAATTGAAGCCGACGTTGCTTTACCTGCCATTAAAGCATTCATCGAACAAGTCAAACAACGTGCAGTAGGGCATGAAGTATTGGGCAAACTCTCTCCAGGGCAAGCATTCATCGGTGTTGTTCATGAGGAATTGGTTGCCATCATGGGGGGAGGTAAAGCAGACATTAATTTAAATGTTGCGCCGCCAGCTGTCATTTTAATGGCAGGATTACAAGGTGCTGGTAAAACAACCAGCAGTGGAAAATTAGCAAAATGGCTAATGGAACAAAAGAAAAAAAAGGTTCTATTAGTTTCCTGTGACATCTACCGTCCAGCGGCAATCGAACAACTGGCGCTTCTAGCTGAGCAAACCGGCGCTGACTTCTTCCCGGTCACAGCTGGTCAACAGCCAGCCGAAATCGGTACTGCTGCCCTAGATTTTGCACGTAAACATCATCACGATGTCGTGATTGTCGATACTGCTGGACGATTAGGTATCGACGAAGCCATGATGAAAGAAATCAGTCAACTGGAAGAATTACTCAAACCAGTGGAAACTCTATTTGTCGTCGATGCCATGCAAGGACAAGACGCAGTAAATACTGCCAAAGCTTTTTCCGAGGCGTTGCCACTAACAGGTGTGATTCTCACTAAATTAGATGGTGATGCACGTGGAGGAGCAGCATTATCAGTTCGCCATATTACCGGCAAGCCGATTAAATTTGCTGGAGTCGCCGAAAAACTCACGGGACTAGAACCATTTTATCCTGATCGAATGGCATCCCGTATCTTAGGCATGGGCGATGTACTCGGGCTAATCGAAGAAGCACAACGCACATCCGACCAAAAAGAAGCTGAACGCTTGATGAAAAAAATGAAATCCGGCAAGGGTTTCGATCTCAACGATTTTCAGCAACAATTCAAACAAATGAAGAAAATGGGAGGTATGAGTGCCATGCTGGACAAATTACCACACCAGCTTAGTCAAGCTGCCCAAAACATGAATGTAGATGAAAAAATTATTAATCGTACTGAAGGCATCATCAACGCGATGACACCTCAAGAACGGGCCAAACCAGAAATCATTAAAGCCTCTCGCAAGCGACGTATTGCCGCGGGTTCAGGTGTCACTGTACAGGAAGTCAACCGCCTACTTACACAGTTCGAACAGGCACGCAAAATGATGAAGATGATGAACAAAGGGGGAATGGCAAAAATGATGCGGGCAGTCAAAGGTATGCTTCCTGGTATGCGATAAGCTCCCAAGAAAATATACGCAGTAAATTAGCAGCTTATGCCACTCAAGTCATACTAACGTGTATCGCTTAAACTGGGAATTCCCTTGATCGTATCACCCACCTTAATTTCACGTGCCTGAAACCAGCCAGCATTCATCTCTAGTGCGTACTTGGAAGCATGAGAAGAGCAATGCGGAATAAGTGTTTTAGGCACCATCTCCGCAAAATTGGTAATACTGCCTGTTGTATCTAAGAAAGCCACGCTCAAGGGAATATTGGTGTCTTTCATCCACATGCAATGAATGCCCAATTCTGGAAAGATAAAAAGCATACCGCTATTTTCGGAAAGGAACATGCGATGCATGAGTCCCTTTGTACGCGCTAAGGTAGTACTTGCTACTTCCGCGATAATTTCATAATTCTGAACATCTAGTTTTACGATTGAAAATTCAGTGTCTTTAGCGTTAGCCATCTCCAATCTACAGAATACTAATAATATGACACAGCAGATCCTTAGCATTTTCCAGTACTACCAAACCCCTTCTCACCACGTTGACTCGGCTGAAAATCCTCTACAACATTAAAACTGGCTTGGATAACAGGCACAATAACCAGTTGCGCAATCCGCTCTAGTGGTTCCAAAATAAACGAAGTTTGACCTCGGTTCCAAACAGAAACCAGAATTTGCCCTTGGTAATCCGAATCAATTAGCCCAACTAAATTACCAAGTACAATTCCATGTTTATGCCCTAAGCCAGAACGCGGTAATACCACGGCAGCTAAGCCAGGATCAGCTAGATGAATAGCTATTCCCGATGGAATCAATAAGGTATCTCCTGGCTGTATCTCGGTTTTTTCATCAATACAGGCCCGCAAATCAAGACCAGCCGATCCCGGCGTGGCATAGCCGAGCAAACAATCCTTTAGGCGTGGATCAAGCAATTTGATATCAACTTGCTTCATGATGTGAACTATCCTTTTTGTTTTTCGTACAGGCGAGCAATATGCGCCATTATCAACCCAGCCTGAATTTTTTTACTAGCTTTCGGTAAATGATGTGTTCCTTCGTCATCCAATAAAATTAGCGTGCTCTCGTCTGATCCAATCGCTTCAGTGGCATTATTAGCAATAATCAGTGGCAACTTTTTTCTTTTTCGTTTCTCTTCAGCGTAATGTTCAACTGTATCCGTTTCTGCTGCAAAACCAACACAAAATGGAGGCGCCGCCAAACTAGTCACATATTGCAAAATATCCGGATTAGGCATTAAAGTCAGCGTGATATTTGTTGCTGTTTTTTTCAACTTGGAAATATGGCTTTCGACTGGACGATAATCTGCAACAGCGGCTACGCTAATAAAAATATCATTATTATCTACTTCATTCTTGACAGCAGCGAACATTTCCTCGGCACTGATAACAGCAATAAGTTTATGTACAGCTGGCAATGGAAGACAAATTGGGCCATGTACCAATGTCACCCGCGCTCCAGCCTCAAATGCGGTCTGCGCAATGGCTACGCCCATTTTTCCCGAGCTTCGATTAGTTAACCCTCTAACAGCATCTATGACCTCGAAAGTTGGTCCAGCGGTAATTAGTATCCGCTTGCCCTCAAGATATTTAGGTTGAAAGAAATGACAAACCTGATCTAACAAATGTGCGGGTTCAAGCATACGCCCTATTCCTGTTTCTCCACACGCCTGATAACCACTATCCGGTCCAAGTATCGTTATTCCATCCTGCTGCAAAGTAGCTAGATTACGTTGAGTTGCAGGATTTTCCCACATTTGCAAATTCATAGCGGGAGCAACCAACAATGGACAATTTCTTGCTAAACAAAGCGTGGAAAGCAGATCATCAGCCAGACCATACGTAATTTTAGCAATGAAATCTGCACTTGCTGGCGCGATCAGGATAGCATCCACTTCGCGAGAAAGATTGATATGCGCCATATTGTTTGGCGCACTAGTGTCCCATAATTCAGTAAATACCTTCTTGCCCGTCAACGCCTGAAAGGTAGTGGTACCAATGAAATGGCAAGCTGATTCGGTCATCACAACTTGTACCTCTATCTGTTCCTGCACCAATAATCGAACCAGCTCTGCCGCCTTATAAGCAGCGATACCACCTGTTATTCCCAATAACAGCTGTTTTCCCGCCAATGAACAAACTGACATCATAACAATACATTCATATCACTAAATTCTTTAGCAAAAACTAATACCTATTTATTTTTATTCAAAACGACCGTTCATTCACATCACGAATTGATCAACCTAGTACACACTTTTACAGGATTCATTGAGATATGGCAATTTCCGACTGGCCAGAAGCTGAACGACCACGTGAAAAATTAATTATGAAAGGAGCAGCAGTCCTTTCTGATGCAGAGCTACTAGCCATTTTTCTACGTACCGGAATTCCAGGAAAAACCGCAATCGAGCTTGCATGTGATCTATTGACTCATTTTGGTAGTCTCACAAAATTATGTGCAGCAAATTTAGACGAATTTAATGCGTTACCCGGAATAGGACCTGCAAAGTTTGCACAATTACAAGCTGTCATGGAAATGGCTAGACGAGCACTAGCAGAAGAATTCAAAAGTGGAGATATTATGGACTCGCCACAATCTGTACGTAATTATCTCCGCCTTAGTCTGGGAGAAAAACCCCATGAAATATTTGTCGGTATTTTTCTAGATGCCAGACACCGAACTATCATTACTGAAGAATTATTTCGTGGCACGCTTACTCAAGCAAGTGTTTACCCACGTGAAGTGGTTAAACGAGCGCTATTCCATAACGCTGCGGCCATCATCTTTGCGCACAACCACCCCTCCGGAATCGCTGAACCGAGCAAAGCTGATGAAGTTTTGACCCAATCCCTCAAACAAGCACTTGCATTAGTAGATGTAAAAGTTCTAGATCATTTCATCATTGGTAAAAACGAAACGATCTCATTCGCGGAACGCGGATTGATTTAAATTGAAAAAATATATTGCCACAAGCTATAATAAGAGTCTTTAGCATTTTAACGACAGGAGTTAGTAACATGGCGCGTGTATGTCAAGTCACGGGGAAACGTCCCATGAGCGGTCATCATGTTTCACATGCAAACAATAAAACCAAACGCCGCTTTCTGCCCAATCTTCAATCACGCCGCTTTTGGTTAGAGAGTGAGAATCGCTGGATACGCCTGCGTCTTACCAACGCCGCATTACGCACCATCGATAAAAATGGTATTGATTCAGTCGTTGCTGAAATGCGCGCACGCGGAGAGCGTATTTGAATTTGCTCAACAAGAAAACAAACCAAGTAAGGTATATTTATGCGTGAAAAAATTAAATTAGAATCTTCAGCTGGTACTGGTCATTTTTATACTACGACCAAGAATAAACGTGCTAACCCAGAAAAACTAGAACTCAAAAAATTTGACCCAGTCGCAAGAAAACACGTCATATATAAAGAAACAAAACTCAAATAATTAAAAAACCCGCTAAAAGCGGGTTTTTTAATTATTTCAACTGAGCAGGCTACTACGCATAACATCTCAGTCTACGAGAAAAGTTTTCCAACAGCTCAATACCACTTTCTTCTGCTCGACGACACCAGTCTTCAAGCTGCTTAAGCAACTCATCCTTGGTTGCTGCCGATCGCTCCCATATCAAAGATAACTCCTCTCTCATACGATAAAGCGTATCCAACTTTTTGGTATGGCTTAATGCTTGATCCAGCTTGGTGCGCTCCTCTTCCTTCAAGGTCTTTGCATCCGCTAGTATCCAATTTTTCAAAGTTGAACCATCTACGTCTAGCTCAGCTGCTGCCTGCTGCAAAGCAGATAATTCATTTTTAAATGCAATTTTTAAAGATTTAGTATATTTCGCCAGCACTTCATATCGATGGGAAATAACCGCTTGTAACGTCTCCAAATCACACTGAGTTTTGCCCTTATTAAGCTGTAACTTGGGAGCTGTTTTTTTCACTCGCGCCAACCCCATCATCTCTAGTATTCGAATATACATCCAGCCAATATCAAACTCGTACCATTTATTGGACAATCTGGCAGAAGTTGGATAAGCATGATGATTGTTATGCAACTCTTCCCCACCAATCAATATTCCCCATGGGCTGATATTGGTACTTGCATCTCCTGGACGAAAGTTACGATAGCCCCAATAATGACCTATACCGTTGATGACCCCCGCTGCAAACACTGGTGTCCACATCATTTGTACAGCCCAAATTGTCAAGCCAATTGGTCCAAATAACACTATATTAATAATTAACATCAACGCAATACCCGCTACGCTGTGCTTTGCATATATATGGCGCTCTACCCAATCATCTGGAGTACCATGCCCATAGCGATCAAGCGTTTCTTTATTTTTAGCCTCAATCTTATAAAGTTCCGCGCCCTCAGATAATACTTTTTTAATCCCAAAAATCTGCGGACTGTGAGGATCATCCACTGTTTCACATTTTGCGTGATGCTTCCGATGAATAGCAGCCCACTCTTTAGTCACCATACCTGTCGTCAGCCACAGCCAGAAACGAAAAAAATGACTAGGGATAGGGTGCAGCTCTAATGCTCGATGTGCTTGATGACGATGCAAGAAAATAGTAATGCTCGCAATCGTTATATGGGTGAAAACCAATGTCACAACAATATAGCCCCACCACGGCAGATCAATAAGCCCGGTTAATAGTACCGATGCAATATCCATATCTGTAAATACCCTCCTTTTAATTCACGAATAATTCCATAACAGCCCAATCTAAATAGATGTTACTTATTAGTCAAGAAATTTCATAAAAATTCTCAACAAACAACTGCGCAGCTCAATACCCTAAAATCAATTCAGTGAAAAACTAATGGGCTTGATCCCAGTTTTTGCCTACACCAATTTCAACTTTTAGCGGCACATTCAATTTAAGTGTATTTTCCATCAATATTGGTAGATTCTCCTTAACCAAAAGGAGTTCATTTTCAATCACCTCCAGCACCAATTCATCATGAACTTGCATAATTAATTTACTTTGTAATTGTGCTTCAACCAGCCACTGGTGCACTGCGATCATAGCCAGTTTAATGATATCAGCAGCTGTACCCTGCATAGGGGCATTGATCGCCGCTCGCTCGGCACCCATTCGGCGATTATGTTGGCTACTGCGAATATCCGTCAGCTGCAACCTTCTCCCCAGAACAGTTTCAACATAGCCATTCTGTTTCGCCAGCGCTCTCGTGCGCTGCATGTAATCCGCCACTCCCGGGTAACGTGCAAAATAGCGATCAATAAACGTTCGCGCAGCACTACGATCAATTCCTAATTGTGAGGCCAATCCAAACTCGGACATACCATAAATCAGGCCAAAATTAATAACCTTCGCATAGCGTCTCTGCTCTGCATTCACTTGATCAACCGAAGTACCAAATACCTCAGCAGCAGTGGCACGATGAATATCCTGCCCTTCGGCAAAAGCCTGTATCAACCCGGTATCCTGGGAAATATGCGCCATGATGCGCAGTTCAATCTGAGAATAATCCGCTGAAACAATATGCCAACCCTCCGGAGCAATAAATGCCTCACGAATACGTCTGCCTTCCGGCGTACGTACTGGAATATTTTGTAAATTAGGATCGTTACTGGCCAGACGACCAGTCACTGCAACCGCCTGAGCATAATTGGTATGTACACGACCGGTTTTCCGATTCACCATTTGAGGCAATTTATCAACATAAGTTGATTTGAGTTTAGCAAGACCGCGATAATCCAGTAAAACCTTAGGTAAGGGATAATCCAGGGCAAGTCGCTGCAGAACTTCTTCGTCAGTAGAAGGTGCGCCTTTCGGAGTTTTTTTGATAACCGGTAGCTTTTGCTGTTCAAATAAAATTTCCTGTATCTGCTTGGTCGAATTCAGATTAAAAGTATGGCCAGCCAAGGCATGTGCCTGCTGCTCCAGCACCACCAATTGCTGCGCAAGCTCACCACTTTGCACCTGCAGGAGATCAGTATCGAGCAATACGCCATTACGCTCGATCCGGAACAGCACTTCCAACAACGGCATTTCAATCTGCTGATAAATATACTCAAGGCGGGTATCCTGACTGATGATCGGGTATAAAAAATGATGCAAACGCAACGGAATATCAGCATCTTCCGCTGCATAACTCCCCGCTTGCTGAATTTCCACCTGATCAAATCCGATACGTTTCGCACCTTTCCCGGTGACATCATCATAGCTAATGGTCTGGATATTCAAGTGTCGGCGAGCCAGGCTATCCAGGTCATGCGATAAGTGAGATTCCAGCACATAGGATTGCAGCAGTGTATCGTGTGCGATTCCATTCAACGCAATTCCATAATTGGCAAATACATGTCGGTCATACTTCAGGTTTTGTCCCAGCTTGGGTTTATCACTACCCTCTAGCCATAGTTTAAGCTGTTGCAGCACCCATTCACGATCCAGTTGTGGCGCCACACCCGGGTAGTGATGCGCAAGCGGAATATACGCCGCATGCCCCGGCTCCACGCATAAGGAGAGTCCCACCAGCTCTGCCTCCATTGGATTCAAGCTGGTCGTTTCGGTATCAATTGAAGTTAATTGGGCTGATTCGCATTGAGTCAGCCATTCTTTCAGCTGCGAATCAGTTAGAATAATCTGATAGTCACGTCTATCACGGCTTTCCATTTCCAAAGACTGTGAATTATTCACCTCTGTTGTCGCAGCACCTGATTCGGCTTTATCCTCCCCTTCGGCATCAGATTGTTTGAGTTCACGCAACCAGCTCCGAAATTCAAGATGCTCGTAGAGCTCTGTCAACTTGGCAATATCAAGGGGAGCTACAACCAGATCCTGCCAATCTGTTGCAAGCGGCACATTACACTTGATTGTCAGCAGCTCTCTTGACACTGGCAACCAATCCAGAGCTTTACGCAAATTTTCTCCGACAACACCTTTTATTTCAGCTGCATGCGCGACTAAATTATCCAGTGAGCCATATTGATTCAGCCATTTCACTGCAGTTTTAGGACCAACCTTCTCTACGCCAGGAATGTTATCTACGCTATCCCCAACCAATGCCAAAAAGTCGATAATCTGAGCAGGCTTCACGCCAAATTTTTGTAAAACACCCGCCTCATCCAATGATTCACTATTCATGGTGTTTACCAGCTGTATACCCGGCTCAACTAATTGCGCAATATCTTTATCACCCGTCGATATGATGCAGCGCATTCCTTCATTTACAGCACGCCTCGCTAACGTGCCGATAACATCATCTGCTTCGACTCCTTCTTCCATCAACAACGGCCAACCCATCGCTCGAATGCAAGCGTGTAATGGATCAATCTGACTAGATAAATCCGCCGGCATCGGCGGACGATTAGCTTTATATTGCGGATAAATAGTTTCTCGGAATGTTTTACCTTTTGCGTCAAACACACACGCGCTATAATCTGGCCGATATTCTTTATATAAGCGGCGCAACATATTCAGCACGCCATAAATTGCACCTGTAGGTTCATTTAGGCGATTACGCAAATCAGGCAGTGCATGAAAGGCACGATACAGATAAGAAGAACCATCGACCAGTACAAGCGTTTTCATCAAACAAGGACCTTTATGAGTTTACAAACAAAATTAGGAGAAGCCCTTACTCTGGAAAAACCCTGGTCAGCCAGAGAATCATGGCGAGTTTTCGGTATTGTGGCAGAGTTTGTTGAAGGCACAGAACGACTTGAATGTATCCAACCGGCTATCAGTATTTTTGGCAGCGCGAGAACCAATCCTGATCATCCACATTATAAATTAACCGAAGCAGTCGCAAGACGGTTATCGGATGCTGGATTTTCGGTTATTTCTGGTGGAGGACCTGGCATTATGGAAGCTGCGAACAAGGGAGCTTTTTATGGCAAATCCCCTAGTGTAGGATTAAATATTCAGCTTCCCCATGAACAGCGTCGTAACGTTTATCAGGATATTAGCCAAACTTTCCGCCACTTCTTTGCGCGCAAATACATGTTTATCAAATTCGCAACTGCCTATGTTGTTATGCCAGGTGGATTTGGTACTCTAGACGAGTTGATGGAAGCATTAACCTTAGTCCAGACTGGCAAAACTCGTAAAATGCCGATCATCCTGGTTTGCTCAGATTTCTGGCAGGGCATGATTGACTGGTTTCGCCAAGTACTTATCCAAAACAACTTTATCTCACCAGAAGATATGGATCTTATCCAGCTCGTAGATGAACCGGCTCAAGTCGTTGATGCAATCTTCCGTTACTATGAAACTTCTGGATTTGAGCCTTCAGCAGCCGAGCGCAACATCCAACTTAATCTTTAATATCAATAATTTATATCCAAATCAGATATAATTATATCCCAATTATCCGGATACATCAGTATGAGGCCAGCAATTATTTTATTTCTCTGCAGCAATCTAATCTGGGTATCCCCTCTGATATTTGCGCAAAACAAATCACAGCCGGATAACTTGATCCCCTTACCTGAGCTTCCAGAAGCTTCTTCCATTGAAGAAGAAAAAAACAACCTTCCTCCCGAATTGGAGCTAGATCCATCATTAGAACCAGAAATAACAATTCGTGAAGGAAAAGATGAAATGATTGAGGAATACCGTGTTAATGGTGAATTATATATGATAAAAATCACCCCTCGTATTGGTAAACCCTATTACCTTTTGAATCGACGCAGAGCAGCTAGAATGACTCACCCGGGAGATATGGAATCAGGTATAAGCGTACCAATGTGGGAAATTTATCGTTTTTAAATAGCATTAACCAAAGTAAATCCACCAAGTTGCAGCTCATCTTTTACCAATCGCTTTTTAAATGTCTTATTCATGTCTGTTTTTACTCCAGTTACTAAAAAACAGCTAGTTACTTGGCTACAAAATTATTCGTTAGGATCATTGATTGATTTACAGGGCATTTCATCCGGAATCGAGAATACTAATTACTTTGTTAGTACAACGCAGGGTAAATTTATTCTGACCTTATTTGAAAAACTAACCAGTACCGAGCTACCCTTTTATCTTAACTTAATGGCATACCTCTCCGAGCAGGGTATTCCTTGTCCTAAGCCTATCGAATCACAGCATCATACTTTGCTAGGTACGTTAAATGGCAAACCTGCCTCTCTTGTAACTTTTCTACCTGGACAATCCATGACACAAGTCCGAGAAGAACAGTGCGCACAGGTGGGAACAATGCTTGCTAGAATGCACCTGGCAGGACTGAATTACACCGGGAAGAATGAAAATCCACGAGGATTGAGCTGGTGGCAAACAGCAGCGGCAGCAGTTATGCCTTTCCTTTCTCCTCCTGAGCAAAATTTGCTTACTAATGAACTACAATTTCAGACAGCACAAAACTCTGCTCATCTTCCACAGGGAATTATTCATGCTGATTTATTCCGTGACAACGTTTTATTTACCGCTAACGGTATTGGCGGAATTATCGATTTCTATTTTGCTTGTAACGACACTTTACTATACGATTTAGCGATTACAGCAAACGATTGGTGCACGCTTACAAACGGAGCAATGGACAAAGCACGCACACTCGCTTTAGTCGAAGCTTACCACGCCATTCGACCCTTAACTACGGAAGAACACCTAGCGTGGCCCACTATGTTGCGAGCAGGTGCATTACGCTTTTGGCTGTCGCGTTTATATGATTATTATCTGCCTCGACCGGGCGAATTGACTCATCAAAAGGACCCAGATCATTTCAGAAAAATTTTGGAACATCATCTAACTAATCCGAGTACTCTAGCCTCTCTTAAAATATAAAACCAGATGATCTCATTATCTTTTCACATACGCTCTATAACAATTAAAATTTTTAAGTAAGCGTACCTTTACTGGAGAATATAAAAATGGAAGCACGATATGTACGCGGCAAACAAGGACTACAGTGGATTCTGAGTGGATTTTATTTCTTTCGCCAGGCCCCGCTTAATTGGATTCTCCTATGTTTCACCTATTTATTAATCGGAACAACACTAGGATTAGTCCCATATCTGGGTAGTCTTGTTGGAATATTGACTGTACCTGTCTTCGTAGCCGGCATCATGGTTGGATGCAGACAGCTAGATCTAAACGGTAAACTTGAGCTGGAATATTTGTTTTATGGCTTCAAGAAAAGCACTATTCCTCTTATCACAGTAGGTGGAATTTACTTGATAGGGGATGTTTTGATCACTGGCTTCTTCATGTTACGTGGCGGAGATGCTGTTATTGATATGTGGCTGCACGGTAAGCGATTTAACGAAGCAGAACTGGCTGGAGTGGCTAATGACATACTATCCGCCACATTATTCTCTTTATTGCTCACTATCCCACTATTAATGGCAATTTGGTTTGCACCCATGCTGGTAATTTTTGAGAAAATGCCTCCTCTTATTGCCATACGCAAAAGCTTTTTTGCATGCCTAAAAAATCTCTTTGCCTTTCAGGTTTATTTTATTACTTTGTTTATTCTAGCTTTACTTGCAGCCATACCTTATGGACTAGGTTTTATCATATGGTTTCCGGTCTCATTCGCCTCAGCTTATGTCAGTTACAAAGATATTTTTCACTACGAACAAGAAGAAAATATTGAAATCAGTCAAAATACGGATGAGAACAAAGAAAATGTTAGCCAAATCGAAAATGATGAAGCAAAATAATTTTGCTCTTTTACACTAAATACAGTATATCCAGACTGGAACAGTTATAAGGGTACTAGCTTGGCATAAGTGAGTGAAAGCCATTTTGTGCCTGCTTGAGGGAAATTTACCTGTACACGTATATCTACTCCACTCCCTTCACAATTTAAAATGGTACCTGTACCAAACTTTGTATGCGATACCAACTGACCAATATGTAATCCAGCAGCATTCAGCTCTTGAGAAGTTATTCTTGGTGTAATAACTGAACTCCCTCCTTCCTCGCGATGAGGATGAGTAAAACTAGCTGTACTTTGTTTCATTCCCTGCGGTCTTGGTCGATACCCTATACTGGAAACACTAGATGATCGTAATCTTTTCAGTAGTTCCTCAGGAATTTCATCAACAAATCGAGAAGGTACATTCATTCGTATCTGTCCATGTAACATACGGCTCTCAGCATAACTTAAATACAAGCGTTGTCGAGCACGCGTCATAGCCACATACATCAAACGTCTTTCTTCTTCCAAACCATTAGGTTCATTACGACTATTTTCATGAGGAAATAATCCCTCTTCTAAACCACTAATAAATACTGAATGAAATTCCAAGCCTTTTGCAGCATGTACCGTCATCAACTGAACTGCATCCTGATAGCCTTCCGCCTGATGTTCGCCTCCTTCGAGTGAAGCATGTGCTAGAAAAGCTGTAAGGCTATCATCCTCCGATTCATGCACAAAACTGGTTGCTGCATTGATCAGCTCTTTAAGGTTCTCCAAACGTTCGTTATTTCCTTCACGTTCCGCTTGATAATGCGCCACCAAACCACTTTGATCCACTACTCGCCGAATTATCTCTGGTAATGGTTGTCCTTCACATACTTGTTGCAAAGATATAATCAATTTGGCAAAACTTGCTATTCCTCTTCCAGATTGACTACTTCTAGTATTAACAACTTTTTCCTCACATGTTTTGAGTATGGTTTGCCAGAGACTGATTCCCAACGTCCTTGCCTGATCCTGTAACTGTTCCAAGGTACGTACACCAATTCCTCTGGGAGGGAAGTTAATAACCCGCAACAACGCATTATCATCATCAGGTAACGCAACTAATCGCAAATAAGCCAATGCATGCTTTACCTCTTGCCGATCGAAAAACCGCATACCACCATAAACACGATAAGAAATAGCAGCATTAAACAACCCATGTTCCAGTATCCGTGATTGTGCATTGGAACGATAAAGCAGTGCGATTTCAGCAAGCGGTAATCCTTCAGCGTGCAGCGCCTTAATTTCATCAACGATAAAACTGGTTTCATCCATGTCGGTGGCTGCATAATAAATTCGTACAGGCTCACCTTTTCCCGCAGCAGTCCACAGATTCTTACCTAAACGTCCTTTATTATTTGCAATCAGTGCATTAGCAGCATCCAAAATATTGCTCTGTGAGCGATAATTCTGTTCTAACCTGATAATTTTAGGTACATCAAAATCCCTTTCAAGATCACGCATATTTCCGACATGCGCTCCTCGAAATGCATAAATGCTCTGGTCATCATCCCCTACAACGAAAACAGCAGCGCGCTGTTTTGACACCGGATCCGCCAATAATTTAAGCCATTTATATTGCAACCGATTAGTATCCTGAAACTCATCGACCAATATATGCTTAAAACGGCTGCGATAATGATCTCGTAAAATTTCATTACGACTTAGTAATTCATAGCTACGCAATAACAATTCAGCAAAATCCACCACTCCTTCTCGATTGATAGTAGCTTCATACGCTTGATAGCATTCGGCCAACATTAAGTTAAAGCTACCACGCACATCTACCTGCGAAGCTCGTAATCCCTCTTCTTTGGCGTTATTAACAAACCACTGTAACTGTTTAGGCGGTAAAACTTTTTCGTCTAGTGAGCGTTCTTTCAGTATTCGTTTAATAACTGCCAACTGATCAGTCATATCTAATATCTGAAATGCTTGAGGTAACCCTGCATCCGCATAATGGGCACGCAACATGCGATGACATAAGCCATGAAATGTACCTATCCACATACCACGAATATTAATAGGCAACATTGCGCCAATACGTACAATCATCTCGCGAGCAGCTTTATTAGTAAAAGTAACTGCCAGGATATCTTGTGGTTGAGCAAGCCCTGATTGCAACAGATAGGCGATCCGCGTGGTCAGCACTCGGGTTTTACCGCTTCCCGCACCCGCTAATATCAAGGCAGACTGATAAGGCCAAGTCACGGCCTCAAGCTGCTCCGGGTTAAGGTCGGTTAGTAGAGCAGTCATAGCAAGAGTACAACTAAACTTCCTGCCTACTACCTAAAGCAGGCAGGATATATGAGAAAGAGGAAGATTATTTCTTACTTTTTGCTACTAAATCTAAAATCAAAGGTGTCAGAATCAATTCAATAGCCATCCCCATCTTACCACCAGGAACAACGATGGTATTAGTACGAGACATAAATGATCCGTTAATCATGTTAAGTAGATAAGGGAAAAAATCTGCTCCATGATCATCACGGAAACGGATAACCACCATACTCTCATCCAATGTTGGAATTTCTCGGGCAATAAATGGATTAGAGGTATCGACTGTTGGTACTCGCTGGAAGTTGACATGCGTGCGTGAAAATTGTGGTGTAATGTAGTGAACATAATCATGCATGCGGCGTAGAATGGTGTGCGTTACAGCCTCACATGAATAACCTCTCGCAGCAGTATCACGGAAAATTTTTTGAATCCATTCCAGATTGACAATGGGGACTACCCCCACCAATAAGTCTACATATTGACCAACATCAGCCGTATCACTCTTCACGCCACCATGCAAACCTTCGTAGAACAACAAATCTGTTCCTGGCTCAATTGCTTTCCAAGGAGTAAATGTACCCGGTTTTTGATTATAAGGTTGAGCTTCTTCTTCATTGTGCAAATAAAGGCGCGTCTCTCCAGATCCGCTTTCTCCATATGTCCTAAATAAGGCTTCCAGTTTTTCAAATTCATTTGCTTCTGGACCAAAATGACTAATAGGCCGTCCCCCTCCTTTTTCTGATTCCTCAACAGCTCGCTTCATAGATTCACGATCATAACGATGGAAACTATCGCCTTCTACCACCGCAACATTCAGTTTCTCACGTCGAAAAATATGCTCAAAACTTGCCTTGACAGTAGAAGTTCCAGCACCAGAAGATCCAGTAATAGCAATAACAGGGTGTTTCTGTGACATTTGTTCTTAACTCCTATGTAAAAATAATTTCCAAAAACTAATGAGTAGCTATTTAGTAATAGGTATCAACCATTAATCTACTACTACCAATCACTTCAAAATTCTTATTTAGTACAATGCGGTTTTTTCCCCATAGCATTTGCTTGTTGCTGCAATTGTCGCGCTTTAGGTAAATATGCTTGAAGATTTTGGATACGCGAAGCATGCGAAGGGTGGGTAGAAAGGAATTCTACCGGTTGAGCACCTTGACTGGCCTGCTCCATCTTCAGCCACAGTTTTATACTTTCTGTCGGATCAAATCCTGCTTTAGCCATCAAATCCAGCCCAATTGTATCTGCTTCAGATTCTTGTAACCTACTATATGGCATGATGATTCCATACTGCGCACCAATTCCCAATAAACCAATCGCCGTTTGCCCTAATGCAGATTGAGGAGCAGCAACTGCTTGAACAAGTGATATTCCCAAATTTGTTCCTACCTGTTGAGATAATCGCTCATTACTATGGCGAGCTATTACATGCCCTACCTCATGCCCAATCACAGCCGCCAACTGATCTTGATTATCCACTAAAGCAAGTAAACCGGTATGTACACCAATTTTTCCGCCTGGTAAAGCAAACGCATTTAATGATTGGTCTTCAAATACGACTACTTCCCATTCTCCCCCCACTTCCTGGGTGATTGCATTTGCAACACAACTGACGAAACGGTTATTCGCTACATTACGACTAACTTTATTCTCTCGCTTCAAAGTGTCAAAAGCCTGTAGCCCCATACTGTTTACTTCAGCATCCGGCATAAACACCAGTTGCGTTCGTCCAGTAGGAGAAGTTGCACAAGCGGCTAACAAGTTAACAAGTAGGCAAACAAATAATAACTTTATCATTGATATACCCTTCTTCTTTCCAACCATAATTGAGTACAGCTACACGTTTTGCGTATTTCAGAGGACATCACACCCTAATCAGGAAAACAAGAATGTAGCAATCATTCCTTCGCCCCGAGTGCAAGCGCTCGCTCGCGTGAACGTTTAGTATCTTCTTCTGAAGGATATTGAGTAATCCAGCCAGCTAAATGTGTTTGAATCATATCCCCGATTGCTTTAATCCATTCAGGATGCTCGTTGAGGCTAGGAATGTAGTGAAATTCCCCCCCTCCTGCTTCAGTAAAAATTGTTTTACCCTCTATCGCAATCTCCTCTAGCGTTTCCAGACAATCCGAAACAAAACCGGGACAGACAACATCGACGCGCCTGGTTTTCTGTCTACCCAGCTCTTTTAGAATTTCCGAAGTATAAGGATTCAGCCATTGGGAGAAACCAAAACGTGATTGAAAACATACCTGATATTGGTCACTCGTCAGCTTGAGTGCTTCAGCTAGTAATCGCCCTGTTTTTTGGCATTCGCAATGATAGGGATCCCCTCTCTCTAGTGTTTTACGTGGCACACCATGAAAGCTCATAATCAGCTTGTCAGGTTTTCCATGCTCCTCCCAATAATCACAAACATTCTGTGTTAAAGCTGCAATATAACCTGCATCATCGTGGTAATGTTTGACAGTACGAATATCAGGGATGTTACGCATCTTCCTTAATTCAGTAAAAATATTATCCAATGCACAACCAACACTACTGGCAGCATACTGAGGAAATAATGACAACACCAGAATCCGACTACAACCTTGTTCCTTCATCAGTTGCAGCTTTTCCGCAATCGACGGATTACCAATAATCATTGCATACTCAATTACCGGCATTGGATCGATTTGTTTCTTCAGCAATGCGGTAATAAGCTCTGTTTGACGTTCGGTGTGTACTTTAAGTGGCGAACCTTCTGGCATCCATATTTGAGCATATTTCTTTGCGGATTTGCTGGGTCGAACATTCAGGATAATACCGTTTAGAATAGGCCACCATAACCAACGCGGGAGTTCTACTATACGAGGTTCACTCAAGAAGTGTCTTAAATAGGTACGCAGCGATTCCGCATCTGCGGCATCCGGCGTGCCCAGGTTAACCAACAAAACACCAACCTTATCAATAGAGCCGTGTCGATATATCGGCTCCGGGGACATGATTTGTGACATAAGTAGATAAGAGGTGTTATGACAGATTACTTGAAAGCAGACGGGCGGTTATATCTACAATTGGAATGATGCGCTCATAAGCCATGCGTCGCGGACCAATCACGCCTACAGTACCGACAATTTTCCCTTCCATTTCATAAGGGGCTGTTACTACACTCACTTCCTCCAGCATAGCTTCATCAGATTCTCCACCAATGAAAATTTTAACCCCTCGTGCTTGCCGACTGAGCTCCATTAGTTGCAATAGTTTTGATTTTCGTTCAAATAACTCGAACAGCTGTTTCAAATTAGATAAATTATCTGATAAATCACGAACATCAAATAGTTTATGCTCACCAGCAATCACTACCGTTTCGCTGCTTTCTTGTAAAGCATCATTGCCTATTTCTATTGCAGCATTCATGAGAGTAGTCATGTCTCGGCGTAATTGTGCTAATTCATGTTGCAACCCTGAGCGAATTTCTTCCAGTGTACAACCAGCATAGTGCTGATTAAGAAAATTTCCAGCTTCAATTAAATCAGACTGGCTGTAGGTGGTTTCAGTAAAAATAATTCGATTCTGGACATCCCCTTCCGGCGTCACCAGAATTAGAAGAATCCGTTTTTCAGATAAAGGCACGAATTCAATATGCCGAAATACAGCCCCTCCCACACGTTTAGGGGTCACGACAACTCCAACGAATTGAGTTAAATCCGAAAGTAGACGAGACGTGGTACTAATTAAATGTGATGGGTTATTCGGGTGCATTCTATTCTCAAGCAAGGAAATTTGCTCATTGTCTAAAGATTGCACTACTAACAAGGTGTCAACAAAAAAACGATAGCCAAGCGCGGTTGGCATACGCCCAGCGGATGTATGCGGGCTGGATACGTATCCCATTTCTTCCAAATCAATCATTACATTACGGATTGTAGCCGGACTCAAATCCAATCCAGAAAACTTAGCGAGTGCGCGCGAACCAACTGGTTGACCTTCATGGATATACCGTTCAACCAGAGTTTTCAGTAAAATTTTTGCACGTTCATTAAGCATTTATTTATTTTACACGAATCAGCCTTACTACGAACTGAGACCATCTAAGACATTAGTTGCGAGTATTACATATAAACTCAAGTTCAGTAATTGATCACCTTTGAAATCAGCTTACAGTAAGCCCGAACAGTAAACTTCATCACTTCAGATACATACATTAAGTAAATACCACACAGACATCAAGTGCAGCGCTCTATCATTGCACTGCATCATACGCAAAAGCACAAACATCAATTCACCTTTTCTTGGTATTACTGCAGCAATACCAAGTACATTTAGCCAAGGCAGTTAGAATAAGTAGATGATAGTTTTTCTGTTCATTTCTACTTTTTCTACATAGGTTGCGGTAATATCCAGTACTTACAATCACTTGAGTCTATTCTGATAATTGGAAACAAAAACTCGGATCTTTTTACTGTTTTACCTCCCTTCTTATACATGGGTAGCCCTTTATTTAAAACAATCGCATTAATCGGGAAACACAAAAATCCCGATATCATGACGCCTCTACTAAACCTAGCTGAATATCTAACTACCCAGGACTATCATGTAGTACTGGATAGTTTAACAGCCACACATATTGGTGAAAGCCAATATCCTGTAGTAGCTCTGGAAGAAATTGGCAAACAAACTGACCTTGCTATCGTGTTAGGGGGGGATGGGACGATGCTCAATATCGCTCGCACACTCGTTCCATTTAGCGTGCCATTAATTGGCATTAATCAGGGTAGATTAGGATTCCTGACAGATCTCACTGTTGATACTATGTATGAAACGCTAAATGATATGTTGGCAGGTCAATTCATAGTGGAAAACAGGATGTTGCTCACTACTGAGGTTACTCGTCATGGAGAAAGTGTCTTTAAAGAATTAGCTCTTAATGATGTGGTACTTCATCGTGGCATAAGCAGCGGCATGATAGAACTAGAGGTTCACATCAATGGAGAATACGTTTATTCCCTAAGATCGGATGGCCTTATCATTGCAACTCCTACGGGATCAACAGCCTATGCTCTTTCATCTGGTGGGCCAATCTTGCATCCTGGATTAAACTTGATGATATTGGTTCCTGTTTGTCCCCATACGCTCAGCAACCGCCCGATTGTAATTGGTGCTGACGCTGTTATCGAAATCCAGGTTCATTACACAACCGAAACAAAAATCTATACGGACAGCCATTCTTGGTTTGATTTAGGAGAGCATGACAAAGTATTAGTTCGACGCTGCCCGGAAACAATCAAGCTTCTGCACCCAGTCCATCACAGCTACTACCGCATGCTGCGAGAAAAACTCGGCTGGAGCAGCATTCTTCAAAAAAATAGTCGCTAGCATCCATGCTACAAAATTTATCTATCCAAAATTTTGTAATCATTGACCACATTGATCTGCGCTTTAAATCTGGTTTTACGGTATTAACAGGCGAAACTGGTGCTGGAAAATCTATCCTGATTGATGCGTTAGAGTTGGTGTTAGGCAGGCGTGCCAATACCAGCCAAATCAGATACGGTTGCAAACAAGCTGAAATCGCCGCTCAGTTCGATATCAGTGCTATTGCGGCATTACAAGCATGGTTACAGGAAAATGCACTCGAAGACGAAGATGGTATTTGTTTATTGCGCAGAACGATGGAAGTCGGAGGGCGTTCACGCAACTTTATTAACGGACATGCAGTCACCTTACAACAACTACGAACAGCTGGAGAATGGTTAATCGACATTCATGGTCAGCATGCTCACCAACTACTGATGCAACGCCATAAACAATGCGAACTACTTGATACTTGGGCTGGTGAATTGGATCTCGCCCGGCAGGTCGCCTCTAGCTACCACCATTGGCAAAATCTACATCAGCAAAAACTTTCTCTGGAACAGCAAAGTGAACAAAATTTACGAACGTATGAACTTCTATCGCAACAACTACAAGAACTGACCACTCTAAATTTTTTACCAGAGGAATGGGAAATTCTACAAGCAGAACATGGTCGATTAACACATATAGCAAGCTTGTTGGAAACTACACAATTTAGCCTAGAATCACTATCAGAAAATGAGATTGCGATACTGTCGCAACTCAATACAGTAATCACCCGCCTGCATCATCTGACAAATATCGATAAGACTCTCGAACCTATTTGCAGCCAACTACAATCAGTACAGATACAACTACAGGAAGTGGTGTATGAATTAAAACACTATCAACAACATCTCGATATTGACCCTCATAAATTACAAGAAATCGAAGCACGTATTACTGCAATTCACGGGATAGCCAGAAAATATCGTATTGCCCCGGAAGAATTGCCAGAATTACTGGAAACAACCAGACAACGCCTAGAAGCACTCAAAAATATCTCAGACAGCAAAATGCTAACAGAAGCAGAAAAATCTGCCCAAAATGAATATAAAAACCTTGCTCGCAAACTAAGCCAGGCGAGGCAACATGCAGCTTCTCAATTATCTAAACAAGTCACAAAATCCATGCAAACACTTGCAATGGCAGGAGGCGGCTTCAATGTAGCAATAATACCCCTGTCATCAGGCAATGCGCACGGCCTGGAACAAATAGAATTTCAAGTATCTGCACACAAGGATCTGCCATTACGACCACTGAATAAAGTGGTTTCCGGTGGTGAGCTATCACGTATTAGTCTAGCAATTCAAGTTATTACCAGCAAAATTAATACCACCCCTACTCTTATTTTTGATGAAGTAGACACAGGAATAGGCGGGCGTATTGCAGAAGTAGTCGGCAAATTACTTCATCAACTTGGAAAAACTCGGCAAGTAATCAGTATTACCCATCTTCCACAAGTTGCAGCCAAAGGAGATCACCATTGGCGTGTATCTAAAATAGCTGAAACACACGGTACACCACTACCAATCAGCCACATTACGGAACTTGATAAAGCAGGAAGAATTGAGGAAATTGCGCGGATGTTAGGTGGAGAGAATATAACTGTAGCCACGCGTCAACACGCTACAGAAATGTTAAATTATGATAAACAACAGTCTAAATAACTTATTTGTACTTAAATAGAAGTATCCGTTTTCTCTTCTTGTTCTCCTGTAGAAGCAACATAGGTAATCAATTTTTCAGGTTGTGTATTTTCATGACAAACCATTTTCCCTTCTACCATCGCACCCTGATGAATTTTTATTGTTTTATAGTAAATATCTCCAGTAACTTTTGCACCTGGTTGCAACTCCAAATTTTCACTAGAATGTACCGGACCATTAATTACACCGTTAATCACCAAATGCGGTACCTTAATTTTCCCTTCGATAATACCCTGTGTGCTTAATACAAGCAGAGAATGCGGCTCACTTCCTGTGGCCACAATACTACCACTGATACGACCATCCACTCGTAATCCACCGGAAAATTGAATATCGCCGATAATCACGGTATTTTCTCCAATTAAAGTATCAATATCACTAACTACTTTATGTTTTTTTCCGAACATTTTTCGATTCCTTCTTTTCAGATAGTTGAATCGTCTTTGTCAAAATTGCTTTACTAGAGCCATTCTCATAAATAAGAACTTGCAAAGTTTTTACTACTGTATCAGCTGGTATCTGGAAACTTTTCTCTAGTCTGTGATAAAAGCGAAAATTTACTGGAAATTCTTTGGAGGCATTCTCATCCACCAGAGAAATAGATTTTTCTTCTCCGTTTTGCACTAATCCAACCACAAATTCCAGCTTACCACTAAATTCCTTGGAGCGCTGGCCTCCTTGAGCAAGTAATAGCGTATACAGGTATTCACCTGGTAGCTGACCTTGTTCTAAAGTAAAACGATGGATAATTAATTCTGTCCCAGGCAGCTCTTCATTACCGGAAACCATTTGCTGAAACAGGCTCAAATCCTCTCTCAAGCGTTCGTTTTCTTCATCTAAAGATTTAATCTGCTTTACTAAATCTGCTCGCGTTGCATTACTGATCTGTAATTGTCTAACAAGCTCTGCAAGTTGTGAGCAAAGTGCAGGATCATATTTCTCCAAACAGCTATTTGATTCTAATATTTGTTCAAGAATTGGATCTGCTGTAACACTACCAACTGGCTTAACTGTTTCCCGCCCAATCATATACGCCCCATAAGCCAATAAAGTTACCAAAAGTAACCCGATAATTACTATTAGTAGATAGCGATACCAGGGAACATGAGGACGGATAACTACTTTAGCAGCCCTGATATTCTTTTTATTATGCAGCAATTCGTTCCCTCCTTCTTTAGAAGTTCTAGAGGTATTGTCTGCAATACGACATTTTGCTGGTTACTGTATTCTGACGCATAAATGACTAGGGTAAGAGAGGAATATGTTGAATACCCATTGTTTCTGGTAGACCGTACATTATATTCATATTTTGTACAGCCTGTCCGGCAGCCCCTTTAACCAAATTATCCGTAATTGAAAGTATCACCACAGTATCACCGTTTTGTGGACGATGAACGGCAATCCTACAGAAATTTGAGCCACGTACAGAACGTGTTTCTGGATGACTGCCTGCTGGCAATACATCTACAAAAGGTTCATTTGCATAACGATCTTCATACAAAGTTTGCAAATCAATATCTCGAGTTAGTCTTGCGTACAACGTAGCATGAATTCCCCGAATCATCGGAGTTAGATGAGGCACAAACGTGAGATCAACAGAGTTACCTGCTCTCTCTGATAGTCCTTGTTTGATTTCAGGTAAATGGCGATGTCCAGCTACTGCATAAGACTTAAAGCTATCTGATGCCTCTGCATACAAAGTATGTACTTCAGCCTTACGGCCTGCCCCAGAAACACCGGATTTAGTATCAGCTATCAGATGATTCATATCAACAGCGCCGGTTTCAACCAATGGAATAAAACCAAGCTGCACTGCAGTAGGATAGCAACCCGGATTAGCAATTAATCTCGCATTCCTGATTTTGTCACGATTAACTTCAGGCAAACCATAAATTGCCTCGGTCACCAATTCAGGAGCTGCATGCGACATACCATACCATTTCTCCCATTCTGCAATATTCTTAATCCTGAAATCAGCAGATAAATCAATAACTTTCACTCCAGAAGCAAGTAAAGTGCTTGCTTGTTGCATAGCAATGCCATTTGGTGTTGCAAAGAAAACAACATCACACTTACCAAAATCTACTTTGGCTGGATCACTAAATTTAAGAGCAATCTGTCCACGTAAACTAGGAAAGAGCTCATCAACTCTTATTCCTGCTTCCTGGCGAGAAGTAATGACTTTAAGCTTAACTTTTGGATGTTGAGCGAGTATACGCAGCAATTCAACGCCAGTATAGCCCGTCCCACCCACAATACCAATATTGATCATCTCAAGGAAACGATACCTAAAAAATTAATTATTTATGAAAAAATGATTACACTACGCTGTAAATATAATACAAAAAAGCCGCCCTTTTTTACTGGGCGGCTTTTTTGTATCACTGGAAAATAGTAACTATTATCGTTTGGAAAATTGTTTACGACGCCTAGCTTTACGCAAACCAACCTTTTTCCGCTCGACCTCACGAGCATCTCTTGTCACAAAACCTGCTTTACTTAAGACGGGCTTCAATGTTTCATCATAATCAATCAATGCACGAGTAATACCATGCCTGACAGCACCAGCTTGTCCAGATTCCCCACCTCCATGTATATTAACCATGATATCTAAATTGCCAGTATTCCCAGTTAACTCTAGTGGTTGACGGATAATCATGCGCCCCGTTTCACGCGAAAAATATTTATCAGCAGGCTTACGATTTACTGTAATAACACCAGTTCCTGGTTTGATAAAAACGCGTGCAACAGCACTCTTTCTACGTCCGGTTCCATAATTATATTGAGTAGCCATAATTTACAGGTTAAGTATTAATTTCTAGTGGCCGAGGTTGCTGAGCTGCATGGGGATGCGTATCTCCAGCGTAAATTTTTAATTTTTTTATCATGGCATAGCCAAGCGGCCCTTTAGGCAACATACCTTTTACCGCCTTTTCAAGCGGTCTAGCCGGGAAACGAGCGTGCATCTTCTTAAAGGTAGTTTCATAAATACCGCCAGGATAACCGCTGTGGCGATAATATTTCTTATCTTCAGCCTTGTTTCCGGTTACCCTTAATTTATCGGCATTGATAACGACGATATAATCACCTGTATCCACATGTGGCGTGTAAATAGGCTTATGCTTACCGCGCAAACGATGAGCAATAGCAGCCGCTAATCTACCTAGAACTTTATCGGTTGCATCAACTACAAACCACTCATGCTTAACTTCATGTGGTTTGGCAGAAAAGGTTTTCACTAAATTTCCTTTGTTGTTTTGTTATAGTACAAGATAACCTAGAATTATGCGTTAGCACGCTGTGGATGTCAAATCCACATCTAGGCAAATAGGATTCAAGAAATGTATACAATAAAGTCAGAGTATAATAAAGTTTTTGCTGACCTTCATGATGAAACGGTTTATTTTTTTTCTGCTCTTCTTGTTAATACCAGTTTTCCCGGTATGGTCACAACAACCGGAGTTGTCAATCGCTGCTAAATCTTTCATTTTGACTGATTTCCACAGCGGGCAAACACTCGCTAGCGCCAACCCACATGAGAAACTGGATCCTGCTTCACTCACCAAATTGATGACAGCCTATGTCGTCTTTTCCACCCTAAAACAGGGTCGTATCAAACCAGATCAGATCGTACCTGTATCTCCTAAAGCTTGGCGCATGGCAGGGTCACGTATGTTTATTGAACCTAATAAACAGGTAACTGTTGATGAGCTGATCCATGGAGTAATTGTACAATCAGGAAATGACGCTTGTGTTGCCTTAGCTGAGTTAATTGCCGGTTCAGAAGATCTCTTCGTACATATAATGAATGAAGAAGCAAGGCGCCTAGGCATGTACAACACTAACTTTACTAATTCAACCGGCCTAACTCATGCAGACCACTATAGTACAGCTTACGATTTAGCACTCCTGGCAGCAGCAATAATCAGGGATTTTCCAGAATATTATCCATTCTATTCGTTACGTGAGTATACCTACAACGGCATCACTCAACAGAATCGTAATCGACTATTATGGACAGATCCCAATGTTGACGGCATGAAAACAGGTTGGACAGAGGCTGCTGGATACTGTCTAGTTACTTCAGCCAAACGTGACCATCGACGTCTTATTTCTGTAGTAATGGGCACAGCTTCACCCAATGCACGCAGTATCGAAAGTCAGCGTTTGCTAAATTATGGATTCCAATTTTTCGATACAGCCCACCCTTACAAAAAAAATCAACCTGTTGCCAATATCCAGATTTGGAAGGGTTCACAGAATAAACTTAAAGTCGGCTTTAACAACGATATCTATTTTTCTCTCCCCAAAGGCAAAGTTGAAGGGGTAAAGGCTCGGATGGAATACCGTCAACCACTTATTGCACCTGTGAGCCAAGGTCAGGAAATTGGAAAAGTAAAATTTATCTTGGATGGATTAGAAATAGCCACTTACCCACTGGTTGCGCTAGAAACTGTCGAAACAGCTAATTTTTTGGGACGTGCATGGGACAATCTAAGAATGCTGCTTAATTAATAATCAAGCGGATAATAAAAAGCATGATTTATCTCAATGGAAAATTTTTACCGATAGAACAAGCTACTATTTCGGTGCTAGATAGAGGCTTCATTTTTGGAGATGGCGTTTATGAACTTATCCCGGTTTATTCGCGTAAACCATTCCGGTTAAATGAGCACTTGTCACGCTTACAACATAGTCTTGACGGTATACGGCTAGCAAACCCTCATACTGAAAAACAATGGATCGATTTAATCACCCGTATTATTGAATTGAATGAATACGATGATCAATACCTTTACTTGCATATCACTCGTGGCGTAGCAAAGCGGGACCATATCTTTCCCCTAGGAATAACACCTACTGTCTTCATTATGAGCAACCCTCTACTCACACCACCCGAAGAACTACTTAAATCAGGAGTATCCGCTATTACCGCACAAGATAATCGCTGGGGACGCTGTGATATCAAAACGATCTCCTTACTACCCAATATATTATTACGCCAACTTTCAGCTGATGAGCACGCGATGGAAACCATCTTAATACGCAACGGATTATTAACTGAGGGAGCGGCTAGTAATATCTTTATCGTAAAAGGCAATCAGCTACTAACTCCTCCTAAGGATCATCGGATACTGCCCGGTACTACCTACGATGTAGTATTAGAACTCGCCGTAACACACGACATTCCTCATACGATAAGAGATATTTCAGAAACTGAATTACACACCGCAGAAGAAATTATGCTGACTTCTTCTACCAAAGAGATCTTACCCGTTACTCAACTTGACAAGCAAATGGTAGGTCATGGGGTTCCCGGTCCCATATTCCAGCAACTCAACCGGCATTACCAAGCATACAAACAAACAGTAATGCGTGGGCACACTTCACATTAGTTATAAATCTTATGACAGAAGAATCTCTTATTAAATATCCCTGTGACTTTCCTATCAAGATCATGGGCAAATCACAGCAAGGATTCACCCAATCCATGCTGGCTATTGTCAAAACACACGCACCTGACTTTGATGATACGACTCTTGAAGTCCGCACTAGCAGAAGTGGCACTTATCTAAGTCTCACCTGCACGATCCGGGCGACTTCACGTGTACAACTAGATTCCATTTATCAAGCGCTACACAGCCATCCAATGGTAACCATGCTGCTGTAGATCAAACGAAATCATAAACGTTATGAGCTGTTGTTAATGGAATAACGATACATGACGGTAATATTGCACGAATCAGATAATGGGTTACAAGCAAACAACCTATTTCGCCATATCACCGTAAAAACGATGGGAACCGTGGAATATCTCCCAACGTGGCAAGCTATGAAAGATTTTACACAACAGCGCTCACATGAAACGATTGATGAAATCTGGTTATTAGAACATCCACCAGTTTATACTCAAGGAATAGCCGGAAAACCTGAACATCTACTTTTTTCTAACAATATTCCTGTTATTAAAACCGATCGAGGCGGACAAATAACCTACCATGGTCCTGGGCAAATCATTATGTATTTACTGCTCGATTTACACCGCAGACAACTAGGAATTAGGCAGTTAGTTAGAAAAATGGAAGGAGCCGTGATAGATTTAATGAGTGAGTACAACATCATAGCAAACGGCCGCAAAGATGCCCCTGGCGTATACATCCACGGCGCTAAAATTGCCTCCCTTGGATTAAAAATAAGGCACGGCGCATGCTATCATGGCATTGCTCTTAATGTTGATATGGACCTTACCCCCTTTACCGCAATTAACCCTTGTGGTTATCCTGGTCTGCGCATCACCCAAACGAAAGACCTAGGCATATCGGATAATAAGGAAATACTAGCCACCAAACTGGCACAAAAATTTATTGCGCAACTCACTGACATTTCACATAGGATAATCCCTGCTCATGACCACTGACTCTCATCAAAGAGGTATCGCTAAAACGGCACGTAATCCAATCAAAATTGATTTAGAGCAATCTAGTCAGTTATTACGTAAACCATCCTGGATTCGCGTACGATCGCCTAATAGTCAGAGATATCAAGAAGTTAAACACCTGTTACGCGAGAACAAACTACATACCGTCTGCGAGGAAGCTTCTTGCCCCAATATCGGAGAATGTTTTGGTCGTGGCACGGCCACATTCATGATACTTGGAGATTTATGTACCCGACGCTGCCCATTCTGCGATGTAGCACATGGTCGACCTCATGCGCCCGACCCAGATGAACCGATCCACTTAGCAAATTCTATTGCGATACTGAAGCTCAATTATGTCGTTATTACTAGTGTAGATCGAGATGATCTGAGGGATGGTGGAGCACAACATTTTGCCGATTGTATTCGTGCAATTCGTGCTCTGTCACCACAAACAAAAATTGAAATCCTTGTCCCCGATTTTCGCGGTAGATTAGAAATTGCACTCGAGAAAATATCCGCTTGTCCCCCTGATGTAATGAACCACAACCTAGAAACTGTCCCTCGACTATACAAGCAGTGCCGGCCAGGAGCGAATTATGCACACTCATTAAAGCTACTCAAAGATTTCAAAACAGCCTTTCCCCATATCCCTACTAAATCTGGTTTGATGCTTGGATTAGGAGAAACTAATGAGGAAATTATTGAGGTTATGCAAGACTTACGCGCACACCAGGTAGATATGTTAACTATCGGACAATATTTACAACCCAGTAAGGGACATCATCCGGTTAAGCGTTATGTTACACCTGAAGATTTCAAATCATTTGAACGTATCGCCACTAGCCTGGGATTTAGTCATGCAGCTTGTGGTCCAATGGTACGTTCAAGTTATCATGCCGATCAGCAAGCTCACGAAGCAGGTATAGGGTAAAGATTGCTAACTTATATTTTTTTATCGAAAGAAACTGGGTGATGCAAAGATCTAAGCATATTGATACTACGAAAACGTAGAGCTACTTTTCATGCTGATATCACGCTCATCGTCTTGCTCAAATGTAAAGTCGTCATCGTGATTCATATTCGCTTGAATAGTGGGAAGGGGCTCTTCATCAAATGCTTTATCACCTTCCTCAATTGCGATACCGTGCGGTTTTATTCCGACAAAATCGTAACGATTGGTATCTACTAAATGTGAAAGTTGAATATTTTGTAGCGCTGTAAACATCGTTTCCAGCCGACCAGGATATTTCTTATCCCATTGCTGCATCATTTCCTTAATTACTTGTCTCTGCAAATTTGGCTGCGAACCACATAAATTACAAGGAATAATAGGAAATTGTACTAATCGAGCATAAGCAGCCAGATCTTTTTCCTTGCAATACGCCAACGGACGAATCACTACATGACATCCATCATCGCTCACCAACTTAGGAGGCATTGCTTTCAGCTTACCGCCATAAAACATATTTAAAAAGAAAGTTTCTAGAATATCATCACGATGATGTCCAAGTGCAATTTTAGTTGCACCTAACTCGGATGCTACCCGATAAAGTACTCCTCTGCGTAAACGTGAACATAAGCTACAAGTCGTTTTACCTTCAGCAATTACCCGTTTCACAACACTGTAGGTATCCTGCTCTACAATACGGAAAGGTATGTTTATTTTTGAGAGGTAGTCAGGTAATACATGCTCTGGGAAACCCGGTTGCTTTTGGTCTAGATTAACAGCAATTAACTCAAAATCCAATGGGGCATGCTCTTGCAAATTACGCAAAATATCCAGTAACGCATAACTATCTTTTCCCCCTGATAGACACACCATCACTCGATCACCACTTTCAATCATATTGAAATCAGCAATAGCAGTACCTACAAGCCGCCTTAATCTTTTACGCAGCTTATTCGCGTTATACTCAGACTTTTTGGAAAGCACATCCGTAACCATATAAATTTATAGGGAACAAAATAAAGCTTATTAGAAAACTTCTAGATCATTATCTTTACCGAAAAGCAGTAGAAATATTCGTATAGATGGACTTTTGAACAATACAGTAACTAGGCTACTTCAGCTACTATCGTAAATACATAAAAAAGTCAGCTATAGTTGTAACTTTAACACTTCATATTCGAATGGCCGCATTATTCAAACTAAAAATTATAACAAGCAGATATTCATTAACTAGAAACGAGTGAGAACACAATACACGCTATTAATGTCTGAAGAAGAAAACAACAACTCACATTGTTTTTCCAAAGGTAATCATAATATTATTTATTACTTTATTTTTTATAACGACTTCCTAGTCAGAATCTAGAAAAATACCACTAAAGCTCTATATTGGAGAACACATGAAAATACAATTTAATAAATTTTTCACCTATTCCTTTTTAACCTTCACATTAACAAGTATCGCTGGTATAGCAACAGCAGCAGAAACGATGGAAGTATATAAAAATCCAACCTGCGGGTGTTGTGCTAAATGGGTAGATATCATGCGGGATAACGGATTTGCAGTTAATATTCATGATGTTGGCAACGATGAAGCCAGAACAAAGGCGGGTATTTCCACCGAGTTAGGATCATGCCATACTGCTTTAGTAAATGGTTACGCAATAGAAGGGCATGTTCCAGTTGAAGATATAAAGCGACTATTAAAAGAACGCCCAAGAGCTGTCGGTCTGGCAGCCCCAGGAATGCCTCATGGCGCACCAGGCATGGAAACGGGGCGTGTCGATTCCTATAATGTGTTACTCATCAGAAAACCTGGCGACAAACGCAGTGAAGCGGAAATTTATAATCGATACCCTAATAAATCACAACAGCTAAATAAAACACCTGAAAATAGTAATAGTCCTGACTCTATTTTGAGGCTTAAATAACGTGATATTTGTAAGAATTACTATCCTCGCACTATTACTGTTGATCACAGCCTGTTCAGAACAATCTGATACTCGCTCAACAGGTAGCGCCTTGGATCGCATATTAGGAAGGAAAACCTTTGTAGAACAAATCAAACGTAATTTCGATCCCAAGCAAGTTGCACAAGGTCAAGCACTTTTTCTGAAAAATTGTGCGGTATGTCATGGTCAAAATGCGGAGGGTACGCCAGATTGGCGTAAGCCACTAGCAAATGGTAGATATCCTCCCCCTCCATTAAATGGGACAGCACATGCTTGGCATCACTCTACGGATGAACTAAAGCAATTTATATTAAACGGAGGTCCTCCCGGAGAAGGTCGTATGCCAGGTTGGAAAGGTATTTTAAAAGAACAAGAAATTGATGATATTTTAACTTGGATAAAATCTTTGTGGCCAGAAGAGGTCTATCAAGGCTGGTACACTCACATCGAAAATAGACCAAGATAGTATTCAATAATTTTCTACTTACCCATCTTGAACATACAAGCTCTGTATTAAAGGAAATGAGGTTATTTATATTTTCAGCGAGCGCTGCTAAATATATAGGCGAGAGCTCGAATGAGTGCTGCGTTAGTGTTATAGATAATACGCCAAAAATGACTACTAAGTTTAAAATCATGGCGCGCCCAGCACGATTCGAACGTGCGACCCCCGCCTTCGGAGGGCGGTACTCTATCCACTGAGCTATGGGCGCGTAAGAAGATATAATTTGCGAAGTAGACTGAAGAAAAATACTACTGCGTCATTCTTCTATTTGCTGTTCAGCTTCCTTAGCTGGTTCGGGCCATGAAAAATAAACATAACTCTTTTGTGGTATCCTGGCTTCCTTAAAACGTTTCAGAGCTTCTCGGTCAACTTCCTTATCCCACCATATTGCACGTGCTTCCTTTTGCTTTTCGATAAGATCAGGACGCTTACTGAATAACTCTCGCATAAATTTCGTATGTTCTGATTCGTAGGAATAATCCATCTTGTTGTCCGCAAAAACTGTTAATTTCTGAAATCTGTTCTTTAAACTCTAAAATACAAACCATCCTAATTATTATATCCGATTACTATCTCTCAATAGCTCTCTAAGGAAAAACATTCAGAATGATCCATCAAAAACTCCATAAAATCTACGATATATCCATTAATTTAATACACAAACTATCTTCACATAAAAAATGAGATGGTGAATTAAAATAACAATAGAGGATTTTTGGTCAATGCAACTAAAACAATATAGGCAAATACAATCTGCGCTAAAACCCAGACAATTATTTTTGTCTGACGCATCTTAGCCAATCTGAAAGCCGTGTAACCCAATATGATATAGATGAGTAAGCCAATAATCTTAGCAGCTAGCCAGTGCTCAACAAGCGGATTTCGATGTGCAATTACTGCCATCGTAACAGCACTTAACAATAAAATTGTGTCATTAATATGAGGGGTAATTTTCACCCAACGTTGCTGTAACAAGGGTGAAACACGTAACATCCATATACCACGCAACAAAAATAGTGTGTAACTAATCACCACACTGGTTATATGTACGTACTTTAGAGTTAGATAGTCAAGTGGCATAAATAAACCTAATGATCAGCCCGATTAAGCTTTAGCCCATGCAAACGCTTCATCGTAATTAGAAAAAACAACTACATCTGCATCAGTAAACAAATTGGAAACCCACGCACTCCATACTTGCCATTGACTATCAGTTACCACAGCCACACGATTAATTTTACTACCATGTTCACGTATAAATCTGATTTCCTCCCAGGCTACATCTACTGTATAGGACACCATATCTCGCCAATCCAGTAGTAAATTCGCTTCTCCATTAAAATGAAATTTGTAGAGCACCTGCTCCTCAAATTGCCTAAAATCATTCAGTGTAAATTCGCCAATTACTGCAACAATAATCAGATTGCCAGTCTCTTCAATGTTAATCATGAGTTATAAGTTCCATATAATAAATGTTAAATCATAGATAAGTAGCAATCTTGACACAATCAGACTTTTTAATTAGGTCAGTAATTACAGAGCACTAATCATCAAGTGGAATGATATTTGCTCGCTGTGTTGATATTCCTCGAATACTCAGTAATCCACCCACAATAATCAACCCCATTCCTACCCATGCAGAAATAGGCAGTCGATCATCCCACAAAAACAGATCCATCAACCCTGCAAACAACACCGTACTATAGGAAAGAGCTCCGACAATAATGATGTTACTTCCTCGATGTGCACGAGAAATCGCTAATTGCGCCAATGTTGCCGTTACACCAATACCTAATGCTAGCGTCAAACTCTGTATGCTCACTGGACTAAATGCGGTAAATAACAGCCACACTCCAGTTGCTACCGTACATACCAATGTAAAATAAAATACGATTCGCCAATCTGATTCTCCTTGCTCGCTTAATTGCCGAATATGTAAATGTGCAATACCACCAAATAAGCCTGATCCAACTCCAATTAGTGCCACGTACCACTGATCCGCCGCCAAAGTAGGGCGTAGCAGCATAACTACGCCAACGAAGCCTATTGTAACCGCTACAACCAATATCCAGCTAAAGTCCTCTTTCAAAAAGATTACAGCCAAGAAAGCAAGAAACAGAGGCCAGGTATTGTTCAGCGAAATAGCGGTTGCTAACGGCAATTTCAAAATACAATAAAAAAATAATAATACTCCACCCAACCCAGCCAATCCTCGCCAGCAGTGCGCCCGCCAGTGTTTCGTCATAATGGGTTTGCCATAAAAACGCATAACGGCAAAAGTTGAAATTACTCCCACTAATGAACGATAAAACACTAATTCAATATTAGAAAAGAATGCTGAGGCTAGTTTAACCAGCTCTCCCATACAGGCGAACATCAATCCAGCCACCAGCATCCATAAAGAGGACATTCTCGTTACAGCATTTTAGCTCAAGGTAGATGCGGCCCAAGCTCGCGTCGAATGAAATGGTGAAAATGTTCCATTCCTGCCTCCATAGGCATTTGATAGGGGCCGGTTTCATTTATCCCTTGCTGATACAATGCACGCCTTCCAGCTGTAATCCGCTTACAAATTTCATCATCCTCTCTGGCCGTTTCCTGGTAAGCTGCTTGCTCCCTCTCCACAAATTCACGCTCAAACAGAACAATTTCTTCTGGATAGTAAAACTCTACCACGTTCATGCATCGCTCAATCCCCGTAGGCAAAATAGTACTGACTACCAACGTATTCGGATACCATTCCACCATGATATTAGGATAATAAAGCAACCAAATTGCCCCATGTTTCGGTATTTGCTGGTTATTATGCTGCAATACCTGCGCATGCCATTTTTGATAAATTTCTGAGCCTGCACGGCTAAAATCAGGATTCACTCCAACAGTCTGGACGCTATACCAGTCACTAAATTCCCATTCAAGTTGATTGGTATCGACGAAATGACCTAACCCTGGATGAAAAGGATCAACATGATAATCCTCCAGATAAACTTCTATAAAAGTCTTCCAGTTACACTGATAATGTTCAATCTGAACGCTATCCAACATATATCCTGAAAAATTAAGTTCATCACATACTTTCATGCCTGCAAGATCTAAATTCACATCACGCTTACCGGCAAAAATTAGCCCATTCCAATACTGCAAAGCAGTTTTTCCAAGATTTAAGCATGGGTTTTTACTAAAATGAGGTGCGCCCAGTAGCTTGCCATCCATCGCATAGGTCCAACGATGAATTGGACAAACGATATTGCGGGAATTGCCACGCCCTTCCAGTATGGCTGCTTGACGATGGCGACAAATATTTGATAGCAATTCAATACCATTTTCATTACGAACCAACATCTTGGCATTATTTTGTGTTGCCAATACATAATAATCCCCCATTTCTGGCACCATCAGCTCATGCCCAACATAGCCAGGTCCCTGATCAAACAATAGCTGTTTTTCCAGTTCAAATATCTGAGGGTCCAAATACCAATCAACAGAAAGTTGTGGATGTGTAGTAGCAATATCAGAAATATGTACAAAGCTAGACATATATTTTCAGTCTCACCTCACAGTCAGAAAAGACAAACGCTTAAACTAATTAAAAAACGAATTAGTAATATGCTAACAACGAAGTACCTTAACAGCGAATAAAATCTTTTGCTATAAGATCATGAGAAATTGTTTCAAATTCAGCAAACATCCCCTATTAGGGAACCTCTAAAAAGTTGGTGAGACAATTAATTCAAGGCAAAAATCAGTAAAAAATAGTGTTTTTTATACATAAAGTAAATGAGTATTTTTGAGCTGATTTTTGATAGCAAAATGACAACGCAGATAGTTTTGTAGAGATTCTCTAGCGCAATACTAAATAACATTACGCTCTACCCTCTCGAGATTTTAAACCACACTACTTTATTCATAGACTATAATCAAATGATATATCGGATTCACACTCATCTGGATTGTTAAAACGATACTGCATTAGTCCTCTTGGTGCGGAGCACGATTAACAGCAACTTTATTGTTACGTCATAGATGATCAAACTCATAAAACCTCAAATACGATGAAAACGGATAACAAACAAACGACTCTTCGGTTGCTCATTGCGAGCATATTTGTATTAAGCCTAGCAGCATGTGATAGTCAACAAGAAACAACTACGGTCAAAGAAACAACAGCTCTTCCCCAAGGTCCTACTACAGGAATACTGGCAGATTCAGCAGTAGAAGGTGTATCTTACTCAGCTTCATCAGGTGCATCAGGAATTACCGATGCAACCGGTCTTTACCATTACACACATGGTGACACCATCGAATTTAGTCTAGGGAAGTTGAATCTTGGAAAAATCACCGGAAGAGGATTGACTACCCCCATTGAACTGTCTGCTGATAATCACAATAAGCTATTGAATTTGTTGATTCTACTTCAGTCACTTGATGCTGATAATAATCCACAAAACGGCATCTCTATCCCGCAAGCTGCAGCAGAAGCGCTAAATCCCTCGCTCGATTTAACCGTCGACCCTGATGTCTTTGCAACATCCCCATTATTAGTAGCAGCACGAGAAGCTGCCAATATACCTGGTAGTATAAAGACAGCTGATGAAGCTAATGCCCATTTTCTATCACAAGCGATCAATCTGGTCAGCAATAATATCTGGGTAAATGAAGGTGAAGACAGTGTCAGATTCTTACGCTTTGCAAATGATAGTAGCGGGGAATATCTAAATGGTGTGGTTACACCAGACGATTCATGTGATGCCAACCGTGCTTGTGGTGCTAAGCTAGTTTTTACCGCGGGAGTTGAATATGGCACTACCAAAGCAACTGAATATGACAAGCGCGGTTTTAAACTTACAAGTTCACCCGAAATAGATACTAACATCCAGGCAGGATTATCTCACCCACGACCCAACTGGCGCATCTATACCGATGGTAATGAATTGATTATCTCTGACATTGTTATCGTACAACGTGAAAGGGAACAACCTGGTCTGTTTGATGAACTGTTCCATATCACAAAACCGCTTGAGCTCAGTTCGGATGATGAAGTGGCGGAAACTACTGTTCAGGAAACCCGTTATCGAAAAATGGACAATTCACAAGGTATTGTTGGAGCCTGGGCAGTTGACAAGAATGCTATCAAATCACCGGTTTTTCTATTTTTCTCAGATAATCGTTACATGCTAATTGATCCAATCGGAGGCATTGGTCAATCCACTCCTTCCGAGTGCGCAAAACCCGGTGTTGAATTCGCCACCTATTCTTTTAATACAGGTAGCAACACACTTAAATTATCGAGTTTCACTTATAACACGACAGGTTGCTCTGGACTTTCAGATTATGTCGATAGACCGATTAGCTTCAAAATAGATGCTGATGCACAAAGTGCTACCCTCTCAGGAGAAGGATTAGCTACTATCACATTACATCGTATCTCACATTAATCAAACTACTCAATAGTTCCGAAAGAATACTGACAAGCTATTCTTTCGGAACATTAACTCCGGATATTTCCGGTATGACCGTCATTCATGTTGCTCTTGATGTTCCAATTAATCAGCTGTTTGACTACGTCGCTCCAGATGCAGACTCGGCGGATATTGGTCGATACGCGTATGTTCCATTTGGAAACCGGAAACTCGCTGGCATTATTCTATCTGTTAGTAATTCATCACTTCTTCCCAAACACAAATTAAAAATTGTTGATCAGATCAATCGAGAAATTCCTCCTCTACCTCAATCACTACTTGAGTTATTCCGATTCTGTAGTCGTTATTATCATTATCCGATTGGGCAAGTAGTTATGAATAGCTTACCCTCTCCGTTACGTCGGCCTAAATATACAATCAATAAGCAACTCACGCAGACTCAGGAATGGAAATTGACTGAAACCGGCAAAGCAATCGCTCTGTCTGATATCCCTGCTAAATCTAAGGCTAAACGACAAATACTTTCTCAATTATTAGAGAAAGGGAGCATTACTGCTCAAACCTATACAGCAATGTCACCCTATTGTCGCAAGTTACTATATGAATTTAAACATTTAGGCTGGATTCAACAACATGCTGCTTTACCACAAAAATCTACATTCAGCATGACGCCCATACCGGAGCCCACCGTTGAACAAACACAAGCCATTACAGAAATTCTTGCCAGAACAGATACGTTCATTCCTTGGTTACTTCACGGCATTACAGGGAGTGGTAAAACAGAAATCTATCTGCGGGTAACAGCACCTCTATTAGCACAACAAAAGCAGGTTCTAATTTTAGTACCAGAAATCAATCTCACGCCACAACTAGAAACAATTTTCCGCAAACGATTTCCTGATACTACATTGGTCAGTTTGCACAGCGGATTAAATGATAGTGAACGCTTACAGGGTTGGCTACAAGCACAACGTGGAGAAGCTGGCATTATTCTAGGCACACGCCTGGCAATTTTTACCCCTCTGTCTCAATTGGGGTTGATTATTATTGACGAAGAACATGACCATTCTTTCAAGCAACAGGAAGGTTTGCGTTATTCAGCGAGAGACCTAGCGGTTTATCGTGCCAGACAGGCCAATATCCCTGTCGTGCTTGGTTCAGCCACACCTTCTCTGGAAAGCTACCATCTAGCTCGTACTGGTCGTTATCGACTGCTACAATTGCATACACGTGCAGTTAAGCAAGCTACATTACCAGCTATCCGTTGTATCGATATGCGGATCACATCAGCACAGGAAGGATTATCAGAACCAATACTTGTAGCACTCAAGCAATCCCTTAGCCAAAAACAACAAAGCTTGGTATTTATCAACCGCCGGGGTTATTCACCAGTCCTACTCTGCAAATCCTGCCATTGGATTGCAACCTGCCAACGCTGCTCTAGCCGAATGGTTGTACATTTACACGAGAAACAACTGCGGTGTCATTATTGTGGCGATCAACAACCTATCGTCTCTTCATGTCCACAATGCGGTGATCCAGATATGCTGCCATTTGGTCACGGCACGCAACGTATTGAATCAGCGCTAATTAAACAATTTCCAGAAGCAAGCATTTTACGAATCGATCGTGACAGCATCCGCAAAAAAACAACTTGGCAAACCATGTTAGATACGATTCATCGTGGAGAGGTCGATATTCTGGTTGGTACTCAGCTGCTTGCTAAAGGGCATGATTTTCCCAACCTTGCCCTGGTATGTGTACTTAATGCTGATTCCTCTCTTTATAGCACCGACTTTCGTGCTGAAGAACACCTTTTTGCACAGCTAATGCAAGTAGCAGGGCGTGCTGGTCGCGCACATATTCCTGGTACTGTCTTGATACAAACTGAATTTCCCCAGCATCCGCTATACCAATCATTAACGCAGCAAGATTATGCATCATACGCACAGATACAACTGAAAGAACGCAAATTAGCTGGCTTTCCACCATTTTCCTATTTGGCAATGCTACGCGCAGAAGCTCCGAAACTGACCGATGCCTTGGAGTTTTTACATCAATCAATAGAAATTGCCACTATCAGTAAAGAATACACTCACATTCAACTTTTTGATCCTGTTCCAGCCTACATGACTCGACTCAAAGGATTAGAACGCGCACAATTATTAATTCAAGCTACTTCACGTAAATATTTACAAATATTTTTAAGTGACTGGCACCAACGTATTTCTACATTACCAACACGTAATAAATTGCGCTGGCATCTGGAGGTTGATCCGCTAACACTTTGAAGCATCAAGCCACAAAATGTTAGTCTTTATTACTGCGAATCAGTAATACAGGAATAGGCGCTATACGAACAACCCCTTCAGCTACACTACCCAGCAGTAGTCGACTAAAACCCGAATGCCCATGTGTACCAATTACAATCAATTCTGCTTGCCAACGTTTTGCTTCTTCTACCAAGATATTAGCAATTCGCTCGTTATTTGAGGGAATTAACCGGGTTTCAACAGGGATACCCGCTGCCTGTACGGTTGCTTCTGCTGCAGTCAGCACTTTCTCGCCGCTGTCATGAATTGTTTTTTGTAGCTCTTCATAATTAAAGTAGTTTTCATCTACCAGATAAATTGCATCTTCATAAACATGTACCAGCTCAAGACATGCCTCCATCTGCTTAGCTAACTTTATAGCCTCTTGCAAAGCTAAATTAGAGGTTGAACTGCCATCCACTGGAACAAGAATTCTCTGATACATCAAATCCCTCCTACAAACATTAACCGGATTAAATACATCTTTATTTACTACACTTCCATGCGCATCTTTTCTGGATTCAGCAATATATCAAAGCGGATATCTCCCAAGTAAACCCAGCCCATTAGGCGCTACGTAGATGAGAATATTTGATTGTCACGATAGTCAACATAGGTAACACAAATCCAATAATCGTCACCGTAATCAGTAAAATACCCAATTCACTATAATCGGCTGGAACTAATATTGCACCGGTATCAGCTGCTCTCACCTCGCGTGTTACGGTAAAAATCTGGTTGATATACTTGGTTGCCAGTTGTGAAGCAGACAAAGCAAGATTAGTGAATGAAGCCATAACAGCAAAGAAAGTAGCCTTAAGTTTCTCAGGAGCTGAATTCGCAATCCACGCTAGCATAGGAATCATAGCTATCTGCCCCAACGGTGATTCTAAAGCTGTATCAATTATTGCAATGAAACGTGCATCAACAACCCCGCCTGTATGAGCTGCTGTCCACACATGCAAGCCAAAATACATAAAAATAACTGGTAACGACAGAACAGTCCCGGCAACTGTTAATGCACCAATAACATAAGCCATTGATCGCTCAGCCATAAAACGGCGAAAAATAAACATACCAGCCAGTGTTAGCACAGAGCCAATCAAAGAAAGCGTAGCCAGAAATTGTTGATCAAATCCTAATTCATCAATCATCCACCAAGTGGAGCCTGCACCTGGCGTGGGAATAGCACGAAAGACAAATACCAATAACGCTGTTCCTACCAAAACATTACGTGCTTCACTTTCCAGCTCGGCTGTCAGTTGGCGAATCAGAAACAATACGATCACCATTGATAGCCCGAAAATAATCTCCTCAGCACCAGGTATCTGCACCAACCCGACACCCAATGAAACAACTGTAAAAGCTAATCCACCTCCCAATATCCACCAGTTGATAGGAGGCGCCCCAACATGTGCTCCAATCAACACATTAATTTCTTGACGATTCAACCCTTGAGCAGAAAAGCGCTTTATCTCACGCCATTTCAGCCATCCTGCCAGCCAGATCCCACAAACTGAAACAAAAGGAATTGCTAATGCAAGCTGATATATTAATAGATAGGCTTCTCCTTTACCTGCCTCGGAAAGCGTCGCAACATCTTTCATTAACACCACATTTGCAACTGCAACCAGAATACCTCCACCAATAATGGCAACGCGCCCCAGAGTTTGCATCGTAATGTGCATCTGTTTACGCGCTTCAAGTTCAATAAGCTGTCCATTTGAATTGACGCGCGGAACAGCTTCCACGGTCATAGCATCAGCAACCACATCCTGTAACACATAACCTATTGGAGCTAACAATGCTGCTACTACATACCATTGCGCTAATGGCGCCATTCCCTGCATTACCTCAGTGTAGCCAAGTAACCCAATCATGATGAAGAGACTGGTTGCAATCAACCCGGCTCCTAGATAAACCAGTAGACTTTTCCAACGCCACATCAAATCCACCAAATGTCCTAGCGGCATTTTCAGAGCCCAAGGTAAAGTCATCCAGAAACCAAGCGCTGCCAGAAATTCTGCTGATAACCCCAGTCTTTCCTTGACATAGAAAGTGCCAACAATTCCAGTCAGGCTCGAAATGCCAGCTGCCAGATAAACCATCAAAGGCGGCAAATATGAAAGCCGCATTTCCCTACCTAAAGCTAGCAAATTAAGATCAACCCACCGCAACAGAACGGTGGGCAATCTTATGAGAAAATCGATATTCACTCGGTATTTAATTAACCTGGACGTTTACCGATTTGTACCTGGATATCCATCGCTGCGCCATTACGTACAATAGAAAGCGTAGCAACTTTACCTGGTGACAACACAGCCACCATATTCAGCATTTCAGAAGCATTAGAAACAGATTTACCATTCACAGCAGTTAAAACATCCCCTGGTTTGATTCCAGCATCATCAGCTGGTCCATTTTTAAGTACGCCTGCAATCAATGTTCCATGGGTACTCTTCAATTTCAATGATTCAGCAAGTTCTGGAGTAATATCTTGCATACTCACCCCCAACCAGCCTCGTGTAACATGACCCGTCTCAATAATTTGTTGCATAATTTGCTTCGCAGCATCCACCGGAATAGCAAAACCAATTCCTAGTGAACCGCCAGAACGCGAATAGATTGCAGTATTGATACCGATCAAATTACCCGCAGTATCAGTCAATGCTCCCCCAGAATTGCCAGGATTAATCGCAGCATCAGTCTGAATAAAGTTTTCAAACGTACTGAGTCCTACCTGAGAACGTCCCAACGCTCCGATAATCCCCATCGTCATTGTCTGCCCTACACCGAATGGATTACCAATTGCCAGCACAATATCTCCTACTCTTGCTTCTTCAGAATTTCCTAAAACAATACTTGGGAGTTTATCAAGGTCAATTTTCAGAACTGCCAAATCACTTTCAGGATCCGATCCAATCAAGCGTGCTTCAGCATTTCTCCCATCCATCAGCGCCACCTGTATTTCACTTGCAGCTTCCACCACATGATGGTTCGTGAGAATATAGCCTTCCGGGCTAACAATCACTCCCGACCCCAGGCTGGAAGTTCGTTCAGTTCGCGGACTGAAGCGATTGCCAAAAAACTGCTGAAAATAAGGGTCATCCATAAATGGATGCGGAGCAACTCTTACCTCCTTACTGGTAAATATATTTACCACTGAGGGCATGGCTACTTCTGCAGCTTTATGGAACCCACCGGCATTTAGTGCACTTCCGCCATTCGCCTTAACCGCCTCGCGAACAGTTGCCAATTTACCACGTGGAGTCCACGGCAGTAGTTCTGGGCGTAAAGTTGAAACAACAAAAAAGATAGCAAGCAAAACAGTTATTGTTTGTGTAAAAATCAGCCAAAGTTTTTGCATGGAAAATCCCACCTTCCAAATGAACAGAAAAAGTATTATGCACCAAAATATACTGGAAAATTATCTTAATGATCTGCTGAATGTTCAGCAATTTCATGATTATTGCCCCAATGGACTACAGGTAGAGGGGCGAGTTTCGATCCAAAAACTCATTAGTGGCGTAACTGCTTCTCAAGCTCTAATACAGGCCGCTCTGGACTTACAAGCTGATGCCATCATCGTGCATCATGGCTATTTTTGGCGCGGAGAAAATGCCTGTTTACGTGGCATCAAACGTCATCGTATCGCTACACTTATTAAGCATGATATTAATCTTTACGCCTACCACCTCCCTCTAGATGCGCATGCTGAATTAGGTAACAATTCCTTACTCGGAAAAAAACTAGGTATAAAAGAAGAAGGTCGTTTTGGCGAACAAAATATCGCTGCTTATGGCTCCTTCCAGCAACCAATAGAGCTCAGTATACTTAATAATTTACTAAACTCAGTGCTGGATAGAGAACCATTAATTATTGGTGATCCATTGAAAACCATCCAACGTGTTGCCTGGTGTACTGGAGCAGCCCAAGGATATTTTGATAAAGCTATCCAATTAGGTGTAGATGCATTTATCACTGGTGAAATTTCTGAACAAAACGTGCATACAGCAAGAGAATCTGGAACAATTTTCATTTCAGCAGGGCATCATGCTACCGAGCGATATGGTATCCAAGCATTAGGTGACCACATTGCACAGAAATTCGGGATTGCGCACCATTTTATTGATATAGAAAACCCGGTATGAACAAAAACGAACTACCGCTCTCCAAATGACAAATAAGCTATGATCTATTTTTGTCGTGCTTGTCTTCCAGTTGTTCTAACGGCTTGTTTTTTTTACGCGGGACCGTCCACCAGACGAGAAAAATAAATAAACTAAGTGCCAAAATCGCTTCAAGCGCTAGAATCCACATACTTTTCCTTGAGAAAAATGATTTTAAAAAACAGATACTTTAACCGAAATCTATTAAAAACCCAATTTACCATTCTGCTGATCTCAGCGCTACTTGGATTAACTGGGTGCAAAACTGAAAGTGTATCCACTCAATCTTCTGTACCTCGGGCACCAACCCAAATAACGGCTATTCCTACTACACCACAATCGGCAGATTCTACCCAGCACACCGAAGATAAAGAGAAGAAAAAACAACTCAAAATCACTAGTTGGTCCATGCTACCAGGTTGGCAACAGGAAAATCTGCTTCCTGCCTGGCATACTTTTATCCAAAGCTGCAAATCTCTTGAACGACAGCCGTCATGGCAAGATATATGCGTACAAGCGACAACTATTCAGCACACTAGTGAGCCGATTATTCGTGACTTTCTGGAAAATCACTTTACACCCTACCAGGTAATCAATGCAGATGGTTCTACTATTGGCCTGGCTACTGGTTATTATGAACCGCTACTTAAAGGCAGCCGTAAATACACAAATCGCTTTCGCTATCCAATTTATTCCACTCCAGATAATTTATTAACGATAGAACTCAAGGATCCACAGCTTGGCATCAGCGAGGCATCGCTACGTGGTCGTCTACAAGGGCGTAAAATTGTTCCCTATTACACTCGAGCTGAGATCGAAAACAATCGTCATTTACTAAAAGGAAAAGAACTACTTTGGGTAGATGATGAAGTTGAACTATTTTTTCTCCAAATCCAAGGATCTGGTCGTATTGTTTTGGAAAACGGTGAGACTGTAAAAGTTGGTTACGCAGATCATAATGGGTATCCTTATCGTTCCATTGGAAAAATATTAATTGATCAAGGTGAATTACCTGCTTGGCAAGTATCAATGCAAGCTATCAAACAATGGGGCCGACAAAACCCCAAAAAACTAAAAACCCTACTTCAGCAAAATGCACGTTATATTTTTTTCCGAGAATTACCTGCTGACCTTAGTGGGCCAGTTGGCGCACTGGGCGTCCCCTTAACGGCAGGGAGAAGTTTGGCTATTGATCCTGATAATATTCCTTTGGGTGCCCCTGTTTATCTTGCCACTACCTGGCCTAATACAACTCAACCTCTGAATCGGCTCATGATTGCACAGGATACAGGCAGTGCCATCAAAGGAGGAGTACGCGCTGATTTTTTCTGGGGACACAGTCCGGAAGCACAGGTTCAGGCTGGAAAAATGAAGCAACAGGCACAAATGTGGGTTTTACTACCCAAACAATACCAGGAATAATCTAAGAAAAATACTTTCAATAGTAAAACTCAGGGTAAAACGCCACACTGAGTTTTACCCTATAAATTACCCTATAAAATTAGGAAACTAAGCTATTTGCTGTTATTACTCGCCCGGTTCATCCGTTTCTCGATTTCTGATCGAGGAATAAACCCCGGGACTACTGAGCCATCTGCAAATACTAGCGTGGGTGTACCAGTTACTCTATTTTGATGGCCTGACTCCAGCAGTATCTGCAAAGGCGCATCACATCCTTTGCCTGTAGGCGCTACCGATCTCAACATAAAATCATCCCATGCCTTAACGCGATCCTCGGAACACCAAATAGCCTCAGCTGTCGCCATAGAACCATTTAACACAGGATAAAGCAAAGTATAAATTGTGACATCCGTTACATCAGCTAATTCTTTCTCCAGTCTTTTACAATAAGGGCAATTAGGATCTGAATACACAATCAGCATACGCTTTCCATTTCCCTTGACCGTTTTTACCGCGTGCTTCAATGGTAAACTATCTATCGCAATTCGCCGTGAATCTCGGATCTGCTGCATACGCTCGCTAGTTAGGCTTACCCGCCTCTTAGCATCTACAATATGCCCCATGAAAAAATATTCAGCTTTCTCATCGGTATAAAAAATTTCTCCATCGATCACAGCCTCATATAATCCAAAATATGGCGACTGTTTCAAACTTTCTATTTTACTACCAGGAAAAAGAGCCTGAATAGCCTCTTTCAACTCTGCCTCATTTGCCTGCGCAGCCCCGGTAAACAACAATCCTAACAGGCTCAGTAAACATAAAAACAAACGCATACCACTTCTCCAGTATAAAAATTTAACAACCGTAAAAATAAATTTAACTTAATGCATGACGCATAAGCCTATTTTTCAAAAGTGGAAACCGGTTAGTCATCCCCAATCCCAGATTTCTGATGCGCATAATGGCAGCATCCTCGCTAGCAAACAGTTTTTGTAACCCGTCTGTCACCCACTGCATAGCAAGAATATCTTCTTTACGATTACGCTCATAGCAACGCAACAATGAAAAATCACCACTGTCTCCCAAGCTATCAAACTGCAGCAGAATATTGGCTAGTTCACGCGCATCACGCAACCCCAAGTTAACTCCCTGACCAGCTAATGGATGAATGCCATGTGCTGCATCACCGATTAAAGCCAACCTTGGCTTAACAAGTGATTGAGCTTGTACAAAATTTAACGGAAACCCAAGTTGTGGTGTAATTAGTTGCATTGACCCTAATTCATATCCCACCGCTTGAGCAACTCGTTCACATAATTCTCCTCCTGGCAGGCTAAGCAGTTCATTGGCAAGAGTTGTGTTAGCTGACCAAACCATTGAAACCCGTTTCCCAGACAATGGGAGTAATGCAAGGATGCCATCACGGCGGAACCACTGGTAGGCAATATGATGGTGAGATCGTTCCACTTCAAAATTGGCAACCACTCCAATTTGGTGATAGCTATGACGGTTGATTGAGATGCCTTCTTGCTCTCGCACACGTGAATTAACGCCATCCGCGCCAACCAGCAACGCTGTCTGTAAAATCGTGCCATCCGATAAGGACAGTTCAATGTGCGATTCATGCCTAATTAGCATGTCATATTTCATTGGGCAAAACAGCCGTATATGCTCAGTTTCTACGAGCGTCTCCCAAACCGCATGTTGTAGTTGACGATTTTCAATAATGCAAGCTAGTTCAGATACACCACTCTCATATGCACTAAAATTAATTTTGGCTGCATTATCGTCACCATGTACTTGCATTTCATAGACCGGTGTCACTCGCATAGTATCCATACGTTGCCAAACACCACAAGATTGCAAGAAGGCTATGCTCCCCGGACTAATCGCATACACGCGACTATCCCAGCTATCATCGACCGGTAATGGTACGGGTGAACGTGTTTCAATCAACGCCAACCTCAACCCACTATCCTTTAAAGCAGCTAGTAAGCTCGCGCCGACTAACCCCCCTCCAATTACTACAATATCGAATTTCATCATCGGATTATACTAAGTAACCCTATCTAGTTAATTGATCTCACTAAACACTTAATACAACAAAAAGGTAATTTAAAAGCCAGAATACGCTCAATATAATTTTCATGATATAAAGCTGCAGTACTAAAAAGAGCCTATTGCAAAAGACTAGAGTCAAGTTTTCAAGTTATCGAACAAACAGAAAAGGAGAATAGTTTGGGACGCGGATTTTATACCATCATGGGGGCACAATTTTTTTCATCCCTAGCAGATAATGCGCTGCTTGTTGTCGCTATTGCCCTATTGATTGATCTGCATGCTCCCGAATATCTCACTCCCATGCTTAAATTTGTGTTTGTATTATTCTACGTGTTACTTGCTCCTCTTGTTGGTGCATTTGCCGACTCTATGGCTAAGGGGTGGGTGATGTTCATCAGTAATTCAATCAAAATTGTTGGCTGTATCCTTTTATTTTTTGCAGCACATCAGTTTTCAGCTCTGGGCGCATACGCAGTTGTCGGATTAGGAGCGGCTGCCTATTCTCCAGCAAAATATGGCATCCTTACAGAACTCTTACCGCCAGAAAAACTAGTGATTGCTAATGGCTGGATGGAAGGATTAACAGTTGCCTCGATTATTCTCGGTACGGTTATTGGTGGCTTACTTATCACCCCTTCTATCGCTTCTATTTTACTTTCTATTAACCTGCCTTTGGTTCATACTGCTGTAGATGCTGGCATGATTATTATCATGCTGTTTTACCTTATTGCTGCTATCACTAATTTATTTATACCGGATACTGGAATTGATCACCGAATGCTCGAAAAAAATCCAGTTTTTCTGTTTCGAGATTTCATTCGCTGCTTAAAACTATTATGGTTTGACAAACTTGGACAAATTTCACTGGCGGTTACTACTCTATTTTGGGGAGCCGGTGCGACATTACAATTTATTGTATTAAAGTGGGCTGAAGTAGCGCTGAGTTACGCACTAAACAAAGCAGCTTTATTACAAGGCGTTGTCGCTGTTGGGATTGCCCTGGGTTCTGTTCTCGCGGCAAAATTCGTTTCACTACGTCGATCACTGGACGTTATTCCCCTCGGGATTGCTATGGGGATTGTGGTCATTCTCATTGTTACCGTTCGAGATGTCTGGCTTGCCGTTATTTTATTAACCATAATTGGTGGACTAGCCGGATTTTTTGTCGTGCCGATGAACGCTCTGTTACAACATCGCGGACATATTCTAATGGGCGCAGGACATTCTATCGCAGTACAGAATTTCAATGAAAACCTAGGAATTCTTACTATGCTGTCATTGTATGCATTATTGATTTGGTTTGACATACATATTTACACAGTAATTACCTTGTTCGGATTATTCGTATCAACCACTATGATTATGGTTCGTAAATGGCATTTATCTAACCAAAGCAAGCAAGATTCACTTCATTTGATAGGGACACAAAAACGACAGTTTTAGATTTTTTATTCTGACACCATTTCCAACTTAGGTTATGTTCGTTATGCTCATACGGAATTCTCAAAACACTCCTGCCTAACTTTCTCAAATAAACAAATTGCTGCGGCCGCAGCAACATTGAGTGATTCTGTACGCCCAGGCATGGGTATCGTTACACGCTGATGTACAACTTTCAGTAATTCTTCTGAAATACCCTGACCTTCATTACCAAAAATAAACATAACTGCTCCTCGTAAATCTGAGTGAAAAATACTAGTTGCAGTGAACAGCATTGTTGCTACGATATTTCCATTAAATCGGCAAGCTGTCTGAACCAAGTCAACATTCTCATGGATTTTTAAAGAAAAATGCGCTCCCATAGCCGCTCTTAATACCTTAGGAGACCAACTATCAGCGCATCCAACAGACAAAAATACATCCTGTACACCCGCAGCAGCAGCAGAACGTAAAATTGAACCAATATTACCCGGATCTTGAATCGTATCTAACATAATACAAAAAGAACTTTCTTGAGGATCAATGCATTGCACACGCTGTGGAATACGAATAAGCGTCATCATACCCACTGGCGTTTTAACTAGCGATAACTGGTTAAACAGCGCATCGCTTAGCATCAAACAATCAATTTTTCCAAAATCCTTAACAATATTATCTAATAGCCGACTAATTTCACTATGCCGGCAACCTGATTCACTAACAATTAATAATTCCGGAATTCTGCCTGTAGCAAGATAAGATTGCAGCAAATGAACACCATCAAGTAAAACCTTTCCTTCACCACGACGTTGCTTTGATGAATCCTGCAGCTTGCGCAATTTTTTAAATAAAGGATGTTCGCGAGAAGTAATACAACGCATCTTTATAAAGAATTTTCTATCAGGAATTTTTCTGAATATTAGTTTTTGAGGAAAATCACGATGCCTTTTATATTGTTTTGCGCTTCATTTGATACATCTTATTACACTCTTTACATCCCAAGTATTCAGGCAGCTAAGTCTCTTACAATGTACTGTTGAGTACAATAATAGTGTAGCTATAGATTTATACTTCTCTCACTTTCAGCGCACGGAAAATAATCGGTCTTGACTACCTTGCGCGCAAAAGGCAGAATACGCGCTCTGTATTCAGATATTTGGCGAATTAGCTCAGTGGTTAGAGCAGCGGAATCATAATCCGTTGGTCCGGGGTTCAAATCCCTGATTCGCCACCACTCTAGTTATCCAATACACCAACCTACAATCCTCTCTATCCGGGAAGGGTTCAATTATCGTTTTTACAAGATTTACTTTAGAAACACACCAGTGATGCAATAACACACAAATCAATCGAGCGCTTCCGAATTAAACGAACCACAAGCTGCTAGATCTGATTTCCCATATGCCGGAAGTTTAGCTGATAGGCTACGCAAAGCTGTACGCAATCCCTCTTCTAAAACAGGGTGATAAAACGGCATACGCAATAAATCCCAGACATTTAAGGATTGACTAATTGCTAGGGCGAGTAGATGTGCAAAATGCTCACCGGCTGGCGCGCACATTTCCGCTCCCAACAATTGTCCACTATTTGCTGCTGCATATATACGTAAGGCTCCATAGTTAGACTGAGCCGAACGTGCTCTTCCCTGATTAGAAAAGGAAACCTCACCCATTACTATATTTTCAGGTTTAAGTGAGTGAAAAGACTGCCCTACTACAGCGATATTGGGATCAGTAAATATAATTGCCAGCGGTACTCGACGCTCAAAGCAAGTTAATTTATCCATCGTTGCATTTAAACCTGCAATATGCCCATCATCTGCTGCTTCATGCAACAGAGGAAAACGTCTATTGGCATCTCCTACGAGAAATATTGGTAAATCTTCAATCTGCAAGGTAGCTGGATTTATCGATGGCATACCTCTTTCATCAAGTGATACGCCCAGAGTATCCAATCCAATATCATCAATATTCGGCTGTCTGCCCAAAGCAGCTAATATGCTATCTACCTTAACTTCCACATTCTCCGTACGAACACTAATTGAATGATTATCCGGATTGATAGCAACACTTGCTCTCTCACCAAGATAAAGCGGAAATTCCTTTTTCAGTAACTCCACAGCCTTCTGATTGATAAATGGGTCACTTATTCCGCCGACTGAATCACGAGATCCAAAGCCTGTTACATATACACCTAGTCTAGATAATGCTTGTGCCATTTCCAGGCCAACTGCTCCCATACCGATGACTGCTATGTTCTTGGGCAAAGTATCTAACTCAAATAACGTATCCGTCGTTAATAGACGTTTACCGAGCTCTGGCCAGTTCGCAGGGATAATTGGTCGAGAGCCTGTCGCAATGATGATTTTATGAGCATTAAATTTCTCACCATTCACTACTACCTGATCTGGTGACAAGATACGAGCTCTTCCTGATATTGCACGTTCACCCAGCTCATTGGTCGCTCTAAGCGTACTACTAACAAAATTATCACGCAGCCTACGGAGACGCTGCATAACTTGCTTATCATCCAATCTCAGCTGATCTGCTCCCGTAATTCCAAATTCATTAAAACTCACTCGCCGATGAAAAGCATTAGCAGCTTCAATTAGTAATTTGGAAGGCATACAACCAACCCGTGCACAAGTAGTACCCCATGGACCATCGTTGATCACTATAAAATTATCGGTACGTTTTCTTACTTCACGTAGAGCAGATAAACCAGCACTTCCAGCGCCAATGATTATTACATCAAACTTATGCATGAATAATTAAACCTTTAATCAATTCGTATAATAAATGTAAAAATACATTACGATTTTTACTACAAAACAATCTGTTATTTTAATTTTTAGTAAAAACTATAGTCTGGGTGATACTTAGCTACCTTGTCAATTAAGTTTATCGGTATAATCTTTACCAGATATTTTTACCAATTCTCTTTTCCTGCCAGGAAATATACTAAATACTTAAGGAGCAGAATTTGGTGCGTTCACCCATTCGTATTGCCATCACTGGCGCAGCAGGACAAATCAGCTACAGCCTACTATTCCGAATTGCTGCAGGAGACATGCTGGGTAATGATCAGCCTGTTATCCTTCAACTCCTCGATATCCCAGAATCTAAGAAAGTACTAGATGGCGTGGTTATGGAACTCCAGGATTGCGCCTTTCCATTACTAGCAGGCATCATCGCTACTCATGATCCAGCAGCCGCATTTGATCAAGCAGACATTGCGATACTGGTTGGAGCCCGCCCTCGTAGCAAAGGAATGGAGCGCAAAGATTTGCTACAAACCAACGGTGAAATATTTAGAAATCAGGGCAGAATTCTGAATCAGGTAGCTAAACGTAACGTTAAAATACTGGTAGTAGGAAACCCGGCTAATACTAATACACTGATCACCATGATGAATGCTCCGGACCTACCAGCAGAAAACTTTTCAGGAATGCTTCGACTTGATCATAACCGGGCACTCTCACAAGTTGCAATAAAGTTAAATATACCGGTTAGTAGCATCAGAAAAATAACAGTATGGGGAAACCATTCATCTACTCAATTTCCCGATTTATATCATGCAGAAATAGATAATACCAAAGTTGTTGATCTCATTAATGATCAAGCGTGGATTGAAAATTATTTTATCCCTACAGTACAAAATAGAGGAGCCGTAGTCATTGAGGCACGTGGTTTATCTAGTGCAGCGAGTGCTGCTAATGCCATTATTGATCATTTACGTGACTGGCTTTTTGGAACTAAAGAAAATGATTGGACCACAATGGGAATCTTATCTGACGGAAGCTATGCAATACCCAAAGGGGTAATTTATGGCTTTCCGGTAATTTGTAACAATGGCAAAAGGGAAATTGTACAAGGACTTGAAATTAACTCATTCTCTCGCGCTAAGTTAGATAGTGGTTACAATGAATTAATCCAGGAGTTAAATTCAATTAAACATCTGTTACCTTGATTGAAATATAAAAAACAGATTATTTTTATAATTTCAAGTATTTTCTAGAACATCTATCAAATTAAATCCCTTTGATAAATGTGAGAACTTCCTTCGCATGCTCTGGAACCTTAACACCTCGCCACGCTTTGTATAGCTTGCCTTCTTTATCAAGTACAAATGTACTACGTTCTATTCCGCGTACTTGCTTACCATACATATTCTTCATTTTCATGACACCAAATAATTCGCACACACTCTCGTCAGTGTCACTTAATAAATCATAAGGTAAGCTATATTTTTCCTTAAAACGTTCGTGTGATCTTAGGTTATCACGGGAAATACCAACAACTTCACAATCTGCTTGTACAAATTCCGAATATAAATCTCTAAACTGTTGACTCTCATTCGTACAGCCAGGCGTATCATCTTTTGGATAAAAGAAAATCACTAAATACTTACTTTTTATATCCGATAACCGGAATTGCTTACCACTTGTAGCATTTAACTCAAAATCAGGAATTAAATCAGCAGATACCATACAGATATACGCACTTTATCAATAGATTAGATGCTTATGGAACGACATGATCTATTGTGATAGAGATATTCTCTTCACCAATTTTAACGGGAGAACTATATCCTTCAAGATCACCACTGGAAGGGATAGCTTGCCCTGTTTTACTGATCCTAGCTCCCACCACAACTTTTGGAAAACTTGAAAGTTTCATTGCAGGTGTCATGGCCATATTATCATCAAGCTTGAAGGAAACAGGAAGATCCTTAACATGTAACCTTAAAATAGCTAAAGGCATTTTGGGACCTTGACTAGCTCTTGCAAAAACAAAAAGTGTATCATCTGGCGCAACCTTTTCCGTTAAGGAAGAATCCAGAGTAACGGTACCAGAAACGCTTGGTACGTTATGAGTCACTCCTTGCTTTTCACTACTAACTGGCGGTTCTTTCGCAGACACATCAGATTCTATATTTGAATTCTGCGCTAACTGTACAGGCACAGATTCATTCCCATTTTTCACAGCTAGAGATTTAGCCTGAGCGATACTATCATTTACTGATTTATAAAACTCAGAATCCTTTGCTTCAGCTGGAATAACATTTAGCAAACGCTCCCAGTAATTGACTGCTTGGTCAAATTTTTCCTGCTCAAACTCAAGCGTACCTGCTAAAGCCAATGCTTTAGGATAATTCGGATCAATATCAAGAGCCTTGCTAATTAACTCAGCCGGTTTACCCCTTAAGCTACCATTATTTACCATTGCGAGCGTATCAGCATAATCACTTAAAAATCTAGGATTATCTGGATCCAATTGAACTAATTTGGCATAAACTGTACTCGCTTCATCAAAACGTCCCATAATAGTGTAAGAACGCCCGAGCATTACCCAGCCTTCTATATCATCAGGGTTATCCTTCATACGAGCAGCGAGACCATCAACCATTGCCTTAATCTCGGCATGATCTGGCGGCATTCCTTCTGCACCAGTACCTTGCAACTGTGTAGCATTAGCTAATTGTGATTGTGGAAGTAAACCACGAGTATCTCCAATTACCAAATAAAGATAAATTGCGGCAAGAGGAACGGCTAAAGCAATAATAATGCTTACAACAGTGCCATGACGATTGACAGGTGTTGTGTCAGTAACTACATCAGTTTCTGACAAATCCTGCAACATTCGTTTTTGTAGTTCTTGCTTGCTAAGCTCATATTGCTCCTTAGAAAGTACGTCATCACGTAAGTCTCGCTCCAATTCTGCCAGCTGATCACGATAAATAGTAATATTGGCAGCTTGTCGTTCGACTTGATCTTGAGATTCTCGCTTTTTATTTCCCAGTAACGTAGGTATGACAAATAACAAAGCTACGGTAATGAATATACCAGCTATAACCCAGAATACCGTCATATAGTTTGATCCTTGTCGATTTCTTTGATAAGAGATTCAGCCTGTAAACGCTGTTTTTCTGTCAACGGTACCTCTTTTTCTTCTATCTGGATACGACGACGCCTCAAATAAAAAATAAGAGCAAAACTCCCACCTAACAACAAGGTGAATGGACCAAGCCATAACAACCATGTAACTGTCTTGAAGGGAGGGTTAAACAAGATAAAATCTCCGTAGCGAGCAACTAGAAAATCTACAATTTCTTCATCACTTTTATTCATTCGCATTTGCTCTCTAATTTCACGCCGCATATCAACAGCAAAATCAGCGCGTGATGCAGCTAAAGTCTCATTCTGACATACTAGGCAACGTAGATTCTCCGCTAGATTATTCAAGCGATTCTCAAGTTCAGGATCTTCTGCAACCGGTACCGCCTCATTTGCATAACTCTGGCAAGCGGCAAAAGATAAGATGATCACTACCAAGCAACGTCTTAATAAATCGAATTTCATCATATACATCTCTGATTTCACTATTTGCCAACCTAACCTTTTAACTTCTCAATTAGAGGAAGAATCTTATCTTTCAATGATTCAACGGTTACTGGACCAATATGTTTATATCTGATAATCCCCTGCTTATCGATTACATAAGTTTCTGGTACACCATAAACTCCATAATCTATCCCGACTTTTCCATCTGCATCAACGATACTAGCTTCATAAGGATTACCATATTGCTTAAGCCATTGCAGGGCTGTATCACGTTGATCCTTATAATTTAGGCCATAAATTGGCACAATCCCTAGTTTAGAAAGTTCTACCAATACGGGATGCTCATCGCGACAAGCCACACACCAGGATGCCCAAACATTCAACATCCAAACTTTTCCGAGGTTTTCCTCAGACGAGAGTGTCTTGTTAGAGTCATAAAGCTGTGGCAAACGAAAAGCAGGGGCCGGTTTATCTATTAACGGAGAAGGAACTTGCCGTGGATTTAAGGTTAAACCGATCCCAAGAAAAACTACTAATATTAAAAATATTGCAAGAGGCAGTAAAAAACGCATCATGCCTTACCGCCTTCCTTTGCAAGAAGGACAGAATTTGTCACTACAATATCTTCAGCAGGTATATTTGTAGTATTCAATACTGTAGATTTAGTAGCTACTTTACGACCAAATTTTTTACTGATAGTCAGACGATAACGCCGATCACTAACAGATAAAATACCTCCTAGAGCCATTAGTATGCACCCAAACCATATCCAATTAACAAAAGGCTTGTGGTAAACCCGCACGATCCAGGCACCATTTTCTAGTGGTTCTCCCAAAGCCACATACAGGTCACGCAAGAATCCCATATCAACAGCAGCTTCTGTCATAGGCATACCTGACGCTGTATATGTTCTTTTTTCAGGAAGTAAGTCTCTTATTTTTTTACCTCCTTTAGATACCTCAACTTGTCCTTGTGACGCATTATAGTTAGGACCTGGAACTGATTTTATTCCATTAAACTGGAATGTATAACCCTGGAGCGTTACTGTACTACCTATCTCCATACGTACATCCTTTTCAGTTTCATAACCATTCACTAATGTTACACCTATGATAAATACGGCAATACCCAAATGAGCACAATGCATGCCGTAATAGCTCCTTGATTGCTTCATTAGCTTAGCGATCAACCCGCCTTCTCCACTATTCTGAAGCCGGTGTCTGATACTAACAAATATACTGGTTACGACCCAGAAAGCTAATAACAATCCAAAGCTAACCATAGGTTTCCATTCACCCATAATGAATGGCACAACCCCAGCCGATACCAAACTCACTACAAAAGCCCACCTTAACAATACCGTCAAAGCAGGCAAGCTAGCTTTCTTCCAACGTGCAACCGGCCCTATTCCAATCAAAAAAACAGCAGGTGCCATTAAAGGTACAAAAACAGCTTCAAAATAAGGAGGGCCTACAGAAATTTTTCCTAAATTAAGTGCATCAACTAAGAGGGGGTAAAGCGTACCCAACATCACACTACACGCTGCGACCAGTAGCAATACGTTATTAGCAAGCAACGTAGTTTCACGTGAAATAATCTCAAAATTACCACCTAGCCCAACCTTGGATGCTCGCCATGCAAACAGCGTTAACGAACACCCAACTACTAGCGACAAATACACCAAAATAAATATTCCACGCGCAGGATCAGATGCAAAAGCATGGACAGAAGTCAAAACACCGGAACGCACTAAAAAGGTTCCTAACAAACTCAATGAAAAGGCAGTAATTGCCAGCAATATCGTCCAGCTTTTAAAGCTTCCACGTTTCTCAGTGACTGCCAACGAGTGAATTAGCGCTGTGCCTACTAACCAAGGCATGAAAGATGCATTCTCCACTGGATCCCAGAACCACCAACCACCCCAACCAAGCTCATAATATGCCCACCAGCTACCGAACATAATGCCAATAGTTAGGAAAATCCAAGCAACAATCGTCCATGGACGCGACCATCTCGCCCAAGCAGCATCTAGCTGCCCACCTAGTAACGCCGCGATTGAAAATGCAAAAGCAACTGAAAAGCCCACATATCCCATGTATAACATAGGAGGATGCATAACCATTCCGGGATCTTGTAATAATGGATTCAGATCATTTCCTTCTATCGCTGCAGGTAACAAGCGATCAAATGGATTAGAAGTAAACAAGAGAAATAGTAAAAAACCAGCGCTCACTAATCCTAAAACACCTAAAACACGGGCTACCATGTCATCCGGTAACTGGCGACTAAAAACGCTTACGGCGACTGACCATCCAGCTAATATTGTCACCCATAGCAATAGAGATCCTTCGTGAGATCCCCATGTAGCAGCAAAACGAAAATGTAAAGGCAAATCTGAATTGGAATGAGATGCTACATTCAATACAGAAAAATCGTTATTTATGAATGAATAAGCAAGACAACCAAAAGCAATAGTAGTAAATACAAACTGCCCTTGTGTGACTGGACGAGCCAAAGCTATCCAAGAAGGTATCTTACGTGCCGCACCTACCAGGGGAAAAATCCCTTGTATCAGAGCTAACAACATTGCAAGTATAAGAGCGAAGTTACCAAGTTCCGGAATCATGGTTTAAAAATATTCCTTGTTTAAATTACGAGATAAATTTATTGCGTAAAAGAAGTTTTTTGTACTTTTGCAGCACGTTCTAACGCTTCAGCAGCTTCAGGTGGCATATAATTTTCATCATGCTTAGCAAGCACCTCATCAGCATAAAAAACACCATCATCTGCCATTTTGCCCTGTGCTACCACTCCTTTACCTTCTTTAAATAAATCTGGAAGAATTCCTGTATAAGCAACTTGAATCACTTCAGCTGTATCTGTTATAGCAAACTTTACAGTAGTACCATCTCCATCTCGCTTAAGTGAACCTTCTTCCACTAATCCTCCTAATCTGAAACTCTTTCCAATAGGAACTTCTTTTGCAACTACCTGACTAGGACTAAAGAAAAAAACTAGATTACTCTGAAAAGCGTTCAGAACTAGTACAACAGAAATTGCTAGCGCACCGACACTAGCTGCGATAACAATCATTTTTTTGTGACGTGGCTTCATTTTTCTCCTCGCAAAATTGATCTTTTTTTCTGACCGAGGTATTTATATAAAGTTCGTTTGCGGCTGCGAATCAATACAACTTCACCAATTATGCAAACTATTGCAACAAGATAAGATCCCCATACATAAAAGCCATAGCCGCCCATGGCAAAAAAATCAGATAGGCTTTCCCATTTCATTCCAATACTCCTTCCTTTAATTCCGATACCCACGCTGTATGACGTTCACGCTCCAGAATAATGAGACGAGTACGAATTAAAATTATAACAATTGAATACATCCATGCTGCTAGAGTCATAATCAGCATGCCGGATAACATAGCAGTTGCCATTTTAGGAGATTGAATTAAGCTAACAGAAGCTCCCTGATGAAGGGTATTCCACCACTGTACTGAAAAATAAATAATTGGAACATTGACCACCCCCACTAAGGCAATGACTGCTCCGGCCTTATCTGCACGCCTGGGATCATCAATAGCAGCCTGAAGTGACATAAAACCAATATATAAGAAGAATAAAATTAGCTCTGATGTTAAACGTGCATCCCAAACCCACCATGTTCCCCACATCGGCTTTCCCCACCAAGCTCCTGTCCATAAGGCAAGAAAAGCAAACATTGCTCCTGTTGGTGCGACAGCACTGGCAACCATGGAAGAAAGCCTTGTATTGAACGCTAGCCCCACACCAGCCCAGAAAGCCATAACCATATATAAAAACATGGACATCCACGCAGCTGGAACATGGATAAAAATAATCCGATAAGCCTCTCCCTGCTGAAAATCAGTCGGGGCAACAAAGAAGCTAATATACAAACCCACAACTAGAAAAATAATTGCCAAAGCTGCAAAATAGGGAATCATTCGACCCGCTAAAAAATAAAAACTTGCGGGAGAGGCATATTTAAACCAGTTGATTGTCATATTTTGAATATTCTCTCTGAATTGAACCAGCAGCTAAAAAATTACACTCAGCCAACAAATAAATACAGCACTACTACTATCTTCAATTAATACATTTTCTATCAACTCATGGAAATCCGAAGAGAAGTAGCTGTAGCCCAAGGTGAAAAAACGATGGAAACCAGCAAAAACGCACCCAATATTGAAAAATGAGCCCCGAAATCCATACCAGCGCTGCTCGCCTCAACAGCACTCGTACCAAAAATCAATACTGGAATATAAAGAGGCAGAACTAAAATCGAAACTAACACTCCCCCCCCTCTTAAACCCAATGTCAGAGCCGCACCAATTGCACCGATCAAACTTAATACAGGTGTTCCTACCAGCAACGAAAGTGTCAATACAAGCAATGCGTCTCCTGGTAAATCATACTGAATGCCCAACACCGGAGCCATCAATACCAAAGGAACTCCTGTAACCAGCCAATGAGATATTGTTTTCCCGATAACTAATTCCGCTAAGGCAGTAGGAGAAAGCAGCATTTGCTCCAGCGTACCATCTACATAATCACCGGAAAATATACGACTGAGTGACAACATAGAAGCTAACAAAGCAGCTACCCAAACTACACCTGAGGCCATTATCCTTAGAATATTAGGCTCAGGACTAACGCCTAATGGAAACAGGCTAACAACTATTATGAAGAAAAATAATGTTGTCAACACATCCGAACGTCGACGCATTGTCAGCAATAAATCTCGCTTAATTATCCACCAGATCATATCGAATCAGGATAAATTCAAATGACGAATAGTTGCAGCAGTCATATCAATCTCCTGATGTGTTGTCATAATGATCATGCCGCCTTTTGATAAATTATCTTCTAATATCTCTTTAATCAGCTGCACAGCAGCAGTATCAAGCGCAGTTAAAGGCTCATCTAATATCCACAATTTGGTACGTACCACCAATAAACGAGCTAATGCTATCCGCCTCCGCTGCCCTTGCGACAACACTCTGGCAAGCAACATTTCTCGTCCTGCTAATCCAATTTGCTCTAGCGCGTCTACTGCCTGATCTTCACCAATTTCGTAACCAGCTAACGCACAAGATATTCGCAAATTCTCAATAGCTGTGAGATCATCTTTGATACCGCCTAGATGCCCAAGATAAGTCATCTCTCTACGATAGCTTTCACCCAACTCCCGGATATCTACGCCATTCCAAACAATTTCACCATTATCAGGAGAAGATAAGCCGCATAACAGCCTGAGTAAGCTCGTTTTTCCACTACCGTTTGGCCCACCGATAAACATCAGTTCACCAGGATTTACTGAAAAGGAAACATCACTGAAGAGCTTGTTTTCCCCCCGTATACACGCTAGGTTCCTGGCTGTCAGCATCTAAATATTAATAAAATTACACTACAATTATAGAAGCTGGAAATTATAGCGTATTGCTGGCTCCTTAGTGACATTGCTAACACTTAACTACATAAAAATTTTCATTCTCTAATCTACCGAGCTCTCCAATTTATTTGCTGCAACAGCAACCGCTGCTGTCGATGCAATCATTCTTCTAGGAGCGATAGTTTGAGAGTCAATCCACTCTCCAAGACCCAGAAAAATATTTTGGCTATTGTACAACCTCAGTTTCGTATTAAGTAAAAATGGAGATTCTTGTATAGTTCGCCTGATCTGCTGTCCCTGCAATAAACGGATTACTTCCTTATCATCAAAAGTTAGAGAAGGGATATCGTTAAGGAGACTGTCGACCGGATAAAGAAATTTATAACGATCGCCCGGTTCCTCAGATTCAAGTTGATCCAAACTACAAGCTTGCGACAAGCTAAAATGACCAACATCAGTGCGGGAAAGAGCTGTCAGATAGGCTCCTCCATAACCAAGCGCTTTTCCAATATCTTCAGCTAGCGTACGAATATAAGTACCAGAACTACAGTGGACTGTAATTGTTACATCCATACCTGATAAAGCGTTTAGTGAGATGCTGTGGATTGTTATTTCACGTTCCTTACGTTCAAGGATAATTCCTTCTCGAGCATACTGATAAAATGGCTTACCATGCAACTTCAGAGCACTAAACATGGGCGGTATCTGATTTGATCGCCCAAGAAACGTTTGTAAAATTGTAACCACTTGCTGTGAACTGGGTAAATCCACATTGGATTTAGCTACTTGTTTGATTTCACCCTCAGCATCTCCCGTATTACTCATGTAACCCAGTTTAAAAGAAGCGATATAAGCTTTATCTACATTCAGCAAAGCTGAGGCAAACTTAGTGGCTTCTCCCAAGCAAATTGGCAACAACCCTTGAGCCATCGGATCAAGGGTTCCAGTATGACCTGCCTTTCTCGTTGAGAACAAACGTTTGCTGATCTGAAGCGCTCGATTAGACGAAATGCCAACGGGTTTGTTAAGTAACAAAACTCCACTGCAGTTAACTAATTCAGATTGAATAGATTTTACTGATGAAGAAAGTACGGTCAAGAAATTCCGATTGATCTAATATATTTAAACTGTGCTGTTCTGCTGCACAACACACTCCATAATGTCGTTACGAGATCAAGACTTATTTACAGCTTCGTCAATCAATTTAGATAGTTTTATTCCACGCTCAATCGATTCATCATAAACAAATTGCAATTGTGGAATAATTCTTAATCTGATTCTACCTGCCAACTGACTACGTAGAAATCCAGCTGCTCGCCTTAATCCCTCCTCTACAAGCAGCGTATCGCCACTTCCTCCCAAGGTAGTATAAAAAACCTTAGCATAGGCATAATCTCGCGTTACTTCTACCCCGGTTAACGTTACCATTCCGATGCGAGGATCCATTATTTCATTTTGGATTAGCGCAGCTAGCTCACGTTGAATCTGATCAGCCACACGCAAAGTACGAGAAAAATCTTTAGGCACGATTACCTCTTCTTTAATCAGGCAAACCGTCCATCATACATTATTTTGTTATCACAACACACGAGCAGTTTCAACGATTTCGTATACTTCAATCTGATCACCTTGTTGAATATCATTAAAATTTTTCAATGACAACCCACATTCAAAACCAGATTTAACTTCCTTAACATCATCCTTGAACCGTTTTAAGGAATCTAAGCTACCGCTGTGAATTACAACACCATCACGCAGCACTCTCACCGGTGCATCACGTTTGATCACCCCTTCAAGTACATAACAACCAGCTACGACACCCACCTTAGATATCCGATAAATCTCACGAACATCAACTAGGCCCAGCATCCTCTCTTTGCGATCCGGCGCCATCATCCCTGACAAAGCTTTCTTAACTTCATCAACCGCTTCATAGATAATGTTGTAGTAACGTACATCTACCCCGGTTGAAGCGATTAGCTTGCGTGCCCCCAGATCAGCACGACAATTAAATCCAATGATGACCGCTTTGGAGGCAAGTGCCAGGTTAATATCTGATTCAATAATTGCACCAACCCCGCTATGCACAATATTGATCTTCACCTCATCTGTTTCTAATTTCTTTAAAGCATAGATTAGCGCTTCACATGATCCTTGCACATCAGCCTTAATAATTAAATTAAGTGTACTGACATCTTCTTGTTGGCCAAAAACATCCTCCATTTTTGTCACGTGAAGTTTATCTAGCCGAACATCGCGAAACTTACCTTGACGGAAAAGGGCTATTTCTCTGGCTTTTCGTTCATCACCAAGCGCTATAAATACCTCTCCTGCAACCGCTACCTCAGATAATCCTTGTATTTCAACAGGGATTGAGGTACTTGCTTCATTAACGGATTTTCCACGCTCATCCAACATTGCTCTTACTTTACCGAATACAGCGCCTGTAAGAACAGTATCACCCCGTCTCAAAGTCCCAGACTGTACCAAAACAGTCGCAACCGGCCCTTTTCCTTTGTCTAAACGTGATTCAATGACCACCCCTTTCGCCGGCGCATCCCGCACTGCCTTTAATTCCAACACCTCTGCTTGCAGTAAAACGGCTTCTAGTAATTCATCAATTCCTTGACCGGTTTTTGCTGAAACACCAATGAACATGGCATCTCCACCCCAATCTTCCGGCACAACCCCATGATTGACGAGTTCTTGCTTAATACGCTCAAAATTAGCTTCCGGCTTATCCATTTTATTAACGGCTACAACAATAGGAATATTTGCCGCCTTAGCGTGATGTACCGCTTCAATTGTCTGTGGCATCACCCCATCATCTGCAGCCACTACCAATATAACTATGTCAGTAATTTTGGCTCCACGAGCACGCATTGCTGTAAACGCTTCATGCCCTGGGGTATCCAAGAAAGTAATTACACCACGCGAAGTTTTAACATGATAAGCACCTATATGCTGAGTGATACCACCAGCTTCACCTCCAGCGACACGCGTTCTACGAATATAGTCCAACAATGAAGTTTTGCCATGATCAACGTGCCCCATCACGGTTACGACAGGAGCTCGCGCTTCCATCTCACCTCCCTCAGAAGAAGAATCAACCTCTTCCAGAAATGCTTCAGGATTATCTGGCCCAGCAACCTTAGCTATATGCCCCATCTCTTCAACAACAATCATAGCTGTCTCCTGATCCAGCATTTGGTTAATTGTCACCATACTGCCCATTTTCATTAGCGTTTTGATCACTTCCGCTGCTTTAACCGCCATTTTTTGAGCCAGCGCAGCAACCGAAATGGTTTCTGGAATCAATACTTCATGCACAACTGGTTCAGTTGGAACAGAAAAAGCATGCTGAGGTTGTAACTCTTCTGATGATGATTTACTTTTAGCATGCTTATCCTTGCGCATGCGCCATTCCTGCTCGCCAGATACATCTCCACGTACCTTTGATTCACGACGTTTAACTGGTTCATCCTTCCAAGCTTCCTGCTGTTTAGCTTGTTTCTTTTTCTTCTCGCTTTTTTCTTCTGGCTTAATAGGTTTTTGAGCAGAACGTTCCTTGGATACTGGCGTTATTTGAGTGACCGTCTCAGCTGCAGGTACTGTAGCAACGGTATCAGCAGATGTTGGCTGAATTTCAGTTTTAGTTTCAACTACGGGTTCTGGTTCTGGCACAGTCATCACCACCGGCGCAGGTTCTTGTACAACCGGAGATGATTCTTTCTTTATCTCAGGCTGCGCTGCTACTTGCTGTCTACGCCTTTCCTGCTTTTCCTTCAATTCAGCAGCTTGGCGCGCAATCAATTCTGATCTTTTTCTAGCTTCTTCTGCACGTAGAGCAATTTGTTCCGCATCAAGTATGGGTTTTACTGTAGTAATTTCCGGGGTTATGGCTGTTTCTGACGAAACTGGTTTTTCGTCCCCTTTTTTACCAGCTGTATCCACTTCATCCTGTCTACTAGTCAATACTCGTTTTTTTCTAACCTTAACCTCAATAGTTCTAGGTCTGCCCGCACTATCAGATTGCTTTATTTCCGTAGTTTGTCTACGTGCCAAAGTAATTTTGGTCCTTGATTTGCCACCATGTGATTTACGCAAATAATCAAGAAGCTGCGTTTTATCCTGTTCTGTCACAAAATCTGTTGTGGAACGCTTAGCCACTCCAGCCGCTTGAAGTTGTTCCAATAACAAATTGGGCAGCATACCCAGATCATGTGCAAATTGCTCTACAGTCATTTGAGTCATCAGCAGCCCTTTACCCCAAGTCCAACAAAAATCATAAAACACACAATTAATATTTTTCTATTCGATACATATTCCACAACAGGAATATATGCAATATCCATTCAATATTATAGTAAAACTCAAGTAAACCAAGGCTCACGAGCCTTAATAATAATTTTACTTGCCCGGTCAAGATCTACACCTGTCAATTCAACCAGATCATCAGCAGCCAGGTCTGCCAGCTCTTCTTGGGTACTAATTCCTTTCGCCGCCAACTCACGCACAAGATCAATATCCATTCCTTCCAGAGCTAATAATGATTCAGATGCACTCCCAATTTTTTCTTCAGTCACAATAGCATCTGTCAATAAAGCATTACGAGCACGATTACGCAACTCCTCCACCGTTTCACGATCAAATTCTTGGATTTCTAGCATTTCTTCAATCGGGATATATGCAACTTCTTCCAACGAAGAAAAACCTTCATTAACCAGGATACGCCCTATCTCTTCATCAACATCCAGTTTTTCCATAAATAAATTACAAATAGAAGCAGCTTCCTCCTCACTTTTTTCATGAGATTCTTCTACTGTCATAATATTCAGTTGCCAACCTGTCAATTCCGAAGCCAATCGAACATTTTGCCCTCCTCGTCCGATTGCCTGAGCCAGATTTTCCTCATCGACCACAACATCCATACTATGCTTATCTTCATCCATTACTATACTGCTAATTACAGCTGGCGCTAACGCATTCACAACAAATGTAGCTTGATCATCAGACCACTGAATAATATCCACCCGCTCACCTGATAATTCACTGGTAACTGCTTGTACTCTGGAACCACGCATTCCAACGCAAGTCCCGATCGGATCAATACGCGCATCATTTGATTTAACCGCAATTTTTGCTCGGGAACCCGGATCTCTAGCTGCTGCTTTGATTTCCAGAATACCTTCTTCTATCTCCGGTACTTCAATCTCAAACAACTTAATTAAAAAATCAGGAGATGTTCTGGACAATACCAGCTGTGGTCCTCGAGCAGCACGATCTACCTTAAGCAAATAAGCACGTACACGATCCCCCATTCTCAAATTCTCATGGGAGATCATTTGATCACGTGGCAAAACAGCCTCTAGCTTGCCAAACTCAATAATGGCATTTCCTCGATCCATTCGCTTAATCACGCCACTTACTAAATACTCTCCACGCTCGAGAAAATCATTTAAATTCTGTTCACGTTCAGCATCACGTATTTTCTGAAAAATAACTTGCTTGGCAGCCTGAGCCCCGATCCGATCAAACGTCACTTCTTCCATCAATTCTTCTATATATTCCCCAGGAGCAGATTGTGGATTTCGTTTCACCGCTTCAACCAGCGCAACTTGTCGCTCAGGATGTTCTACCACGTCATCGGCGACAACCAACCACCTACGAAAACATTGAAATTTACCTGTATCCCGATCAATAGAGACACGCACATCAATATCATCCCGGGTATGCTTCTTGGCAGCAGAAGCCAGCGCCATTTCGAGAGCGGTAAAAACAATATTTTTATCCACATTCTTTTCATGCGCCAAAGCATTGACCAACAGCAAAATTTCGCGGCTCATATTCCTCCAGCCCTCTATCTTTCAACCTTCAATCCATTAACAAGCTATCAATTACAATCTTGGAATCAGTCGGGCTTTTTCCAGATTTTCCAATTCAAACGACAACAATTTCCCATCAACATTCAATGTCAGCGTATTATCAGCCACTTCAATCAACGTCCCTACAAAATTTCTTTGTCCCTGTAAAGCAATTCGTAACTTAATCCGAACAGACTCCCCCACAAAACGGACGAAATCAGCTTTTTTCTTTAATGGTCTATCCAACCCAGGAGACGAAACTTCAAGTCGATTGTAATCAACTTTCTCTACAGCTAACAGCTGGCTCAGATGGTTACTGATAGCAACACAATCATCTAGTGTTATTGCCCCATCTTTTTTATCCACAAATACCCTCAGCAATCTACCAGGAGCAGATTGCTCAATATCAACCAGCTCATACCCCAAGCCGACAATCGTTGGCTCGAGCAGTTCAAACAATGACATAACTTCACCACAAATAAAAAATGGGCTAACTAGCCCACCTTTGAAACAGTTTTGTTATTATAACAAAACTTACAGCTTATAAAAATAAAAATTTATATTACATCAATGTTTCCAATAAGTTATTGGACTTCCCATCTAAAATCTATTTATGCATATTTTATTTATTTAACATAAATTGTGATACCAAATCCTCTTTCTAAAGGATTATATTTGCAACAATCAAAAATAAAATCATGTAATTTTATCTACACTAAAAATTACGCTTTTCAGCCTAGATAAAAATAAAATTATTTTATCATTCCCAAAGCATTACGCTTTTTACACAACCAACCAGCAAAAATGTTTAACCCATCAAGAGAACAGGTACGCCGCTTATTTTTTGATACTTGGCATAAATATCAACAAAAAGAACCAATCTCCGGCATAGAAACAATTGCTCTGGAAGTTATTCTGCAGCATCCAGAATATCACGCCATATTACAAGACACAGCAAAATATCTCGACAAAGACTTTCCACCCGAACAAGGCAGAACAAACCCCTTTCTACATATGAGCATGCATGTAGCTATTCGAGAACAACTTGCCATTAATCAGCCAATTGGCATTCTTCCACGTTTTGAACAACTAAAAATTCGATTGCAAGGAGATGAGCATGAAGCAATGCATTATACGATGGATTGTCTTGCAGAAATGCTTTGGCAGTCGCAACGCAACCAGACTCCACCAGATGCTCAAGTTTATTTGGAATGTATGGATAAACAGATTGAAAATAAATAAAAACGGAATGTACCAGCATCCGATACACTCCGTTTATAACTTTTGCGAATAAGATATACGCAAAAGTACTATCTTTTAACTTGCAGACCTTTTTGTCCAGAGAAGTAAAAAGCTAAATTTTCAATATCTTCTGCACTCAGAGCAGCAGCCATACCAGCCATAATCGGATCTTTACGCGCACCTGATTTGTAATCTTTCAATACTTTAGCAATATAGGTTCTAGGCTGACCAGCAATTTTTGGAAACATGGGCACGGGGCTGTTACCATCAATACCATGACAAGACGAACATACTTCCTCAGCCTTCTTTTTACCAGCATCAAAATCCGCCGCAATTACCTGTCCTGATAAAAGAAATACCAAACCGCTGATAGCGGCCACCAAATAGTTTTTCATATTATTTATATCCCCCTAGATTAAGAATGATTAATTACCGGCGTAATAAGCAGCCAGAGCATCAATATCCTCATCGGAAAGTGTCCCAGCAATCCCAACCATTGTCGGATGGTTACGTTCTCCGGATCTATAATCTTTCAGCGCCTTAACCAGATAGGGTAAGTGTTGTCCACCCAGCTTAGGGACATGATAAACAAATGGATAGGCGGTACGATATCCTTCAATACCATGACAGCCCTGGCACATGGCAATCTTACTCTTAACTGAATCAGTGTTCCCAGCCGCATCTGCCACGCCGGAAAACGACAGAATCATGCCAGAAGCGATAAGTAGTTTAATGGCAGCTGCCTTTTTCACTTTTGTATCCTCCTCTTAAAAAAGCGAACTTTAAACGATGGGTGCTGTTTAGTCAATGAAGGCTGCAGCTATGTCCCTGTTGTGTATAGGGAAATCTATTTTTGGAACTTTTCTTACCAGCTTACTTTACCTTAGCGTTTTGCTTATTTTCCAACACTTCCCAACGGGCATAACATGTCACAAGTTCTTTTTCTAATTCAATAGCACGTGCTTGTAACACCATAGCCTCATCATGGTTATTCTTGTAAATGGTAGAGTCGCTTAATTTTCTACTAATGACTTCTTGCTCTTTTTCAAGAAGATCAATTTTTCCCGGCAAAGCCTCCAATTCTTTGGTTTCTTGATAATTCAATCCACTAACAGATGACTTGTCTTTTTTAATGACAGGTGCTTTAGCTACTGATTTAGAAAGCGTACCACTTTCCTGCAAAGCCGTTTTTACGCTCACTCGAGATTGCAACCACTCCTGATAACCACCAGCATATTCACGCAGATAGCCATTTCCCTCAAATGCAATAGCTTGCGTTACCACATTATCAATAAAAGCACGATCATGACTGACCAAAAAAAGTGTGCCGGTATAGTCTTGCAATAACGTTTCCAATAATTCCAACGTCTCAATATCAAGATCATTGGTTGGCTCATCTAAAACCAGCACATTAGCCGGGCGCGTAAACAAACGGGCAAGTAATAGCCGATTACGTTCTCCACCTGATAAGGATTTTATAGGTGAACGTGCTCGCTGCGGTGGAAATAGAAAATCTTCTAGGTAGCTGATGACATGCCTACGCACGCCATTAATTTCTATAAACTCTGATCCTTGGCTAATTGAATCAACTAAAGTCTTATCTTCATCCAGCTGCTCTCGCAATTGATCAAAATAAGCGATAGATAATTTAGTACCAAGTCGTATAGTTCCTGAATCTGGCTGTAATTCACCCAATATTAGTTTCAATAACGTAGATTTACCAGAGCCATTAGGACCAAGCAACCCAACTCGATCTCCTCGCATAATACGACAAGAAAAATCTCGAATAATGACTTTATCCCCATAACATTTGGTTACATGCTCCAGCTCCACAACCATTTTTCCAGAATATTGCCCGGCATCCACCCGAAAATTGACATTACCAATTCGATCTCGCCGAGCGGCGCGCTCCAATCGCAGCGCCTCCAGCCTTCTTACTCGACCTTCATTACGAGTGCGCCGAGCCTGAATCCCTTTACGTATCCAAATTTCCTCCTGATCCAACACCTTATCAAACTTCCGATTATGGATCGCTTCAATCTCTAGCAACTCAGCCTTTTTCTGCTGATATGCTGAAAAGTTACCAGAAAAACTTTTTAACTCACCACGATCCAATTCAATGATACGCGTTGCCACGTTATCCAAAAAACGTCGATCATGCGTAATAAAAATCGCACTCCCGGAAAAGCCCTGCAGCATTTCTTCTAACCATTCAATTGATGAAAAATCCAAATGGTTGGTTGGTTCATCCAACAGCAATACGTCTGGCGACATCACCAGAGCACGCGCTAACGCCACCCGTTTTCGCTCTCCCCCTGATAGCGCACCCACGATTGCGTTTTCCTGTAGATCGAGCCGGTTAATCGCCGTTTCTACTTTATGATGCATACTCCAGCCATCTTGAGCTTCCAGCACACCTTGTAATTGCTGCATACGATCTAACAACGCCTCTGTATCTGCACCTGCCTCTCCTAACGCATGAGATACCTGATGATAATCCAGCAAAGTTTGTGCCAACGTACCAAGTCCACGGGCAACTTCCGAAAACACCGATTTATTTGCATCCAGCACGGGTTCTTGCGGGATATATGCCACATTTATGCCAGGTGCTACCCATAACTGCCCATCATCTAGTTTGACTTCACTCGCCAGAACACGTAATAAGCTTGATTTACCGGCCCCATTGCGTCCTATCAATCCTACTCGCTCTCCTGAGTCAAGCTGTAACATAGCCTGATTCAGCAAAGCATGATGACCAAAAGCTAAACAGGCATTTTCAAGTGTTAAAAGCGGCATAAAAACTATTAATCAATAAAAAAGAGATAATGTGTGTCTGAAAAAGAAAAAACAACCCGTTATAACTAGAAATATCAGGGCATAAACTATCGACTCAATCATCATGGCATTATACTATTGCTCTAAGTTAGCTTCTGTCAGCCACTATCCAGCAACCAACATACAACCATATTATTCAATCTTGATTAGCACCTACGCTGCATGACATAGTAAGACGACCTTCATGTAAAACATCTATGTTTCCAGAAAAAATTGCTCTGACACAAACAGTACAAAAAGGAGGATGCGCAGCCAAGGTTGCCGCAACGACATTACGCCACATTTTGCAACAAGTCAGTTTCCCAGCCGCCCATCCTGCCTTAATGGTAGATGGTCGCTATTTTGACGATGCTGCTATTTACAAAATCAGTGAAGAAATCGCGCTGGTACAAACATTGGATTTCTTTACGCCGATTGTAGATACTCCCAAACTATTTGGTGAAATTGCTGCTGCCAATGCACTCAGTGATGTCTATGCTATGGGCGGTAGACCCATTACTGCTATGGGAATCCTAGCATTTCCACTAGCCACCCTGCCCGAACACGTCATTATTGAAGTTCTGCAAGGCGCCAGCGATAAGATTGCCGAGGCGGGCGCTAATTTCGTTGGTGGTCACTCAATTGATGATGACACGCTGAAATTTGGTCTATCTGTGACCGGACTGATCAATCCACAACAAATATGGGCCAATACTGGCGCCCAGCCAGGTGATCATCTCATTCTGACCAAAGCATTAGGAACAGGCACATTAACGGCTGGAATAAAACGACAGCAATTACGAGAAGAAGATATTGTGGATGCGTTGGACAGCATGACAACCATCAATAATGTCATCGATTACCTGCCATCCAATTTACAAGCAAATATTCATGCTGCCACCGATATTACTGGTTTCGGTTTTTCCGGTCATGCTATGCAACTGGCTAATGCCAGCAATGTCACTCTGTGTATCGCAACTACCAACCTACCTCGATTTAGTCAAACTTTTTACTGCCTGGAAAATGGTTTTCTGACCAAAGCACACCGCACAAACGCGGAATATACCTCTTCGCATATTAATGACACGCAACTTGATACCCTCCATAAATTACTCATTCATGATCCCCAAACTAGTGGTGGATTATTACTAAGCGTAGCGCCTGAAATCAGCCATACCATACTGCAAATACTACGCACACATTTCAAGTCAGCAGCAATCGTAGGGACAGTTCATTCTCGACAAACCAAAGCGGTGCAATTTGAATAATCCAAATATTGATAGCGACGAGCTAACAGCCTTATTCACTACTGACACGCCATTGATCGATGTACGTGCGCCCATTGAATTTATACAAGGCTCACTACCCGGTTCTGTCAACCTACCTATCCTCAACAATGAAGAGCGAGCATCGGTCGGGACTACCTACAAACGCTATGGCGCTGAAGCGGCCATCCAGTTCGGTCACAAAATAGTTTCGGGTCAAATAAAACAAGATCGTCTGCAGCAATGGCTCAATTTTATCCGGCAACACCCTCGAGCCGTACTGTATTGTTTTCGCGGCGGCAAACGCTCACAAATTGCACAGCAATGGTTACGAGAAGCTGGCGTAGATAGGCCACTCATCATAGGCGGGTATAAACAAGCGCGTCAGCTTTTGATCAACTTTATCGACCAATTTAGCGCAAAACATACTCTATTAGTTATTACCGGACCAACAGGTAGCGGCAAAACTCGCCTAATCCAGCAAATTAGCAATTGCTATCCAGCACTTGATATCGAGGCACTGGCTCGCCATCGCGGTTCTGCCTTCGGAAGCATGCCTGTTCCCCAGCCCTCCCAAGCTGATTTTGAAAACCAGTTAGCTGTTAGCCTGCTCAAACTTGAGCAAAATCACCCAACTCATCCGATTATTGTAGAAGATGAAAGTCGAAATACTGGCAAAGTTTATTTACCAACCCGTTTCTTCGAGCGCATGCGCAGCTCTGAAATTATCTGGGTCGATGAACCACTGGAAGCTAGAGTAGATAACATCTTTGAAGATTATATCCTTGCTACTCCAATTGGCCAGGCACTCCAAGCTCGGCGTGACACACAACCGTTATCTTTTGCCACAGAAATCCAAGAAATACTGCACCAGCGAGCGCTGCTATTATTCGATAAATATGCTGATGCTCTACAAGCAATCAGTAAAAAACTTGGAGGAGCTCGGCTTCAAGAAATATCACAAGATTTAAAAGAAGCACGATCCAGCTTCATTAATAGAAACGAAATTCAAACAAACAAAATCTGGATCAGAAAATTAGTGAAATACTATTACGATCCACTCTATCTCAGCTCTTTACAACGACGCCAAGTCAATCCTTGTTTTAAAGGGTCAAGGCAGGCTGTAATAGACTACTTACTGGCTCGTAGCAGTACCTACGGAGACTCTACATAATGTTAGCGAGGCAGTCTTTCAAGGCAAAATTCGATAAAAAAGTGGCGTTTATACATAATAAATAAGTATTTTAAACCGATTTTTAACACAGAAAGACAACGTAGATAATTTTGCAGAAGCCCCCTCACATAACCGATCTCACCCTATCGACTATACGTAGCTTGCAACACCGCCGAAGCAATTAAATTCTTGTTGATCATGAATCCAATCATAGCAGCGGTGGCATCTGACGAGATCGGTAACGTAGCTACTTTCAAGGCATATACCGTTAAAATATAACGATGAGGCTTAGATCCAACTGGCGGGCAAGCTCCACCAAATCCTCTTTGCCCAAAGTCAGTCAATCCTTGTATCGCACCTTCTGGCAGATGCTGACCACTAACATTACCTGCATCTGGCGGCAAACCCTGCACTGAAGCAGGGATGTTATAAACTATCCAATGCCACCACCCTGATCCGGTTGGCGCATCTGGATCATACAATGTTACCGCAAAACTTTTAGTTTCCTCGGGAGCCGCTGTCCAGTGCAACTCGGGTGATTGATTGCCCCCTTCACATCCAAAACCGTTAAAAACATGAATCATTGGCAACGGCTTATCTGGATTAAATGTAGGGCTACTAACACGAAAATCATCTGCAAAAACAGGAGTTAGCACCCCCAAAAGCACAATTAAACTAATCAAGCTAATACAACGCTTCATAACCCCTCCTCACAGGATAAATAACCGATCTCAAAAATAGCTAATAGACTCCCTGTCAGTTTTCTACCAATTTCCAACGTACGATTTTCTCAGCGTTAAGTGGTATTAATTTTTCTTCACCTAGCTCAACTTGCTCCGGAACCTGCCAATTTTCCCTGGTGAGAGAAATTTGCTCAGTATTACGTGGCAGGCCATAAAAATCAGGACCATGAAAGCTGGCAAAAGCTTCTAATTGATCCAGCCGACCCGCTTGTTCAAATATCTCCGCGTAAAACTCAATAGCTGCATGAGCGCTGTAAATACCTGCACAGCCACAAGCTGATTCCTTATTTTTTATTGGATGAGGGGCACTATCTGTGCCAAGAAAAAAACGAGCATGCCCGCTAGTAGCTGCCCTCACTAACGCCTGACGATGCACTTCTCGCTTCAATACCGGCAGACAATAGTGATGTGGGCGCAATCCTCCAACAAACAACGCATTGCGGTTATACATTAGGTGATGAGCAGTAATAGTAGCAGCTATCCGATTTGAAGCGGACTGCACAAATTCAACAGCTTCCTGCGTAGTAATATGTTCAAATACTACACGCAACCCAGGAAAACGCTGCAACAACGGAATCAGTACCCGATCAATGAAAACCTTTTCCCGATCGAAGATATCCACGGTGGAATCAACTACTTCACCATGCACCAGTAAAGGCATATCAAGTTTTTCCATCATTGCCAGCGCAGCTTCGCAACGAGTAATATCCGTCACCCCTGCATCAGAATGCGTAGTAGCCCCGGCAGGATAAAGTTTGATGCCATGCACAAAACCACTTTCCTTAGCACGCTTGATTTCTTCCGGCATAGTGGTATCAGTTAGATACAACGTCATCAATGGCTCAAACTGTCCAGCCAATTCAGTCGGTAAGGCAGCAAGAATACGAGCACGATAAGCCGCTGCTTGCTCGGTCGTCACGATAGGTGGCTTGAGATTTGGCATAACAATGGCACGCGCAAAACGCCGAGCAGTATCAGGCAACACTGACCGCATAGCATTACCATCACGTAAATGTAAATGCCAATCATCCGGGCGCGTAAAAGTTAGTTTGTCTGTTACACCGTTCAATCCAATTTTCCTCATCAATCAATAAACAATCACAAATTCTGCGTGGTAGCAAAACCTCCCAAGTAACTGGATCAGTTCACGCCACAAACACTCGCAAGGATGATAATCAAAACTGTCACCGCTCTATCTTTTGCTCTAACAGCGCCCGGGCATACAATTTTTTTCTATTTTCACCAGTAATTGCTGCAGTCAGCTGTACTGCCTGTTTCAAAGGTAACTCTCTTTGCAAAATAGCTAATGTCTGTATAGCTTGTAGACTAATCTCTTCCAATTGTGGCGCGTCCACTGCGGCTAGTAGTAAAACGAATTCGCCTCGCTGGCGGCTTTCATCAGCCTGCAACCAATCCAATGCCTCTCCCAATGCACACGTATGAATTGTTTCAAAGAGCTTAGTCAGTTCACGCGCAAAGGTGATTTCACGTGTGGCACCAAATACAGCCAACATATCCGCTACACTTTCCAATACACGGTGTGGCGCCTCATAAAAAACTAGAATACAAGCATACAATGTTTTCAAACTGGTTAGCTTACGCTGACGCTCCGCACTTTTGGTGGGCAAAAAACCATAAAAATAAAAATGTGGCGCAATCAAACCGGATGCCGATAAAGCACATAACGCCGCATTAGCACCTGGAATAGGTACAACTGGGAAATGACGAGCCCGCACCTGCCGCACCAATAAAGCACCTGGATCAGAAATGGCCGGGGTACCGGCATCGGAAATCAACGCAACGGTCTTGCCCTGCTCTAACAACTCAATGATTTTGTGTGCTGCATGCTCTTCGTTATGTTGATGTAGCGGCATAATACGAGCATGGCTGGCAGACAGCATATGTCCCGCCAGCAGTTTTTGCGCATGTTGAACATGCTCGGCAGCAATACAATCAACTGCGGACAATACCGTTAGTGCGCGCAAAGAAATATCACGCAAATTTCCGATAGGTGTCCCGACCACATATAATGTTCCCTTGGCTATTTCTGCAGCAGTTGGCATATTCTGGCTCTATACATCTGTTTTACTGGGTTTGACGGGCGTGACCGCACTATACGGCAGTTCCCCTGTTTTTTCCATGTACAGCCAGCCCACTCTGTTTAATCTACTTAAACACACCAATCCGATATTTTATGACATCTGGTCACACAACCGCCCCATTGGTCCGCCTACTACGCTATGGTCGTATGCTTCGTGGTCGCATCTGGCTTGCCACACTGTATTCCATTCTTAATAAACTGTTTGATCTGGCTCCTCCCGTACTCATCGGTATGGCGGTAGATATAGTCGTCAATCAGCAAACATCCATCTTTGCCGAACTAGGTTTTCCAGAAGTATCCACACAATTATGGATACTAGCTACGCTCACACTCATCGTTTGGGGGTTTGAATCCATTTGGGAATATCTGCTCAAGCGCTGTTGGCGTAACCTGGCACAGGATATTCAACACACGCTGCGTTTAGATGCCTATAGTCACATTCAGAAGCTGGAGCTAGCCTATTTCGAGGAGCGCAGCACCGGCGGGATGATGGCGATTCTGAACGATGACATCAATCAGTTAGAGCGGTTTCTGGATGTGGGCGCTAATGATCTCATCCAGCTGTTGACTACCGTTATTACCGTGGGCGGTATGTTCATTTATCTGACCCCCAGTGTCGCATGGATGGCGTTATTACCTATGCCATTTGTCGTAGCCGGTTCCTACCTGTTTCAAAAACGTATTGCGCCACGCTATATGGCTGTTCGCGAACAGGTCAGTATCCTGAACAGCTATCTATCGAATAATCTCGGCGGTATCGCTACTATCAAAAGTTATACCACCGAGCAATATGAGCTGAATCAAATCGAACGTGAAAGCCAGGTTTACCGGGAAAAGAATCAGCACGCCATTGCGCTGAGCGCAGCTTTCGTGCCAATCATCCGTATGGTGATTGCGCTCGGCTTCAGCGCCATTATGGTGGCGGCAGGGCTCATGGCTGCTAACGGTGAACTGAATGTCGGTGCTTACAGCATTCTGGTGTTCATGACCCAGCGCCTGCTGTGGCCACTCACCCGCCTGGGAGAAACGCTGGATCTGTACCAGCGCGCAATGGCCTCTACACACCGTGTGCTAGATTTACTACAGGCTCAACCAACTATTACCGACGGACCACAAACACTCCCAGTTGCACAGGTCAGTGGCGAAATCGTATTTGACGATATCAGCTTCAGTTATGAACGGCGTGCAGCCACACTGAATCATCTTTCTCTAACTGTCCACGCTGGTCAGACCATTGCACTGGTAGGCGCTACCGGTAGTGGTAAAAGCACCATCGTCAAACTGTTACTCCGTTTCTATGAACCGCAACAAGGCCGCATCTTGCTGGATGGACATGATATCCGTGACTTACGCTTGCATGATCTGCGCAAATCAATCGGCCTGGTCAGCCAGGACGTTTATCTGTTCCACGGCACCGTGTATGAAAACATTGCGTACGGCTCATCAAACGCCAGTATGGAAGAGGTTATCGCTGCAGCCAGAACCGCTGAAGCACATGATTTCATCATGGAACTGCCAGATGGCTATCAAACCATTGTGGGGGAGCGTGGACAAAAGCTCTCCGGTGGTCAGCGACAGCGTATCTCCATTGCCCGTGCCGTACTCAAAAATCCACCGGTACTCGTACTCGATGAAGCCACATCGGCAGTAGATAATGAAACCGAAGCTGCCATTCAGCGTTCTTTGGAACGCATCACTGTTGGCCGAACTACCATTGTAATTGCCCACCGCCTCTCCACCATCCGTAATGCCCACTGTATTTATGTGCTGGATAAGGGAGTGGTAGTAGAAACCGGTACACACGAAGCGCTGCTGGCACAGAACGGCCTGTACGCAAACCTGTGGCAAGTACAAACAGGGGAAAAGATGAAAGTACACAGATAAACATTGTTTTTCAGACAAAGCTGACAAAAAGTGCCTTGTCATTACGAACCGCATAAACGGCGTGGTAATCCACGTATTGCCAATCCTGAAAAAATCAAACAATCTGAAATCCTTTACCAAAAGAGACAACTACACATCCATGTCATCCACAGGAAACAAAGGTAAAGCCGCTGAACAACATGCAGCCGCCTTTCTTCAGCAACAAAAACAGGTCCTGCTGGAAAGCAATTACCGCTGCCGCTTCGGTGAAATTGACCTGATCATGCGAGAAGGCGATACGATAGTATTCGTTGAAGTCAGGATGCGCTCCAGTGACCGGTTTGGTGGTGCAGCCGCCAGTATTACCACCGCCAAGCAAGCCAAACTGATACGCGCCGCCCGGCATTATCTGGCACGTCAAAACGATGATTTTCCCTGCCGCTTTGATGTCGTTCTGATTTCCGGCACACGGGAAAATGACATCGAATGGATACAAAATGCGTTTGATGAAAGCTAATGTACAGTCAAATCAAGGCCACATGCTTTCCATTGGCAAACTGATTCACCCTCCATTTACCGTAATCAGAATAATGTGAGATGTGTATACTGCATGACAGATCAATAACCAAAATACAAGGGGTTATACGATGAATGAACAACGATCAGCATTTATCCTCGGCACTTTTATTTGTGCTGGATTAATTGCTATGGGCTTGATTATCCATTCAAGCGTGCTTCGCTTCAAAGAATATGAGCGAGTAGTGATTGTCAAAGGACTGGCTGAGCGAGAAATGCCGGCAGATATTGCCGTTTGGCCGATCAGTTTTACTGCTGCAAGCAATGATCTGACGGATCTCTACGCCTCTATGGAAGCCAATACGCAACAGATTATTTCCTACTTACTGGCTTCTGGATTTACTACGGAAGAAATTACAACAACGGCGCCGGTGATAACTGATAAGCTTGCGCGGGAGTATGGCAGTCAGGACGTATCCATGCGCTATGCAGCCACCCAAGTGATTACCGTGTATTCAGACAAAATCGATAAAGTGAGAGCTGCGCAGGGTAATGTAGCTGAACTCGGGAAAAAAGGGATTGCACTTGGTGGGAATGAATACAATCAGCAAACCCAATTCCTCTTCACCAAGTTGAATGACATCAAGCCGGCGATGATCGAAGAGGCAACACGCAATGCCAGGGCTGTAGCAGAAAAACTTGCCACTGATGCAAACAGCCGAATAGGCAAGCTAAAAAGGGCGAATCAAGGGCAATTTACAATAGAAGATCGCGATAGCAACACACCTTATCTCAAAAAATAAGAGTGGTATCAACTGTTGAATACTATTTGGCTGATTAAAGTGTTGAAACAACACTGGATCACCATATTACTACGTTCGTCGTGATCATTAGAAAATTGCTGTAGCGATTGACCCAGTCATCATAATCATTGCGAGCGATCATGCTGATGTAATAATCTAGTACCAGCGTCAGCATTGTTCTGGATTGCTTCACCGGCTGCGCCGTTTCGCAAAGACGCGGTTGGGAATGGACCGTAATCTCCCCGTCATTACAAAGTGACTTGTCATTGCGAGGAAGCGTAGCTGACGTGGCAATCCAGTAGTTGGAACAATCCAGCCGTCCCACCGCCGTTCAGATTGGCATGATTGATTGCCCACAAAATAGAAATGAAATTAGTTGCTGTCACCCCCGTTTCCACCGTAATAAACAGATAATTCTTCCTTTCCACGTTGATTAAGATCAACTGCAAAAGCAGCAGAATAGCTGAACCTTATATTAGAAATTCCAAGGGAATTAATTTTTATCCTGATGAGAACAGAAGATTACGATATTTCAACCACACCACACACCCAGCAGAGCACATTGCCAAGCTGCGACCGAATCACAAATCCGGCATGCTCAATGCAATCGAAGCCATGTCTCAATTACAGGCTGGTATCCTTGACCAAGACAAGGAGATCCTCATCAAGGAACTTATTCAGTGCAAGGTGTCATTGACACAAACAGTCGCGTCACATATACATGCGCATAAAAGTCAACAATCCACAACATCATTATGCCCATTCCTGATTATCAGACGCTAATGCTGCCATTACTTCGATTGGCTGCTGACGGCAAAGACCATACTACGCGCGAAGCTGTGGAAATCCTCGCTACTGAATTTCAACTCACTCCGGCCGAACGCAGTGAACTCTTGGCAAGTGGTCAGCAAGCAATTTTCAATAATCGTGTAGGGTGGGCAAATGCTTACCTCAAGAAAGCTGGTCTTTTGAAATCACCCCGTAGAGGGATATTACGCATTACCACCCGGGGAAAACAAACTCTCTCTGAAAATCTCACAAAAATCGACATCAGATATCTTGAACGCTTCCCAGAATTTATTAAATTTCGTGATGCTTCACGGAATAACAGAGAAACCACGACAACTGAATCTGTTTCTATCGCGACGGAACAGACTCCAGAAGAGGTACTTGAACTGGCTCATCAAAATCTCAGACTCAGTCTCGCTCAAGATATTCTTAGCCGTATTCTTGCTTGTTCTCCCACATTTTTTGAACGGCTTGTCGTCGAACTTCTGGTCAAGATGGGTTACGGCGGGTCTCGACGTGATGCTGGAGAACGTATTGGGCAAAGCGGAGACGGTGGTATTGATGGCATCATCAAAGAGGATCGTCTCGGGTTAGATACTATCTACATTCAAGCGAAGAGGTGGCAAGGTTCAGTTGGTCGTCCCGAGATCCAAAAGTTTGTTGGTGCGCTTCAAGGCCAACGTGCGAAAAAAGGTGTTTTTATCACCACGTCATCTTACACGGCTGATGCAACAGACTATGTATCCCGCATTGATACGAAGGTCGTGCTCATTGATGGACAGCTTCTCGCAAATCTTATGATAGATTTTGACATTGGGGTTTCTGTTTCTGCTTCGTACATCGTCAAACGAATTGACTCTGATTATTTCGAGGAAGGTGAAATTGGTGTCTGATCAAACAAAAGAACATCCATTTCGGTTTTGACAAGTACAAATATCACGAAGGCCACAATCCTGCGATTTTTTTATAATATTCCAATTCGCTTCAACGCCGCCGTCCGCCGCCAAAAATAGAGCCTAATACACCACGGATTACCTGACGCCCAAGCTGCGAGCCAATAGTGCGTGCCGTGCTTTTGGCTATCACCTCCACGATGCCTTCACGGTGTCCGCCGCGCGGTCCGGTGCTGCCACCCAGTAATTCACCCCAGTTAAAACCGCGATCAGCCTCGGTCGGCGCTTGTTCCGGTGATGTTGCGGCGCGTGCCTTGAGGATTTCATAGGCTGATTCCCGATCCACCAGTTGTTCATAATGTCCATACAGCCGAGAATTGCGAATAATTTGCTGGCGCTCTGCTTCGGTGGCTGGTCCCACTCGGCTACCTGGTGGCACGATCAGACCGTGCTCTACCGGATGAGGACGTCCTTTTTCATCCAGAAAGGAAATTAGCGCCTCGCCCACACCCATCTCAGTGATGGCCGCTTCCACATTGATCTGTGGATTGGGGCGGAAGGTCTCGGCTGCTGCTCGCACCGCTTTCTGGTCACGTGGCGTAAAAGCGCGCAGGGCATGCTGGACACGGTTGCCCAGTTGTCCCAATACCGCATCCGGAATGTCCAGCGGATTCTGGCTGACAAAATACACGCCCACCCCTTTGGAGCGGATAAGTCGTACCACCTGCTCGATTCTGGACAACAGCGCAGCGGGTGCATCGTTGAACAGCAAATGCGCTTCGTCAAAAAAGAACACCAGCCGGGGTTTTTCCACGTCACCCACTTCGGGAAGATTCTCGAACAGCTCGGAAAGCAGCCATAAAAGCAGCGTGGCATAAGTACGCGGTGAGTTGTAAAGCGTTTCTGCCGCCAGAATACTGATTACGCCGCGCCCATCTTCAGCAGTCTGCATCAAATCGTCAAAATTGAGCGCAGGCTCGCCAAACAGCTGATCCCCGCCCTCATGCTCCAGTTGCAACAATCTGCGCTGGATGGCACCGACGCTGGCGGTGGCAATATTGCCATATTCCATACTGTAGCTGCTGGTATTCTCCGCCGCGTGCTGCAGCATCGCCCGCAGATCCTTCAGATCCAGCAATAACCAGCCATTGTCATCGGCAATATGGAACACTGCCGTCAGCACTCCACTCTGGGTATCATTCAGATTCAGCATGCGTGCCAGCAGCAGCGGCCCCATGTCGGATATCGTCGCTCGCACCGGGTGCCCCTTCTGGCCAAACACATCCCAGAACACCACCGGGCAGGCCGCATAGTCAAAGCTTTTCAATCCCAGCTCCGCCACACGTGCTGCCACTTTGGCATTTCCCCCTCCCGGCTGGCACATGCCGGAAAGGTCGCCCTTCACATCCGCCATGAATACCGGCACCCCGGCACGCGAAAACTGCTCTGCCAGACTTTGAAACGTGACGGTCTTGCCCGTGCCGGTCGCCCCAGCAATCAACCCGTGGCGGTTAGCCATGCCCGGCAGGATGGCCAGTTCAATATTGCCGGATTTGGCAATGAGAAGCGGTTCGGTCATAACAAAATTCCTGAAATCGTTACTCAAAATTAAATCGAATGGATGAGTACCACAATACGCCAATACCATTTTATCTGCAGGTGAAATTGCTGTTCTAGCCGTAGTGTTGAGGACACTTTTTGCTTGCAACATACATCGTGCCTACCGTAATAAACAGATAATTCTCGCTTTACTTGTTGATTAAGATCAGTCGCAAATGCAACAGAATATTTGAAATTTTTTAACTCAAAACTTTACTAAACAGTGAGATTTGTTACACACCTATTTACAAAGAAATATGCATCGCTTACGGTGCATACTAAATAATAACCATAAAAAAGTATGCGATTTCAAGGCAAGTTAACCAACTGGAACGATACAAAAGGCATCGGTACCATTCAATGGAACGGAAGCAATGATAGGGTCTTCGTTCACATAAGCGCGTTCACGACTCGCCGAAAAAGACCTGTTGAGGGTGACATTGTTACTTATGAAGTAGAAAAAGATAAAAATGGCAAATTCAAGGCAATAAATGTTTCGTTCCCTCAAAGCCGATTATCACCGATACGAGAACGTTCCAAACCTCGCAGCGGGGGCATATTTATAAGCTCGGTACTCTTAGTATTTCTAGCTTACTTACTTTTCGCCACATTTACAGGTAGGGTTCAACCATTTGTTCTTGGCGTTTACACAGCGGCAAGTATCATTGCATTTATCGCATATTACATAGACAAAAATGCAGCGGAGCAAGGCAAGTGGCGCACTCAAGAAAGTACACTTCATATGCTGGCACTGTGTTGTGGTTGGCCTGGAGCTTTTTTAGCCCAGAGGGTCATCCGGCACAAAACAACAAAAGAGTCTTTTCAAAGCGTTTTTGTTGCTACGGTTTTAATCAACGTGATTGCCCTCTATGTCTACTCATCTCCATCCGCGTCACAAGCGCTACTTACACTTTTGGGTAGGTCATATGGCTAGCGATTCATTCAAGCCGATGTCGCTTCGCGGCACGGCTTAATTTAAGCGTTGGACCACAGTAGTCGATCATCTTTGACTCTTCCAATCAATCGGCCAGTATTGCGGTAGAGAACCGAGTGTCATACTTTGAAGCCTATTTACAAGCATGAATCACAAGGACAAGATCCTACTGTCGGTGACAGTCAAAGATATCCTATCAACCCTACACATACTGCCCGGCCACGTAGCCCGAGGACCAGGCCCACTGGAAGTTGAAGCCGCCGAGGTGGCCGGTCACATCCACCACTTCGCCGATAAAGAACAGGCCGGGTTGTTTGATTGCCCCCATGGTTTGAGAAGATAGTTCACGGGTATCTACGCCACCGCGCGTTACTTCGGCGGTTCGATACCCTTCAGAGCCGACTGGTTTGATATGCCAAGCGTTAACCGCGCTAGCCAGTGCCGTGAGCCGGGCATCGGATAAATTGGCCAATGACCCGTTGCTGCCGTGTTCATCACAAATGCTTTGAGCCAGCCGTCTGGGCAGGATTTCCGCCAGTGCGTTATTGATATGCAGTTTGGGCTGGTTTTGCTTTTGCGCTTTCAGGAATGTGAACACATCTGTACCCGGCGCCAGATTGATCATAATTGGCTCTCCGTCCTCCCAATACGATGAGATTTGCAGAATGGAGGGACCACTCAGTCCGCGGTGGGTGAACAGCAACCCTTCAGCAAAGCGCTGTTTACCGAAATGCACCTCTGCCTCGACTGAAAGCCCGCTCAATGCCTGGCAGCGCGCTCGCAACGCACCATCGAACACCAGTGGCACCAGTGCCGGGCGCGGCGGGATGATGTTTAGTCCGAATTGTTTGGCCACCTGATAGCCAAACGGCGTAGCACCGATCTTGGGAATCGACAGTCCACCCGTCGCAATCACCAACGCAGCACAAGTCTGCTCGCCCTGACTGGTGTTGAGCCGATAACCGCCCGTGATGGTTTCGATGGCATGCACCTGCACTGGATTTGCCAGCTTTACGCCCGCTTCACGCGCTTCCGCCAACAGCATGGCGATGATCTGCTTGGCGGAATCATCACAAAACAGCTGCCCCAGCTTCTTTTCATGAAAAGCGATGCCATGCTTGCGTACCAGTGCTATGAAGTCTTGTGGTGTGTAGCGTTTCAGTGCGGATTTACAGAAATGCGGATTCTGCGAGAGGTAACACTGGGGTTGGGTATGCAGATTGGTGAAATTGCAGCGCCCGCCGCCGGAAATACGGATTTTCTCGGCAATTTTAGCGCTATGGTCGATCAGCCACACTTTTCGTCCGCGCTTGCCTGCTTCGATAGCGCACATCAGTCCAGCGGCACCGGCACCGATGATGATCACATCAAAGGAATGCGTCATGTGTGAAAACAGTTAAACATTATGCTTCCATACTATTTTTAATTTAATTGGCTTACGATCTGGATTGCTTCATCCTTGCAGGATTCGCAATGACATGCCCCGTTTATGCGTGAGCTACGTAGTGACGTAGCAATCCAGTACCTTTGCCACCTTTCCGCTGGATCACTTCACGCCTTCGGCGTTCGCAAAGACCCAAGATGGGACCGATCTCTATCCTTTTTTTCTGCTCACTGAAAATACGTCCATCCCAAACGCGTGTTCAAGCATAGGATGGCTAGGTTCCCAGCTATTCTTACTTCGTCATTGCGAACCGCGCAAGCGGTGCGGCAATCCAGTACCTTTACCACCTTCCTGCTGGATTGCTTCACGCCTTCGGCATTCGCAAAGACCCAAAGTGGGACCGATCTCTATCCTTTTTTCCTGCTCGCTGAAAATCCGTCTATTCCAAACGCGTGTTCAAGTATAGGATGACAGGTTCTCAGCTATTCTTACTTCGTCATTGCGAGCCGCGCAAGCAGTGCGGCAATCCAGATACTTGTCACCATCGTTCGAGCTGCCTCACCCTTACAGGATGAATGAATCCTATAATTGATTTTTATAACGATTGTATTTTTAATTCACATAACTAAAAAAGGAAAACTGAAATGAATCTTCCATTCCAGAGTGATGCACTGGGTAAATTAACTCTGCGACTCACGGTAGGTATACTGATACTTCTTCATGGTATCCACAAAATATTTAACCCGGGTTCTCTTGACTATATCAGTGCCCTACTGGCAAATGTCAATCTGCCTCAGGCACTGACTTACGGGGTTTATCTGGGGGAAGTCATCGCACCGCTGATGATCATCCTGGGTATATTTTCCCGGGTTGGTGGTCTGCTCGTTTTTGGCAATACAGTATTTGCAATTGGTCTGGCACATCGCAGTGAGCTATTCGCATTTACTGACCACGGCGGATATGCGTTGGAGCTGCAGGTTTTCTTTTTACTGACAGGGCTCGCGGTATTCCTTTTCGGAAGTGGCCGATTCGCCATTAAACCTGATTAAGTGCTTGCAAGTTTGTATTGCGTAATCACTGGAACCATCGTCGGCAACGGAGTTGCCGACGAGCCATGTGTTTGCAGTTGCTTTAGTGGCCTGCAGGAGTCGGTACTGGCTTGGATATGGGAATGACAGTCGATACCGGTTCAGGAGAAGCTGCTGATTCGTTCCCCTCTTTGGCTGCCGGGGTGTCAGCCCCAGTTTTCTGACCATCAGCCGTTCTCTCCGCAGGAGATGCAGCAGGAGCTTCTGGTGCAGTGCCCGCACCTTCTGTGCTGATTTCCGCTTTATCTGATAAGAAATGCTTTTTCAATGTGTCGATCGTACCCTGATTGAGATAGCCGCCGTAAAAAAGGTAAGCAACACCTCCCAGCAGGAGCAGAACGAAAAGATAGAGTTTCCACGGACGTTTTTTCTCTGCATACGGATCGGTCAGCGAGCGTTGCGCGCCAGCAGGCAGCGCCGCCATTTGAGTCAACGAAATGCCAAATGGAATATTGATGATGGCCCGTGTATTGACTGCCCAGCCGTTACCGTCGAGTAACGGAGCCAGATTACGTTTTCTGAGTTTGAGAAAGGCAATCAGTACGGAAGGACCGGATATCACGAGAATCAGGCCAAGAATCGTAAGCGGCATTTGCCACCAGGCCAGGCTCAGAAAACCGGTGACAACCGATGCAATCGCAGTACCGATTGCACCGATTGCTAAACCGATCGCAGCAAAAATCCCTGCAAACTTGCCTACATCAAAGGGAGCTGCCGCCGGTGGTTTACCCGTTTCCACCTTTTGTGAAATATCGGCAATCCCTGCTGCCGCCTGATCCTGTACCAATTTTTCACGCGCACTGGCCACTTTCTCGATCTGTTCACCGATCATCTTGCCGATGCGCTTGTACGGATACCAGAAAGCCTGGCGCACACTGATGGGATGTTCGATGATCTTGACGATGGTAGCATCCCAGTCCTGCCCTTTTCGATCATAGAAAATACCGTTCCGGCCAACCATCAGATTGTCTGCATCACCATTTGTAAACGCAGCCGCGATATTCATTTTTTCGCTGCCACCCCTGCGCTGACATTCGCAGTAAGCCAGATAGATGCCACTCAGGTTAGCCATGCTGCTGTGCTTCTCGATATCGTCGACACGCAGGCAAAAATCACAGTTACGGCCATCCAGATACAACGAACCCGCCTGAAAAATCGCTTTATTCTGTGCTGTATAAAAATCACGAAACGAAACAAAATTGTTCAATAGCTGAAAAAGGTTCCGCTGATAGCGAATCAGCTTTTCAACTGAATCGATTGCATCGGATGCACTGGCAAGCGACTGATCTTTCAGCAATAATGTGCTGATCTCATCCTGATACCCTCCTGCCAGAATTGAACGAACGCGGCTGATTCCAAGCGATTCCACCATTGCTCCCTGTTTGGCATCCAGCCAGGCTTGATGAGCAGCAAACTGGTCACAAAGCATCTGCCATTCATCTGCACTCAACTGCTCTTTATCCGCTAGCAAAGGTTGAACGACTTGCTGTTTCAGCACATTGATCGCACCAACCCAAGCCGGATTGATACCTTCATTGAGTGGCAGCGGTTTTTTTGCCCCGATTTTTGCAAGCGGTAATGCAGCAAGTTGCTCAGCGGTGCTGGAAAGATCGGTATTGGCGAGTGCTTCATAATCCGATAACGCTGGGTTCAGTGAGTCACCCGCTTTCTGGTCAAATTCAGCCAGCTTGCAACGGGTAAAGTAGTCATCTATTTTTGCCTTGACTGCATCCAGGGCTGCCTTTGCGGCTTCAGTATCTTCTCCCAGCGGTAATATATTGGCAGCATCCCGTTCCGCCTCCTGCCACCATTCCGAGTACGCTTTCGCCTCAGTGAAGAAGCGTTCGATCAGCTCCGCGGAAACTCCCGGCAGACCGGACCGATCCTCCTCCGATCCGACACATTGCATCATGTCTTCAATGACCGCCCGGGTTTCGGCATCACTGGCAGCAGTGGCCGGAATGATGCCATCACCATTGAAGCGGGTACTGGCAAAAATTTTGTTGAGATCCGCCGTATCTTCGACTGTAATTACTTCTACATCTTTTTTACCGATGTTGAGCAGAATCTGTCTGGCTGACGCCAGCAGTGCAGCACCTTCCGGCGTACTGTCGTCGATCGCGCTCAGTTGCAGCGCTTCCGCTCCGGAGGTGATATCTCCTGGGTTTTTTAGCACGGAAGCTACCCATTCGACTGCAGCAATGATTTCCGGGACGCGGATATGGCCATCATGATCAGTATCAATAAATTCGAGCGTTTTATCATCGAATTCCAGATTGTTGGTCGGGCAGCTGAGCGCAGCCCACAGCTTGGGATCGAGTGTGCCAAGCGATTCGATATCCGCCCCGGTTTCCAGTCGAACCTGGTCAAAACCACCTGATCTGAAAAAACGCCACTTATGCGCTGTATTCATTATTTTTCCTCTTATGTGAATATCGGTATTATTTTTTATATCGCGTAAAACTAGAATTTGATGATGCTAAACACGGGACGATTCAGATTTGCAAAATACCAACCTGGCTTTATTAATTGAGCTTTTCCAAAGATTCCTGCATAAACGAAGCCTAACCCATCCTTCAATCAAAGATGGCATGAAATTCTGATTGAGAAATAGAACAAAAAGCAGTAGCTAAAGTGATGCAAAAGCTCTTTAACTATTTTTTACTCAGTACATTCCTTGGTTTGTACTTTTGATCCGGTGCGTTAATTTTCTGCAAAACAGAAATATCCAGGCTACCCTGGTAATTTTGTATCGGCTGGCTTGGTGGGTTACCGATAAAGGCATCAATATTTCCCTTATCATCGATAGGACGGATATAGTCTCCCAGCCAGTTGAGGTGTTTTACGGCGTCCTTGTATTTGGACGGGACAATGCCCAATTGTCCAGGTAACTTAATGAACAGGATAGCCAGAATGCGATAGAAAAATGTCTGTGATTTCTTTGGCGTCTCCCGCCAGTCTGGCTGAAATTTCGGATTCGTAATTCTAGTAAGATCCAGATTCAAGCCACAGGCAGTGGCCTTATCTGCCATCCACTGCAGTGCCTGGTCAGACAATCCGGTATGGTTATAGCCGCCGCCAATATTGGAATGCACGCCAGGAAACCATTTTTGCTCGAAACTGGAAGCATCTTGCCGTTTATTCGGTTGCATCAGCGTTGGCTGAAAAGGCAAGCGCTTCTCATCAACAGCCAAAGCATGATAGGCATTTTCAATAATCGAGCTGAGTTGCGTATCATGAAAGCCGGTTTTGAATAATTTATTGACAACCCAGCCCAGAACAATGCCAAAGGGAGCACCCAGCGCACCCACAGTATCAAACACACCGAGGAAATGAATGGTGACATTTTCCCACGCATGGTTGCGCTTGAAATCTTCCGTTTTGAGTGAATCAGGGAGCCACTCTGCAGTATTATCTTTATAGTGTTTGTAAACCTCGTTTGTTAAATAAATCTTTTCGCGTTTCAGCAAACTGAAATTGCGGATCATGCCGGCCAGACTTCTTGCCATGTAGGCACCCCGACTAAAACCGAAAATATAAATAGCGTCGCCCGGATTATAGTTACTGGCTAGAAAACGATAGCCCTCCTTGATATTGTCAGAAATACCATAACCAAATCCACCGCCTTTAATGCGCTCTGTTCGCCGTGTACCGACACCACGTACATAATGGACAATCTGAGGATAGCCATCCGTATCCGCTGAAAGCGTTGCTTCAAAAAGCTTTGCGATATTGGTAGGACAAGCTGCCCCATCCTCACTGCGCTGATCTTCACGATTCCAGGTGCCATCAAAGAAAACAATCAGTTTTTTCATATTATCCAGCTCTCAAAACAGAAAATATCGCTGCCCCTTATTGGTCATTTTAGATTCTGTAACAAAAATATTCTATGCTGCTTAAATTTTTTCCTAAAGACCTCTGCACAACTTTAGAAATTTTGCTGAAATGGGTGGCATAATTCCGACAAGACAGTTTTGCCGATTAATTTTTGGAAAAAAGAGGAAGTTTTCTGCCTTTTTCAGGGGTATTCCCCCTC
>WBZO01000337.1_pt1 | contig 107847 bp, 104 predicted proteins | sample 5204261 | NCBI WGS metagenome assembly WBZO01 (sample SAMN12412400, study PRJNA552823) | activated sludge metagenome | isolation source: activated sludge from anammox sidestream of wastewater treatment plant... | place: USA: North Carolina | collected 2017-09 | reverse complement strand
CCGCCGCGGCCCCGGTGGCCATGGCCGTCGCACCGGCCGACGGCGGCGCCGCCGCTGCCGCGGAGGAGCAGGACTCCTTCACCGTCGTCCTGAGCGACTTCGGCGCCAACAAGATCGGCGTCATCAAGGTCGTGCGCGAGCTGACCAACCTCGGCCTCAAGGAGGCCAAGGACCTGGTCGAGAGCGCCCCGAAGCCGATCAAGGAAGGCGCGACCAAGGACGAGGCCCAGAAGGCCAAGGCCGCCCTCGAGGAGGCCGGCGCCAAGGTGGAGCTCAAGTAGCTCCGCCCGCCCTTCGGGGCCCGGGCAGTGCCCATCCTGGAGGCGCCGGCGAAAGCCGGCGCCTCCGTTCGTCTGCCGCGCCGCGAAATGTCGCATGCATGTATCGGGGCGCTCGGGCGCAACTCGGAACAGTGCTAGTCTGGCACCGTGCGATGCTTCCAATGCGACGAGGATGCGACGCAGGAGTGCCCGCGGTGCGGTGCTCTGTATTGCGACGACCACGGTGACGCCCTCTGCGCCCGTTGCATGGATCCCGCCCTCGCCCTGCCGTCCTATCGCGTCTACCGAGGATCGCTGCTCGCGCTCCTCGTCGGCTCGATCATCGCCGTCTGGCTGCTCGTCCTGCCCCCCGCCTCCGCGGACCAGGACGGCCCCCCGGACTCCATCGCCGGGTTCGTGAACTCGCCCACGGCCACTGCGACCGCCACCGCGGAGGGGACGCAGGCCGCGGAGGAGACGCCGGCCGGCACCGAGACGGCGACACCCGAGGCGACGGAGACACCGTCGCCCACTCCAAGCGAAACGGCCGAACCGGAGGAGACGACGTACATCGTCCAGGCCGGTGACACCCTCTTCCTCATCGCGGAGCAGTTTGCCCCGCCCGGCGTCGACCCCGCGGACTTCGCCTCCTCGATCGCGACCGCGAACGGCATTACGGATCCGTCCTCGCTCCAGGTCGGCCAGGAACTCACGATCCCGGCCCAGTAGCCCGGAGAGCCGACGATGAGCAACGACCGCCAGCCGCGGGACCGCCGTCGGGAGATGGAGCTGGAGGCGCAGCGCGTCCGCGCCGAGGAGCTCGGGCTCGACCGATACCTCGAGTACCGTGACAACGCCCGCTTGGGGATCTGGCGACAGGCGGCTATCTACGTGCCGTCCGGGTTGGTCCTCACCGGCCTGCTGGTGGTCGCGGTCCTGAACCTGCCGAACTCGATCGTCGCGACGGTCGTGCTCGCGGTCTTCAGCATCCCGGTGGACCTGGAGGCGGTCCAGGCAGTGCGTGACCTGCTCCGCAGGGAGCCGGTGACGTCGCGCGGGGTGATCGACCGCCAGTGGGCGAAGTCGCGGTTCATGTTCCTCGGGCGCGTGCGCTACCTCCTGGTGGAGGCCCGGCGCGTGGAGGGCGGCGCGGTCGTCCGTCCGGACGCGAAGGCGAAGAGCATGCTCTTCGAGGTGGGGGAGCTGGCCAACTACCAGCTCCAGCCGGACGACGAGATCGAGGTCGTGCATTGGCCGCATACGAACGCCATCGTGTCGCTGGAGCGGATCTCGCGCGGGACGGGCGCGGACGCGGGATCGGCCCCACCCGAGCGGAGGACGCAGGGGTAGGGCGGCCCGGGCCGCGGGACGAACCCCAACGACCTGCCCCGCTGCACAGCCCGACGGCGATCGCGACGCCACCCGCCGACGACGTCCGTGCTCAGCCTCACGCGCTACGGATCGCCGAGATGCCGGACGATGAGCGGCCGCGTGAGCGGCTCGACCGCCTCGGCCCGCAGGCGCTGAAGACCGAGGAGCTCCTCGCGATCCTGCTCCGAACCGGCACCACGCGCGACGACGTCCTCGCGGTCGCGCAGAGGCTGCTGCGTGACCACGGCGGTCTGCGCGGGCTCGGCGCGGCCGACCTGCCCACGCTTGCCTCGACCCACGGGGTCGGGCACGCCAAGGCGACGACGATCGCCGCCGCGTTCGAGCTCGGCCGGCGCCTGCGCTTCGACGGCGGGGATGACCGTCCCCAGGTGACCACGCCAGAGCAGATCGCCGCGCTCCTCCACGACGAGATGCAGACGCTCCAGCAGGAGGAGATGCGCCTCGTCATCCTCGACACGAAGAACCGCGTCCTTGCCACGCCGACGCTCTACCGCGGCACGATCTCGAGCGCGCCGGGACGACTGGCGGAGGTGTACCGGGACGCCGTCCGCCGCGGCGCCTCGCACCTCGCGATGGTGCACAACCACCCGAGCGGCGATCCGACTCCGAGCAGGGACGACGTCGCCTTCACGCGGGAGGCGGTGGCGGCGGGTGAGCTGCTCGGGATCGAGCTGCTGGACCACGTCGTGTTCGGTCACGGACGCAACCGCTGGGTGTCCATGCGGCGCCAGAAGCTGGGCTTCTAGAGCGAGCGCCGGCGCCGGTGCTTCCAGCGCCGCGCGGGGGCCCGGCGCGGTAGCCCCGCCCGCTGGTACGATTCGAGGACGGCGGGCAGGTATCGGGGATCCATGAACTGGGTCGACTTGCTGATCGCGGGCGCGATCGCCTGGACGACGTTCCGCGGGCTGCGCACCGGCCTGATCCGCCAGGTCGTGTGGCTGGTCGCGGTGCTCGTCGGTCTGCTGCTCGCCGGCAACCTCTACGACGACCTCTCGGCGAACCTGGACTTCGTCGTCGAGGACGAGACCACGAGGAACCTCGTGGCGTTCGTCGCGATCATCGTGGGCTCCGTGATCGCCGGCATGGTGATCGGCGAGGTGCTGCGCACCACGGCGACGTTGCTGATGCTCGGCCCGATCGACTCCCTGGGCGGGGCGGCGGTGGGGTTCCTGCGGGGCCTCGTCTACGTCCAGCTCACCCTGCTCGCCTTCGCCGTCTTCCCCGCGAACGAGGACCTGGCGAAGGGCATCGACGACTCGACGCTCGCCCCGTTCTTCCTCGACGAGATCGGGTTCGTGGAACGCGCGCTGCCCGGCGAGTTCGAGAATCCGATGGAGCAGCTCGACCTCTGGCGGGAACGCCTGGGCGCCCTCGTGCCGTCGGTGCCGGGCGTGGGCGTCGAGGTGCCGGCCTCCGACGTGACCCCGCAGTCCGGCGAGTAGCGGGCGCGGTGCTGGAGGCCGTGCGCGCACGGTTGACACGCCCCCTTCCCGCATCTTGTACACTCCGGCCTATCCGAACCCATCCCCGAGCCGCACTGCCAGGGCGGAACGGGTTGTAGCCGGGGCGCGCTGGCTACCAGGGATCGAGGGATTCCGTGGCGATCCAGCGACGTGCGCTGGTCCTGAACCAGAACTACGAACCATTGAATGTGTGCTCGGTCAGACGGGCGTTCGTGCTCGTCTACCGGGGCAAGGCGGAAGTCCTCGAACAAGGGGACGAGCCCATCTCTGGCGTCGAAGACCGCATCTTCCCCACTCCGTCGGTCATCCGCCTCTCCCACTTCGTCCGCCGCCCCCATCCTCGCCCCCGCCTCACCCGTAGAGAAGTCTTCGCCCGCGATGGAGAACGCTGCCAGTACTGCGGCCAGCGGGGCGGCCAGCTCACGCTGGACCATGTGCTGCCCAAGCACCGTGGCGGTAAGCATGAGTGGGAGAACCTCGTGACGGCCTGTCGTGCGTGCAACCACCGCAAGGGCGGGCGCACGCCGGAGGAGGCCCGGATGGACCTCCTGAGCGAACCCCGCAGGCCTTCGACGCACCCGGCCGTGATGTACGCCTCCTACCTCGCGCGGTACCACGAGTGGCGCCCGTTCCTCCTCGGCTGGAGCCGGGACCCGGAGCTGGGCGAGCTTGGCCTCGCCGCCGGCGCCTGAGCACCCGCCGTACACGACTGAGACGGGCGAGGCCTCCCACCGGGAGGCCTCGCTGCATTCGGCGCTTCTGAGCTGCTGGGCGGGACGGCCCGACGCGGGCTAGAGCCTGCGGTTCTTCTGACGGTCCTCGATGAGGGCGTAGGACTGGAGGGAAAGCGCGTCCCGGGCAGAGACGAGCGACTGGAGGCAGGCCCCGGGCGTCTTCCAGCCGGACTGCTTCACCACGGTGACCACCTGCTCACCGCGCTCGGCGGCCGTAGGCAGCTTGCCGCTGAACTGCTCCTTGAGCGGCTCCCAGAGCTCGGCCGGGTGCTCCAGCGTGAACCGCGCGAACTGCAATGCCGCGAAGGAGTTGCCGGACATGCCGGGGATGTTCCACTCGTTGGGCGCGTCGCGGAGCATCTCTTTCAGCCCCTGGTGGCGCTGCTCGAACTCCCACTCCGTGTCGAGGGCGAGCGGCGCGAGGTGCATCTCGGCCTCGGGCCCCATCACCAGCTCGCGGAGCGCGGAGCGAAGGAGCGGCCCGCCGTCCAGGTCGCGTTCCGGGGCGACCACGCCGGGGTAGAGGTCCAGGCGCTGGCGGACATGCTGCAGGGCGACGCCGAGGACGTGCGGCAGGGCGTGGGTGGGGACGCCGTTGTGGAGCTGGATGACCACGGCCTCCTTGCGCCACTCCACGTTCGAGAACGACCCACCCTCGAACGGCTGGAGCCACAGGAGGCGGCCCGTCTCCAGGCGGAGCCGGTCCTCGATCTGCTTGTGCATCGCGTCCAGCTGGTTGCCGATGTCCTTGCCGATTGCCTTCATGCCGCCCCCTCTGGCCCCTCTGGGTGTGAATGCCTCCGGCAGCCTACCCGACGGGGCGAGGTTCGGGCATCCACCACGGATCACGCCGCCGGAGGGACGGAGGGATGGATGGTGCTACTCGAACAGCGGCTGGCAGGTGACGCAGTAGTTGGTCTCGCTGCCGCTTCGCGTCTGGCCGCGGATCTCGCCCCCGCAGCGCGGACACGGCTCGCCCGCGCGCCGGTGCACCTTCAGGTGCTGACGCCACTCCTCCTTGCGGCCGAGGCCCTCGTCCTGGACCGTCTCGTCGACGATCCGGATGGACTCCTCCAGGACGGACCGGACGGCGCCGAACACGCGACGCCAGTCCTCGTCTGACAGCGTGGCGCCCCGGCGGTGTGGGTGGATACCGGCCTCCCACAGGATCTCGTCCGAGTAGGCGTTGCCGATGCCGGCGAAGACCTCCTGGTTGGTGATCGAGGACTTCACCTGCCCGCGCCGCTTCTTCATGATCGCGACGAAGCGGTCCTCGTCCAGCGTCATCACGTCCGGCCCGAGCTTCTCCATCTGCGGCACCGACGCCACCTCGGCCTCGCCGGCGACGAGGTACCAGCGCCCCATCCGACGCTGGTCCGAGTAGCGCAGCTCGTGGCCGTCGTCGAGGCCCAGGACCACGCCGAGCATGCCCGGCTTCTTCGCGCCCGCCTCCACCCAGTGGAAGCGGCCGGTGAGCATCGGGTTGACGACGAGGATCCGGCCGTCGTCCACGAAGAAGAGGAGGAACTTGCCGAGCCGGTGGATCTCGCCGAAGCCGTGCCCGACCAGGCTGTCGAGGTCGTTCGCGCCGGTGCGGACCAGCCACGGGATCGGTGCGGCGGTGGAGGTGACCTTCAGCCCCTCCAGCCGTGGCATGAGGTAGTGGCGGATCGCTTCCAGGTCCGGGATCTCGGGCACGACGGGGCTCCTCGGGGCTGGCGGACTCGCGGAGGCGTCTAGCCTTCCGCGACCCAGCGAGGATACGACCCCAGCACGCGGAGCCAGTGCGTGATCTGCCCTGCCGCCGCGATCGCCTCCGCGAGCAGCGGGTCGTCGCGGTGGCCGTGGACGTCCACGAAGAAGACGTAGGTGCCCAGCTGGCGTCGGGTGGGGCGTGACTCGATCCGGGTGAGGTTCAGGCCGCGCCCGGCGAACAGGCCGAGCACCTCGACGAGCGAGCCGGGGCGGTCATGCTGCGTGGTGAAGGCGAGCGAGGTCTTGTCGTCGCCGCTGGGCTTCGTCGCCTCCCGGGAGAGCGCGACGAACCGCGTCTGGTTGCCCCGCTCGTCGCCGATGTCGCGGGCGAAGATCGTCGCGCCGTAGAGTTCGGCGGAGCGCTCGTTCCCGATCGCGAGGGTCCCCGGCGCGTGCATCGCGGCCTCGATCGCCGAGCTGGTCGACAGCGCTGCCACGGGCTTCGCGTTCGGCGCGAGGCGCGCGAGCGACTGGCGGCACTGGAGCAGCGCCGAGGGATGCGAGTGCACCTCTCCGGCGGTCGCGAGGTCAGTGCCGGGGGCGCCGACGAGCATGTGCTGGATCGCGACGACCACCTCGCCGCAGACGAGCAGCGGGAAGTCCTCGCGCGCGAGCAGGTCCAGCGTCTCGATCGAGGCAGTCCCCTCGATCGAGTTCTCCATCGCACAGACCGCAGCGTCGGCGTCGCCGGCGATCACCGCGTCCATCGCGGCGCTCACGGACGGCACCGGCAGCAGCTCCGCGTCCGGGCGCCAGGCGAGGGCGGCGACCTCGGTGTACGTGCCGCGGGGTCCGAGGTGGGCGATGCGCATCAGTCGTCCTCTGCCGGGAGGGGCGCGGTCACCATCGCGCGGAGGGAGTCCTCGGCGTCGCGGGGGACCACGGCGATGATCTCATGGCCGGCGCGCAGCACGGTATTGCCGTCCGGGGTCTGCGCGCCCTCCGGGCCGATCACGATGGTGATGAGCACGCCCGGCGGGAACTGGAGGTCGCGCAGGTTGTGTCCGGCGACCTCCGCGCCCTCCTGCACGCGCATGGTCACGATCTGCAGCCCCGCGCTCTCGAGGGCCATCAGCGGGATGAGCGTGTGCTCCGGGAGCGTGGCCTCGATCTGCGCCATCACCGCGCCCGAGGCGGAGACGATCGAGTCGACGCCAAGCTTGCGGAAGAGCGGCTCATTGCGCGGGTCGTTCACCCGCGCGATGACGCGCGGCACCTTGAACCAGTGGTGCGCGACCTGGGCCGTGACCAGGTTCGCCCCGTCGTCCGCGGTCAGGGCGATCACCAGGTCCGCGCGGCTGGCGCCCATGGTCTCGAGGAACGCGATCTCGGACCCGTCTCCGTGCACGACCATCTCCCCGAGCTCGTCGCGGAGCGTCGCCGCCCGGCTCGCCGAGAGCTCGACGATCGTGACCTCGTAGTCCGGGAGCTGTTGCAGCTCCAGCGCGATGCCGTACCCGACGTTTCCACCGCCCGAGACGATGATGTACATGGTCAGCGTGCCCCTTCGCCGGCAGCGCCGCCGAACCCGTCGCGCATCATGGCGTCGTGCGCCAGCTCGATCCCGACCTTGGTCGGGCTGAAGGTCTGGAGGCCGAGGCGGGCGAACAGCTCGGCGCGGAGCGGGTCCTTCACGCGGGTCACGACGCGCTTCACGCCGTAGATCTCCTTCGCCTTCTGGGACGCAAGAATGTTGCGGTTGTCGCCGGAGGCGACCGCCACGAACACGTCCGCGTGCTCGATGCCGGCCTCGATCAGGAGGCGGTCGTCCGTGCCGGAGCCCTGGAGGCGGCGCCCGGCGAACTTCGGCAGCAGGCGCTGGAAGGCGAACGCGTCCGTGTCGAGGACCGTGACGTCGTGGCCCTCGCGGACCAGCTGCTGCGCCAGCCCGGCGCCGACCCGGCCACACCCCATGATCACGACGCGCATCGAAAGCCTCGCCCTCACGTCGTAGCGCGGCCCCGGGGCCGCCTGATGCGGTTACTGCGCCTCGCCGGACTCTGCGCCCGGCCTGGCGCCCTCAGTGGGCCGATGGCTCCGCGTCCCGGATCAGCCAGACGGGCGCCGAGGCGTGCTCCATGACGTATTTCGCCTCCGAGCCGAGCTCGAAGCGACCATAGGGCCGGTGGTAGCCGATGCCCAGTATTACGAGGTCGACGCCACGTTCGACCGCCTCGTCCACGATCGCGTGCCCCGCCTGCCGCGCCTGCACCAGCTCTCCGGCCACTGTCACGCCGTAGCCGTCCGCGATCCGCTCGGCGCGGTCCAGGATCTCCTCGGCGCGCTGCAACTCGCCCTCGAGCGTGGCGTCGAGCGCGATCGTGCGAGGAACCTGGATGACGTAGAGGAGGTGGATCTGCGCCTTGTGCCGCTTCGCGATGTCGGCGGCGACAGCCACCGCCGTGTGGCACGCGGACGTCCCATCCACCGGCACGAGGATCGCCGAGACGTCCTGGAGCGGATTCGCAGGCATCGCGGCCGGCCTCAGGCGCTCATCTGGCCACGGTGCATGACATAACGGACGCCGGCGCTCACGAGGAGCAGCACCCCGAGCAGCGAGCCGAGCGATACGGGGTCGGCGAATGCCAGGGTCAGGAGCAGGATCAGCACGCCGGCGACGGCCTGCAGGATCGGAATGAGCATGGCCCATGCCTTTCCGTCCGCCGCGCTCCTCGCGCTCCTTGGAGAGCGGCCCCGAGTGCAGCGGACGGAATCCGACGCTAGGCCGCGCCCCCGGGAGTGTCAACGCGGCCGGTGTCTCGGCCGAGGCGCGCCTTCGCGGCCGGGGCCAGATACCGGCGGACCAGGAGGGCGACGATCACGAGGACCGGGAGCAGCCACCACGACCAGACGAGCGCCACCACGAGCCCGGTGCCGAGGGCGCCCACGAAGTCGAGCGAGGACTCCCACGCCTCCGACACCTGGTGCGTGAAGCCGCCGTCGTGATCGTCGACCACCTCCGCTGCCTCGGGGTAGAGCGCCACCTCCAGCGTGGCGAGGCTGGTCTGGTTCTCGATCAGGTTCAGGCGCCCCTGCACCCGTTCGATCTCGTACCGGACGCCGTTCAGGCGGTCCTGCACCTGGAGGATGTCGCCGATCGCCTCCGCCTCGCCCAGCAGCGTGAGGTACTGCGCCTCGATCGCCTTCAGGTTCCGGAGCGAAGCCTCGAGGTCGGTGAATTCCTCGGTGACGTCCTGGGAGCTGGTGGAGGCGGACTCCACCTCGATGGCGAGGTTTCGCAGGTCGGCGATGACCTGGTCGAACCGGTCGGCAGGGATGCGGGCGGTCATCCGCGCCCGCTGGGACTCGTCCCGGCCCGAGAGCGAGGACGATGCGATGAACCCGCCCGCCTGCTCCACCACGCCGCGGACCTGGTCGAAGGCCTCCTCGACCGACTCGACGGTGAGCTCCATCGAGCCGTTGCGGATCACCTGCCGGCCGAGCACGTCCGCGATCGGCTGGGGCGAGCTGCCCGTGCTTCCCGGCGCGCCGGCGCCGTCCGTGGCGGAGGTTCCCCGGGACTCCTCCGCTGCTTCGCCGAACGACGAGTCCATCCCGCCGGCGGCCGGCCCGGTGGTGCCCTCGAACGTCATCGGCGCTTCGGACGACACGTTGTCACCCGAGTCGTCCGAACCGGCGCAGGCGACGAGCGTCATCGCGAGCGACGCGAACGCGGCGACGGCGACGAGCCGCCATCGCGCGTGCGGGGACCGCGCGTACCGGGATCGATCGTGCAGCCGTTGAGCGCGCATCATCACGCTTCCTTCCCCCGCTCCCGGCCTGAGTGACCGGGCCTCAGGTGCGGGTCTGAGGCTATGACGTTTGGCGAAAGAAGGTGGTTCCGGGAGCCCGTGAAACCGTCAGATAACGGCGAGGGCCGCGAGGCGCCTGAGGCGCTAGTGAAGCTGCTCGATCCACGCGTCGACGACGCCGCCCCGGATCTCGAGGAACCCGACGGTGCCGAGCTGCGTGTTGAGGTTGCGCGGGTACGTCGGCGAACCGGAATTCACGATCAGCGTGCCTTGCCACGTCTTCACGAGTGGCACGTGGGTGTCCCCGGCGACGACGACATGCACGGGGCCCCCGAAGTGGCGGTGCATGCGTTCCTCGATGGTCGCGGCGCCGCGGATCGGGCGGTCCGGGAAGTCGTGCGTCATGCCGATTCGCAGGTCGCCGACGTGCAGGACCTGGTTGTAGGGGAGGCGGGGGTCGTCCGGAGCGACGGTGCGGTTCGAGGAGCCGTCGTCGCCGTTGCCGCAGACCCCGAGCACCGGCACGCCGCAGCGCTGCTCCAGCCAGTCGAGCACGACGATGTCGTGCATGTCGCCGCCGTGGAGGATGAGGTCGACGCCCTGGAGGGCCGCGTAGGTCTCCTCGAAGAGCTCCCGGCGCGCCTCGGGAACGTGCGTGTCCGACACGAGGCCGATGAGGATCGGGTCGTCGAAGGTGTGTTCGTCGCGCCAGCGTCGCTCGGGCAATGCCATGAAGGCGGAGGATAGACGCGGCCCGCCCTCTGCGCACGCCGCGCGGTCGATGGAGATTCGCCACTCTGGGCGGATCCGGTGTGCTGGCGTGTCGGCGGACGAGCATCCGGGCGTACAATAAGAACTTGAATCCTCTGTTCCCGGGAGCACCATGACCACCAACGGCAATTCTTCCTCCAACGGCACTCATGACGGCGGCGCCTCCGGTGGCGACGTCGCTACGTGGACGGTGAAGGCCGGCCTCGCGCAGATGCTCAAGGGTGGCGTCATCATGGACGTCACCGACGCCGAGCAGGCCGAGATCGCGCAGGAGGCAGGCGCCGTCGCCGTCATGGCCCTCGAGCGCGTGCCGGCGGACATCCGCCGCGAGGGCGGCGTGGCGCGCATGAGCCACGTGAAGAAGATCCGCGAGATCCAGCAGGCCGTCTCCATCCCGGTGATGGCGAAGGCGCGCATCGGCCACTTCGTGGAGGCGCAGGTCCTCGAGGCGCTGGGGATCGACTACATCGACGAGTCCGAGGTGCTGACCCCGGCCGACGATATCCATCACATCGACAAGCACGTGTTCAAGGCGCCGTTCGTCTGTGGCGCGCGCAACCTGGGTGAGGCGCTCCGCCGCATCTCCGAGGGTGCCGCGATGATCCGCACGAAGGGCGAGGCCGGCACCGGCGACATCGTCGAGGCCGTGCGGCACATGCGCTCGATCTGGGCCGAGATCCGCCGCGTGCAGTCGCTCCGCGAGGACGAGCTCTTCGTCGCGGCGAAGGACCTGCAGGTGCCGGTGGAGCTCGTGCGCGAAGTGCGCCGGCTCGGCAAGCTGCCCGTCGTGAACTTCTCGGCGGGTGGCGTCGCCACTCCGGCCGACGCCGCCCTGATGATGCAGCTCGGCGCGGAGGGCGTCTTCGTGGGGTCCGGCATCTTCAAGTCCGGTATGAACGAGCCGACGGAGAAGGACCGCCGTCGCGTCCAGGCGAACATGGCGGCGGCCATCGTCAAGGCCGTGACCCACTTCAACGACCCGCACGTCATCGCGGAAGTCTCCGCGTCCATCCCCGACGAGGCCATGCGTGGCCAGTCCACGGCGCAGATGGCGCCGGAGGAGCTCCTCGCCGGACGGGGGAACTAGCCAGCTCGGATGCCACCGACCGACCGCTCGGGCACGCAGCTGCGCATCGGCGTCCTCGCCCTCCAGGGGGACTTCGCCGAGCACCTCGCGATGCTGCGTGCGAACGGCGTGGACGCCGTCGAGGTCCGCACCCTCGCGCAGATCGACCTCTGCGACGGCCTGGTGATCCCGGGCGGCGAGAGCACGACGATCGCGCGGCTTTTGATCGCCTTCGGCATGCTCGAGCCGCTCCGCGAGCGCATCCGGGGCGGGCTGCCGACGTGGGGGACGTGCGCCGGCGCCATCCTCCTCGCGGACGACGTGCCAACCCTCGACCGCGCCCCGATCGGGGTCATGGACATGACCGTGGACCGCAACGCCTTCGGTACGCAGATCCAGTCGTTCGAGGCCGACCTCGAGATCGCGGGCGTGGACGGGCCGCCGCTGCGCTCGATCTTCATCCGTGCCCCGGTCATCCGCCGCGTGGGGGAGGGCGTCGAAGTCCTCGCGACGCTGTCGGATGGGCGGATCGTGGCGGCACGGCAGGGGCACCTGCTCGCAACCTCGTTTCACCCGGAGCTGACCAACGATTCCCGGATGCACGGCTACTTCGTCGACATGTGTCGCGAGCAGCTGAACGCGGAAGCGAGGCAGGCCTCGTGATGCGCGTGCGCATGTTCCCCCCGGGAGGCGTCCGGCCGTGACCGACACTCGCGCCCCCCGACCGACTGACCTGGTCGCCCTCGTCACGTTTGACGAGGAGGTGCGCGAGAATCTGGCCATCACGCGCGACCGCCTGGGCGTGTCCAACGAGCCGCCGCGCCCGATCGCGGCGGCGCTGGAGCAGTGGCTTCACCTCGGACGGCGCATGTGGATCAGCCTCGGTGGCCGGGAGATCCGTGGGATCGCCACGGCGCGTGAGCTGTCACGGACGGCCTGGGAGATCGACACCCTCATCGACGCGCCAGAGGAGGGCGAGAAGGTCATCGTCGACCTCCTGCGCCAGGCGGGCCGAGCTGCGCGCGAGGCGACCGTGACGCGCGTGCTGCTGCGCACGCCCTTCGGATCCCCGGCGGCGACAAGCGCACCGCGCGCGGGGTTCCGGCACGTCGTGGAGGAGACGCTGTGGATGGGTCACGTCGCGGCCGCGGCCGCCGCCGTGAACGGACGTCCCGCCGGCGTGCGAGAGGCCACCCCGGCTGACACTCACGCCCGCTTCCAGCTCTACAGTCGTGCCTTCCCGGTGACCGCCCGGGAAGCGCTCGCGATGACCCAGGACGAGTGGCTCGGCGTCGAGGACACCCGGTGGGTGGACCGCGGCGCCCCCCCAACGCTGGTGGAGGAGGCGGACGGCCACGTCCGCGCGGCCCTGCGAGCCTCCTCCCGCGGTCAGTTCACGCTCCTCGCCGATCCGGAGACGCCGGACGCCGGGGATGCGGTCCTCCAGGAACTCCGTCGACGTCTTCCCTCCTCGCCTCGAGGCGCCGCCTCGTCCCGAGATGAGAACGCCGGCGCTGTCTACGGCCTCGTCGTCACCGGTTCCGCAGCCGAGCTGGCTGCGCGGCGTGCTGGGCTCCAGCCAGCCGGTGAGTACGGGCTGTTCTGTCTCCGAGTGAGTCACCCGATCCGGGAGGAGGCCAGGGAAGAGGCCTTCGCCCGCGCGGGCATGGCGATTACCGGCAGCTAGCCGGGACGGAGGTTCGGGCGACTGAATGAGTAACTACTCGCGCGACCACGAGCAGGACAACGACGACCTGGCCGACTTCCACGGCGCCCGCTACGGCGAGCCGTACGAGGACGCGCGCGACGCGGCCGGCACGCCCTTCGCGGCGCGCGCGTCTGCCGACGTGCCCCCAGCGCCCGACGCACCACCCCCGCCGCCGCGGGCGATGACGCCCGAGGAACGCGAGGAGATCGAGCTCCTCGTCTCGATCCTCCCGGAGCGGGTGGCCGAGCCGCTGCGCGCCCGCGGCTTCGACGGTCTCATCGAGGTGATCCTCGACCTGGGCCGCCGGCCGACGGCACGCTACCGCGACGACGAGGTGGACCTCGACGATGTCGAGGTGAAGGACACCGAGATCGCCCAGGTGGTGGCGCAGGTGTCCGAGTTCGGAGACGACAATCGCGGCGGCATCCCGCGGACCCTGCATCGCATCTCCGCGATCCGGAACCGCCGAGGCCACATCGTCGGCCTGACGTGTCGCGTCGGGCGCTCCGTGTCCGGCTCCGGCCAGGTCATGCGCGACCTCATCGAGGGAGGGCACTCGATCCTGCTGCTGGGCCCGCCGGGCGTCGGGAAGACCACGATGCTGCGCGACGTCGCCCGCATGTGCGCGGACGAGCTGGGCAAGCGCGTCGTGATCGTCGACACGTCGAACGAGATCGGCGGCGACGGCGACATCCCGCACCACGGCATCGGTCGCGCACGCCGGATGCAGGTGCCGCGCGCCGCGCTCCAGCACGAGGTGATGATCGAAGCCGTCGAGAACCACACGCCCGAGGTGGTCGTGATCGACGAGATCGGCACCGCGGCGGAGGCCGAGGCCGCCCGCACGATCGCCGAGCGCGGCGTCCAGCTCATCGGCACCGCGCACGGCACGTCGCTCTCGAACCTGATGCAGAATCCAACGCTCTCCGACCTGATCGGCGGCATCGAGTCGGTGACGCTCTCCGACGAGGAGGCGCGCCGGCGGGGTACGCAGAAGACGGTCCTCGAGCGCCGGGCCCCACCGACCTTCGACGTGCTCGTCGAGATCCAGTCGTTCCACACCCTCGCCATCCACGAGGACGTCGCCGCCACGGTGGACGCGCTCCTGCGGGGCTACGAGGTGGAGGCAGAGATCCGCGTCGCGAACGAGGAGGGCGAGGTCACGAAGGTCGAGCGCGTCCCCATGCGCACCGCTCCGGAGGAGCCCCTCGAGCCGCGCGCCGAGGTCACCCGTACCCGGGAGGTGCAGGCGGCGCCCGGCGGTCCGGAGAAGCGCATCCTGCCGTTCGGGATCTCCCGTGGACGCCTGGAGCAGGCGATCCACGAGACGCGCTCGGCCGCGCGCATCGTCGACTCGGTGAGGGACGCGGACGCCGTCCTGACGCTCCGACCGTACTACCGGCGCCGCACCGGCCCGCTGAAGCAGGCGGAGGAGCGCGGCATTCCGATCTACGTCCTGCGGAATAACTCGGCGCAGCAGATCGAGCGGCAGCTCCTCGCCTTCCGGGGGGAGGGCGGCCGCGAGGATCCGACGACGCTGGCGCTGAGGGAAGCGGAGGATGCCGTCGCGGAGATCACCTTTCGAGGAGCCGACTCGGTAGAGCTCTCACCGGCGACGGCATACATCCGCCGGCTCCAGCACGAGCTGGTCTCGCGCCACGGCCTCCGGTCGGTCTCGAAGGGCCGCGAGCCGTACCGCCGCGTGTCCGTGGTGCGTGAGAGCGCCACGCCCAATCGCGGGCTACCGTGGCGCGAGGATGACGACACCTAGGGGACGCAGGACTGTTGGCTGACACGAACCGCGGCACCTTCGTCGTCCTCGAGGGCGGCGAAGGCGCCGGCAAGTCCACGCAGATCGCCGCCCTGGCGCGGATGCTGGAACGCGAGGGCCGCGAGGTCGTCGCGTGCCGCGAGCCGGGCGGGACCGCGATCGGCGAGCGGCTGCGCGCGGCACTCTTCGCGACAACCGACGACGAGGCGCCGCCGACGCCCGAGACCGAGCTGCTGATCTTCAACGCGGCCCGGGCGCAGCTCGTCCGCGAGGTGATCGTCCCCGCCCTGGAGCGCGGCGCCGTCGTGCTCTGCGACCGTTTCACCGGGTCGACGGTGGCGTACCAGCACTACGGTCGCAGGGTCCCGCGCCCGATCGTCGACGCCGCGAATGCCGTCGCGACGGGCGGGCTGCACCCTGACCTCGTCGTGCTCCTGCTGCTGGAGCCCGAGGAGGGCTTCGAGCGGACGGGGCGCGGGCGCGACTACCTCGAGCGCGCCGGCCTCGAGTTCCACCGCGCGGTCGCCCGGGGGTTCCTCGAGCAGGCGGCCGCCGACCCCGACCACTGGCTCGTCCTGGACGCGGCGAAGCCGGAGATGCAGATCACGCACGCCATCATCGAGCGGATCCGAGCGCTTCTCGAAGCCTAGGCAAGCGAGGGGACGCGGCGGCGGCGCCACGCCGCAGGGGGCTCGCCGGTGTGGCGCTTGAAGGCGCGGTTGAAGGCGGCCTCGGACTCGTACCCCGCGAGCACGGCAATCTCAGCGATCGAGTCGTTGGTCTCCTCGAGGCGCTGGGCGGCGAGTTCCATCCGCCACTCAGTGAGGTAGCGCATCGGGGAGATGCCGACGCGCTCGCTGAACCGCTGCGAGAGGGTCGATCGGGAGACGTTGCAGGCACGCGCCAGCGACTCGAGCGTCCACGGACGCTCGGGCTCCGCATGGAGCTGTGTCAGTGCGGCTCCCACTACCGGGTCGTTGAGGGCGCTGAGCCATCCTCCCGCTCCGCCGCCGGCCAGGTGGCGCTGGACGACCTCCAGGAACAGGAGCTCTGTGAGCCGGTCGACCATCGCGTTCCGCCCGGCCCGCTGGTCCTGTGTCTCCGTGAAGGTGTGCTCGAGCGTGGCCATGAGCCACGAGGACTGCGCCGAGTCGTGTGGGATGACGAGGACGTCGGGCAGGGCGCGGACGAGCGGATTGAACAGCCGGCTCTCATACCGGAAGAACCCGCAGAGCGCCTCCACGGCCTCGCCGCTCCCACCCCAGTCCAGGGTTGATGGACTCCCGCTGATGTGCCGCTTGAGTTCGGCCACCGGCACGGCCGGGCGGCCGGGGCGATCCATCAGGCTGTGAGTCGCCCCGTTTGGGATCACGATGATGTCGCCGTCCTGCAGGCGGACTGGCTCCGAACCCTCGATGTCCACCCAGATCGGCCCCCGGGTGACCAGGTGGAAGGGGATGAGCTGGTGCGCGTCCGCCTCCGGTGCATAGTCCGCCACGATCTCGTCCACGCCCGCAGCGGTGACCGCATACGGCGAGCGCAGACGGACGCGGAAGAACATGCTGCCGGAGAGGCGGAAGGTGCGGACGAGGTCAGAGAGGGCATCCACCGACAGCCTCGGATTTTCGGTCAAGACTTTCGGAATCGGGGTGAATCGCAGCGCGCCGCCCGGGGCGAATCTTACCTCTCAGCCGGTACGAACCGGCGGGAGGGATGCAGCATGAACACGCAGGACTGGCTGGAGGTCGTCAACGAGATCGGCCCTGGCTTCGAGGCAGGTGCGGCCGAGCGCGACGAGCGCGACGAGTTTGTCGCCGGACACTACCCGGTCCTCAAGGAGCGGGGGCTGATCTCAGCCCTGGTTCCCGCGGACCTCGGTGGTGGGGGCGCGTCGCACTCGGCCGTGGCGGCGATCCTGCGCCGGCTCGCGCGGTACGACGGGCCGACCGCGCTCGCGCTCTCGATGCACCAGCATCTTGTTGCCGCCCAGGTGTTCAACCACCGCCGCGGCAGGCCGGCGCCGGTGCTGCCGCGCGTCGCCGCGGAGAAGCTCGTGCTGGTGAGCACGGGCGCGCGAGACTGGCTCGATTCGACCGGGACGCTCCGACCCGTCCAGGGTGGGTTCCGCCTCTTGGCGCGCAAGGCATTCGCCAGCGGCGCGCCCGCAGGCAATATCGCGGTCACCAGTGCGCCGCTGGAGGATCCCGACGCCGGCTGGCAGGTGCTCCACTTCGCGGTGCCCCTCAGCGCGGAGGGTGTCAGCCTCGAGGACGACTGGCGGGCGCATGGGATGCGTGCGACAGGATCGCAGACCATCGTCTTCGACGACGTCTTCGTCCCCGAGGGGGCCGTGTCGCTCCGCCGTCCGCGCGGGGAGTTCCACGAGGTGTGGAGCGTCGTTATCACCGTGGCGATGCCACTCATCGCCGGCGTGTACGTCGGCATCGCAGACCGCGCGGTCGAGATCGCGACGCGCGTGGCTGCCCGGAACGCGGATGACCCGACGGTGCAGTGGGGCGCGGGGGAGATGCGGAGCGCGCTCGTAACGGCACGGGCGCTGCACGATCGGATGGTCGCGCTCGCGAACGACCTGGACTTCCAGCCGTCGCTCGAGCTGACGGACGAGATGCTCATCCTGAAGACGGGCGTGATCGAGGCGTCCCGGCAGACCGTCGAGCGCGCGATCGAAGTCGCCGGCGGGCCCGGATACTACCGCCGCACGGGCCTCGAGCGACTGCTGCGCGACGTGCGGGCCGGGCACTTCCACCCGCTGCCGGAGAAGCAGCAGCTCCAGTTCACCGGGCGCCTCGCCCTCGGCCTTGCGCCGGTTGAGGCGTGGCGGCCGCCGGTCCGGGAGGGTGTGCCGGCCCTCGTGTAGTGGGCAGAGGTGGTCGCGCAACGCCCGGTGGTGGCGGCATCCCTCCTCCTGGGGGTGCCGCCACCACCGGGCGCGCCTCGCCTCAGACCTGTGGTACAACCCCCGAGGCACACTCGAACCCTACCCACGAAGCGCCACGGAAGTGAGGGCATCCCCATGCCACAGGCCAACATGAACGGGAAGCTCGCCGGGAAGATCGCGGTCGTCACCGGCGCCTCCCGCGGCATCGGCGAGGCGATCGCCGCCCGCTACGCGATGGACGGCGCGAAGGTCATCGTCTCCGCCCGCACGCTGAACGAGGGCGACCACTCCCTCGAGGGCTCCATCAACGGCGTCGTGAAGAACATCCGCGAGGCGGGCGGCGAAGCCACCGCCGTGCGCTGCGACCTCTCCAACGAGGAGGACCGCAAGAACCTCATCGCGGAGGCGAACCGGATCTACGGGCCGGTCGACATCCTGGTGAACAACGCGGCCGTGACGTTCTTCATCCCGGTGCAGGACTTCCCGGAGCGACGCTACCGCCTCATGCAGGAGGTGCAGGTCTACTCGCCGTTCCACCTCAGCCAGCTGGTGATGCCTTCGATGCGCGAGCGCGGCGCCGGCTGGATCGTGAACGTCTCGTCGGGCGCGGCGCGGCACCCGAAGCCGGACGCCGGGGGACGCGGCGGCACCGTGTACGGCATGTGCAAGGCGGCCCTCGAGCGGTTCACCACGGGCCTCGCATCCGAGGTGTACCAGGACAACATCGCGGTCAACGTGATCTCGCCGGGCCTCGTGGCGACGCCGGGCACCGTGTTCCACAACCTGGTCTCGGGCGAGACGCACGAGCGGGAGACGCCGGTCGAGCACATGGCGGAGGCGTGCTTCAAGCTCGTGTCCGAGGATCCGAAGACCCTCACCGGCCGCATCGACTACGCCTACGACATGATGGACGAGTTCAAGCTCACCGCGATGGAGCTGCCGCTCCAGCCGCTCTCCCGCCCGAACGGGTAGCCGCACCGCCGAGCATCCAACGCAGGAGGCCGCCCGCGAGGGCGGCCTCTTCGCTCGCGGCCGAAGGACGGTGGGCCTAGTCGAGCTTCACGACCGTGACCGTGAACCTGGAGAGGACGTCCGGGACAATCTCGCCGCCGATCTCCTGTGTGAAGCCATCCTCAGCCTTCAGAGTGAGGGGCAGCGTGTTCTGCCCGCCGGTGTTGGTGACTGGCGGTAGTGCTCCCAGTCCCGGGCACGTCATCGTCCCGGTCGATTGCCAGAGCCCGAACTCCACGTCCACGACGAAGGCGTTGGGGGCGAACTCCCAGCGGCCCTCCACCACCAGTGGTTCGTTCACGATCGCCCAATCGATCTGGCAGGCGTCGGTCGGCATCTCCATCTCGAACGTCGTCGTCATCGGGCCGCTTGCCTGGATCTGTCCGCCCTGGTGCACGCTGAAGTCGGCATGACCGACCGTGAGTGCCTCGAGGGCGGTTGCAGCGATGAGGTTGCCTTCCCATTTCGCCTCGATCCGCCACTGCTCCGTGCAGCGCTCGTCCACCATCCAGTCGTCCGCCAGCGGGTCGACGTTGGTGCCGCGTGCCCAGTTCGTGATGTCCGTCCCGCTGATGCCGCTGCCTTCGAGCTGCCCGTTCGCGGAGGCGCGCGCCAGCGCCCGGGCGACGGGGGCGAGGGCGTCCGCGACCCGGCCCTCGTACGCATCGCCGAGGTCGCCTGTCTGCTGCAGGATGCCGAGCGGCTGGTAGAGCGCGGTCAGCTGGGCGGGATCGGGCCGGCACGGGTCGATGGATTGGATGCGCGCTTCGAGGTCCGCGATCGCCTGCTCGACCGCGCCGTTGACCTTCTGCTCCTCGCCGGCGATCGCGTCCTCCGCCTCCTGGACTTCCTGCTCGGTGGGCTCGCGCGGCTTCCCGTCATCGTTCCTGCTCTCACCCCCGTCGCCACCGCCCGAACAGGCCGCGAGCAAGAGCAGCGGCGCGAGCGACAGCAGGGACAGCAGTGTCAGCCAGTGGATGCGCTTCATGGGTACCTCCCGGGCCGCTACTCCTCGATGACCTGGCCCTGGTCCTCCATCACGATCTCGCCGAGGACCTCCGTGTTGCGGAGGACGACGCGGCCGTTGCCGCGTGCGATGACGTTGCCGGTCGTGCGTGCTCCGTCGGCCGCCGGGCTCCCCTCGACCATGCAGTCGATGAGGACGATCTCCGCGTCGTCATTCGCGACGACGTCGCCGGTGATGACGCTGTTGCGCACGGTCATGGTGACGCGCTCCGCGGCGACGAGCTGGCCGGCGCGGCTGTCGACGATCTCGTAGTGCGCCTGGCCGCCGTTCACGGCCGAGCCGGAGTAGTCGCTATTCCGGATGACGATCGTGTTCGTGTGGAAGGCGTTCGGCTCCCAGCCGTAGACCTCGGTGTTGACGAGCCGGAGGCGAGAATCGCCGACCAGCCAGGTCTGGTCCTCGTACCGTCCCGACCGCAGCCCGTCGACCTCCACGGTCAGGCCGTCCCACGGGAGCCCGGCGATGATGGCGATGGTCACCGCGCCGCCGTCCCGGATCGTGAGGTCCGTGCCGGGGACCATGTTGACTCCCCAGCCGTCGACCTCCGATTCGGTGACGTGGAGGGAGTACGCGGCGCCCGGGTCGTCCTCGCGGTCAAAGGTGAAGTCATCGATCACCGCCGGCAGCGTCGTGTCGATCGTGACGCCGCTGCTCAGGCAGAACTCGAGCTCCAGCGTCTTCGAACGGTGGACCTCCACCTGCGCGCCGTCGCAGACGGTGCCGCTGAAGGTGTCCCAGCCGTCCACGTTGATCCGCGAGCGGCCGGACATGAACGCCCACGTGTTGCAGCCGGCGTACGTCGGATCGACGTGGCGAGCCTCCAGCCCGGCGTCGTCGAAGAAGGCCCAGTTGAATGAGCCATTACAGGTCGTGCCGACGGCGCTGTCCTCGACGACCACCGTGGCGCGGTCGTGGGCGACCAGCTCGTACTGGAACGCGTAGTCCTTGTCGTGGACGAGGAGCGCGTCGCGCAGCACCAGGCGCGCGTCGCCGCTGAGATCGATCGGTCCGCGGTGGTAGACGAGTGCGTCGGTGAACTCCCGCACATCGTCGCCGACGAGGATGATCGGTTCGTCGAGGTCGATCCGTTCCGCGAAGACGCGGTACCGGGCGGCCGTCTCGTCCGAGGGCGTCCCGTCCGGTAGGGCGGCGACCGCGCGCACGGTCACGTCCCCGTGCAGCGGAACCGGACCCTGGTAGCGATCGGACCTGCCCGGTGCCGGCTCGGAGCCGTCCAGAGTGAACCAGATCTCGGCGCCGTCCTCGGACGTGACGCCGAGCCGGACGTCGCCTGCGTACGCGCCGGGAGCGAGGTCGAAGGTCGGTGGAGCGGGCGACGGGATCGCCGTGGTCGCTGATGCCGACGCCTCGGCCGTGGCCGGTGCGGATGCGACGCGAGAGGACTCTGACGCGCCGCTGTTGCAGCCCGCGACGAGGATCGTCGCGCACAGCACAAGCACCGCCCCCCACCGGTCGGGACGCTTCATGGCCAACCCCCGCTACGGCGCCATCATGCCATCTCGCGGCACCTCCGGGGTTCGTAGGGGCTCAGGGACATCCCGCGAATTCGCACGGTCGCGCGGGAGGGCGTCGCCACCAACGCCTCCGCCCCGTAGGATGCGCCCAACCAGGGGAAACGTGCACCATCGGAGGGACACGTGAAGGGTCGGCTCAAGTGGCTTGCGCCACTGGTGATCGGTATCGCGCTGGCGGGGACCGCCTGCTCCAGCGACGACGCCGACGACGAAACCTCAGGGGGAGACGGCGATGCTGAGGCCGCTTCCAGCTACACCCTCGTCACCGAGGACACCCTGACGATCTGCTCGGACGCGCCCTACGAGCCGTTCGAGATGGAGGTCGACGGCAAGTGGACCGGGTTCGACATGGACCTGATCAACGCGGTGGCCGGCGCCATGGGCCTCGAGACCGCCGTGACGGTCGTCCCGTTCGACGGCATCTGGCTGCTCCCGGCGGCCGGTGAGTGCGACATCGTGGTCTCCGCGATGACGATCACCGAGGAACGCGCCGAGTCCGCGCTGTTCACCGACGCGTACTTCGACGCCGACCAGTCACTGCTGGTCCGCGCCGACCAGGCCGAGGAGTTCGCGACGCTGGAGTCGCTGGCCGGCAAGAACATCGCCGTCCAGACCGGCACCACGGGGGAGACGTACGCGCAGGAGCACACGCCCGAGGGGGCGACGCTGATCTCGTTCGACGAGCCGGCCGCGATGTTCCTCGCGCTGGAGTCGGGTGACGTCGACGCGATCCTGCAGGACCTCCCGGTGAACGGGTACCGCGCCTCGCAGGACGAGAGCATGGTGATCACGGAGCTGTTCTCGACCGGCGAGCAGTACGGCTTCGCCGTCGACCCGGACAACGCCGGCCTGGCCGAGGCCGTGAACGCGGAACTCACCAAGCTCCGGGACAGCGGTTCATACGACGAGATCTTCGCGAAGTGGTTCGGCGGGAACCCTGGCGACTAGGCCTCGAGCCTCGTCACCTGCCTGATGCGTGACGAGAGTCGATCGACGACCGGAGCGTCCGCCGTCGCCAGGAGGCGGCGGCGGACCGCTCGGGTCATCTCCGCCCGCACCATCTCGTGGGGGATGTACGCGGCCACCGCCGTGCTGGCGGTCGCCGCCGCCTTCCTGATCGACTGGGCGCGGTTGCAGGACAAGATGCTCCGCCCGGACCTGGTGGCGGAGCAGTTCCCCGAGATCGTCACGCAGGCCGCCAAGAACACGCTGATCTTCACGGCCTTCGGCTTCAGCGGCGGGCTCGCGCTCGGGCTGGTCGTCGCGCTGATGCGGCTCTCGCCCTCGCGCCCGTACCGCTGGTTCGCCGCGGTCTACACGGACACGCTGCGAGGGCTCCCGGCGCTCCTCGTGCTGATCTTCATTGCCTTCGGGCTGCCGATCGCCCTCGACGTGCGCATCCCCGGCACCTACGGCCGCGGATCGCTCGCGCTGGCGATCGTCTCGTCCGCGTACATCGCCGAGGTGATCCGCGCGGGGATCGAGGCCGTCCCGCGCGGCCAGATGGAGGCGGCACGCTCGCTCGGCATGTCCTACCCGCAGGCGATGCGGCGCATCATCCTGCCGCAGGCCTTCCGCATCATCATCCCGCCCATGACGAACGAGCTGGTGCTGCTGCTGAAGGACACCGCGCTCATCTCCGTGATCGGCGTCACCCCGGCGACGAAGGAGCTGACGCGCTTCGGCCGCGACGGCGTGAACGAGAACGCGAACGCGACGCCGCTCGTCGTCGCCGGCCTGCTCTACCTCGTCCTCACGATCCCGATGACCCGCCTCGCCGGGTGGCTCGAACGCCGCGCGAAGGTCTCACGATGAACGCGACCCCCCAGGGCGTCCCGGTGGACAGCACGCTGTCGGCCGTCCGCCTGCGCGGGCTCCGCAAGGCGTTCGGCCACCACGAGGTCCTGCGTGGCATCGACCTCGACATCGCGCGCGGTGAGGTGGTGTGCATCCTCGGGCCGTCCGGCTCGGGCAAGTCCACGCTGCTGCGGTGCGTGAACCTGCTGGAGACGCCGACGGCGGGCCAGGTGTTCATCGGCGAGACCGAGGTCACCGCGCCGGACTGCGACATCGACTGGATTCGCACGCGCATCGGGATGGTCTTCCAGCAGTTCAACCTGTTCCCGCACCTCACCGTGGAGGAGAACCTCACGGTCGCGCAGCGCGTGGTGCTGGGGCGCGGCAGAGGCGAGGCATCCGAGACGGGCCTGGCCATGCTCCGCCGCGTCGGGCTGGAGGAGAAGCGGCGCGAGTACCCCGCGCGGCTCTCCGGCGGCCAGCAGCAGCGCGTCGCGATCGCCCGCGCCCTCAGCATGGGCCCCGAGGCGATGCTCTTCGACGAGGCCACGAGCGCCCTCGACCCGGAGCTCGTCGGCGAAGTCCTCGACGTGATGCGCGAGCTGGCCGAGGAGGGAATGACGATGCTCGTCGTCACCCACGAGATCGGCTTCGCCCGCGAGGTGGCGGACCGCGTGGTGTTCATGGACGAGGGCGTCATCATCGAGCAGGGCCCGCCCTCGGAGGTGCTGGTGTCACCTCGGGAGGAGCGCACCCAGCGGTTCCTGCAGCGCGTGCTCGACCGGTAGGGGGGACGACGTCCGGGAGGGTCTCGTTCGAGCGGGTCGTCCAGGTCGCCACCACGAGCCACGACAGAACAGCCCGGCCGAGAGGCCGGGCTGTTGCGTGCGTGCGTTGCGCCCGAGGGCGCTCGTGAGCGTCGGGGGCTAGGAGATGCGCTCGAAGATCGAGGCGATGCCCTGGCCGCCGCCGATACAGAGCGAGACGAGGCCGTAGCGGCCGCCGGTGCGCTCCAGCTCGTACATGGTCTTGACCGCGAGGATGGTGCCCGTCGCGCCGACCGGGTGGCCGAGGGCGACCGCGCCGCCGTTCGGGTTCGTCCGGTCCTGCGGCAGGTCGAGGGCGACCGAGCAGGCGGCGGCGACCGCGGCGAACGCCTCGTTCAGCTCGATGACGTCCATGTCCTGGACGGTCAGGTTCGCCTTCTTCATGACGTTCTGGATCGCCGGGATCGGGCCGGAGCCCATGATCTTCCAGTCGACGCCGGCCTCGGCACGGGCGACAAGGCGCATGCGCGGCTTGATGCCGAGCTCCTTCGCCTTGCTGGCGGACATGACCACCACCGCGGCGGCGCCGTCGTTGATGCCGGAGGCGTTACCGGCGGTGACGGAGCCGTCCGACTTGAACGCGGGGCGGAGCTTGGCGAGCGCCTCCATGGAGGTCTCGCGCGGGTGCTCGTCCGTGTCGAACGTGACGGTGGCGCGGCCCTTCTTCGCCTCGATCGGGGCGATCTGGTCCTTGAAGTAGCCGGCCTCGATGGCGGCCTTCGCGCGCTGCTGCGAGCGGATGGCGTACTCGTCCTGCAGCTCGCGGGAGACCTCGAACTGGGCGGCGAGGTTCTCCGCCGTCATGCCCATCGGGTAGTCCTCGAACGGGTCGGTGACGAGGTCCTGGGTGCCGTCCTCGAGGGTGCCGTCGCCGTACTTGTAGCCGAAGCGCGCCTTGCGCACGTAGTACGGCATCATGCTCATGTTCTCGGCGCCGCCGGCCACGACGATCTCGGCATCGCCGGTCTGGATCCAGCGCGCGGCGTTGTTGATCGCCTCCAGGCCCGAGCCGCAGATGCGGTTCACCGTGTAGGCGGGGGTGCCGATGGGCATGCCGGCCTTGATGGAGGCGTGGCGGGCGATGTAGCCGTCCTCCGCCACCTGGCCGACGCAGCCGAGGATGACCTGGTCGATCTGCTCGGGCTTCAGCCCGGCGCGCTCGACGGCCGCGCGGATCACGTGCGCGCCGAGGTCCGACGCAGGCGTCTCGCTGAGGGTGCCCCCCAGCGTGCCGATGGCGGTCCGAGCACCGCTGACGATGACGATGTCTTCCATGGTGTCCCCCAGCCTGATGCCGGCCTGATGTCGGCCTGATGTCGCCCCTCGGGCGCAGCCCGCGCGAGTCGTATCGTCGCTGCCCGCCCGCGATTCCCGTCGATGGGTCGTGCGCGCTGATACGGCCACAGGCTACTGCCCGGCAGTGTACTCGCCGTCAGCGACCACCGTCGAAGAACTGTTCAGGTCTCGTCGAGGTCGCGTCTGGCGCTGCCGTGCCGGGAGTGTACGCGCGTTGAGTTCTATCACGCAACTGACTATCATGGCCCGCATGAAGAGAGCCTCCTTCGCCGACATGAACTGCAGCGTCGCCCAGGCCCTCGAGGTCGTCGGAGAGTGGTGGTCGCCGCTCATCGTCCGCGACCTGATGCTCGGCGTGTCGCGGTTCGACGACTTCCAGGAGCGACTCGGCATCTCCCGCAACGTGCTCACCGAGCGGCTCGGACGCCTCGAGGTGCTCGGCATCGTGGAGCGGGTGCCGTACCAGGAGAAACCGCCGAGGTATGACTACCGCCTGACGGAGAAGGGCCGCGACCTGTGGGTGGTGATGACCGCCCTGCGCGAGTGGGGTGACCGCTGGGCGGCGCCGGGCGGCGCCCCCATCGTGACGCTCCACCGCACCTGCGGCCACGAGGCGACGATGGTGCCGACGTGCTCCCACTGTGGCGAGGTGCTGGAGGTGCGAGACCTGAAGGCGGTCCACGGTCCGGCGCGTGGGGACGCCCTCCCGGTGCCGCGTCACTGAGCCCCGGGCCGTAGAAGCGAGCCGAAACAGAAGAGGCGGGCCTCACGGCCCGCCTCTTCGTGAGCGTGCAGGTCGAGCGCCTACGCGGAGCGACGGCCCATCGCGACGCGGGCGCCGAGGCCGGCGACAGCCACGAGCGCGAACACGCCGAGGGCGATCGCGAGCGGGTTCGTTGCGCCGGAGTCCTCGGTCACGCCCATGCCGGTGTCGGCCGGGGACGGGGCGGCAGGGGCGGCGGCGCGGTAGGCGAAGGCCCAGGTGGAGAAGTGCGGGACCTCGAACGTCGCGGACGTGTCCGTGTGAGAGACCTGCTTGACCTGCGTCCACGTCTCCGTGTCCGGGTCGTAGGTGATCATCAGCAGGTTCGCGAAGTCACCGCCGGCCGCCCTCAGGACGTCAGGCGTGAAGTCCCAGGTCATCTCAATCGGCTTCTGGATCTGGCCGCTCGAGCCGTCCGACTTCTGCACTTCGAGTTCGAAGACACGGACGGGGACGATCGTGCCGGGTTCGGCAGCCTGCGCCTGCGTGTTGAAGCCGATCCGCGTGGCGTCCTCGATGCCGAGGACGATCGCGAGGCTGAAGGAACTCTCGACGATCGAGATCGTCTCGTCGGCACTCAGCGTCCCGCCCGGGACGTCCAAGCTGATCGAGAGGGTCCCGATCTGCATGGTCGAGTCGGTGTTCGGGTTCGCCGGCGCCACGGTGACCGTCACCGGCTGGTTGGGAGCCTGGACCACGGTGACTGTGCCCTGGTTCGGGACAGTGACCACGGTGGTGGTCTCACCCGACGGCTTCGCTGTGACGGTGCTGGTGGTGCCGTCCGTCCGCACGGTCTCGGTGACGCGGGTGCCGTCCGGCTGCGTCGTGGTGGTCGTAGTCGTGCCGGTTGTTGGATCCGTCGACGTCACTGTCCCGGCGGTCTGAGCGAGGGCTGTGCCCCAGGCTCCCGGCAGCAGCGCGGTCGCGATGAGGGCGATGGCCAGGCCGAGGACGACGGCCCTGCGGGTGTTCGCGAGAGCGGGCATCGGGTCTCCTTGCGTACAGGGGCCCGGCGAGATCCGCAGAGCCGACCGCGGTGATTCTCGCTGAATCTCGACCGCCCGACAAGAAGAAGAGGCGGGCCGTGAGGCCCGCCTCTTCGTGTGCGCGTACGTCGTGCGTTACGCGGAGCGACGGCCCATCGCGACGCGGGCGCCGAGGCCGGCGATGCCCAGGAGGGCGGCCGCGCCGAGGGCGATCGCGAGCGGGTTCTTCGCGCCGGACTCCTCGGCCGCGCCCATGCCGGTCTCGGCCGGGGACGGTGCCGCCGGGGCGTCAACGGCGATCTGGCGGATCATGACGGCGTAGGAGCCTTCCTTCGTGAACTCGAAGGCGACCTGGCCGGCGCCGGGACTCGGCAGCATCGTGACCTCCTCGGTCACGCCCGCGTCCGGGTCGACGAAGACGACGAAGATGCGGCTGAGGTCGCCGCCCACCTGGGCGAGGGTCTCCGGGAGGACGTTCAGCGTGGCGACGCCCGGCTCCGGCAGGACGCTGCCGGCCTGGAAGACGGTGCCCCCGAGCTGGGTGAAGGTGATGCCGTTCATGACCATCGGCTGCGACGTCATGAAGTTAGCCGCCTGACTGGGGTTGAAGTCGATCTCGAAGAGGTACCCAACCTCAGTCCCTGAGGCCGATCCCGTCAGACCGGCGGAATCGATGAAGTCAATGACGGCGGCCAACGCGGCATCCGCGGTGGCGCTGGAGGCGCCGGGGCTGGTGACGACATCGAGTGCGATCGAGGTGATCTGCGATCCGGGGGGGATCGAGAGCGATGCCAGGCCCCCGGGGGTTGTGACGATCGTCTCTACCTGGTTGTTGACGACGACGGTCACGCTCACCGTCGCCGGGGGCGGCGGTGGCGGCGTTCCGGCAGTCTGGGCGAGCGCCGAGCGCCATGTCCCGGGCAGGAGCGCCGCGACCACGAGGGCGAGCGCGACGCCGAGGACGACGAGGCGACGAGGATGGTTGAGAGCGACGTTCATGCGATCCTCCGCGGTGGATTCCCGCCCACACACGCGGGAGATAGTAGAGGGCACCGTCTTCTACGGGATAGGGACTTCCCTAACCCTTGATGTCACCGTTAACGGCTCGGAAGAAGCGCGTTTCGAGAGCGATCGATCACTCGACGCTGGCGGCCGGAGGCGCCGGAGCGGAAGGCCGCGTAGACCGCGCCCCCCGGCACCCGTAGGATCGAGAGGAATCCCGCCGCGCCCGAGGGCGTCCCCCCGAACCGCAGCCCAGAACCAGAACCATGCCCACCCCCACTTCACACTCTGCCTCGGCTCAGAGCGTCCGTGTCCGCGTCCCGGCCACCTCGGCCAACCTCGGGCCCGGGTTTGACGCGCTCGGCGTCGCGCTGGACTGGACCGCGGACCTCACGTTCGAGCTCGGCGATCCCGGCGCCCCGAATGAGGACGGCGCGGTCGCGGCGATCGAGCGGATGGCCTCGACCGCGGCGCAGCGCGTCTTCCAGCACCTCGCGTCCGAGCAGGGGGGGCGTCCCGTCCCGCCGGTCCGGGCGCGCTACCACGGCGACCTGCCCGTGGGGCGCGGCCTCGGCATGTCCGCCGCGGCCCGCGCCGCGGGACTCGTCGGCGGCAACCGACTTACCGGCGACGCGTGCGCGACCGAGGACGTCGTCGCGCTCGCCGTCGAGCTGGAGGGGCACGGGGACAACATCGTCCCGGCGCTGTTCGGTGGCCTGCAGGTGGTGGTGCAGCCGGCCGGTGGGCCGCTGCAGCACGTCCGGCTCGCGCCGCCTGCGGACCTGCGCCTCGCGCTCCTCGTGCCGGAGTTCAGCATGCCGACCGAGGAGTCGCGGAAGCGCCTCCCGGCCTCCCTCACGCGCGCGGAGGCGGTGCATAACATCGGCCGAGCCGCGCTCGTCGTGGCCGCGCTGGCGGAGCGCCGGTACGACGTCCTGCGGACGGCGGTGGAGGACGTCCTGCATCAGCCGTCGCGCGGTGAGCTGTTCCCGGCGCTCTTCCCGATCATCGAAGGCGCCTATCGCGCCGGCGCGTACGGCTCCTACCTCTCCGGCGGCGGCTCCACCGTTGCGGCGTTCGTTTCGCCGGACGCGGGCGAGGCGGTAGCGTCGGAGATGCTGCGCGTGGCGCGGGAACACGGCCTGGAGGCGACGACCCGCGTCGTCGCGCTCAGCGAGGCCGGCACGGAAGTGGTTGAGTCATGACGCGAACGGTCCAGAAGTACGGCGGCTCCTCCGTGGCGAGCGCGACGCACCTGAAGCGCGTCGCGAACCTGGTGGCGGCGCGCGCGAAGGCGGGCGAGGAGATGGTGGTCGTGGTGTCCGCGATGGGCGACACGACCGACGAGCTGGTGGACCTCGCGGGGCAGATCACGAAGCGCCCCCGTGCCCGCGAGATGGACATGCTCCTCTCCACCGGCGAGGTCGTGTCGAGCGCCCTCCTGTCGATGGCGCTGCACGAGCTGGACGTGGAGGCGGTGAGCCTCACCGGACCGCAGGCGGGCATCCGCACGGACGCGGCGCATGCCCGCGCCCGCATCGCCTCGATCCGCGCGGAGCGGCTCGAGGGCGAGCTCGCCGCCGGCAAGGTGGTCATCGTCGCGGGGTTCCAGGGCATCTCCGAGGACGGTGACCTCACGACGCTGGGCCGCGGCGGCAGCGACACGACCGCCGTTGCGCTGGCGGCGGCCCTGAACGCCGACACCTGCGAGATCTACACGGACGTCGCCGGCATCTACACGGCGGACCCGCGCGTCGTGCCGTCGGCACGGCCCCTCCGTGACATTGGCTATGACGAGATGCTCGAGCTGGCGACGACGGGCGCCCGCGTCATGCACGCGCGCGCCGTGGAGCTGGGCGCGATCTACGACGTCGAGATCCTCGTGAAGAGCTCATTCGACCCGGACGCTCCGGGCACCATCATCCGCAGGGAGACGATCATGGAGCAGGGGAACAAGGTCCGCGCCATCGCCCACGAGAACCGCGTGGGCAAGGTCACGGTGAAGGGCGTGCCGGACCGGCCGGGGATCGCCGTCGGGATCTTCGAGCCGCTCGCCGAGGCGGGCATCTCCGTCGACACGATCGTCCAGAACGCGAGCACCGAGCGTCTCACCGACCTCACGTTCACCGTGGAGCCGGGCGACATCGACGCCGCCGTCGAGGTCATCCAGAAGCTCATGCCGGTCATCAAGGCGCAGGAGGTGGTGACCGCGGACAACCTCGGCACGGTCTCCGTCGTCGGCACCGGCATGGCGAGCGCCCCCGGCTACGCCTCGCGCATGTTCCGCGCGCTGACCGACGAGGGCGTGAACATCGAGATGATCTCGACGGGCGACATCCGCATCACCTGCGTCATCGAGGCGGACCGCGTCGCGGACGCCGTCCGCGCGCTCCACGCCGCCTTCGAGCTCGACCAGGCCTAGCGCGGGCCTAGCGCGGGCCGCCCGTCCGGCCTCAACCGCCGGACGGACTCCCCGTGGGGCCGGGCGCCGGCGTCTCCGTTGGTGGCGCGGCCGGTGCCGCAGGGGCGGGCGTCGAGTCGCTGGTGAGCGGCGTCGCCGTCGGGGTCCCGCGCTCGGCGAGGAGCGCCGCGGCCGCCACGGGGTCGACGGGGCGGTTGGAGGCTTCTTCCCAGACCGTCCACGACTCCTTGGGCGCGCCGTCCGCGTCGCGCAGGCCGATGCTGTTCAGCAGGTCGTAGGGCGGCGTCGCCGCGAAGCCGAGGTCCTCGGCCGCGAACCAGATCAGCAGCGGCGTCTGCATGTTGAACGCGTCCTCCAGCAGCCGCTGGAGGAACCGGCGCTGCTCCGGCTCCGTGGAGGCGTTCACGCCCGCGCGCCCCGCCCCGGAGGCGAAACCGACGCCGGCGAACACGACCGGCAGCTCGGTGTGGCTCGCGAGCTGCGTGTAGTACTCGGCCGGCACCTTGCGCGCGGTCGGGTAGGCGAAGGACGGGTACGAGGTGATCCCGATCAGGTCGATCGAGTCGCCGAAGTCGTCCAGGAGCTCCCATCGCGGGGCGTGCGGCGGCAGCTCCGGCACCACGCCCAGGAGCTCCTCGTACTGGAACGTGACGAACACCCGCGTCTGCGGGGACGCTTCCTTCACCGCCTCGTAGGCATCGCGGTATGCCTCGAGGAACGCGAAGTAGCCCTCCGGGTTCCGCTCATAGATGGCGTTCACCTCGGTGCCGAGGGCGAGGTACTCGGGCCGCATGTTCCGCGCGATGAACGTCGCCTCGGCCACGAACGCGGCGCGGAGGTCCGGGTCGGCGAGTGAGCGGCCCTCGTACTCCGTCGGAAGGTCGGCAAGGCGGCCGCGGTTGGCGACGTCGAACGGGTCGAGGGCCACGACCATCTCAAGGTCGCGCGCCCGGGACGCCTCGCGCGCGGCGATGACCTCGTCGCGCAGCTCGTCCGAGACCTCGGCGTCCGGCAGGAACTGCTCCCACGAGGAGGGGCGCTGGAGCAAGATCGCCTCGCCGTAGTTCGCGACGAGGTCGAAGTGCCGCGTGTACGCGTCGGCGCTGAGCTCGGAGGGGACGTCCGAGAAGCCCAGCAAGAATGACCTCGGGTCGCCGGCACCGGTCCGCTCACGGGGGACGAACGTCGCGGCGGCGTTGCGCTCCTGGCGGCAGCCGGCGGCGAGCACGGCGACCACGCCGAGGGCGAAGAGGGCAAGGGCGCGTGTCCGGGTCACAGATCGATGATGTGGGGCGCACCGCGCACCGGCAAACGGCCTATCGGCAAACAGCCCATCGGCGAAGGGGCGTCCGGGGAGATCGGGGACTCCCCGGGTCGGGGCCGCCTGGGCCGCGCCGATGATCTCGTCGCGGGGAAGGCATTTCCGATGTCAGGCTCGGCCGATGCGGGCGCGACGATGTCCGCGTACGAACTGCTCATCGAGGTCGCGACGGTGGTGCCGCGCGGGCACGCCCGGCGCCTGCTCACGCGCGCACGTCGTGTCGCCGGCATCGATCGCGCTGACGCTACCCAGGCCCTCGAGACGCTCGAGCTGCTGATGCTGCTCGAGGCGCTCGCCGCCGAGGGCGGCGCGCTCCAGACGCTCGCGGAGACGATCGCGCGCCGCGCCCTGTACGCCGACACGCCCCGCCGGTAGCCGGACCGTCCCCGGCCTCGGTGGTGCCGGGAGGACGCCAGGTCGCTACTCCGGGTGGTCGCTGAACACGGTCTCGCGGGCCACGTCGCCCCACGAGAAGAGCGCGGCAGCGAAGCGGATCGGGCCGCTGCGCTCGTCCAGGTCCGAGACCGCCAGGCCACGGAGGTACTCCGCGAGTCGGTCCGCGATCCCGTCGGCCGTGTAGAACTCCACCGGGCGGAACACCCCGAAGGTCGTCGAGGCGATCGGGCCGCCGCCGGGCTCGGCGCAGGCGATCGCGAGCGCCATCTGGTCGATCCCGTACGGCCGGCGCGAGGCGGACATCCGCTCCCGGCACCACTCCGTGACCTCGTCCGCGAGCTGCTGCATCTCGCGCGTGGTCAGGGGCTCGGGGCCCATGAGCCACTCGCGGCGCGAGAGCCCGGTGCCGCGGCGGATCGACGCCTCGACACGGGCCCGGAGCGGGTCCGGGCGGAAGCGGTCCAAGAGTGTTCCGAGCATCCTCGGTGCCTCCGCTCCTTTCCGCGTGCCCGCACGGGGCCCTCGCGGCGCGGCGCGCGCAGGGGGCCGGGGGCTGTGCGCTGTGCGCTGTGCGCCTCGCGAGCTTCCCCGGATCAGGGGAAACCCTCGGTTACACCTATCATCGGCGGGCGAGGCGGCTTCACCAGATGTCGCGGTCGAGAAGTTGTCAAGACGATGCCGATGGTCACATTCGGGGAGTCCGACCCCTTCAGACGCCGGCACGCCGACGTCCGCGACGGGCGTCCGCGGGCTGTCCGACCGGGCAGATAGCCGCGCAACGTAGACTGGGGACGTGGACGACTCGTACCACGTGGACCAGGACGCCCTCCGCGCCGCGATCCGCGAGCGCGATCACCTGGTGTTCCGCTTCTCCACCATCCCCCAGCGGCTGTTCGTCGACTTCCGGACGGTGACCACCTCCGGCGCCGACGGCCTGCCCGGCGTCTTCTCGCTGCCCCCCGCCGCCTCGATCCGTGAGCGGATGACCTCGATCCGCGAGGTGCGTCCGGACTTCCCCCGGCCCGAGCGTGTCAACGTCGTCGCGTGGCCGCTGCGCGTCGGCGCGCTGCGCCGTCTCGGCGTGATCGAGGCGATCCGCTCGCGCCTCGGTGACCTCGACGCGTTCGATGCCCTCACGCAGCTGGACCGCGTGATCGCCGACCTCGAGCGCTCCGAGGACCGCGAGCTGCGCCGCGCGGTGACGGGCGAGGGGTACCGCACACTCTGGACGGCCCCGACCCGCTGAGGCGGGGTAGACAGGCACGCATGGACCTTCGGCAGTTCGAGCGGATCGTCGAGCAGGCGCTGTCGGGGCTGCCCCCGACGTTCGCCGACCGCCTGGAGAACGTGGCCGTCGTGATCCGCGACGAGCCGACCGAGGACGACCTCCTGGAGGCGGGCCTGGAGCCGGATGCGGAGTTATTCGGCCTCTACATCGGCGTTCCGCTCACCGAGCGGGCCGACTACCACATGGTGCTACCCGACCGGATCCTCATCTTCCAGGGGCCGCACGAACGCTACTTCGAGGACGAGGAGCTGCTCGAGGAGATCCAGCGCACGGTCGTCCATGAGATCGCGCACTTCTTCGGGATCGACGACGAGCGGCTGCACGAACTCGGCTACGGGTGACCTCGTCCCGCGCCCGGTGGCACGACGCCGGCCCTGACCTCAGGATGGTGGGTCGGTAGACTCCGCCGGGACGTTCGGAGGCTTCATGATCAGCGAGCAGTTCATCGTTGGCATCGACAACACCGACGGCGCAGGCTGCGAAGGAACCGGCGCGCTGACGATGGCGCTCGCCGCCGAGGTTGTCGCCGCCGGGTGGGGGGAGCCGCTCGGCGTCACCCGCCACCAGCTCTTCGACTCCTCGAAGCTCTCGTCCGACAACGGCAACTACTGCTACGCGCTCGCCATCCAGACGATGCGCTCGATCCTCGACGTCGAGGACGAGGTCGTGGACTTTGTCCGTTCGCGCGCGGCGCGAGACGCCGATCCGGGCGTCGCGATCATGTCGCGGCACTCGGACATGCCGCACATCCTCGCCTTCGGGCGCCGGGCGCAGACCGAGCTCATGAAGCTGGAGTGGGCGCAGACCTTCGCGGATGAGGCGAACGTCTCGCTGCGCGCCCTCGGCAACAGGCGAGACGGCATCGTCGGCGCGCTGGCGGCGGCGGGGCTCCGCGGGGGCGGGACCGATGGTGTGTTCATCCACCTCCCGGCGATCCGCGACCTCGAGGGGACCGTCCGTGCCGGCGAGATCCGCGAGCGCACCACCGTCGAGACAATCCTCGACGATGAGGGCGAGCCCCTCGACCGTGACGACCGGGTGCAGACGAACGGGTACGTCCGGCCGCGTCTCGAGGGCGGCAAGCCCGTGATCCACACGCGCCACTCGGCGGAGGACCGTCACCTCTGGGTCGTGGTGGACGGCCGCCCCTACCGGGAGCCCGAGGGCGACTAGGGGACGCGCTACGACGCGCCGAGCAGGCGCGTGACCGCGACGACGATGAAGCCCACCACGAGCCCGAGCGTCAGCGGATCGCGGAAGGCGATCTCCTCGGCGTCCCGCGCCGGGTGTCGGCGGGCGACCCGGTAGTACCTCAGGACTGCGGCCGCCACGAACGGCGCCGTGAACCACGTCATTGAGCCGTCGTCCGGCAGGTTCGGCGCGGAGAGCGTGTAGAGCACATAGAGCCCGACGGTCGCGGCGCCGGAGATCCCGACGAGCCAGGCCGGCCATCGCGCCCGCTCGCCGAGGGTCTCGCGGTGCGCCCCCGCTCCCGCGCCGAGGAGCCACTGCTCCTGCTGCCGCTTCACGGCAGAGACGAAGAGTGCCCCCGCGAAGGTGCACACGAGGATCCACGGCGACGCCTCCACCTCGATCGCGAGTGCGCCGGCGAGCGCGCGCAGGGTGAACAGCCCGGCCACGCTCGCCGCGTCGACGACCGGGAACCGCTTCAAGACGAGGGAGTAGACGATCGTGCTCGTGACGTAGCCGGTGGCAGCTGCCACGAACCACGGTCCGAGGGGGGCGCTCAGTGCGATGCCGAGCGCCATCAGCCCCGCCGCGGCCGTCCTCGCCGCGCCGGGCGCGACGCGGCCGGCGGCGATCGGGCGGTGCTGCTTGCGCGGGTGCCTGCGGTCGAGCGCGGCGTCCCGCGCGTCGTTCAGCAGGTAGCCGGCCGAGGACAGCACGCAGAACGCGACGAAGCCCAGCGTCGCCCGGAGGAACAGCCCCACGCCCTCGCTGCCCCCGTCGCCCACGTCCCAGGCGTCGCCGGCCGTGAAGAGGAACGCCGCGTAGAGCAGGAGGTTCTTCGACCACTGGCGGGGCCGCGCCAGCGCGACCCAGTCGCGCATCGCCCGGCTACCCGGCCCGCGCCGGCCGCGGCGGCCGCGGCGGCGCCAGGCCGAGGCGCTCCGCGAGGTCGGAGCGGAAGCGGCCCTCGGGATCCACGCGCGCCTTCACCTCGCGCCACTCGCCGAGGCGCGGGTACATCGTCGCGAGCAGGTCCGGGCGCAGCCGCGCGTCCTTCGCGAGGTAGACGCGCCCGCCCGCCTTCGCGACCACCTCGTCCACGCGGTCGAGCATGAGGTAGACCTCGGCATCATGCGCCGGGATGTCGACCGCGAGCGTCCAGCCCTGGAGGGGGAACGACAGCATTCCTTCTCCCTCGGGGCCGAGACGCTTCAGGACCGCGAGCGCGGGCGTCACCGGCGCCCTGGTGAACGCGTCGACGAGGGCCGCCAGCGTGCGCTCCTGGCCGTCCGGGATCACGCACTGGTACTGGAGGAACCCGGACGTTCCATACAGCCGCGGCCACGAGGACGCGCCGTCCAGTGGATGGAGGAACCGCGCGGTCGGGACGAGCGCCGTCAGCTTCCGGGGCCGCCGCCAGTACGCGAGGTTGAACGACTTCACCACCGCGTCCCGCATGATCCCGCGGCCGGGCAACGGCGGAATGGGGATGGCGCGAGACGGCTCGTACGCGGGTCGCCGGTGCTTCTCATCGAGGCCGAGCGGCGCCGCCAGGTCGCCGTGCTGGACGAGTCCCCGCGCCTGCCGACCCGGGCCGGCAAGGTCGAGCCACGCCACCGAGAAGCGGTGCGACACGTCCCCGTCCACGATCGCGCGCAGGGCGGCGTCGAGGGTGTTCGTGCGCTGGGCCGTCACCTCGAACACGCCCGAGGGCAACGGCTCGAGCTCCAGCCGCGCCGAGGTGATAACCCCCGTCAGGCCCATCCCGCCCACGGTCGCCTCGAAGAGCGCGCGGTTGTCCTCCCGGCTCACCGGGTGCTGCGCGCCGTCCGCCGTGACGAGACTGAATGACTTCACCGTCCGACCGAAGCCGCCGTCGCGCTGGTGGTTCTTGCCGTGGACGTCGGCGGCGATCGCTCCGCCGACCGTGACGTGGCGCGTGCCCGGCATGACTGGTGGAAGCCAGCCCTGAGGCGCGACCCGCCGCGCGAGGTCACCCAGCGAGACCCCCGCGCCGACGTCGATCGTCGCGTGCTCGCCGGAGACGTGGACCGGGCCGATCGCCTGTAGTCCCGTTCCATCGATGACGGCGCCGCCCTCGATCTGGGCGGCATCGCCATAGGAGCGGCCGAGGCCACGCGCGATCACCCCGCGGTGCGCCTCGGGCGATCCGAGGGCACCGGGCACCCGGGCCTCCTCGGTCGGACGCGTGAGGCGGACGGGCACGGGCGAGAGACGCCCCCATCCGCGGATCGACCTGGTACGCCGGCGGCGAGGGATCCTCAGGGAAGCGCTCCGGCTCTCAGGCCCCCGTCAGGCCGGGCGGGCGGCCCGGACGACTACGGCCACGTGTAGTTCTCGAACGCCCAGTCGATGAGCGCCTCGGCCGTAGCGTACCGGCTGTTGTCGTTGAAGATGACCGCGTACACGCGGTGTCCGTTCCTCGTGGCGGATGCGGAGAGGGTGCGGCCCGCCTCCTCGGTGAAGCCGGTCTTCACGCCGTCGCCGCCGTCGTACTGGGACAGGAACGAGTTCACGTTTCGCAGCGACAGCTCGCGGTCGCCCGAGGCGACGTGGGAGCGGGTACCCACGACCTCCCGGAAGAGCGGGAGCTCGGTCATCGCGTACCTCGACAGCATCGCGACGTCGTAGGCGGACGAGCGATGCAGCTCGCTGCCCAGGCCGTGCGGATCCGTGAAGTGCGTCTCGGTCAGGCCGAGGCGCGCCATCAGCGTGTTCATCTCGTGCACGAACGACTCGTCGGAGCCCGCCTGGTACCGGGCGATCGCGAGGGCGGCGTCGTTGCCCGAGGGCAGCATCAGGCCGTAGACGAGGTCGCGGAGCGTGAAGCAGTCGCCGGGGATCACGCCCATCACGCTCGAGCCGGGCATCTGCCGGTAGTCCACGTCAGTGATCGGCACCCAGCTGTCCACCGGAGCGCCCTCGATGGCGAGGACCGCCGTGGCGATCTTGGTGAGGCTGGCGATCGGCATCGGCTCGTGCGCGTTCTGCTCGAACAGCACCGCGCCCGAGGCCTCGTCGATCACGATCGCGGCGCGCGCGTCGAAGCCTGGTGGCGGCGCCGAGCCGGTCTGGACGGGCGCCGGTGCCGAGGCCGACGGGAGCGGCAGACTTCGCGTCGAGATCGGCGCGTTCGGTGGGTCGCAGACGATGAGCAGCGGCGTAGCCTCCGTCATGACGTCCGAGACGACCGCGCGCCACTCGTTGTTCACGAAGTCGGGGACCGAGAAGTTGTAGGACACGAACCCGCCGTCGGGCCTCGATGCCCACACGGCGGTCAGCCGGCAGTTCTTCGCGAGCGCGGTGGTCTCCAGCCCGGCGACCGAGCCGCCGCCCCAGACGACGAGGCCGATGCCCCCGTTCTGCGGTACCTCCCCCGTGATCCCCGGCCTGACGGTGGAGGGCTGACATGCGTCCGTGACGGGCGGCCCGGTGTACGGGTCGAGGAACTCGTCGGCCGCCCATCCGGTCTGCCCGCGGTATTCGACGAGCTGCCAGCGGTAGCCGTCGGACTCGGTCGTCGCGGGGAGGACCAGCACCGTCCGCTGGTTGGGGACACAGACGATCACGCTCCCGTTCAGGGAGGACTGGTCGCGAAGGCGCAGGCACGCGCCGTCCAGGGTGTGGACGATCGCGGTCGTGCCGGGGGTCAGGGGGGTGCCCGTGACCTGTGACTGGGCGCCCTCGGTGGGGGCCGGCTCCTGGGCGACGGCCAGTGACCCCGGAGGGGCAACGACGATGATGAGGGCAAGCAGCGCGACGATGGGGGAGGCTGCTCGGCGCATGATGCGTCCGAACATCGACTCAGGACTCCAGACCCCACCCGCCGATGTCAGGATACCGCCCGCCTCGCGTCGCGTCGAAACTGGCTGATTCCCCGCGCGCCTGGTGGCAGGTTCCGCGAGGAGCTGCGGAGCCCCTGGCCCTCGGGCACCTCAGACGTCCGGTGCTGCTGACGCGGTGATGCTGGGCAGGAGGGCGCCGTTGCCGTCGTGCGCGTAGAGGTCGAACGTGACGCGATGCCCTCCGCCTCGGAGCGGACGGACGTGGACCGCAGCGACGTTGTTCCTCGGGTCCACGCCGATCCGGGCGACATCGCATCGACGTTCGCCGACCTGGACAAACCGGCTTCCGACGCGATTGGCGATGTTGTGCGCGAGGCCACCGGGCGCGGAGAGCGACGAGCTCGTCCACTGGTGGAACCGCCCGCCGGTCCGACGGTCCTGGACACGGAACGCAGCGCCCGCGTGAACATCACCGGAGAGGACGATCACCTGGCGTAACGGGTGCGCTCGTTGCCAGCGTCCGATGAGGTCGATGAGCGCGTCGCGCTCCTCGCCGAATGGGGCGGCGTCCCAGCGGTCGCGGACATCGGAGCCCTTGCCGCCCGGCACCCACTGGAGGACCGAGACCGCGACCGGAGAGAAGTGCACGATGGGAATCGAGGCGATCAGCAAGACCGTGCGCGTGCCGTCGTCCGCGCAACGGTCGAGGAAGCAGCGAGTGTGTTCGAGCTGCTCGCGTCCGAGCACCACCCGGTCATGCCACGACCGGACGCCACGGAGGTCCAGCGACCAGAACGCGACGTCGCCGTAGCGGAATCCACCGTCGAATGGCGGGTCGTCCTCGAGGGTTGCGTCCGGCTGCAGCGCCCGCTGGTACTCCCGGTACGCCTCCTTGGCCGCCTGGAACATCAGGCGCTCCTCGTCAGTCTCGATGAACCTCGAACCCCAGGAGTCGGCGATGTCGTGGTCGTCCCACGTCATGCGGACCGGGTGCGCGTCGAGGAGCGCGCGCATGCCCTGCTCGTTGAAGTAGCCCCGGTAGAGGTGACGGTAGGCGTCCAGGAGCTGCCCGAGGTCCGGCCGGGCGTCCGGCGCGTGCGCCAGCGCCCAGTCGCGGACGCTCTGTCCCGCGATGCCGTCCGAGTAGACCTGGTCGCCGACCAGCAACAGGAAGCGTGCGTCCTCGCGGCGCAGCAGCTCGAGGGCGGGGGCGTAGATGTGCGCGCCGCGATGCTTCCTGAGGCGCCTGTCCTGACCGGGTTCGAACGGCTGATGGCAGGAGCCGAACCCGAACGAGAATGAAGCCGGCTCCGCGGGCGAGGGCGCGAACCGCGCGTCCCTGCGTAGCCCCAGGGCCTCGACGACGAACGCCTCGCCGCCTCGGGGCTCTTCCAGTGCGAGGTCGACGGCGGCGATCCAGTCGTGCTCGGGGCCGGTGCGCACCGTGATGGACCGCCGGGCAGCGCCGGACGTCATTGTGACCTCGACGGACTCGCGCTCCGGTGCGCGCAGCCATGCGCGCACGCCACGGTCCGAGGGGATGCCGAGGCGCAATGCGTGCGTCAGCTCGCCGTCCGGGAACTCCAGCCCCAGCGCCACGCCCGCCTCCTCGCGAGCGCCGACCTGCCCTCGCCGAGGATAGGCGCGCCACGTGCCGCTGTCGGCGTCGGAGCGTTGAGGCAGCGTCGCGTCGCGTCCTGGAGACTGTCCGCGACGTGGGAGCGCCGACCGGGAGGGCCTGCGTACACTGGGTGGGTGACCTCTCCCGGGTTGTGCGCCTCCTGCCGGTACGCCGGGCGCGTCGAGACAAGCCGTGGCTCGGTGTTCCTCCGGTGCGGGCGCCACGACGAGGATGCACGTTTTCCGAAGTACCCACGCCTGCCGGTAACCGAGTGTGTCGGGTTCGAGCGGCGTGCAGAGTTTGAGCAGAAGGGCGTCCCATGACCTCAGAAGCGCCGCCGCCCCGGCAGCCCACGGCGCGCCAATCGGACCTCTGGGAACGTGTCGGCGGACGCGAGGTCATCCACCGCGTCGTGGTCGACTTCTACGCTCGCGTCGAGGCGGATCCTGAACTGCGCCCGCTCTTCCCGAAGGACCTGGCCGAGGGGCGGCTCAAGCAGGAGGAGTTCCTCGAGCAGTGGCTCGGGGGCGAGGGGCGGTACTCCGCGAAGTACGGCCACCCACGGCTGCGGATGCGGCACTTCCCGTTCGTGATCGACCAGCGCGCGGCCGGCCGCTGGCTCCGGCACATGGCGGAGGCGCTCCGCGCTGGCGGCGTCGGCGAGCAGGAGATCGCGGAGATCCTCGCCGGCCTCGGTCCGCTCGCGCGTCACATGGTCAACGCTGACGAGGATGTCCCGCGCGAGCCGCTGGGGAACGTCCGGCTGCAGTAGCGACGATGGCCTACCGCGAGCTCGCGCCCGAGATCGTCCGGCAGCGCCTCCTGCTCGAGGGCTACTGGGGCGTGGACGTCGGCGACGACGTGGTCCGCCGCCTGCTGCTGGACCTCGCCGCACACCTCGGGCTGCGGACGTACGGCGAGCCGGTGGTGTTCGCGCCGGCGTCGGGGATGGGGCGCGAGGAGAACGCCGGCTGGGACGCGTTCGTCCCGCTCATCGACAGCGGCATCTCCGGCTACTTCTGGGCCGAGCCCCGGTTCTTCTCGCTGGTGCTCTACACCTGCAAGGCCTTCGACGCGGACGCGGCCGAGTCGTTCGTGCGGGACGCCCTCGGCGTGAGTGGAGAAATCGCGCGCCTCGAATTCTGAGCGTCCCCGGCGTTCTGTGGGAAAGAAGAACGGGCCGCCCACTGGGGCGGCCCGTCGTCACTTCCCGCTCGAGCTTCGGGTCGTGACTACTTCTTCCCGGCGGCCTTCGCCAGCTTCGGGGCAGCGGCCGAGCCGTTCACCACGGACTTCAGGCCCGCGGCGGCGGTGAACTTCGGCGCCTTCGACGCCTTCACCTTGATGGTCTCGCCGGTCTGCGGGTTGCGCCCGGTGCGGGCCTTGCGCTCGACGCGGCTGAACTTGCCGAGGCCCGGGTAGGCGATGTCCTCGCCGGCCTTCAGCTTCGCCTGGATGACGTCGCGGAAGCCGTTCAGGACCTTCTCGGCTTCTGCGGCACTCGTGCCGGCCTGGTTCGCGACCAGGGCCACCAGATCAGACTTCGTCATGTCCTCATACCTCCCTGATGGCGGCCTTCCAGCCGCTCACCCGTGTATGCACGTCATCATTTCTCCTCAAACCCATGTATGTCAAGGGTTTCAGCGCGATCGTCGCCAGAATATCCCTCAACCGCGCGGTTTGGCGGCGGGGCGTGTTGCGAAGTCCTGAAAACACAAGGCTGAGCCGGGAATGCCCCCGGCCGATCACAGACGGGCGGCGTCGATCACTCGCGCGAGCAGCCGCATCGTCGCCGACTCGACCTGCTGCCTCGGCTCCCGCAACGCCGGTGTCGGATCCTCGCCCGCGCGCACGAGCGGCTCCGCCTCCAGCATCGAGGAGGGGCGTGCCTCCACCATCCCGGCGACCGCGACGCAGGGCGTTCCGGCCGCGGCCGCGAGCGCAGCGACATGCCCCACCGCCTTGCCGGATGCCGTCTGCGCGTCCAGGGAGCCCTCCCCGGTGATGACGAGGTCCGCATCGGCAACGAGGCGGTCGAGGCCGACCGCTTCCGCGACCAGCGCCGCTCCCGATTCGATCGAAGCCCCCGGCAGCGCGGCAAGGATCCCGGCGGGGATGCCGCCCCCCGCCCCGGAGCCGGGAACGTCCTCGATCTCCCGCCGCAGGTCGACGCGCACCCGCTTCGCCCACGCCCGCACGGCGGCATCGAGCGCGGGCGCCTCCCACGTCCGCAGGCCCTTCTGAGCGCCGTAGACGGCTGCTGCGCCCTCCGGGCCGGTGAGCGGATTCCGCACGTCCACCGCGATGCGGACCGTCAGCGCGCGGATAGATGCCGCGACACGGTCCTCGATCTTCGCGAGGCGGGCGAGGTGGATCGCCTGCTCGGGCAACGGCGCGCCGTTCGCGTCCAGCAGGTGCAGGCCGAGCGCGGCCGCGGCGCCGGCGCCGCCGTCTGAACTCGCGGTACCGCCCACACCGAGGATCACGGAGTGCGCCCCGAGCGCGGCCGCGGCGCGGATCAGCTCACCTACGCCGCGGCTCGTCGAGCGCAGCGGAGCGCGTCGTGATTCCTCGGTGCGAGCGAGGCTCACGGCAGCTGCGCTGTCGACGATGGCCATGCGCGCGGCGTCGAGATAGGCGAGGGCGGCGTCGGTCGGCGCGCCATACGCGTCTGCCACGGTGAGACGCACGGTGCGCGCCCCCCGCGCGTTTCCGACGAGCTCGGCCGTGCCCGGCCCGCCGTCGGCCATCGGCTGTTCGACCACCTCGACGCCCGGGAGGAGCGTGCGTGCCGCGGCCGCGATGACGGACGTCGCCTCGGTGGCGGTGAGGGTGCCCTTGAACTCCTGCGGGCAGACGAGGATGCGCCGGGGCCGGATGAGCGGCATGGTCCGCTAGTAGCCACGCCAGCCGGCGAGCTGCATCAGCGCACCGATGAGCACCGCGAGCACGTAGAGGTAGCCGACGAGGCGGGCCTTCTGGCCGAGCGACCGGAGCTGACGGGGGCGGAGGATCACGAGCGCGGCCACGACGACCATCGTCGAGACCAGGAGGATCTTCAGCAGGGTCGACATCGCGCCTCCCGCAAGGCATCGTAGCCGGGCGCCCGGCAACGTGGACGCGGGCGCGACGAGGAGGGATGCGTGCGCTACCGCCGGTTGGGGCAGACCGATCTGATGGTGTCCGAGCTGGGGCTGGAGGTGCGCGCCGCCCTCGCAGGCGGCCCCGACGAGACCGAGGCAACGCTGCGTGCGGCCATCGACGGCGGGGTGACGGTCTTCGCCTGGGACGTGAGCGACGCAACGGAGGACGTAGAGCCGCTCGTGATTCGCGCCGCCGGCGTGGACCGTGGCCGCCTCACGCTCGTCGCGGCGCTCGACTTCCTGCCCGCCCCCGAGGAGATCGGCCCGCAGGTCGAGGCGATCGCCGCCCGGCTCGAGGAGGGCAGCGGGCTCGAGGGCTACCTCGACGTGGTCGCCCTGCCGGGGCTGCCCGACGCGGCGCAGCTCGCGGCGCTCGACGAGGTGCGCCGGCGGGGCATCCTGCGCTTTGCCGCCGTCGCCGGCGAGAGCGACGCTGGGCTCCCGGCAGCGCTCCCGTCTGGCCTCGATGTGCTCGTCCTCGGCGCGGCAGGGAGGCACCGGCAGGGGGTCGGCGTGCTCGCGCGGGCGGAGCTTCGGGAGGCGCCGGCGCTGCTCGAGGGGGGTGCCGTGGCGTGCGTCGTGACCTCCGCGCTCGGTGCGGGCGAGGTCTCGCGGTTGATCGGCGCCCGCTACTGACGCCAGCCCCCGGCGGTGACGTCCGGCGTTGACTAGAACGCACGTTCTGGCGTAGCCTCCCGCGTAAGAACGCATGTTCTGTGCGCGTTCTGAGCGGAGGTCATCATGCCCTCGGTCACGACTTCGACGACTCTGCCGGGCGCGCCCGGCACCCGACGCTTCCGCCGCGAGTCCTCGCTGGGGCCACGCTGTCCGCATTGCGCCGGCCCGCTGGTGTTCGGTGAGGGCTGCAGCGTCTGCCCGATCTGCGGCTACTCGAGCTGCTCGATCTAGACCGCGGAGGGGCGCCCGGCGCTCCACGGGACGAATCGCAAGATTCGCCCGGCTCCGTTCGACCGGCAGTTGATCGCTATCTATACTCGGCCTTGGACGCCGGGGGATTCATGGTTATCGACACTGCGGTTGATCTGGAGGCGCTCACAGCGCGCGTCCGGCGGCACATCGTCCGCATGGTGTACACCGCGAAGTCAGGGCACATCGGCGGCTCGATGTCGTCGACGGAGATCCTCGCGGTCCTCTACGGGCGCATCCTGAAGCACGATCCGCAGAACCCGGCATGGCCCGAGCGTGACCGCTTCATCATGAGCAAGGGCCACGCCACGCCCGTCCAGTACGCGACCCTCGCGGAGTTTGGCTACTTCCCGGTCGAGGAACTCGACACCTTCCGCCAGAAGGGCACCCGACTCCAGGGCCACTCCGTCCTCGGCAAGCCGGGCGGCGTCGAGAACTCCGCCGGTTCGCTGGGGATGGGGCTCTCGTTCGGCCTCGGCATCCGGCTCGGCATGCGCCTGCGTGGCCAGGACAACCACGTCTACGTCCTCATGGGCGACGGCGAGCAGCAGGAGGGCCAGGTGTGGGAGGCGGCCATGGCGGCCGCGCACCACGAGGTGGACCGCCTCGTCGCGATCGTCGACCGCAACCGCGTCCAGAACGACGACTTCACCGAGAACACGATGCGCCCCCAGCCGCTGGACGAGAAGTACCGCGCCTTCGGCTGGGAGGTCCGCGCAGGCCTCGACGGCCACGACCTGCAGCAGGTCGAGGAGGGGCTCGCCTGGGCGCGCGACGTCCGGGGAAAGCCCGCGGTGGTGATCTTCGAGACGGTGAAGGGCAAGGGCGTCTCCTTCATGGAGAACAACCCGGCCTTCCACGGTGCCCCGCCCACGGATGAGCAGTACGAGCAGGCGATGAGGGAACTGGGCGCGTAGATGACCACCACCATGGCCCCGGCCGCGACCCGTGAGGCGCTGGGCCCCACGCTCGTCCGCCTGCAGCGCGCCGGCAAGGATATCGTGGTCGTCGATGCCGACCTCGGGAAGTCGACGACCTCGCGGGCGTTCAAGGACGCGTTCCCGGACCGCTTCTTCACGTTCGGCATCGCCGAGCAGAACATGATCTCCGCGGCGGGTGGCTTCGCCACGCTCGGCTACACCGTGTTCGCGACGACGTTCGCCGTCTTCGCGGAGCACGCCTTCGACCAGCTCCGCATGTCCATCGCACAGCCGCGGCTCAACGTGAAGGTCGTCGCCTCGCACGGTGGCGTCTCCACCGGCGAGGACGGCGCCTCGGCCCAGTCCATCGAGGACATCGCGCTCTTCGCTTCGCTGCCCACCTTCGCCGTCGTCGTCCCAGCGGACGTCGTGGAGGCCGAGGCGATGATCGAGGCAGCGGTGAACACGCAGGGCCCGTGGTACATCCGCACCGGCCGCCCGAAGATCCCGGTGGTCTACTCGGATGGTCCGCGCTTCCAGCTCGGCAAGGCGGACACGCTCCGCGAGGGCTCTGACCTCACGCTCGTCGCGTGCGGCCTCATGGTGGACCGCTCGCTCCGCGCCGCCGAGGCGCTCGAGCGCGAAGGCATCTCCGCCCGCGTCCTGAACATGTCCTCGATCCGGCCGCTCGACGTCGACGCCCTCGAGGCGGCAGCCCGCGAGACGGGCGCGATCGTCGTGGCCGAGGAGCACCTGTCTCACACCGGCCTCGGTGGCATGGTCGCGCAGGCCCTGGCGACGCGGTTCCCGGTGCCCATGGAGTTCGTCGGCGTTCCGGACCGCTACGGCGAGTCCGGTACGTGGAGCGAGGTCCTGGAGATCATGGGCCTCACGTCCGACGGCGTGGTCGCGGCTGCTCGCCGCGTCGTCGCCCGTAAGCCGTAAGTCCCCGTCAGCCGCAGCCCCGAGCCCCCGTAGCCCCGAGCCGCCGCCGGTCATCCGCCGGGTCAGCCCTCGGGGATGAAGGTGCCCGCGTGGGCGCCGCGCCAGAGCGTGATCTTCACGTCGCCCCGGGCGCTCGCCGGCACCAGCCGCTCGTCCACCAGCGCGATCACCTCGGTGGCATCGTCGTCGCTGATGTCGTCTCGCAGGACGACAGTGACCCGGGAGTAGCCGCGGTCGAAGTGGACGTCGACGCGCCCCTCCACGGGCGGCACGGTGTCCTGAGGCGCGTCCGGCGTCGACTGGCGGACGACGCTCCATTGCTCCGAGGACGGCGTGCGAAAGAGCTGCTCGAACTGGAAGCTCACGCGAAGTCCCGTCTATCGGATCCGGCGTTCGTCTCGGCGGCCCGGGTGTCCAGCCGGTCTGCTCTAGCGGGTCTGGCCGTGTCCGCGCACGATCCACTTGTAGGACGTGAGCTCGCGCAGCCCCATGGGGCCGCGGGCATGCATCTTCTGCGTCGAGATGCCGACCTCGCAGCCGAGGCCGAACTGACCACCATCGTTGAAGTACGTCGAGGCGTTCACGAACACCGCGGACGCGTCCACCTCACGGAGGAAGCGTTCGGCGCGCTCGTAGGACTCGGTCACGATCGCCTCGGAGTGGCCTGACCCCTCGACGCCGGCGATGTGCGTCATTGCCTCGTCGATCGAGTCGACCACCTTGACGCTGCAATCGAGCGAGAGCCACTCGCGCTCCCAGTCCTCCGGGAGGACGGGGACGACGGTGGCCGCCGTCCCGACGTGCGGCGCGGCGCGGCCGTCGACGTGCAGGGTCACGCCGCGCTCACCCAGCGCACGGGCGACCAGGGGGAGGAACTCCTCGGCGACCGATGAGTGGACGAGCAGGGTGTCCATGGCGTTGCAGACGGACGGACGCACGGTCTTCGCGTTCACGACGATGTCCACGGCCATCCGCAGGTCCGCGCTCTCGTCGACGTAGGTGTGGCAGACGCCGATGCCGCCGGCGACGACCGGCATCTTCGCCTCGTCGCGCACGCGGCGGATGAGGTCGGCCCCGCCGCGCGGCACCATCAGGTCGATGTAGCGGTCGGCGCCGAGGAGCGCTCCCACCTCGTCGCGGTCGGTGGACTCGATGAACTGGACGATGCCCCGAGGCAGCCCGGCCGCCTCCGCCTCGCGCCCTACGATCTCGGCCAGGACGCTCGAGGTAGCGTGCGCGTCGGTGCCGGAACGGAGGATCACGCCGTTGCCGGACTTCAGGCAGATCGCGGCGATGTCCACCGTGACGTTCGGGCGCGACTCATAGATCGCGCCGATGACGCCGAGCGGCACGCGGATCTTGCCGATCTGGAGGCCATTCGGGAGCGTCTTCTGGTCCTCGACCACCCCGATCGGGTCTGGAAGCGAGGCGACCGTGCGCACGTCCCGGGCGATGCCGGCGATGCGTTCGGGCGTGAGGACCATGCGGTCGATGAACGAGCCCGTGAGGCCCTTCTCGCGGCCGCGTTCCACCTCCGGCCCGTTCACCGCGAGGATGCGGTCGGCCTCGCGTTCGAGCGCGTCCGCGATGCGGAGCAGCGCTGCGTTCTTCTCGAGCGTCGAGACGGCCGTCATGCGCTTGCTCGCGGCAGCAGCCAGGGCGGACTTGCGGACGGCCTCGGACTCGGCGGCGGTGGAGATGGTCTCGGGGGGCAGCGTCGTGGTCATAGGACGTCCCAGTCTAGGCGAGATCGACGGGATCGGCCTACCCGGGGGGACTACACGAGGACGAGGTTGTTCCGGTGGATGACCTCTTCGCCGTACTCGTAACCGAGCACCTGCACGATCTGGTCGGAGTGCAAACCGAGGATCCGCCTCACCTCGTCCGCGCTGTAGTTCGACATGCCCGAGGCGAGATGGACGCCGTCGCTCGTGTGGACGCGGATGACGTCCCCCCGGTTGAACGTCCCCTCGCACGCCGTCACGCCCGCGGGCAGCAGCGACTTCCCTCCCGCGAGGATCGCCCTTGCCGCGCCGGCGTCGACGACGACATGACCCCGCGCCTGGAGGCCCGACAGCAGGTACCGCCGCCGGCTCTCGGTGCGGTCACCGGTGGGGTGGAAGTGCGTCCCGACGGGCTCGCCGGCGACGGCGCGCAGGACGATGTCGCGTGCGCGACCGTCCGCGAGGACGACGTGCGCGCCGTGCGCGGTCGCGATCCGCGCTGCCTGCACCTTCGTCGTCATGCCACCCGTACCGCGGGCGCCAGGGGCTCCGGCGGCCGAGGCGAGCACGCTGTCGTCGATGTGCTCGACCTCGCGGATGAGCGTCGCGTTTGGGTCACGCGAGGGGTCGGCGGTGTAGAGGCCTGCGATGTCGGTGAGGATCAGGAGCAGGTCGGCGTCGACGAGGTTCGCGACCTGCGCGGAGAGGTTGTCGTTGTCGCCGATCTTCGAGTCGCTGATCTCCTCAACGGAGACAACATCGTTCTCGTTCACGATCGGGACGACGCGCAGTCCGATGAGGTTGAGGAGCGTGTTTCGCGCGTTCAGGTAGCCGAGGCGGTCGGCGAGGTCCCGACGCGTCAGCAGCGCCTGGGCGATGGGGACGTTGCGCTGCTCGAAGAGCCCGTCCCAGAACGCCATCAGCCGGGACTGGCCGATCGCGGCCAGCGCCTGGCGGCTCTCGATATCCCTGGCCGGCAGCGCGTGCTGTTCGCGGTGGGTGGCGAGGCGATGGCGGCCCGCAGCGATCGCGCCGGAGGTGACCACGATCACCTCTGCGCCGCGCTCCGCGAGCGAGGCGATCTGCTCGGTGATGTGCGCCATCGTTGGCGTGTCGAGGGCCTCGGACCCGCCCGTGAGGACGTTCGAGCCAACCTTCACGACGACGCGGCGGTACTCGATGCGCTGGGGAGTGAGGCGCTCGGCGGTCATCGCGAATCCTCGGTTGAGAGGGCCCCGGACGGTCGCTGGGGCCGTGTGCGATAGCATGGAGCAGTCCGCGACTGCGGTCGAGGTGCCCTCCGCCCGGCGGGGGCGTGGCGCCGACCGGAGACGGGGTCGAGGAGGTCGGCACTGGAGGACTCGCGAGCCATCGCCCGACAGCCGTCGGTGTCGCGCCGGGTGACCTGGAAGGTCCCCTTTCATGTCCTCGGCCGGGCAGCCTCCAACTTCGCCGAGGACCGCGGCACGCAACTGGCTGCCGCCATCTCCTACTTCACCCTCTTCTCGCTCTTCCCCGCGACACTCCTCGCGGTGTCGGTGTTCGGCATTGTGCTGCGGGACGAGGACGTCCAGACCCGCGTCCTGACGGCGATCATCGACTACCTCCCGGTCGAGGGCTCCACGGTCGCGGACTCGCTGCGTGACGTCGCGGACCTTGGGCCGACGGTGACGGTGCTCTCGCTGATCGGCGCGTTCTGGACGTCCGGTGCGCTGTCGGCGGCGATCCGCCAGGCGTTGAACCAGGTGTTCGAGGTGGAGAAGCGGCGCCCGCTCCTCCACGCGAAGCTCATCGACTTCGTGATCCTGCCGATCCTGGTGGTCCCGTTTGTCGGCGGCGTCGTGCTGACCGGTGCGCTGCGGCTGTTCCAGCAGGAGCTGGACGACCGGTGGGCGTTCCTGGACGGCCGCTTCGCGTGGACGTGGGAGGTCGGGGCGTTCCTCATCCCACTGTTCCTGTCGTTCTCGACCTTCGCCATGCTCTATCGCTTCGCGCCCAATCGCGCGATGCCGTTCCGGTTCATCCTCCCCGGCGCGCTGTTCGCGGCCCTCGCGTTCGAGGGGTTCAAGGCGGGCTTCGCGCTCTACCTCGCGACGCTGGGGAACTTCACGGTCTACGGCTCACTGGGATCGGTGATCGTGCTGCTGTTCTGGGTCTACCTCACCGCGAACATCCTCGTGTTCGGGGCTGAGATCAGCGTCGAGCTGCTGCACGTCCTGCACCGGGAGCCACGTCACGGACGCGCCGACGGGGGACCGGAGCCCGACCTCAAGCGCTCGGTGTTCAACTTCATCCGCGGGCTCGTGCTCGTAGCGGAAGAGGACCAGCCGAGGGTGTCGCGTCCCGCACCCGACGACCGCTCCGGCGCGTCACCCGGGCGCGCCGACGACGACCGCGAGGATCGCGGCGGTCGCGGGCGCGCCGCCGGGTAGCCGCTACACGCGCTGCACCGCGAACGTCACGGGGACGCCGTCGATGTCGCCCTCGAACACCGTCGACCCCGGCGGGACCTCGCCCTCGACGACCGAGCGCGCGAGGACCTCGCCCGCGATGTAGTCGCCGTGCGCCGCGAATGCGCGGCCGACGAGCGGGTCCCCGTGCCAGGTGACCGCGATGCGGTCCGAGACGTCGAGCGCGGCCTCGCGGCGGAGGTCCTGGATGCGGCGGACCACCTCGCGGGCGACGCCCTCGAGGTGCAGCTCCTCCGTGATCGTCGTGTCGACGAGCGCGGCGTACCCGGACTCCTCGGCGGCGGACCATCCCTCGCCCGACTCCACCGTCACGAGGATCTCGCCGGCGCTCAGGGTGAACTCGCCGAGCCCGACGAGGTGACCGCCGCGCATCGCACGGACGACCTCCGCGGGGGCTGCCTGCCCGAGCGCGTTCCGGATCGCGCCGACCTGGTTGCCGTACTTCGGACCGAGGACGGGGAGGTTCGGCCGCAGCGTGTAGGTCATGCGGTCACCGGGGTCGTCGACGACCTCGACGGACTTCACGTTGAGCTCCTCGGCGACCTGGTCCGCGAGCGGACGCAGCCGCTCGACCTCCGCGCTGTTGCGCGGCACGAGGATGGCCGTGGCCAGCGGCTGTCGCACCTTCGCGTTCGCCTTCGAGCGGGCGGCGCGGCCGAGGGACACCATGCGCTGCACGAGCGCGATGTCGGCAGAGAGCTGCTCGTCGATCGCGGACTCGTCCACCTCGGGCCAGTCGTCGAGGTGCACCGAGTCCGGCGCGCCAGTCACGCGGGTGGCGACGAGGTTCTGGTAGAGCGACTCGGCAAGGAACGGCGTGAACGGCGCCAGCAGCTTGGTCACGGTGACGAGGCAGGTGTAGAGCGTGTGCAGCGCGGCCTGCGAGTCGACGTCGTCGCCGGAGCGCCAGAAGCGGCGCCGGCTGCGTCGCACGTACCAGTTCGAGAGCTGCTCCACGAACGCCTCGATCGGGCGGGCGGCCTCGGCGGGCTCGTACGCCTCGAGGGCTTCGGTCACCTCGCGGACCGTGCGGTTCAGCTCCGACAGCACCCAGCGGTCGAGGTCGCTCAGTCGGGCGGGGCGCGCGCCGTTCGGGTCGAAGTCCGCGGTGTTCGCGTAGGTGACGAAGAACGAGTAGGTGTTCCACAGCGTCGAGATGAAGCGCCGCTGCGCCTCGGCGACGAGGTCCTGCGAGAAGCGCCGCGAGTTCCCCGGTGGTGACGCCGTGTACATGTACCAGCGGATCGCGTCCGCGCCCTGCGCGTTGAGCACGGTCCACGGGTCGACCACGTTGCCCTTCGACTTGGACATCTTCTGTCCCTCGCCGTCGAGGATGTGGCCGAGGCAGATCACGTTCTGGAAGGAGATCCCCTCGGGGACGTCCTCGGTGCGGTTGAGGAGCGTCGCGAGGGCGTGGAGCGTGTAGAACCACCCGCGCGTCTGGTCCACGGCCTCGCAGATGAAGTCCGCTGGGAACCGCGCGTCGAAGGTGTCCTCGTTCTCGAACGGGTAATGCCACTGGGCATACGGCATCGCGCCCGAGTCGAACCACGCGTCCGCTACCTCGGGCGTGCGCTTCATCGACCCGCCGCAGTTGCGGCAGCCGATCTCGACGCGGTCGACGTACGGGCGGTGCGGGTCGACGCCGAACTGCTCGGCGAGGCCTTCCGTCTGCATCGGCGTCGCGGTGCCGGGGAGGGCACGGTCGAACAGCTCCGCGAAGGAGCCCATCACCTCCTGCGTGTCGCACAGCTCGCAGACCCAGATCGGCAGCGGGGTGCCCCAGTACCGCTCGCGCGAGACGGCCCAGTCGATGTTGCCCTCGAGCCACTCGCCGAAGCGACCCTCCTGGATGTGGCCGGGGACCCAGTGGATCTCCTTGTTGTTCTCCACCAGGGCCTCGCGCACCGCCGTGGTGCGGATGTACCAGGACGGCTTGGCGTAGTAGAGGACAGGCGTGCCGCAGCGCCAGCAGAACGGGTAGGTGTGGCGGATCGTCTCGTGCTTCCAGAGGAGCCCGCGCTGGCGGAGGTCCTCGATGATCTTCTCGTCGGCGACCTTCGCGAAGAGCCCGTCGCCCGGCCCGCCGACGAGCGTGCCGTCCGGCCGCACCGGCTGGAGGAACATGAGGCCGAAGTCGCGTCCCATCTGGTAGTCGGCCTCACCGAAGGCCGGCGCCGAGTGCAGGACGCCGGTGCCCTCCTCGGTGGTGACCTCTTCCGAGGGGATCACGCGGCGCTTCGGGAGCGCCATGCCGCTCGGCGGCTCCTGCGCGCGGCCGTCGACGAACACGAGGGGCGTGACGCCCTCCCACGTGGTGCTCTCGTAGAGCGGCTCATACTCGAGGCCGACGAGGGTGGTCCCGGGGAACGTCGCGAGGGTGGCCGGTTCGCCACCTTCCTCCAGCGGGACGCCCTTGAGCGTCTCGGCGACGCGGGCCGAGGCGACGATGATCCGATGCCGGCCGAGCCACTTCGTCGCCGTCTCGACCAGCGAGTACTCGGCGTCCTCGGCGACCGCGGTGGCGGTGTTGCCGGAGAGCGTCCACGGGGTCGTCGTCCAGGCGAGGAGGGCGGTGGGGATGCCCTCGTTCAGCCGTAGCATCTCGGCCGCCTGCGGGTTCTTCTCGGCGGTGACCAGGAAGCGCACCGTCACGCCGGGGTCGGGCGTGTCCTCCTCGTAGCCCTGCGCGATCTCGTGCGAGGAGAGCGAGGTCTGGCACCGCGGGCAATGCGGGGTGACACGGAAGCCGCGGTAGATCAGCTCGTTGTCCCAGAGCCGCTTGAAGATCCACCAGCACGTCTCGACATAACTCGGGTGGTAAGTGACATAGGCGTCCTCGGTGTCGATCCAGAAGCCGATGCGGTCCGTCATCCGCTCCCAGGCCTGGACGTAGCGGAACACGGACTCCCGGCACTGCCGGTTGAACTCCTCGACGCCGTACGCCTCGATCTCCGGCTTGGAGGAGAGCCCGAGCTGCTTCTCGACCTCGAGCTCCACGGGGAGGCCGTGGGTGTCCCAGCCGCCCTTCCTCGGTACGCGGTAGCCGCGCATGGTGCGGTAGCGGGGGACGAGGTCCTTGAAGACGCGCGCGAGGACGTGGTGGATGCCGGGGTTCCCGTTGGCCGTCGGCGGCCCCTCGTAGAACGAGAAGGTGCGGTCGGCCGGGCGCTGCTCGATGGAGCGCCGGAAGACGTCCTTCTCCTTCCAGAACCCGAGGATGGACTCCTCCTGCTCCGGGAACGAGACGCGCGAGGGGACGGGCTCGAACGTGACCATCGATGCTGCTCCCACCGCGGCCAGGTGGCCGCCCGGGCGGGCAACAAGAAGGCCCGCCACACACCATGTTGGTGCGGGACGGGCCACCAGCGTGTCGTGGAAAGCCCGCGGTACCACCCGCGTTGCGAGCGCCCTCGGCCGTCCGGGTTCGCTCGCCGCTCGCCGCGCTACGGGAGTCACCTCCGATAGCGCTGCCCCTGGTAACGGTGGGCGCTCCGGCCGCGTCTACTGCTCCGGGCTCACGAGGGCGTCGGAGGTTCGGGCGGCAGCTCGGGAGGGATGTTCGCCCTGCGGCTCACCGGCTGGTGAGCACGTGCCCGGCTTCCACCGTCCCGGGCTCGCTTGACGGTCCGAGGGGATCCTCGGTCCGCAGGGGTACTCGTCTCCGTCGTCGCTTCGTCTCGACTCGGGTCGGCGTCCAGTGTACGAAGGGCGGTGCCCAGCGCGCTAGACGACGTACCTCGTGCGCAGCGTGCTCCGGGACGACCTGGAGCGTCCCAGAGCGCACGGGAGGCCGTGCTGCGGGCCGGAGGAGGGGGGCTCCCCGGCGTTACGGACCCGTCTCGATCGGGAGGTCGGTGCGGTACGCCCACTCGGCCCACGAGCCGTCGTAGTTGCGCGCGTCCTTCCACCCGAGGATCTCGTACATCGCGAACCACGAGGCCGCCGAGCGGATGCCGCCGCCGCAGTACGGGAAGACCGGCGTCGAGCCGTCGATGCCGGCGGCGGCGTAGAGCGAGCGGAGCTGCTCGTCCGCGAGGAAGCGCCCGTCGCCGTCGACGAGGACCTCCCAGTTCAGGTGGTACGCGCCCGGCACACGACCGAGCCGGGGGGCAGCGTGCGCTCCAGGCTCGCCCCGGTACTCCCCGGGCGTCCGGCAGTCGAGGACCCGCGCGGAGGCATCGCCCTGCACGACTGCGAGGACCTCCTCCCAGGTCGAGAGGACGCTCGCGTCCGGCTCGTCGAGGTGGCACGTCGCGGGCGCGACGCTCGGCTCGTCGGTGGTCGTGGGGACGCCCTCGCGCGCGAGCGCGGCGACCGAGCGGTCCGCGATCTTCACGGACGGGAACCGGAAGTAACGCAGCACCCAGTAGCCGCGGTGCGGCCACATCGACTTGCCGGATGCGCAGAAGACGACGGTCCTGGTCTCGTCGATCCCAAGCCGCCCGAGGGTGGCCTCCATCTCCACTTTCGAGGGGACGAGGGCGCGGATGCCGCCGCGCTCGACCGTCAGGTCGTCGTAGCCGTGAGCCCAGACCGCGCCCGGCAGGTGCCCGCCCTCGTACTCGCTCCGGTCACCACCCGCATGCACGAAGACCACCGAAGGGTCATCGAGGTGTTCGCGGACCCACTCGAGCGAGGCGATGGCATCCGGATTCGCGGGCATGTTCGACCTCCATGCGTCTGCCGGCGCGGCCCTGCGCCAGCCGTTACTCAGCCGTCGGCGACGGCGATACGCCCTCGCCGCCTCCACCCGTCCGCCGGCGGCCACCGCGGCGCCCGCGTCGACGTCGTCGCTTCTGGTCGCCGTTCTCGGTTCCCGCACCCTCCGAAGATGCTCGGGGCTGAGCCTGGGGCCGCGCTTCCGCGGTTCCGCCGGCCGAGGCCGGGCGCGAGCGACGTCGCCGGCGAGTAGAGCGATTGCCGCCCTCGGTGACGGCCTGTGGGGCGGACGCGTCCGGCGTCTCCGAGTTCGCCGTCCCTGCGCGCCGGCGCGTGATGCGGATGCCGGAGCGGGACTCGCCCGAAGGAGCGCCTTCGCCGGTGTCCGTACCGGTCCCGGCCGGACGGCGTCGCCGCCGCGTGCCTCCCTCGGCGAAAGCGCCGGCGGCCGGTCGGGGAGCCCGCCCGGGCGAGGTGCCGCGCTCGCGGCGACGCCTCGCGCGTTCCTCCTGGTCGACCTCTGGCGTGTCGGCGTCCGACGTGTCGCGCAGCGGCCGCGCGACCGGCGAGAGCACGGCGACGAGGTTCTCGGTGCGCCGGCGGTCCTTCTCGCGGAGGGCCTCCTCGATCTCGGCGTCGAGCTCCTCGGGGCGGAGGGCGGTGCCCATCTGGCGCTTCACCGCCTCGGTCGAGATCTCGATGATCTGGCCTGTCTCCTCGAAGCGCAGCCGGACCATCTCGGTCAGGGCGTTGATGCTGAGCACCTTCGCCTTGCCGACGGGCGTCGTGAGCTTCTTGCCGACCTTCGGCAGTGTGCCGACGACCTCGCGGTAGGCCTCCACCTCGAAGGAGAGGCAGCAGAGCAGACGTCCGCAGACACCAGAGATCTTCGACGGGTTGGGGGCGAGCCCCTGGTCCTTCGCCATCTTGATCGAGATCGCGGGGAACTCGGTCATCCACGTGGAGCAGCACAGGGCGCGGCCGCACTGGCCGATCCCCCCGAGCGCCTTCGCACGGTCGCGGTCTCCGACCTGTTCGACGAGCAGGTCGCGGACGACGAGCACGCGGGCGACCTCGCGTTCGACGCGGCCGGCGACGTCGGAGCCCTCCTTCGCGGTGAAGGTGAGTTCCGCGTACTCCCCCGCCAGGTCATATGTCAGGCTTGCGACGCGCGCGCGGGGGTCAACGCGCGTCGCGGCCGCCTGCGCGCGGGTGATGTCCTCCTCCGCGCGCCGCTTCTGTTCCCGGTGCCGCTCGACCTCCTCCAGGGAGGCGAGCCGGTCGACGACCCTCAGCGGGCCCTCGGTGTTGGCGTTGATGACCTGGTCCGGCGTGAGCACGACCCAGCCGAGGCGCTCGCCTCGGTCGGTGGTGACGATCACGTAGTCGCCGAGGCCGAGGTCGAGGTCGCCCGGTGAGCAGTAGTGCAGCGGGCCGGCCTCGACGTAGCGAATGCCGACGATCCTCTGGTCGACCGCCGCGTTGGTGATTGGGCTCATGGTCAGGCGAGACGCGCCGCTCCCGGGACACCTCGAACTGATCGAGGTCTATCCGGCCGTCACGGTCTCGCGCTCCCCCCTTCCTGCCGGCACTTCGCCCGTGAGGACGGGGAGGTCGAGCATCATGACCTCCAGTGCCAGCTGTGCGTGTGTGTTGGCGAGCAAATGCTCGCGCGCCGTCTGCACCGCCCGCAGCGCCCGGAGCGCGTCAGCGGGCGTGCACCGAGTCGCCTCGGCCTTCGCTTCGGGTGAGACGTCCGCGGCGGCGTCGGCGGCGGCGACGAGGACGTCGCGCCACCATTCGCGCCAGAGGTCGATCGTCTGGAGGACGCTCTCGCGTTCGCGGTACCAGGCGCTGCCGAACCGTTCCGCGAAGTCGAACCGCTCGTTCCTCGACGCGCGCGCGAGGCGGCGTGCCTCGGTCGTCGCGGTCTCGCGGAGGACGGCGAACGTCGGGTCCTGCTTCATCCGCATCGCGAGCCCGTACCGGCCGTGCGCCAGGCGTGCGACGGTCACCGGGTCGGCGATCGCCTCGTCCGCCTCGAGGACGGCGAGGAGGTCCGAGTAGGGAGCGGGCCGGAGAGGGATCTCCTGGCAGCGGGAACGGATGGTGGGGAGCAGCGCGTCCGGGTCGGTCGCGAGGAGGAGCAGGAGGACGTCACCGGGGGGCTCCTCAAGCGTCTTGAGGAGCGCGTGAGATGCCTCGGTCTGGAGCTGGTCGGCTGTGTCGATGATGAAGATGCGCCGCGGGCTCGCGAACGGGGCGAGCGAGGCGACGCGCTCGAGGCGGCGGACCTGGCAGATGCGGATGCGCGTCGAGTTGTCCGCAGCGTGGTCGTGGTTGGACTCGTCGCAGACCCCGCCGAGCGCGATGCGCTCGATGTCAGGCATCTCATCCGCCTCGATCTGCCTGGCGACGCGGGTCGAGAGGTCCGGGACGGTCGGATCGTCCGCGCTGGGCGAGATGAGCGTCTGCGCGAGGCGGTGGGCGAGCGTGCCCTTGCCGACCCCGTCCGGGCCACTGATCAGGTACGCATGGGCGAGGTTGCCGGACGCGATCGCCCGGCGGAGCGCCTCGACGGCGCCGTCGTGGCCGAACACCCCCCAGGCGTTGCCGTGCGCCGCAGCCACGTCAGCCACCGACGTTCCTCGGCGCGAGGCGGGTAGCTGCGGCAAATGGGAGGACGGACGGCGGTGCCGTCGTCGCAGGACTGGGCATGGATCCCCGCGTCTGGCGCACCGCGTCCGGTGCTGCTCGGTGTCAACGCTCGCGGGACACGCACCGTGGCGGGCGCGAGCGCAGGTGTTCTATCAGCCGATTATGCCACGCGGAACCAAGAAGGGCGCTCGGCCGGCCGGCCGTCCGCCGCCGTCCGGCGAAGCCGCGTGCGAGGAAGGTGGGCGTAGTGCGGGCAAGAGTGCGGGCAAAGAAAACGCGCCCCGCGGGGACAGGGCGCGTTTCGAATCGACCGGGAGGCGGAGGAGGGGGGCCCACCTCCCGAGGTCTAGCGAAGGGTTAGAAGCGGAGCAGGGTCGCCGAGTCGACGACGCGGTCGCCGATGGAGGCGGCGTCGCGCCGGGCCTCGTTGTAGGTCGGGACGTTGCGGCGACCGCGGGTGATGATCTCGCTGTAGAACCGCTGGATGTCGATGTCAGCCATGGTGGGAACTCCTCATTACCGGGTCTTTGGTCCGAACCAGGGCTGTTCCCTGATCCGTCCGTCTTCCGATGACCAGAGTTTCGGTGATTGTGCGCACTTTCGCAAGTGAAAGTGCGCACAAGCGCGTTAAATTCACGTAAATTATGGTCATGGCACGCCATGACAGCGCACTCATCCTCATGAGATCGCGATCTTGCTCGTGAATGCTCACGGATCCGCCGCTTTCGCGGGCGGCGCGGAGGTTCTCCGGGTACTGCGGGTTACTTCGCGGGGACGTGCACGGGGGTGCACAGGAGGTCGTACGGCAGCGCGCCGTCGACGCGGGCACGAACGAGCGAACCAGCCGGGAACGTCCCCTTGAGGAACGCCAGGCCATCGACCTCGGGCGCGTCGCGGTAGGTCCGGCCCACAACGACGGCCTCGCCGCTCATCGACTCGGTCGGTTCCTCGGACTCGACGAGGACGTCAACCTCGCGGCCGACCATCGCCTGGTTCTTCTCATGCGAAATCTGCTGGGCCAGCTCCATCAGGGCGCCGTAGCGCTCATCCATCACCTCGGGCGGGACCTGTCCGGCGTACGTCGCGGCGGGCGTTCCCGTCTGCGGGCTGTACGTGAACGCTCCGACATGGTCGAACTCGTGCTCCTCGACGAAGGCGAGCAGCTCCTCGAACTCCTCGTCCGTCTCGCCGGGGAAGCCGACTATGAACGTCGTGCGGAGGACTACGTCCGGGATCGCCTTGCGGACGACCTCGATGCTCTCGCGCGACTTCGCGAGCCGCGGACGCTTCATCCGCTGGAGCATCGCGTCCGAGCCGTGCTGGAGGGGCATGTCGAGGTAGGGGACCACGTTCGGCAGCCCGGCCATCGCCTCGGCGAGTCGCGGGGTGACGCGGCCCGGGTAGGCGTACATCAGCCGGATCCACGGCACCTCGGGCACCGCCTCTGAGAGCTGCTCGAGCAGCTTTGCGAGGCCGTCGCGGTCGCCATCCTCCTCGCCGTATGCCGTCGAGTCCTGCGCGACGAGGACGAGCTCCTTCGCGCCAGCCGCGGCGAACATCCGCGCTTCCGCGATCAGCTGCCGCGCGGCGCCGGAGTGCATCCGTCCCTTGATCGAAGGAATGATGCAGAACGTGCAGGGTCGGTCGCACCCGTCGGAGATCTTGAGGTACGCGCTCGGCTGCCCCAGCAGGGGCAGGCCGCCGTCCGGGATGTCGAACGTCGCCGAGGCTGCCCCGACGGATGCCGCGATGGCGTCCCACTGCTCGGCGCCGAAGACCTGGTCGATCCCCGGGACGGCCTGCTTCACCGTATCGCCGGCGATCTGCGTCAGGCAGCCGACGACGTACAGCTGCTGGCCCGCGCGGCGGGACTCGTCGAGGCCACGGACGACCTCGATCGACTCGTCCTTCGCGGCGTCGATGAAGCCGCAGGTGTTCACGAGGAGCAGGTCGGCGTCACCCGGCTCGCGTACGGGCGTGTGCCGCCCCGCCCGAAGCGCCTGTTCCAGGCGCATCGAGTCCACGGTGTTCTTGGCGCAACCGAGAGTGACGAGGTGGTACTTCACGCTGTTTCGAGTGTACGGCGGGCGCCGCTACACGCCCGCCGCACACCCCCATCGACCCCAGCAACGAGCAGTAGTGGTGGGTTCCTGTCTTACCGTTCGAGCCGTCAGGGCTCGAGGCCGAGCGCGGTCTTGAGCCGGTACCGGGCGCGAAGGCGGTACAGCGTCAGCGTGTGCCTCAGTCCCGGCGGGATGGGTGCGACGAGGATGGGGATGGCGAGCAGCCGCCCGGCCGCCGCGAACAGGAACAGCGGCACGATCCCCCACGAGGCGACGAGCACGGAGCCGACCAGCGCGCCCACGAGCCCGACGCCGAGCACGGCGCGCTGCCGCGCCGCGGCGTACTCCGGCAGGTCCTCGCGAGGCGCGTACTCGATGAGCAGTTTGAACACCGCGAGGTGGCAGATCGCCCACGCCGTCCCCCCGATGAGCACCGGCAGCGCCGCCTGCCACGGCTCCGTGATAAGCACCCACGCGACGGGCGCCGCCGCGATTCCGGCGATCGCGAGGACGAAGAGCTGCCGTGAGCGGAAGCGCAGCACGAGGGCGCTCTTCGCGAGCTGACCGGCGACCGCCAGCCGGGCGAACCCCCAGCGTCCGAGGAGCACCACGAGCTTGCGGGAGCGCGTGCGCCGCGCCAGCCACGCAGCCGGGACGAGCGCCAGGAGCCCGGCGAGCGCGGTCGCCCCGGACAGCAGCCCGACCTGGACCGCGCTCGCGCCGAGTGCCACGAGGCAGACCGGCAGGAACGGGAGCGCCGCGTCCGAGGCGGACGCGAGGGTGCCATCTGCGAGCAGGGACCGGCGTGACCTCGACCCGAGGCCGCGATCATCCCCCCCTGCCGAAGGGGCCCGCGGTGCGGGGCGGTCGGCGGAGGATGTCCACTCAGGCGCGCGGTACGCGCCGCCTCGACGGAATCTCAGCACGGGTCTTGGTCCTCGGATCGGGGAATCTGCCCCTGGCCCCCGGGTCGCTCTCAGAAGTCGATAACGTTCTGAGGCATGGAAACGTTACGTTCTTCTCATCGCCAACTACAAGAACGCAAGAAGCCGACTGACACGTCAGTCTGCGTAAAGGTTCGGGGAATTCTGGACCGCGCCCCCTCGGGCACAGGCCGGAGTTCCCACGGCGCGGCCGCCGTCGAGCGCGCAAGGGGCCGAGCCGGCCGGCCGGGGCCAGGGCCGGGCGGAACAGGACGGGGGATCGTCAGCCCTCGAAGCGCTCGATCACCAGCACGGCGTTTTGCCCGCCGAACCCGAACGAGTCCTTGAGCAGGACGCTTGGGCGCACCTCGCGCGCCGTCTGTGGCACGTAGTCCAGGTCGCAGCCCTCGCCGGGGTGCTCGAGGTTCAGCGTGGGCGTGACGACCCCGGTGCGGATCATCTGCACGGCGGCGACCGTCTCGACGCCGCCCGCGCCGCCGAGGAGGTGCCCGATCTGGGACTTCATCGCGGAGATGTGCAGCTTCCTCGCGTGCTCCCCGAAGACGGTCTTCAGTGCATCCGTCTCGGCGCGGTCGCCGACGTCGGTCGAGGTCGCATGGGCCGAGATGACCTCGACCCGGTCCGCGCTCACACCGGCATCGGCGAGAGCCAGCCGCATCGCCCGCGCAGCGCCGGCGCCGTTCTCCGCCGGCGCCACGAGGTAGGCGGCGTCCGCGCTGACGCCGTACCCGGTGATCTCCGCGAGCGGCTCCGCGCCTCGCGCGTGGGCGCGCTCGAGCGTCTCCAGGACGAGCATGCCCGCGCCCTCTCCCGGGACGAATCCGTCGCGGTCGCGGTCGAACGGGCGCGAGGCGCGCTCGGGGGTGTCGTTGAAGCCGGATGTGAGTGCGCGCATCGAGGCGAACCCGGCGAGGCCCAGCTCGCAGATGCCGGCCTCGGTGCCGCCGGCCAGCATGACGTCTGCCGCGCCGCGCCGCAGTACCTCGACGGCGTCGCCGATCGCCTGCGTGCCGGAGGCGCAGGCCGTGGTGACGGTGTTGTTGTAGCCGAGAAGGCCGAACTGGATAGCGACGTTGCCGCCGGCCATGTTGGAAAGCCGCTTCGAGACGTAGAACGGGTCGACCTTCATCCCGCCGCGCTCGTCCATCGTGCGGACTGCCTCGAGGTCGTTCGGGAGCCCGCCGCCGCCGTTCCCCATCAACACGCCGAAGCGCTCACGCTCGGCGTCGGAGAGCGCGTCCAGGTCGATGCCCGCGTGCTCGATTGCCATCCTCGAGGCGGCGACGGCCATCTGGCTGAAGCGCGCCATGCGGCGGCCGTCCTTGCGGTCCATGTACCGCGTGTAGTCGAAGTCGAGGCACTCGCCGGCCACCTGGCACGGGTACGCGCTCGGGTCGGCGAGGGTCATCCGCCCGACGCCCGACCTGCCGGCCGTTGCATTCGCCCAGAAGTCGTCGAGGCCGATGCCGAGGGGGGCGATCACACCCATGCCGGTCACTACGACTCGAGGTCGCCCGTCAGCCATCAGTCCGCCCCTCGTGCATCCGGTCGTCGGTTCCGGAGGCACGGATCGTAGCGTGCTGCGGCCGTTCGGTCGGCACCACGACGCGCGAGGGCGGGAGGATGGGCGCTAGTTCACGTCGAACGCGCGGGCGAGGACGCCGAGGCGAGCGCGGAGCACCGTGATCGCGGCCTCGGCAAGCGGACGACACTTCAGCTGGAGGTCCCAGTCGAGGTCTGCGGAGTGGTCCATGAACCACTCGAGCTCCTCCAGCATCCCCGGGCTGCGTCCGGCTTCGTGAGCGGAGTCCAGCGCGCGGAACCCCAGCAGGCGCGGCCTCCCCTCGACGGCGCCGAGGTCGGTGAAGGCGACGCCGCAGCCGACCGCGAAGAGCATTCCACCGAGCGGCGTCGCGACCGGTGGCACGCCCTGCCGGAGCGCTCGAGCCGTGACGCGCCGGTGCTCGGAGGCGTACTCGGCCATCAGGTGGCCGCCGGGCGCGATCAGTCCGGCGAGCCCCTGCAGGATCTGCAGGTCGATCCCCTCGGGGATCTCTACCTCGCCCCCGTGGACCAGGACTCGACCGGCGAACTCGACGACCTCGATCCAGCTCTCACCGCCCTCGCCCGGGTGGTGGCGAGCGACGAACACCGGCGCGAGCGTCCGCCCGAGATCGTCGGAAGCGAGGAAGGCGCGGAACTCGGTGGCGCCGCGCATCACGGCGCCCAGCTCGACGCTGAGGCGCACGCCCTGCCCGACCTCGAGCCCGTCGAGGATGGCGAGAGGGTGCTCGGGCGACTCGGAGGCGGAGCGCCACGGCCGTTCTGCTTCGGGCACGGTTCCTCGTTCCAGCGGTGTCGCAGTCGCGGGACGGCGGGGGGTGGCACGCGGGTTTCGCCCGCGCAGCTAGAGACTACACTCCCGGCCCATGACCGACGCCTCCCCGTCCGACGTACCCCGCCCATCCTCGGCCGCTCGGGTTCTCGACGAAGCCACTCTGCGCGACTACGCCGGCGTGATGCGTGAACTGCTGGCGCATGGCGGGTTCGAGCGTACCGGGGACGTCCTCGCGGCGAAGAAGTGGGACGTCGACCACATCACCCGCTGGCTCGATGCCCACGGACGGCCAGACCGCCGGCGGACCGTGCACGTCGCCGGCTCCAAGGGGAAGGGCTCCGTCGCCTCGATGACCGCGGCGATCCTCCGGGCGGCGGGGGCTCACACCCTCCTGATGACCTCGCCTGACCTTCACTCCGCGCGCGAGCGCATCCAGGTCGACGGCGCGCCGCTCGACTACGTGGAGTTCTGCGCGGTCGCGCGTGAGCTGCTCGCGGACCCGGATGCCGCGGGGTGGTCCTACTTCGAGATGCTGACGGTCATGGGCTGGATCGCCGGACGGCGCGCGGGGTGCGACTGGCAGGTCGTCGAGGTCGGTCTCGGCGGACGGCTGGACACGACGAACGCCCTGGCCGAGAAGCAGGTGGCCGTGGTGACGCCGATCGACCTCGAGCACATCCAGATCCTCGGCGACTCGATCCCCGCCATCGCCCGCGAGAAGGCCGGGATCATCACCGGCCCGTGCGACGTTGTCGTGCCGCCGATGCGTCAGAGCGCGATCGACGTCGTGCGCGAGCGTGCCGCCCAGGTCGGTGCGACGTTCCACGCGCTCACCGAGGATTGCGCGATCCGCGTCGTCTCGTCGGGACTCGACGGGCAGAAGCTTGACGTGCGGACGCCGGTACGCACGTACCGCAACCTCGAGACGGCGCTCGTGGGGAGCTACCAGGTGGACAACCTGGTCACCGCGCTCCGGGCCGCCGAGCTGGCGTGGGCGTCAGCGGGGCAGGAGCTGCCGGAGGCGGCCGTCCGCGAGGGGCTGCGCCGGTTCCGGATGCCGGGCCGGTTCGAGGTTCTCCAGCGAAAGCCGCTGACGATCATCGACGGGCTGCACACGCCGCTCGCCGCGCGGCGCTTCCTCGAAGGCGTGCGAGGGCTGCCGGTGCCGCGTCGCCGCGTGTGGGTGCTCGGCGTGCTGTCCGACAAGGCCGTCGACCAGCTGGCGGACGCCCTGTTCGAGGAAGGCGACGACGTCATCGTCGTCCCCGCCGGCACCTCGCGGAGCGCCGCCGTCAGCGATGTCGTGAGGGCCGTGAACGCGACCGGCGCCATCGCGCAGCGTGCCGCCTCGGTAGCCGAGGGCATCGACCGCGCGAACGAGATCGCAGGGCCGTCCGGCGCCGTCCTCGTGGTCGGTTCGCTGTACGTGGCGGCAGCTGCCCGCGAGCACCTGCTGGGTGTCGCCGGGGACCACGCGCTCGGCATCCGCTAGGCCGCCGCTCGCTAGCCCGAGCGCGCCCGGAGCCGATAGCATCCGCCGGTCCCTGGGACGCCACGCACGCCACCAGTCCACGCCGCAAACCACCGCACGAATCGGGGCAGGATGCCGCAGACAGTCACGCTGGTCCACGCGCCCATCGGTGGCCGCGCGGCGGCCGTGCCGGAGGTCGCCCGCGCTGTCGAGGACGCCGCTGGCCGCGCGCTGGGCGATGCGGTCGTCGACGCCTATGTGGGCACGGGCGCGGGGATGCTTACGCTCGTGCTCCTGCACGACGCCGGCGAAGGGGATCCGGACGTGCACCGTGCGGCGTGGCGGGCGCTGGATGCCGGCGCGTCCGCGGCGAAGGCCCTCGGCGCCCCGGGACTCGGTCACGGCCTCCCGGTGGATGCGATCGACGGGACGCTTCGGGGTACCGGTATCTCGTTCGCAGAGCTCGTGCTCACGGAGCGGCCCGGCGGGCCCGTCGTCGCGCTGCTGACCGCGCGTGCCTCGCTGGGGGCGTTGAACCTCCCGATCGCACGTGCGTTTGTCGACCCATTCGCCTCGCCGCGGCTCATCACGGAGCGTCTGCGCCGGGGCTTCATCGTCGAGGTGCATGACCTCGACGAGCCTCGGAAGCGCATGTTCGCCGCGCCCGCCGAGCTGTACGACCTGCTCGGCTGCCTCGCCCGCTCGGAGCGGTTCGCCCTCAGGAGCGTCGTGACGGCGGAGGGCGCGGTCGCCGCCGTGGCGTCCGCGGCGCGTCGGTCCGACGTCCTCGGGCCCGAGGCGACAAAGGACGCCCCGGTCGCCCTCATCCGTACGGGCGATGACGCCCCCGACCTCGACGAGCTGCTTGCTGCCGTCCGCGCATCCGCCGTGCCCGGCGGGGTCCGCGGCCTGGCGTTCCACCTCGGACGCGAGCGGCTGCTCGGTCTGGTGGAGGTGCTTGCGGTCGCGGGCGAGGCCCCGGCGGATCGCCTGGCGGCCCTGGCGCGCGAGGACAGCACGCTCCCCGATCCCGCCCGCTGGTCGGAGCGCTAGGCGGAGGCGAGCACCCCTCAACCGATACGAACCCTTCACGCCGTGCCGGCGAACGGCAACGGGGTTCTGATCTATGATTGCGCCCTGAATCGAACACCCACCCTCGAAGCGCGCCCTCGCGCGCCCTCGAACCGCGACGCCTAGCCACTGGAGAGCCCCGATGTCGACGAGCACTCCGACCGCCGTACACATCCCCGCCGACGTGCCCGCGGACATGGCCCGTACCTACGAGGAGAACTACCGGCTCGTCACGAAGGACACCGGCCGCCTCGCGCTGTTCGCTGGCGACCAGAAGGCCGAGCACCTCAACGACGACTTCTTTGGCTCGACCAAGACCGGCCCCATCGCAGCCGAGGACGCCGACCCGGAGCACCTCTTCCGCATCGCGCAGCAGGGCGTGATCGGCTGCTTCGCCAGCCAGCTCGGTCTCATCGCGCGCTACGGCCCGGACTACGCCGACGTCCCGTACCTCGTGAAGGTGAACAGCAAGACGCACCTCATCAAGGGCGATTTCGGCGATCCGCGCAGCCAGGCCTGGGTGAACCTCGACCAGGTGGCATCGCTCCGGGACGCCGGCCTCAAGATCGTCGGCGTCGGGTACACGGTGTACCCGGGCAGCGAGTTCGAGTCCGAGCAGATGGCCGAGGCGGCCCAGGTCTGCTACGAGGCGCACCGCCGCGGCATGATCGCCGTGCTGTGGGTGTACCCGCGTGGCCGGGCCGTCCCGAACGAGCGAGACCCGCACCTGATCGCCGGCTGCGCCGGGTTGGCGGCCGCCCTCGGTGCGGACTTCTGCAAGGTGAACTACCCGAAGACCGAGAGCGGTTCGGTGGCCGAGTCGTTCCGGGAGGCTGTGCAGGCGGCGGGCCGGACACGCCTCATCACGGCCGGCGGCGAGGGTACCGACGTAGCGAGCTTCCTTCGGACGCTGCACGACCAGATCTTCATCAGTGGCGCCGCCGGCAGCGCGACGGGGCGGAACATCCACCAGAAGCCGCTGGCCGAGGCGGTGCGGATGACCCGCGCGATCGCCTCGATCACCTATGGCGGCTGGTCCGTGGAGGACGCGGTGGCCGTTGCCAACGGGGACGCCGACTTCTCCCTGTAGTCTCCCCGTAGCCGTCGCCATTCGGCGCGGGCGCGAGTAGTAGTATCCAGACGGGCCGCCAGGGCGGCGCGGAGAATCGCACCTATGACGTCCAGCCCCGCCGCCGACCTCTCGTCCGCCCTCGAAGGGCGGTTCGACCGGGAGGTCTGCGACCTTCTCGCTCGCTTCGCGGAGGCGAGCGCGGAGCTGCGGGACATCCTCGCCACGGCGCCGCTGACGAACCTCCTCGGCGCGACCGGGGACGTCAACGTCCAGGGTGAGTCCACGCAGAAGCTGGACGAGCGGGCCAACCAGCTCTTCACGGCAGCGCTCAGCCGCCCATCGGTCGCCCGCCTGATCTCCGAGGAGGAGGACGAGCCGCTCGAGGTCGGCGACGGCCGTTACACGATCGGCTTCGATCCGCTCGACGGCTCCTCGAACATCGGATTCGCCGCGGTCGGCTCCGTGCTCGGCGTGTACGACGGCGTCGCGCGCAACTCGTTTGCCGCCGGCGGCATGACGGGCCGGTCGCTGGTAGCCGCCGCGTTCACCGTCTACGGACTCCCGACGATGCTCGTCGTCGCGTCGCGCAGCCAGGTCTCGACGTTCGCCTTCGACCCGTCCGACCGCAGCTGGCGGGTCGCCGCCGAGGGCCTGTCGGTCCCGAAAGCAGCGTACGCGAGCATCAACTGGACCTACCGCTCTCGCTGGAGCCCGTCCGTGGTCCGGGCGGTGGACGCCGCCAGCGATGGCCTCCGAGGACGCTACTCCGGCTCGATGGTCGAGGACATCCTCCGTGTGCTGCTCGCCGGGGGCGTCTTCATGTATCCGGAGGACTCCAGCTCGCCGAACGGCAAGCTCCGCATGCTCTACGAGGTCTGCCCGATGGCCTTCATCATGGAGGCCGCCGGCGGCGCCGCCTCGAACGGCGCACAGCCCGTGCTCGACGTCCCCGTGACCGCGCCGCACCAGCGCAGCCCGTTCATCGCAGGAGCCTCTGACGCGGTCGCGCGGTACGTTGCGGGATACGCCGGCGCCGAATAGTCACTGACAAGGCCGGACGTCCCCCGGGGGAGCGAACGATGACGGTGACGCCGCGCATCCTGCTGGCGACTGCAAACCAGGGCAAGATCCGTGAGATCCGCGCGATCCTGGGTGACAGGTTCGATCTGCTGACCCCGGCCGACCTCCACCTCCAGATTCCGCCCATCGTGGAGACCGACCGCTCCTACACGGAGAATGCCGTGAACAAGGCGACCGCGGTCGCCCGGGCGAGCGGAATCCCCGCGCTCGCGGATGACTCGGGCATCGAGGTCGACGCGCTCGATGGCGCTCCTGGTCCGCTCTCGGCGCGTTTCGGCGGCGTTTCCTGCCAGTCCGACGAGGACCGCTACCGCCTCCTCCTCCGGAAGCTCGAGGGTGTGCCGCGCGTCCAGCGCGGCGCGCGCTTCCGCGCCGTCCTCGCGCTCGCGATCCCCGGGAACCGCCCCATCGTCCGCGAGGGGGTCGTCGAGGGCCGCATTGCCCTCGAGCCGCGGGGCACGAACGGCCACGGTTACGACCCGGTGTTCGAGCCGCTCGAGGCTGGCGGCAGGACGGCGGCCGAGCTGACCGCCGAGGAGAAGAACGCCATCTCGCACCGGGGACGCGCGCTTGCCGCCCTCCGCGAAGCCCTGGATGGCCTGACCTTCATCGAGCGGTAGGTCGGCTAACCCGCTTGCGCTGTCGGCGCCACGACATACACGTCGTAGCGCGCGGCTTTCCCCTCGACGACGAAGTCCGGCTTGCGGCCCGCGACAGGCCGCGCATGCGGCGGGCGCTTCACGACGACGCGATGGGTGGCGTGTTCGAGGGCGACCGCGAGGAGGTCCTCGGCATCCTCGTCGGACCCGAGGAGGCGCTGGAGGAGCTGCATCTCCTTCTGAGCCTTCGCCGCCTTCCCGCGATCCGGGAACATCGGGTCCACGAGGATCACGTCGGGGCGCTCGTCGAGCCCGGCGAGCACGTCACGGGCGTCGCCCTCGCGGACGTCGACGCGGGACGCGAGTTCGCGGAGGCCGCCGTTGTCCGCACGGGCGAGCGCATCCCGCAAGAGCAGCGCCACGATCGGCGAGCGCTCGCAGGCGATGACGTGACAGCCGAGCGCGGCCGCGAGCACGGAGTCCCGGCCGAGTCCGGCGGTGGCGTCGAGAACAAGGGGAGCTGGATGCTTCCTCAGTCCGAGCGCCGTCGCGAGGCGGCCCTCCCCGCGCCGGGCGTCGCGGATGCGGGTGGCCATGCGGCCCTCGAGGAAGTCCGCGCGCACGACCGTCGTCTCGTCGCGGAGCGACCACCCGTCGCTATCGAGGTAGAGCGTGACGGCGTTCGCAGCAGGAGCCGGGGGCGCGATGGGCACTCGCAGTCCGGCCGCCGTGAGCGCGGCGATTCCCTCGAAGCCACGCGCGGCACCGACCACGACCGAGGGGGCGACCATCGGTCCATACTAGGTTCGGGAAGACCCTCCCACACGTAGCGTGCGCGCCCAGTACGATGCGGGCCTCGGGTGGCTCGTTTCTATGGGGTCGGCGTGGGCGGCAGGCTCAAGTCCTTGTTCGTGCTGGGGTGGCTGCTGGCCGCGGCCAGCCTCGGAGCGTGCGGTTCGGATGAACCGGAGCTCCCGGAGGCTGTTACGCGCCCGGTGACCGTCCGCATCGCCGCGTTCCAGGGGGCGGAGACCACGGCCCTCTTCCGCATAATCCCGGAGTGGGAGCACATCACCGGGAACACGGTCGAGCTGGGCATCGTCGACCGCGAGACCGGCAAGCGGATGGTCGCCGGCGACTACGTGACCTACCGCGAGGCGGTGATCTCGAACGCGGAGCAGTCGCTCGGCGAGTACGACGTGATCATCGTCGACGACCCGTGGGTGCCCTACCTCGCGACGAACCAGCACCTGGCGCCGCTTTCGCCGTTCGGGTACGAGCAGGACCCGGACATCGTTGAACGGTCCAGCTCGCTCGGCGTCTGGCCGCCCACGTTCGGTCCGTTGCCGCCGGACCAGGAGGGCGTCGACCGTGGCGCCGAGACGTACGCGCTGCCGCTGGTGGGGAACGTGATGATGCTTTGGTACCGCCAGGACATCATCGGCAAGCCGGCGACGCTCGACGAGCTGAGGACGAACCTCGACAGCCCCGACCCGGCGTACATCGGCTCGGCCGGCTTCGCGCCGTCGACGAACCCGCACGTGTTCCTGTCCTGGCTCGCGTCACGCGGGGGTGACGTGTTCGACCGGGCGTGGCGCCCGACGCCGCTCCGCTCCTCAATCGCGGCTGAGGCGTTCGCGGAGTACGTCGACGAGGCGACGCGACTCGGCATCCCGTTCGAGGACTTCGCCGATGAGCGGTACACACCGCACGCGAGGATGCTCGACGGGACCGCCGCGGCCGCGGTGGGCTGGGCGGCCGACGCTCAGCAGATCCTGACCTCCAGTGTGTCCGACCAGCTCCGCGTGTCGCTGTTCCCGAGCGGGCGGCGTTCGAGCACCATCACCGGCAACTGGCTCCTCGCGATTCCGGACGATGCGGCGCAGCCCGATGCCGCGTACGACTTCATCACCTGGGCGACGTCGCAGGACATCATGAAGACGAGCGCGCTCCTCGGCGTGCCGCCCGCCCGCGAGTCGCTGTTCAACGACCGCGAGCTGGTCGAGCGATACACCTGGCTGCCGGAGGTGGAGATCGCCCTCCAGAACGCGTTCGCGCGTCCACGCATCCCCGCGTGGGACGTGGTGGAGGGCATCCTGGGCTGCGCGCTGGACCGGGGGCTCCTGCGGGCGGCGGAGGTGAAGAGCCGTCCGTCCTCGCCCGTCCTCGCCCGCGACTCCGACCCGGCCGAGGGCGCGACGGGTGTCGCCGCGGTCGACCCCGCGTACGTCGCGATCGCGCAAGAGGAGCTGGCGCGTGCCGCCACGGAGATCGACGGCGTGATGAAGGAGTGGGGCTTCTACCAGGAGCCCGGCTACTACGCCGCGCACCCCGATGAGCACGTGATGGGCGATCCGCGGGACGAGTGGACCTGCGAGGGCGGATCGTGACCGTCGAGGCTCCCCCCCGCCCGCGGACGCCGCTCCGGCTGGTCTCCTGGCTGTGGAGCGGCTGGGGTTCACGCCTGCGCCGCTTCGGCCGGTGGACCGGCTTTCACGAGAAGTCGCTGCTGGACTACATCCAGATCATCGTCCTTCCCTTCGTGCTCATCGCCGGTGGTCAGCTCGTCTCGCAGGCCGTGAACGCGTCCGCACGCGCGCAGGCTCTGGAGGACGCGCAGGAGCAGCGGCTGCAGGAGTACCTGAACCAGATGGCATCGCTGGCCCTCGACCGGCAGCTGCTCGGGACCGGGATCACCCAGGCGGAGGCGACCGTGATCCGCGAGGTCGCCCGCGCCCAGACGCTCACCGCGCTCGCGGGGATGGACGGCCCGCGCAAGCGCTTCGTGGTGACGTTCCTCTACGAGCTGGGACTCATCAACGGGAACGACCCGCTCATCCGGATGAACACGAGCGACCTCACCCAGGCGGATCTCGTGGGCGCCGAGCTGTTCGCCTCGAACCTGTCGGGAGCGCGCCTGGCGGAGGCCGACCTGGAGAACGCGCGCCTGACCTCGGCGCTGCTGAACGACACCGAGCTGAGCAACGCGAACCTCCGCCACGCGCTGCTCGTCGACACGCGGCTCAACGACGCCGACCTGCGGCTCGCGGACCTGAGCGGCATCGACGCGTCCAACGCCTCGATGTTCAACGCGGACCTCCGCCGGGCGGTCGCTGCGGAGGCCAACCTCTCGGGCGCGAACCTCCGCTCGGTCGACCTCCGCGGGGCGGACCTCACCGGGGCCAACCTCACCGGCGCGGACCTCAGCGGCGCCCTCATCGGCGCCGACGAGACGCTCGACTCGTACACGAAGCTGGACGGCGTGATCTGGGGTGGGGCGATCTGCCCGGACGGCGAGGTCGCCGGCGAGGATGGCTGCGCGGCGCACCTCATCCCGATTGGGACCCCGATCGAGACGCCCTCGGCCGGCGACGGGTCGAGCGGCTAGCGCGAGCTAGAGGATCTGCTCGAGGAAACGGCGCGTCCGGTCTTCCTGAGGGTGGTCGAAGATCTCGGCCGGGGTGCCCTCCTCGACCACGCGGCCTTCCTCGAGGAACAGCAAGCGGTCCGCGACCTGCCGCGCGAAGCCCATCTCGTGCGTCACGATCACCATCGTCATGCCGGTGGCAGCGAGGTCCTCCAGCAGCGCGAGGATGCCCCGGATGCTCTCCGGGTCCAGCGCGGACGTCGGCTCGTCCAGTAGCAGCACCTTCGGGTCCATCGCCAGCGCGCGAGCGATCGCGACGCGCTGCATCTGTCCCCCCGAGAGGTCGGCCGGGTACATATCGATGAGCTGCGGGATGCCGACGCGCTCCAGGAGGTGCTCGGCGCGCTCGCTCGCCTCGGCGGCCGGGACGTGCCCGACGACCTGGGGGGCGAGGGTGATGTTCTTCCGCACGGTGAGGTGCGGGAACAGGTGGAAGTGCTGGAACACCATGCCGACGTCCCGGCGCACCTTCGCGAGGTTGTGGACGTGGTGGTCCAGCGTCACGCCGCTCACCACGATCTCGCCCGAGTCGTGGACCTCGAGTCGGTTCAGGCAGCGCAGGAACGTGGACTTCGCAGAGCCCGAGGGGCCGAAGACGACCACGGTCTCCCCAGCCGCGATGTCGACCGTGATACCGCGGAGCGCATGGAAGCGTCCGTACCACTTGTGGACGTCGCGGCACACGATCGCCGGCGTCACGGTCGAGGTGTGATCGATCGTCTCGATCGTCGAAGGCTCAGTGGTCACGCTCGCCTCGATCCTGCGCCGGACAGGGCGCGCTCCAGCTGCGACGAGAGCCGGGACAGCCCGAACGCCGTCATCCAGAAGACGAGGCCGACGAACAGGAGGACTTCCTTCTGCCGGCCGAAGAACTCCGGCTGCTCCGTGGTCGCCCGCGCGGCCTGCAGCATGTCCGTGAGCCCGACCACCGCGACCATCGTGCTGATCATGAACAGGCCGATGAACTCCCCCGCGAGGGCCGGCAGCGAGTTCCGCACCGCCTGCGGCAGGACGATCAGCGTCAGCGACTGCACCCCGTTCAACCCGAGGGCGCTCGCCGCCTCGCGTTGGCCTCGAGGGATGGCGTTCAGGCCGCCGCGCAGTGCCTCCGCGATGAACGCGGCCGTGAACAGTGCGAACGCGATGGTGACGCGGTAGACGAGGTCGACGTCCGCGAGGCCGCCCCAGCCGGGGAGGAAGTGGCGCAGTGCGAGCCACGCCAGGGTGAGCATGACCGGCAGCGGGAGGCCACGCATCAGCTCGATGTAGACCGTCGAGCCGACCCTCAGCGCGCGGAAGGACGAGGTGCGCCCGAGCGCGAGCAGCACACCGAACGGCAGCGCGCCGATCAGCGCGCCGCTGGCGACGATCAGGTTGAGGTACACCCCGCCCCAGAGCCCCGGGTCGACCCCGCCGCGGACGAGGAGCAGGACAATCGAGCCCGGCAGCAGCAGAGACCACAGGCCGCCTGCCGCCAGCTGCGCGCGCGTCCGGCCTCGGGCGGAGCGAGACCAGGCCCGTGCCCCGAGGTACGCCAGGGCGGCGAGGGCGGCGGCGGGCAAGACCCGCAACGTGCCGGACGCGCCCGCCATCACCGGAAGGACCAGGACGGCAAAGAGCGCGAAGGCGATGAGCGCGCCCCGGGTCACTCGCCCCCAGGCGCCCCAGCTCCACATCACGGCCACGGCAGACCCGTACAGCACCGGCCAGATGCGCCACTCCTCGCCGAGCGGGAAGCGCCCGACCAGGAGCAGGCGCCGGTTGGCCCGCACCACCTCGAAGTCGGCGCTGAACAGGAGCCACGAAAGGACCCCCCAGCCCACCCATCCGAGGACGGCGAGGAGCACGACCGAGACGACGCTGTTCGCGGGCGAGCTGAAGAGCCGCGTCCGCAGCCAGCGGAGCAGACCCTCCGCGGCGAGCGCCCTCGCGCCGCCAGCGCCCGCAGGAAGCCGCAGCGTGGTCATGCCCGTCGCCCCCGCGACCACGCGAAGCGCCATTGCGGGCCGACGAAGATGAGGGCGATCGCGAGGTTGAGGACGAAGTAGGTGACGGTCATCAGGATGAAGACCGGGATCGCCTCGCCGCTGTTGTTGATGATCGTGCCGCCCACGTTCATCAGGTCGGGGAAGGCCACGACGATGGCGATGGATGACATCTTCGCGAGGTTCTGTGCCTGGGTGGCGAGCGGCGGCAGCATCACCCGCAGCGCCTGCGGCAACACGACCAGCCGCAGCTGCTGCCACGACGACAGGCCAAGGGCGGCGGCGGCCTCGCGCTCGCCGCGCGGCACGGCGGAGATCGCGCCGCGCACGATCTCCGCGACGAACGCGGCGTTGAACAGCGACAGCGCGAGCAGCAGGCCGAAGAACTCCGGCGAGAGCTGCAGTCCGCCCGCGTACTGGTAGCGTCCCACCTCCGGCAGGTCCCACGTCGCCGGCGTCCCCGTCATGGCGTACCCGCCGACGAGCGCCACGGCGAGGATGCCCAGCGCGACGCGCGTCGGGTAGCTCGGACGTCCGGTGTCCTCCTCGCGCGCCGCGAGCACGCGGTGGGCCGCCCACGCGGCAAGCACGCCCGCCCCGAGGATCGCTCCCCACGCGACGGCGCCGTCCTCGAACGTGAGCCAGGGCAGTGCCACCGACCGGTTCGAGAAGTACGCGATCCCGCCGAGGTCGGCGCTCTCCTGGATGCGCGGGAGGCGGAGCACGACCGCCGTGTAGCAGAAGACGACGAACACGGGCAGCGGCATGTTGCGGACGAACTCGACGTACCCGAACGCAAGCTTCGCCGCGAGCCAGTTCGTCGAGAGCCGCGCCACGCCGATGCCGAGCCCGAGCGCCATCGACAGCGCGATGCCGAAGATCGTGACGCGCAGCGTGTTCATCAGCCCGGCGAGGTAGGCCATCCAGCGCGAATCGCGCCCACTGACGTCCGTGAGGAACTGGTCGCCGACGCCGAACCCGGCGCGGTCCTGCATGAACGTCAGGTCGACGCCGCCGGCGGCCTGCGCGCGCGCGGCGATGTAGATCGTGAGCGCGGCGACGAGTCCCATCGTGACCGCCTCGAGGAGTGCTCGGCGTACGCGGACGTCGCGCAGCCAGGGCATCCGGCGGACGGGTGGGAGCGCGATCGGGGCAGCCATGACGTCCGCCTAGCGGAACGGCGGGGCGTACATCAGACCGCCCTCCGTCCACAGCGCGTTCAGGGTGCCCGCCCGCTCGATCCCGAGCGGGGCGATGTATCGGTCGTACACCTCGCCGTAGTTCCCGACCTGGGCGATGACGTTGCGCATGAAGTCGGGCGACAGGCCGGGGTGGCCCTGGAAGGCGGTGCCGTCCCGGGTCGACCCGAGCAGCCGGGCGACCTCCTGGTTTGGCGGGTCATCCGCCATCGCCGCGACGTTCTCGCTCGTCACGCCGAGTTCCTCGGCGGCGACCATTCCGAGCACCACCCAGTTCACGAGGTCGGACCAGCTCGCGTCGTCCGAGCGGGTGGCCGGTGCGAGCGGCTCCTTGGAGAGCGTCTCCGCGAGGATGACGAGCGCCTCGGGGCCGCCCGCCTCCGCGGGATAGGCGGCGCGACGCGCGGCAAGCTGCGATCGGTCCGCCGTCCACGCGTCACAGCGGCCGGCGACGAAGGCCTCCTGCAGCGTCTCGGTCCGGTCGAAGACGAGCGGCTGGTAGGTGACGCCCGTGCCGGCGAACGTGTCCTCCTGGTTGAGCTGCGTCGTCGTCCCCGAGAGCGCACAGACGACCGCGCCGTCGAGGTCTTCGAGCGAGTCGATGCCGTCGTCGACGCGCACCATCACGCCCTGTCCGTCATAGAAGTTCGGGACGCCGAAGGTCATGTCCTGCACGTCGCGGCTGACCGTCCAGGTCGTGTTGCGGATGAGGACGTCGATCTCGTGGACGCGGAGTGCCTCGAATCGGCTCGCGGCGCCCACCCCGACGAACTGCACGGCGTCGCGGTCCCCGAAGATCGCTGCCGCGAGCGCGTGCCCGAACTCGACGTCGAACCCCGCGAAGGTGCCGTCCGGGCGGATGAAGCCAAAGCCGGGGAGGGCGTTGTTCACGCCGACCAGCACGTACCCGCGCTCGCGGACCCCCTGGAGCGTGTCGCCACCGTCACCGGCGCCGCTGCCGCTGCCGGGCGGCGGCGTGGCGTTCGATGCGCCCTCGGGCGCAGCTCCGGCGTCAGAGCACGCCACGGCGGCGGCCATCGCGAGGGTGGCCGCCAGGAGCGCGATCGCGCGCGCTACGCGGGAGCGTCGTGGTGCGATGCCCAGGATGTCCGTGTCCCCGCTACGAGCCGGATATGCAGGGTTTCGTACCACATTCTGGTCGCGAGGTCAGATGGGGGAGGCCCTACCGCGAGGCGGCACTCGCGGGGGCAACGCAGGGGACTGCGCGCGAGGCGGGGGGATGGCGCACCGGGAGGGATTCGAACCCCCGACACCTAGTTCCGAAGACTAGTGCTCTATCCACTGAGCTACCGGTGCATGCATCTCCAGTGTATCCGTGCGAATGGCCAGCTTCCCGTGCCGGCGTGGGGGCGGGAAGCGCTCTTCGCGCCCACCCGTATCATCGAGGCATGACGGAGCCGGTCCCCGACGAGGCGCGCCAGGCGCTGCGGCAGGTGATGCAGTCGCACGCCGGCGGCGACATCGACCAGGCACTCGCGGCCGTGCGCTCGATCGTGGAGCGTTGGCCGCACTACGCCCAGGCGCGTTCGTATCTCGGCCAGACGCTCGTGACGAGGAGGCGGAAGTTCGCGGACGGCCTCGCCGAGTTGGACCGCGCGGTCGAGGTCGGCGGGGACGATGCGTACATCCTCTACTCCGCCGGCTGGTGTCGCGAGTTCGTCGCGAACGCGATGGCGACCGGCAAGGGCGGCGGCCACCAGGCCGTGGAGGGTACGCCGGAGGAGATGTACGCCTCGGCCAACGCGCTCTTCCTTCGTGCGCTCGAGGCCGAGCCGGACGACCAGCTGATCGGCGATATCCAGGACATGCTGACCGTCATCTCGAAGGTGACCGGCGTGCCATGGGATGGCGGCGAGGAGATCGAACATGCCCCACCTCGACCTCGATAGCCCTGACCCCGAGTCCGGGGAGGCCTTCCGCCTCTACTACGAGGTCCATGGCCCCGCGCCGGCGCCCCACGCCGCCACGGCGGTCCTCCTCGCCCACGGCGCGGGTGGGAATGCGATGTCCTGGTGGCAGCAGGTCCCCGCGCTCGCGGATCGGTACCCGGTCATCACGTTCGACCACCGCGCCTTCGGCCGGTCGCCCGACGTGCCGGAAGGACCGGGCCGCCTCGCCTTCGGCTCGGACGTTCGCCAGCTGCTCGACCACCTGGGAATCGAGCGCGTCCACTTCGTCGGGCACTCGATGGGCGGACGGACGGCGTTCGGACTGCTCTCCCGCGACCCCGGGCGGATCGTCTCGCTCACCTACTCCGGGACGAACGGGGGGTGCGTCGATGACCGCTACCGCGAGCTGAAGGCGTCGCTGGAGGCGGACGGCACGCTCGCCGGGTCACTGCTCAAGCGCGCGCTCGCGGATGGCTACGGGGAGGCGAACCCGGAGATGCGCCACCTGTACATGCGCATCCGCTCGCTCAATCCCTCGCGGCCCGGCGACTTCCTCAAACCGACGGGCCGGCTCGTGAACTACCGCGGCTCCACGGCACAGCGCCTCGTCGATACCGGGCTGCCGATCCTCTGGATCGTGGGCGAGCAGGACCGGGTGGTGCATCCCGACCTCATCCGGATCTCCCACGAGCTCACGCCGGGCTCGAAGTTGCACGTCGTCCCGGGGGCCGGGCACTCCTCCTACTTCGAACGCCCGGACGAGTGGAACCGCGTGGTGCGCCGCTTCCTCGATGATGTCGAGGCGACGCTGCACGGCTAGCGCTCAGTCCGGAGCGACGGTCGCCAGGAGCGCCCTTGCGCGAGGGCCCGTGTAGCGCCTTCGTGACATACGCGGGTTGACCAACTCTCTGCTTCGCCTTTTCCTCGATCGTGGCGCTGGCGGCGCGTCAGACTTCCTCAGTTTTCGTCCGTTCTGCCCAGATGCTCGACGTCGACCCGCCGGCGAGCTTCATGGGCTGATTGGGAACCTCATGTCACTCGCATCCAGCCAGCCGGCCATTGAGGTCGATGGCGTCACCAAGTCCTACGGGAAGGTGGAAGCGCTTCGCGGCGTGGACCTGTCCGTGGAGCCCGGGATCGTCTTCGGCCTGCTCGGTCCAAACGGCGCCGGCAAGACCACCCTCGTGAAGATCCTCGCCACCCTGCAGGCGCCGAACGCCGGCGCGGCCCGTGTCGTGGGCCTCGACGTCGTCCGGCAGGCGAGCGAGGTGCGCAGCAAGATCGGCCTGGCCGGCCAGTTCGCGGCGGTCGACGACCAGCTCACGGGGCTCGAGAACCTCGAAATGGTGGGGCGGCTGTACCACCTGCCGGGGGACGTTGCGAAGTCGCGCGCGAAGCGGCTCATCGAGCAGTTTGGGCTCGAGGACGCGTCGGATCGCCGCGCGAAGACGTATTCGGGCGGCATGCGCCGCCGGCTCGACCTCGCTGCGGCGATCGTGAACCAGCCCGAGGTGCTGTTCCTCGACGAGCCGACGACGGGCCTCGACCCGCGCAGCCGGATCGAGCTGTGGAGCGTGATCGACGACCTCGCGAAGAGCGGGACGACAGTCCTCCTGACCACGCAGTACCTCGAGGAGGCCGACCGCCTCGCGTCGCGGATCGCGGTGGTCGACCACGGCCTCGTCATCGCCCAGGGCACGGCGCTGGAACTCAAGGAGCGGGTCGGTGGGCGCGTGCTCGCCATCCACCTCCTCGATGCGAGCCAGATCGAGCCCGCCCGCGTGATCCTCGACGAGTACGGTGCCACGCCGTACGTCGACGTGGCCGCGCGCGAGGTCAGCGTCGCGGTCGGCGGCGAGCCCGGCGTGGTGGCCGAGATCATCCGGGCGTTGGACGCCGGGAACATCACGATCGCGGACCTGCAGTTCCGTCAGCCGAGCCTGGACGACGTGTTCCTCGCGCTCACCGGCCGGGCCGCCGAGGAAGTTGATGCGGAGCTGGAAGGGGCGCGTCGATGAACCTGCGCTGGACGCTGCACGACTCGATCGTCATGACGCGGCGGAACATGCTCCGCTACATCCGGTTGCCCGAGAACCTGGTCTCGATCACCGTGCAGCCGATCATGTTCCTGCTGCTGTTCACGTATGTCCTCGGTGGCGCGATCCGTGTCACCACTCCGGACTACATCACGTTCCTGCTGCCCGGCATCCTGGTGCAGACCGTGGTGTTTGGCGCGTTCGCGACGGCCCTCGGGCTCGCGCAGGACGCGCAGTCGGGCCTCTTCGAGCGGTTCCGCTCACTGCCGATCGCCCGCTCGGCGGTGATCACCGGTCGCCTCACCGCGGACGTCATGGCGAACATCTTCGTCGCCGTGCTGATGATCGGGGTGGGGTTCCTGATCGGCTTCCGGTTCGGAGGGTCGCCGCTGGAGTCCGTCGCGTCGCCGGCGATCGCGATCCTGTTCGCGCTGCCGGTGGCCGGCCTGTTCGCGGCGATCGGCCTGACGGCGCGGAGCGTCGAATCGGTGAACGTCATCGGGTTCGTTGCGATCTTCCCGATCACCTTCATCTCGTCCGCCTTCGTACCGGTGGACTCGATGCCGGGCTGGCTGCAGCCGGTCGCGGATGCGAACCCGTTCACCCGCGCCGTGAACGCATCGCGCGCCCTCGCCCTCGGGCAGGACGCGGGTGGCGACGTGACCGCGACGCTGATCTGGACCGCGGCGCTCCTCGCGATTGCGATCCCGCTCGGCGTGCGCGCCTACAACCGTCCGAGGTAGGGCCCGCCGGGCTCCCTCGGACGCGGACGAGCCGTTAGCGCAGGAGGGCGTCGATCTCCGACGCCAGGTCGATGTCCTTCTGCGTGACGCCCCCGGCGTCGTGCGTGGTGAGCGTCAGGCGGACGCGGTTGTAGACGCCCCACGTCTCGGCGTGGTGGTCGGCCTTCTCCTGCAGGATCGCGATGCGTGCGAGGAAGCCGAAGGCTTCCGTGAAGTCCCGGAACTCGAACGAACGGACGATCGAGTCGCCCTGGCGCTCCCAGCCATCGAGCTGCTCGAGCGCCTTCGCGATCGCGTCGTCCGCGAGGCGTGTGCGTGCGGCCATATCACCTCCCTCCAGCTCCACGGTACGGCGGGTGGTACCGCGCCGCGGGAGCAAGGCGTGCGGGTGTGGTTATTGCCTGCGGTGCGACCCGCTCCGACACTAGCGATCCGCCGAAGCACGCCGCGAAGGGGTGGCCGATGTCCTCGATCCTGGAGACCTACCGCGCGATGCATTCGAAGTCCAAGACGTGGGCAGACCGGGCCGCCCGCGTCTTCCCCTCCGGCGTGACTCATGACGCGCGCGCGTTCTTCCCCTTCCCGATCTACGTGCAGCGCGCCGAGGGGCCGCGCAAGTGGGACGTCGACGGGAACGAATACGTGGACTTCATCGGCGGCCACGGTGCGCTGCTGCTCGGCCACAACCGGCCCGAGGTGATGGAGGCCGCGGCGCGCGCGATGGACCGCGGGACGCACTTCGGCTCCTCGCACGACCTCGAGGTGCTGTGGGGGCAGCAGGTCATCGACATGGTGCCGTGCGCCGAGCGGGTGCGGTTCACCTCCTCCGGCACGGAGGCCACGATGATGGCCCTGCGCCTGGCTCGCGCGTACACGGGCCGCGAGCGCGTCGTGAAGCTGGAGGAGCACTTCCACGGCTGGAACGACCTGCTCGTCGGCCGGACGCGCGCGGACGAGCCCGTGCCGTCCTCGGTCGGCGTGCCGCCGTCGTTCTACTCGACGCTGACCGTGATCCCCCCGAACGACGTGACGGCGCTCCGGGAGGCGCTCGAGCCGCGCGACGTGGCGGCGGTGATCCTGGAGCCGACGGGGGCGCACTGGGGCACGCATCCCCTCGACCCCTCGTACCTGCACGAGGTGCGGCGCATCACCGAGGAGACCGGCGCGCTGTTCATCATGGACGAGGTCATCACCGGCTTCCGGATGGCCCCGGGCGGCGCGCAGGAGCGCTACGGCGTCACGCCGGACCTGTCGACCCACGCGAAGATCCTCGCGGGCGGGTTCCCGGGCGGTTGCGTGGCCGGCCGCTCGGACATCCTCGACTTCATCGAGCTGCGCGAGAGCGACACCGAGTGGAACGACCGGCGGCGGATCTCACACCAGGGCACGTTCAACGCGAATCCGGTGTCGGCCGCGGCGGGCCTCGAGGCGCTGCGGCTGATCAGCGCCGGCGGCGAGTGCGAGCGGGCCGACGCAACGACGGCGAGCCTGGTCCGCGCGATGAACGCGATGTTCCGGGAGGAGTCCGTGCCGGGTTCCGCCTGGGCCGTGTCGTCGATGTGGCACATCAACCTGGGCTATGAGGCACCGATGCCCGTCGAGGTCGAGTGGGACGCGATGAATGAGCCCCGTGGCGTGTGGGGGACCTCATGCGGCCGCTGCGATGGGCGCTCTACAACCACGGCGTTGACCTGATGGGCAACGGCGGGATGGTCTCCAGCTCCCACGGCGACGCCGAGGTGGAGGACACGGTGGCGGCGTTCCGCGCCGCGATCCACGACCTCCGCGCCGAGGGCTACCTGGCCTGATCCGGCGCCTCCGCGCGTCCTCGGACGCCGGCATGGGGCGTCAGACATCCGTCAACGTATCCACAACGCGGACGTGATTTGTAGCTGGCTCGCTACATCAGTCCACGAATGTTGACAACTTCAGCACTTTTCCGGGTGTCTGACCACGGGGAAAGACTGCAATACTCCCCGCGTGGCGGGAACTCTGAAACGCACCGGCGGCGAGATCGTCCGCCGGTCTACTGCAGCCGGCCTTGGAGGCCTCGCGATCGCGCTCCTCGTGGGCGTGCTGTCGTTCGCGTTCACCACCCGCCCCGCCGGTCAGCAGCAGGAATCGGTCGCGCGGTACCTGACCGTGACGAGCCACGTCGTGGAGCTAGGATCCCAGTCCTGGCAGCGCACGGCCTCCTCGATTGCCGATGTGCTTCCAGGCGGCGAGCCTCTCCCCGGCGCGCAGGTGCCCGTCAACCAGCAGCCGCTCCAGACTTCGCTGGTGGCGGCCACGCCGGACCTCGGCCTCTCGCGAGCCCTCGCGGCGGCGCGGGTCGCGCGGGGTCGGGAGGAGGTCGGCGCGGCGGCCGTTGCGGTGGAAACGCCGACGCCGTTGCTGCCGGTCAGCGCAGGAGCGATCCCGGCGGGCGAGCCCGACCTCGCGCCCGGCGACGTGATCGCCGCCACCGTCTCGTTCTACTACTGCCGCCTGGGCAGCCAGGGCCTGCATCCGGGTGACGGTGGCAACTTCTGCGGGACCATGCGTGACGGCAGCGTGGTGTATCCCGGGGCGGCGGCCTGCGCGTACAAGTACCTCGGACAGCAGTTCCGCATCGTGGGTGACCCCACCGGGCGCGTCTACAGGTGCGCCGACACGGGGAGCGCGGTCCACGGTGTGCACCGGGACATCTGGTTCATGTCGAGTGACGACGGGTGGGAGTGGCAACTCGACGTCGGCCAGGTGGCGACCATCGAGATCCTGCCGTAGACGCATTGGCGGCCCCCCGTCCCCTCGTTGTCGAGCGCGATGACGCGCGATTCGCAAAGTTCACCGATCAGTCACCGCCCGGCCTTGCTCATGCGGCCTACGACGCGCATGATGGATTGTGCTCGAATGCACAATCATGGGATGCGCCCTGGCACCCACGGCAGCACTCCCTGAACAGGCGGACTCCGGCGGTGACACGGTTCGCCGTCCGGGTCCCTATGAAGGACAACGCAGTGACCACCATGACAGCTGAGACTGAGCGCGCCACCCGCGTCGAGGTGGGGCAGCGCGTCCGCGAGTGGCGTCTCCGCCGCGAGATGTCGCAGGCGGACGTGGCTCGCCTGACCGGTATCACGCAGGCATCGCTGTCGAACTACGAGAATGGGAAGCGCGACATGCCGCTGTCGACCCTGCTCGGCGTCGCTGCGGCCCTCAACGTCTCGCTCGGCGACCTGCTCGATCTGCCTGAGGTCATCGTCGTGCGCGACTCGCTCCTCGGCCGCGCGGTGGAGCAGCTCCAGTCGCGCGTCCCGCTCGCCTCGGGCGCCGCGGAGGCCGCGCTCTAGCGACACCTCGATCGCACGGTCGCATCAAGAGCCCCTCGCGTGAGCGAGGGGTTCTTGCGTCCCGGGCGCCGCGCAGCCCGCGTCGGTGCGACCGGGGGCGATTCGGGGAACTTCGGCAGGCTCGCGTCGTCTCCAGCGAGGAGGAATTCCACTCCGCGCTCGTACCCCCTTTGCGCCTGCGTATACTGAGCGCGAAGCGGAGGGGGTAGAACCTTGGCGAATGAACGACCGGCGACCCTGGGACAGTTGAAGGCCTCCGGGTACGAGGTGCTCCCCGTCCGCGAGGAGATGCGCCGCAACCTCATCGAGATGATCCGGAACGACGAAGACGTCTTCCCCGGGATCGTCGGGTACGACGACACGGTCGTCCCGCAACTCGAGAACGCGATCCTGTCAGGCCAGGACATCATCCTGCTGGGTGAGCGGGGCCAGGCGAAGTCCCGGATCATCCGCAGCCTCACCTCGCTGCTGGACGAGTGGACGCCTGTCTTCGACGGCTGCGAGATCCCGGAGAACCCGTACCACCCGCTGTCCGCGGAGGCGAAGCTGCTCGTCGCGGAGCGGGGCGACGACGCGCCGATCCGCTGGATGCACCGCAGCGAGCGCTACGGCGAAAAGCTGGCGACCCCGGACATCACCATCGCCGACCTCATCGGCGAGATCGACCCGATCAAGATCGCGGAAGGGCGCTACCTCTCCGACGAGCTGACGATCCACTACGGCCTGATCCCGCGGACGAACCGCGGGATCTTCGCCCTGAACGAACTCCCTGACCTCCAGGAGCGCATCCAGGTGGGCCTCCTCAACGTCATGGAGGAACGCGACGTCCAGATCCGCGGCCACAAGGTGCGCCTCGACCTGGACGTGCTCGTCGTCGCGACGGCGAACCCGGAGGACTACACGAACCGCGGCCGCATCATCACGCCGCTGAAGGACCGGTACGGCTCGCAGATCCGCACCCACTACCCGAAGACGATCGAGCACGAGATCTCGATCATGGAGTCGGAGGCGGCGCACCTCGCCTCCGGCGACTTCGAGGTCGTGGTCCCCGACTACATGAAGGAGATCGTCGCGGAGATCAGCCGGCTGGCCCGGCGATCGCCGGACGTGAGCCAGCGCTCCGGGGTGTCGGTGCGTGCCTCCGTCGCGGACTACGAGGCGCTCCTCGCGAACGCCCTCCGTCGCGCGATCCGGCTCGGCGATAGCGTGGTGGTGCCGCGCGTCTCCGACCTGCCGTTCGTGATCCCCAGCCTCCAGGGCAAGGTGGAGTTCGAAACCGTCGAGGAAGGCAAGGACGAGCAGATCCTCGACCGCCTGATCCAGGGCGCCGTGGTCTCCACCTTCAACCGCGCGCTCGGCGACGCGGACACCGAGCAGGTGGTTGACTCGTTCAAGACCGGGCTCTCCGTCGAGACGGGCGAGGCGATGCCGGCGTCCGAGTACACGAGCCTGCTCCGCACGATCGATGGCCTCGCGGAGGTCGTCGGCCGGGTGACGAACGACGAACGCCCCGAGGTGCAGGCGTCCGCCGTCGAGTTCGTGCTCGAGGGTCTGCACCTGAACAAGCGACTGAACAAGGACCGCGTCGGCGGACAGGCGCTCTACCGCGGGTAGTCCCACCCGGACACCCTCGGCGGCGCGCCTGTCAGTCACACGCCTCGGCCCTGGACTGGGAACCGCCACATGGCGATGAGATACCGCTACTCGGAATGGGACGGGACACAGGCGCTTCCGTCCCTCGACGCGGACGACATCCTCGAGGCGCTCTCCGACGACCTGATGAACTTCGGGGACCTGCAGCACGCGCTGCGGAACCTGATGCAGCGCGGTATGCGATCACCCCAGGGTGACCGCATGCAGGGGCTGCGCGACCTCCTGCAGCGTCTTCGGCAGATGCGTCGCCAGCGCCTCGACCAGTACGACCTGGGCGGCGTGATGGAGGACATCCGCCGCCAGCTTGACGAGATCCTGGACCTCGAGCGCGACACCCTCCGCGAGCGGATGGGCGACCAGCACGGCGACCAGTCTCAGCAGGGGCAGCAAGGCGAGCGGGGTCAGCAGGGCCAGGATGGCCAGCAACCCTCCGGCGAGCAACAGGGCCAGCAGCCCGGGGACCAAGGCGACGGCCAGCAGGGTGCCGAGGGCCAGCAGGGTGCCGAGGGACAGCAGGGTCAGCGCGGCCAGCGGTCGCGAATGGGGCAGCAGCCCGGCGGGATGCCCTCCGGGCAGCCGCAGCGCGGCCGGCAGGGTCAGCAGTCGGGCCAGCAGGGTGGCGGCGAGCCGCAGGCCGGGCAGCAGTCGCCGTCCGGTCAGCCGGGAGGCGGCGACGAGCAGCAGTTCCAGGAGATGCTGCAGCGGATCGCGCAGCGCAAGCAGGACTTCCTCGACAACCTTCCGGACGACCCCGCCGGCCAGATGAAGGAGCTCCAGAACTACGAGTTCCTGGACCCCGAAGCGCAGCGGCGCTTCCAGGAGCTCACCGAGCAGCTGCGCCAGGCGATGACGAACCAGTTCTTCAAGGACGTCGAGAAGATGGTCCAGGAGATGTCCGAGGGCGACATCCAGCGCATGAAGGACATGGTCCGCGACCTGAACGACATGCTCGCCCAGCGCATGCGCGGCGAGGAGCCGGACTTCGACCAGTTCATGGAGAAGTACGGCGACATGTTTGGCGACAACCCGCCGCAGTCGCTGGACGAGCTGATCCAGCAGATGCAGGCGCAGATGCAGGCGATGCAGTCGCTGATGCAGTCGCTGCCCGGTGACCAGCGCGAGCAGCTGCAGAGCCTGCTCTCCGATCGTCTCGGCGATCCCGAGCTGGAGGCCGAGCTGTCGGAGCTCGCGCAGAACCTTGACTTCCTCAACCCGAACGGCGAGGACCCCTCCTCGTACCCGTTCCGGGGCGACGAGGAGATCGGACTCCAGCAGGCGATGCGTCTGATGGACGAGATGTCGAACATCGACGGCCTCGAGAGCGACCTCGAGCGCGCGCAGTACACGGGCGAGCTGGACCACGTCGACCTCGACCAGCTGCGGGAGCTGCTGGGCGACGACGCCGTCAACCAGTTCGAGGAGCTGAAGAAGCTGCTGGAGGTCCTCGAGGAGGCGGGCTACGTCCGCCGCGAGGGCGACGAGTGGCAGCTGACGCCGCGTGGCACCCGGATGATCGGCCAGAACGCGCTGCAGGAGATCTACCGGCAGCTCAAGAAGCAGAACATCGGCAACCACCCGGTGCCGGAGTCCGGCCGCCACGGTGAGCGGCTCGACGAGAGCAAGCCGTATGAGTTCGGCGACCCGTTCTTCCTGGACATGGGCCGCACGATCCGCAACGCCCTCGAGCGCGAGGGTCGTGGCGCCCCGGTGAAGCTGCACCCCGACGACTTCGAGGTCTACCGCTCTGAGCTGGTGACGACGACGGCGACGGTGCTGATGGTCGACCTGTCGTGGTCGATGGCCCTCCGCGGCTCGTTCCAGGCGGCGAAGAAGGTCGCGCTGGCGCTGCAGAACCTCATCAAGTCGCAGTACCCGAAGGACTCGCTCTACGTGATCGGCTTCTCCGCCTACGCGCGGGAGCTGAAGCCGCAGGAGCTGCCGTACGTCCGGTGGGACGAGTCCGTCCTCGGGACGAACATGCACCACGCCCTGATGCTCGCTGAGCGCCTGCTCGCCAAGCACCGCGGCGGCGCGAAGCAGATCCTCCTGATCTCGGACGGCGAGCCGACGGCGCACCTCGAGCGTGGCCGGTCGCAGTTCGCGTACCCGCCCAGCCCGATCACGATCCGCGAGACGCTGAAGGCCGTGAAGCGGGTAACCCAGCAGGACATCCGCATCAACACGTTCATGCTGGACCGGAACTACTACCTCAAGGAGTTCGTGAACCAGCTGGCGAAGATCAACGGTGGCCGCGTCTTCTACACCACGCCCGACCGGCTGGGCGAATACCTGCTGGTCGACTACGTCGAGCACAAGCGAAAGCGGATTGCCGGGCGCTGACGAGCGTCCCTCGATCGCGAGGGATCACCGGCCCCGGTCGGGGTCGGTGCCCCGTGGCAGCGGCCGTCAGCTCACGCTGGCCTGAGCCCTCTGCTGCGCGACGTGGCCGAGAGCGACCCGGCGGACGGAGTCGGCTAGACCCAGGCTCCTAGACCCAGGCTCCTAGACCCAGGTCCCGGGGCGTTCTTCCCAGAAGAACTGCACCAGCATCCCGCCGGTGTGCCTGGGGTGGATGAAGGCCTCGCTCCACCGGGCGCCGTCGCGGACGCCCGAACGCTCGCCGAAGACGGGGACGCCGTGCGACCGGCACGCGCCGAGCGCCTGGCCGAAGTCGCGCACCTCGAACGTGATGTGGTGCATCGTCTCCCCGCGCGCGTCGAGGAACTTCGCGATGAATGAGTCCGCTCGCGTAGGCGCGATCGCCTCGAAGCGGAGCTGCCCGCCCTGTGCCGCGAGGACGCGCGTGCGGAAGCCGGACTCCTGGCCGTCACCCGGCGACTCCCAGACCGTGCGAGCGCCGAAGACGCGCTCGTACCAGCCTGCGAGATCGTCGAGGTCACGGGTCGCGTGGGCGAGGTGGTTCACCGCAACGATGCCGAGGGTGTCCGTCCGCTGGTCCTCGAACGCCTCCGCGGTGTGCCACGGGTCGCCGGCGTACATCTGCCACAGGAAGCCGCGCCCACCGCTGCGGGGGTGGAGGTAGATCACGCCGCGTCCGTCGTCCGCGCCGGCCTCGGGGCGGTGGCCCCATGGCTCGATGCCCTCGGCACGGATGACCTCCGCGGCCTGGTTCGTCGACTCGACCTGGAGGGCGACGTGGTGCAGCCCCGGGCCGCTTGGGCCCGCGAGGAAGCGATGGAGGTAGGAGTCCGCGCCGCGGGGCGCGAGGATCTCCCAGCCGAGGTTGCTCCGCCCGGGGATCTCCAGGTTCGCCCCGAAGTAGCCCTCGTCGTTCTCGAACTTGCCCGCGAACTTGAAGCCGAACAGTTGCTCCATCAGCGCTATCTGGGGATCCAGCTCAGGCACAGCCATGCTGATGTGGTCGTACCGCCTGATCCGGATCATGTGTCCTCCGAGCGCTCGCTGACTCGCGGCGATGATAGGGCCGGCGCGCCCTATGGCCTTCCGCGACTAGTCCATCCGCCACCGTCCGCTAGCAACCGTTCCGGCTAGGATGTCGGGATGCCTCGCGTTGTCGTGATCGCGAACCCGATGTCCCGTCGTGCCGTGCCCCCGGCCATGCTGGAGGCCGTGCTCGCCGTCCTCGGTCCGTCATGGGAGACGGAGGTGAGGGTCACGCGAGACGCCGCGGACGCTGCCGCTCTCGGCCGCCACGAGGCGGAGCGCGGCGCGACCGTGGTCTTCGCGTGCGGTGGCGACGGCACTCTGAACGGCGTCATCAACGGCGTGCGCGCGGCTGGTCGGCGAGACGCCGTCGTCGGCCTCATCCCCGCGGGTACGGCGAACGTCTGGGCGCGCGAAGCCGGGATCCCGTCCGACCCGCTCGCCGCCGTGCTGCTGGCGAAGCACGGACGCACGGTCGAGGTGGACCTCGGCGTGGTGCGGGTCGACGAGCGGCCGGAGCGTCGGTTCCTCCTCATGTGCTCCTTCGGGTTCGACGCGGCGGTGGTCCGGCGCGTCGAGGAGCGTCCGCGGCTGAAGCGGCGCCTGGCCCAGGGCGCGTTCGTGGTCGCCGGCGCAGGCACCGTGGCGATCGAGCGGCCCGTGCCGGTCACGGGCAGCTGGGACGAGGTCCGTCCCGGGCGCTCGGTGTTCCTCGGCGTGGTGGGGAACTCGCGGCTCTATGGCGGCGTGAGCCGACTGACCTCGGACGCGCGGATGGACGACGGTCTGCTGGACCTCGCGCTGTTCGAGGCGCGCCAGGGGCCCCTCGGCCTCCTGGATGCCGCGACTCATCTCGCGCGGGGCATCGCGCGCGGGAAGCGCCCGTGGCACGACCATCGCGCCGCGAGGTTCGAGTACCGGCGCGGCGCCTGCTTCGAGCTCACGCCGGACGCGCCCCTGCCCGTGCAGATCGATGGGGAGTTCTACGGTGTCGTCATGCCCGGCGAGCGCATGACCCTCACGGCCGACCGCTCAGCGGTACGGCTGCTCGTGAGCGCCGCACCCAGCCCCCTCTTCGGAGACGCGGGCGGCGAGGCAGACTAGCTGAGCCGGGAGAGCGCGCCGTCGGCGAGGCGGTAGCGGAACGCCTCGGGGAGCTCCTCGGTGGTTGGCCGGTCGACGTCGGGCGTCGTGATCAGGACCTGGTCGACGTGGTAGGCGGCATGGAGGATGCGCTCCCGGCGGCCCGCGTCGAGCTCGGACAGGATGTCGTCGAGCAGCAGGACGGGCGGATCGCCGGTGCGCTTCGTGGACAGCTCGACCTCGGCGAGCCGGAGCGCGAGCGCCGCCGTCCGCTGCTGGCCACGGGAGGCGCTGTTCCCGGCGTGGTGTCCGCCGATCAGGAACTGGACATCATCGCGATGCGGCCCCCAGCGGGTCACGCCACGGCGCACGTCCTCGCCACGTTCCTCGACGATCGCGACCTGGAGGCGCTCCGCGAGGTCGTGCTCGCGTGCCGCCTCGGGCAGTGAGCCGGGGAGCCGCGGTTCGTAGCAGATCACGAGGTCCTCGCGCTCGGTGGGGGCGAGCTCGGCGTATCGCTCCCGCGCATCACGGGCGAGGTCCCGGATCGCCTCGGCGCGTCGGTTCACGATGAGCGCCCCGGCAGCAGCGAGCTCCTCGTCCCAGAAGTCGAGCTCGTTCGCCCGCCCTCGGCGCTCCTGCAGCTTGCGGAGCAGCGAGTTCCGCTGTTCCAGCACCCGCTGGTAGCGCTGGAGCGCGCGGAGATACGCCGGGTCGAACTGCGAGATGGTGATATCGAGGTAGCGCCGGCGGAGGGCCGGCGCCCCGGCGATGATGTCGAGGTCGTCCGCGGAGAACATGACGACGCGGAGCTGGCCGATCAGGTCCGATGCCCGTCGCGCCACGCCGTTCACGCGGAAGCGGCGCGTGGCCCGCACCGGCTTCACGCCCGGGGGCGTCTCCTGTGCGATGACCGCGATCTCCAGCGTCTTGCGACCGGCTGCGGAGTTCACGGCTGCCTCGAGGCGCGCCGCGGGCATCAGGTCTTCCTCCAGCGCCTCCCAGGAGATCAGGTCCAGGTCCGAGCCGCCGCGCAGGGTGCGTGCCGTGGCAAGCATCTGCACCGCTTCGAGGAGGTTGCTCTTGCCCTGCCCGTTCTCGCCGGCGATCACGTAACGCCCCGGCTCGAGCGCGAGGTCGAGCCGGCGGAACGAGCGCACGTTGGCGAGGCTGAGATGGGCGAGGTGCATCTGGCGCGATCGTAACCGCGCGGGGCGTTCGCCGGCTCTTCCGGCGGCGAGGCGCCTAGGGGTGGAAGGCGCGGAACTCGACGCAGAAGCGAGCTCCATTCGTGTCGGCGGCGCTCGTCGCCCAGATCCGTCCACCGCTCTCCTCGAGGAGTCGGCGCGCCACGGCCAGACCGAGGCCGGAGCCGGGGACACCCGTGGACGTCCGGACGCGGTAGTACGGCTCGAAGATCTTCTCCCGCTCGCCCTCGGGGATGCCCGGCCCGGTGTCCGAGACTTCGAGCCTGACGGTGTTGCGGTCCAGCTGGGTGGCGGTGACGGTGATCCGACCGTGCTCTGGAGCGTGGCGGTTGGCGTTCGAGAGGAGGTTCACCACGACCTGCTCCACGATGCGCGGGTCGGCGCGGACGAGCGGTCCCTCGCTCGGAAGCTCGAGCGCGACCGCCTGGCCGCGGAGGACGAGCGCCGGGCGCAGGCCCTCCTCGGCGCCGCGCACGATCGCCCCGAGGTCGACGGCGATGCTCTGTACCGCGTAGCCGGCGTCCCCCGACCGCCCGAGGTCGATGAGGTCCGTGACCATCGCGGAGAGCCGCTGGACGCCGTGTCCGAGCGACGAGACAAGGTCCCGGGCGGTCGGATCCATCTCCGCCTCACCCATCTGCAGCAGGTCGGCAAACGCCTGGATGGAGGTCAGCGGTGTGCGGATCTCGTGCGCGATGCCCGCCATGAACTCGCGTCGCCGCGCCTCGAGGTCCTCGAGCGCCCGCTCGCGGGCGTAGGCGGCCTCGTAGAGCGCGGCGTGGTCGAATGCCGCTGAGAGGCGGCCGGCGAGCAGGTCCAGAACGACCGGGTCGCGGAGGACGCCTGGCCGCCGCGCCGCGAGCATGATCACACCGATGGTGTCGCTCCCCGCCCGGAGGGGCAGGAGCGCAACCCAGGGCCGCTTCCCGAGCGGCGCGGACGCAGCCTCGACCCAGGGGTGGAGCACCTTCGGCCGGTCGACGCTCGGGTGCGACGCGAGGCGCTCCACCGCCGCCGCCGGCGCCGTGTCCACCCACCCGCGTGGGTAGCCGCGCGCCACCAGCGGCTTCATCGGGCCGCCGTCGCCGTCGAGGGCGACGAGCGAGGCTTCGGCGATGTTCGACTCGTGCAGTGCCTTCAGGGCGGCAACCGCGGTGCTCTCGATGTTCCGGGGCATCGACAGGATGTCCAGCAGCAGGTGCTCCACCACCTCGCGGCGCCGTTCGCGCGCGACCGCGCGGAGATAGAGGGCGGTCACAGCGATGACGAGCAGGCCGGTGGCGATGTCCGTGGCGTAGATCCGCCAGTCCCACTCGCCGGTGAGCGCGGCTTCCACGGAGGCGTGGGCGGCAGTGACGATCGCGGCTGCGACCGCGATGGCACCGAGGAGGTACCGCTGGCCGGTACCGATGCGCTGGAGGGCGCTCACGAGGCGGATCCGCGGGCAGGTGCGCAGGGGCGCGACGCAGGGGAGATGCCGGGCCGCACTGGCAGAGGGTGCACGTCCACCCGTCGCCTCCCACAGGCCCCCGCCGCGGGTGATTGGTGCCTCCGGTGGCTACCGGAGCGCGATGAGCAGTTCCCGGTTTACCTCGGACGCATCTTCCACGCGAGCGGGTCCCCGCAGGGCGCGGGCGAGGCCCGCAGCGATCTCGTCCGAGTCTGACGTGTCGGCGAGCTCGATGCGGAGGCGCGCCTCCCCCTGGCTGTAGGCCTCGACGGAGGCGTGGCGTACGGCAGGCAGGCGGGTGAGGGCATCCTGGATGCGCATCAACCCCTGGAAGCCGGCCACCGGAGCGACCCGGAGCGTGATCGCGCCGTCGCTCGGCAGGAAGGTCACGAGTGGTGAGCTGGAGAGGGCGGCCGCCGGCGCTGCGGGAGCGCCGTACTCGACATCCTCCCATTCCGGCTCAGGGGCCGCCGACCCGGTCTGGCCGGAGATCCCGACGGGTTCGAAGGCGGCAGGCGCGTGCGGAGGGAGCCCCGCGTCGTACTCCTCGGGCAGCTCATCGAGGTCCTCGGCAGCGGCAGGCTCGGACGTCGGGGCCCACTCGCGGCGCTGCGGGGGCACGACGCTGAAGGTGCTCCGAGGTGGAGCGGCCGCCGGAGCGGGCGGGGCCGCCGGGAGTTCCTCCTGGAGCTCGTCGAAGGCGGACGTCACGGGCTCGAAGCTGGTCGGCGGAACTTCCGGAAGCTCCTCGAACTCCTCGCCGGCGTACTCGTCCTCGTCGGTGGTGGGTGACACCTCGGGCTCATAGACAGGGGCACGCGGCGGGACGGGTGCGCCCCAGGCGGCTGTTGGCTCGAACGCCGGGGCAGGTGGCGGCACGTCGAGGCCGGACGCGAAGCCGGCTGGCTCCACGGCCGGTCCGCCGTCGACACGCTCCTCGTACGCCGGTCCGTAGGCCGGCGCGGCAGCCGGTGCCTCTCGGCGCGCATCGCGCTCGTTCTGTTCGCGGAGGAGGGCCTCGATGCGGGACAGGCGCTGCTGGATGTCTCGGACCTCGGTCACGAGGCCGCGCAGCCCGCGGCGGAGGTCATCGAAGGCGCGGGGGTCGATGCCGGTGACTGGCCCGGCGGCCGCGCGCTCCTGCCGGATCAGGTCGCGGGCACGCTCCATCGACTCGTCGATGATGCGCTGGGCGCGCTCGCGCGCGTCGGCTAGGACGAACTCGACCTCGTCGAGCATCTCGCCGGGCTCGTTCGTGGCCGCCTCGAGTCGAGGCTCCTCGTGCCGGGGAGCGGGCGAGGTGCGCGGAGGGGGCGCGCCGCGTCCCTGGGGCTGAGGGTAGGAGGCTCGCGGCGCGGGCGACGTTGGTTGCGACGACGGTTGGGCGCGAGCCGCGCGCCTCGAGGGGGGCGGGGTGGCCGACGAGGGCGGCTGTGATTCCGGGTGCGGCTGCGCTTGCATAGCGTCGAGCGCCTGTCCTGCCTGTGCCTGATCCATGCCGGACAACGCGACCAGCAGCGAGCCAACGGCCCGCAGGATGCTGGCGGCACCCTCGCCGGACGCGCCCCCGAGGTTCACCGCTACCTGCCGCTACTAGCTGGCCGTCGTTCGCGACGCACGAACTTATAGCCGACGCCACGCTCATTCACGATCATCGGGTCGTGATGGGGGTCGTCGCCGAGCTTGCGACGGAGGTGCTGGATGTGCACCTTCAGGTAGTCGGTCTCGTCCATGTACTCGCGGCCCCAGACCTTCGCCAGGAGGGTGCGAAAGGTCAGCACGCGGTTCTCGTTCCGCGTGAGGTGGTACAGCAGTCCGTACTCGATCGGCGTGAGCTTCACCGATTCGTCGTCCACCGTCACCTCGCGCGCGGCGTAGTCGATCCGCAGCGGCCCCGCCTCGAACGGCGGGCCCTCGCTGGCCGGCACCTGTGACTCCGTGCGACGGAGGACCGCGCGGACGCGGGCGAGGAGCTCGATGTGCGAGAACGGCTTCGTCACGTAATCGTCGGCACCGAGCTCGAGACCCTTCACCTTGTCGACTTCCTCGTGGCGAGCCGACAGCATGACGATCGGGACGTCAGAGTAGGCGCGCACGCGCTGGAGGACTTCGAAGCCGTCGATGTCGGGGAGGCCGATGTCGAGGATGACGATATCGGGGGTGTCCGCCTCGACGGCAACGACCCCCTCCTCGCCGGTCCTCATCGCGAAGACTTCCGCCTCAGGCCAACGCAGGTTGAACGTCAGGCGGACGATCTCGACGACATCCGGCTCGTCATCGATGACGAGTACCCGCATGGGCGCAGTGTATGAGGAATTGCGCCACGTCCGCACCCGCTCACGCGGGTTGTCACGCCCGGAACGGCCCTCAGCGGCCCAAGCGCGCTGCGACCGTCGCGTACCGTGTATTGTCCCGGCGTCGAGCGACACTGCGTGACACGTGGATGGCGTCGCGTGCCTCGTCGCGACGCGAAGCGGAGGAAGCCGCCATGGAGATGACCGGAGGCCAGGCGCTGGCCCAGTCCCTGAAGCTGGAGGGCGTCCAGACGCTCTTCGCGCTGCCTGGCATTCAGCTTGACTACCTCTTCGACGCGGTCTGGGAAGAGCGCGAGCACTACGACGTGGTGCACGCGCGGCACGAGCAGGCAACGGCGTACATGGCAGACGGGTTCGCGCGTTCCACGGGCCAGATCGGCACGTTCGTGGTGGTGCCGGGGCCGGGCGTCCTCAACGCGTCGGCGGCGCTCTCGACCGCGTACGCGTGCTCGTCGCCGGTGCTGTGCGTCACCGGCCAGATCGACTCGTCGATCATCGACCAGGGGCGCGGGGCGCTCCATGAGATCCACGACCAGCCGGGCCTCCTCCGCCACCTGACGAAGTCCGCGGAACGAGCGATGCACCCGACGGAGATCCCCGCGATGGTCCAGCGCGCGGTCCGGGAGCTGCGCTCCGGCCGGCCCCGCCCCGTCTCGATCGAGGTGCCCCCGGACGTCCTCGGGACGGTCGCGGATGTGACGCTCCTGGAACCCGACCGCACGAGTCGCGCGGACGAGCACGCGGACAGCGATGCCCTGGAGCGCGCCGCCGAGGCGCTCGGGAAGGCGGAGCGGCCGCTCATCTGTGCCGGAGGCGGCGTGCTCACCGCCGAGGCCTGGGAGGAAGTCAGGGCGCTCTCGGAGATGCTGGACGCCCCCGTGCTGATGACATCGAACGGCCGGGGCATCCTCAGCGACCGCGATCCGCGCGCCTTCACAGGGCGCGTCGCGACGCCGGCGCTCGTGCCGAACGCCGACGCGATCCTCGCGATCGGCACGCGGTTCGCCCTCGCGGCGAACATGGGCGCCGGGGCGACGCCGGTCAACGGGACGCTGATCCAGGCGGACGTGGACGCCGAGGAGATCGGGCGGAACCACCCGGCTGACATCGCCCTCGTCGGCGACGCGAAGTTCACAGCGGCGGAGCTGCTGCGGAGGATTCCGGCCCATAACCGGGCGCGTCCGTCGCGTGCGGCGGAGTTCCAGGCACTGCGCGACCGGCACTGGCACGCGATGAACTCGACGCCGTGGCAGCGGTCGATGGCGCAGGCGCTGCGCGACTCGCTGCCGGACGATGCGATCGTCGTCTCGGAGAGCACCCAGGTTGGCTATCACGTGCACGGTGGCGGCTACGAGGTGTATGAGCCGCGGACGCTGTTCACCTCCGGCTACCAGGGGACGCTGGGCTACGGCTTCGCGACCGCCCTCGGGGTGGCAGTGGGAAACCCGGACCGGCACGTGGTCTCCATCAACGGTGACGGTGGCTTCATGTACAACGTGCAGGAGCTCTCGACGCAGGCGAAGTTCGGCATCCCGCTCGTGACGGTTGTCTTCAACGACAACATGTACGGGAATGTGCGACGCATCCAGGCACAGCGGTACAACGGCCACACCATCGCGTCCGATCTGAGGAACCCGGACCTGGCGAAGGTCGCCGAGGAGTTCGGTGTGGCAGGCTTCCGCGCGAAGACGCCGGACGACCTTCGGAAGGCACTGCGCGAGGCGCTCGACCTCCGCGCCCCGGCCCTCGTCGAGGTCGAGCAGCCGCCCACGCCGGAGCTGGAGGCGCCGGCGCCGATGACCGCGCTGCCGCCCCGTCCCGTGCTGGGCCTGTAGGTGGCGGGCAACCCGTAGCGAAGGACTGAGAGGGGCACTGATGCCCGATCCGATCCGAGTTGGCATCGTTGGCGCGGGAGCGAACACGCGCCTGCGGCACATTCCCGGCCTGCAGGCGATCGACGGTGTCGAGGTGGTCGCCGTCTGCAACCGCACGCGGGAGAGCGGGCAGCGTGTCGCGGACGAGTTCGGCATCCCGCGCGTCGCTACCGATCCGCGCGAGGTGTTCGAAGCGGGTGACATCGACGCGGTCTGCATCGGCACCTGGCCGTACCGCCACCGCGACTACGTGATTGCGGCGCTCGAGGCAGGCAAGCACGTGCTCGTCGAGGCGCGCATGGCGATGGACGCATCTGAGGCGCGTGAGATGCTCGCGGTGTCACGCCAGCACCCGCAGCTCGTCGCGCAGATCGTGCCGTCGCCGCTGGACTTCAAGTCGTGGCGCACGATCCGCCGGATGGTGCAGGACGGCTCGCTCGGCGAGGTACGCGAGGCGCACGTGAACGTCCTGGGCGCCTCGAGTCTCGACTCCGCGGCGCCGCTCCACTGGCGGGAGCGGACCGAGTACTCGGGTGTGAACACGATGACGATGGGCCTCTATATCGAGGCCATCCACCGCTGGCTGGGCCCGACGGAGCGGGTGATGGCGGACGGGACGACGTGGGTGCAGGAGCGCGTCAACCCCGAGGACGGCCAGCCGTACCAGATCCAGGTGCCGGACAGCCTCGGGATCCTCGCGACCCTGGAGAGCGGGACGCGCGTCTCCTACCGCATCTCGACGGTGACGCACGCACCGGCGGGGCCGAACGGCGTGTCGCTCTATGGATCGAGGGGCACGCTGCACTGGCAGCCGGGTGACCGCATGAGCTTCGCACCCGTCGGGCAGGAGCCGCAGCCGCTCGCGCCGGATGCCGGCACCGCAGCCGACTGGCGCGTGGAGCAGGACTTCATCGACTCGATCCGGGAGGGGAAGCCCGTCGAACTCACCTCGTTCGAGGACGGCGTGCTGTACATGCGCGTGACGGAGGCGGTGGCCCGCTCACGGCACGAGCGCCGTGCTGTCGACATCTCCGAGGTCTAACGGTGCCGGGTGTCTCCTACCGCTACGAGCAGCGCGACCCCTGGGCGCCCTCGGCCCTCGTCGCGCGGTTCGTGATCAACCTCGTCGGTGTCTTCGTCGCCGAGGCCATCGTCCCCGGGTTCCGGATCGGCGACTGGCAGTCGCTGGTGGCCGGGGCCGCGATCCTCGCGATCGTGAACATCCTGCTGAAGCCGCTGGCGACGTTCTTCTCCTTCTGCCTGATCATCCTGACGTTCGGCCTGTTCGTGCTGGTCATCAACACGGCGCTCCTGGCCGCGACCGCCTGGGTCGCCGGCCAGCTCCATCTTGAGTTCAGCATCGACGGGTTCTGGAGCGCCTTCTTCAGCGCGCTCATCATCTCGATCGTGTCGCTCATCTCATCGACGTTCGTCCACGGGACGGTGCGGCGCATCACCTAGCCGGCCGCGGGCGGCTTCACACCTCGGCGTCGCGGTCGAGGACGACGACCGAGCCGTCTCGCAGCGACGAGGGCGTCACGAGCTCCTCGAACTGCTCCTGCGCGACGATGGCGCCCTCCGCGCCCACGCGGACGCCCGGCACCAGCCCGGGGAGCGCTCCCGCCATCGCGAGGAGGCCCGTCCACGTGGTCGCCCCACCCACGGGCACCTCGTAGACGCCGGGCCGCGCGATCGCGCCGGTCAGGGCAACCAGGCGCGTGGGCGGCGGAGGCTGGTCGAACACGGTGCTCAGTGCCGCCACGGCCTCGATGCCGGTCGCGCCCTTCGGCGGCGCGCCGTCGCGGACCTCGACGCCCACCGCGTCGCCGCCGAGCGCGCTGCCCCCGAGGACGCCGTGACGTCGTCCCTGTGCGAGTGCCTCGCTGAGCGCCGCCCGGGCCGTCTCCCCCTGGCCGTCGAGGTAGACGCGGGCGGTATCCACCCCGCCGGCGCGACAGGCGACCAGGATCCCCTCGACAACGCGGTGTGGGTCGCCCTCCAGGAGGTGGCGGTCGATGAACGCGGAGGGGTTGTCGGGCAACGCTGCGACCTCCACGGCGCGGTCCGCCCGCGGGAGGCCGTAGCGCGCGGGGTAGGAGGATGCTCGGATCGCGTCGACCGTACGGATGGCGCCGAGTGCGCTCGCCTGGGCAAACGCTGCGTAGGCGCCGCGGCCGACCGCGTCCTCGAGGCTCCCGTCCAGGCGACCGAGCCGCTCCAGCAGCCCGGACTCGCCCCGCCCGGCGTACTCGTCGGCACAGTCCCCCGCGAGGCAGCGGAGCAGCGCTTCCGGGACCTCGTCCCCGAGCCGGGCGAAGCGGTGCTGGTGGCCCTCGCGCTGGACGGTCGCGGCCGGGGCGGCCCAGCAGGCGCCGTCGCAGGCACCCTCGACCAGCGTGCCGCCGAGCGCGGCCCGCAGCAGGTGCCACTCACCATCCGCCTTCGCCGCATCGCCGCGCGTGCCGCGATGGAGGATCACGCGGGTTGCTCGCGGCGGGGTGAACTCGCCGCGCAGGCGGGCGAGGGCGGGAGTTGGAGGGGCGTGGGTCACGAGACGATTGTATCCGTGACGGCCCGGGCGTCCTCCACCCGGAGCAGCGCGACCGACGCTGTTCGCTCGTGAAGTGGCGTTGGGCCTGGTCGAGCTAGTCGAGCGCCTCGACCTCGTCGCCGACCCGGATCGTCGCACCGCGTTCGGCGGTCTCACCGGTCGGGAGGAGGAGCGTGCCGAGCGTCGGTTGCTCTTGGCCGAAGGCGTGCGTGAGCGTCGTCAGCACGGGGGCATCACGCTCGCCCGTGTCAGGGTTCGCGTGGGTCGCCAGGCAGCGCACGATGTGGTGGCTCACCCGGAACTCAGCCTCCCCGATCCGGACGCGTCCGGCCCACCCCAGCTCGTCCCACGGCGCGAGACCGTCGATGGCGACGTTCGAGCGGAAGCGACGCTCGTCGACCTCGAGCCCCAGCGCCTCGCCCAGGGCGAGCACGCTCCCCCGGCCGTGGACGGAAATGAAGCCCAGCGGGCGATCCTGGAACTGCGCGGTGCGCCCGTCGCCGATGAGGGCGAGGGGCAGCCGGCCCGGTTCGCGCAGGCGTTCGCCCTCGGGCGTCTCGAGGACGTAGGCGCCGACGCGGTCGCAGATCAGCGCGCGGCCCCGCTCGTCGAGGGCGGCGTCGACGATGACGTCGCCGTTGTGCTGAATGTGCAGCCGCTGCTGTGCCATGTCGAACCGGAGCTGGAGCGGGCCAATGCCGGGGAAGTCCTGCATCGCGAGGCCCTCCGTCTTGGGCCAGTAGTTCAGCCCGTCTCGGATGAGTGGCTCCGTGGCGTCAGCGAAGCGGAAGGCGAGCACTCGGTCGCCCTCGATGCGCCCGTCTGGACGCACGAACAGCGACTCGTGTGACTCGGGCGTGAAGCCCTTGACGGGGTAGCGGTAGAGGGTGGCGACGTGTGGCATCGGTGGATGGTAGCCGTCGACGTCGAGCTAGGCGGTCACGACCGTGCTGCCGTGACTGCCCTTCTCGACGCGGATGCGGTCGGGCAGCCGCTCGGACAGCTCCTCGACGTGGGAGATGACGCCGATCATCCGTGATCCCTCGGCCAGCGTCTCGAGGCCCTGCACGGAGAGGTCGAGCGCCTCGGAGTCCAGCGCCCCGAACCCCTCGTCGAGGAAGAGCGAGTCGAGGGAGACCGCGCCGCCAGTGCCGGAGATCTCCGGCAGGTGCTCGGAGAGCGCGAGGGCGAGTGCGAGGCTCGCGAGGAAGGTCTCGCCGCCGGAGAGGGTCTTCACGGACCGCAGCTCGTCGCCGTTGAGGTGGTCCATGACGAGGAACGTGTCCTCCTCCGCCACGAGTGCGTAGCGGCCGTTCGTGAAGTCGGAAAGGCGGTTCGAGGCGTCGTTGGCCAGAAGCTGCATCGACTCATGCAGCAGGTAGGCGATGAACCGGTCGCCTCGGAGGTCGGTGCCGACGGCGCCGACGAGGTTCGCGCGTGCTTGCTGCGCCTCGGCGTCCGCGCGCATCTGCTCCGCCTGCGCGAGCTGTGTCGTGGCCTGCTCGATCGCGATCCTCGTGGCCGTCAGCTCCTGGTGGACGCGGTCGCGTTCGACCTCGAAGGACTCCATCGCCGTCTTCAGTGAGCGGAGCGAGGGCTCGCCCTCGCCGAGCGTCGTACGCCACGCGCCCGCCAGCGCCGTCCGCGCCTCGGCTGCCGCGGACTCGGACTCCCGGCACTCGGCCCGCCTCCGCTCGACGCCCTGTATCGCCTTCTCCCGCGCTGAGGCGGAGCCGTTGCGGGATGCCTCGGCCGCGGCCAGCGCGGCGCGCCCGCTTGCGAGCGACTCGGCCAGCTCCCGCTGCCGTCGTTGCAGCTCCTCGCAGCGCGCCAGGTCGGCGCGAATGCGCTCAGGCTCGCCCTCGACACCGCCAAGGCCTGCGAGGCGTTGATCGGCCTGCTCGAGCGTGGCCTGCGCCTTCTCCAGGTCGCGCACGGCCACTTCACCGTCGCGGGCGGCCACCTCAGCGGCGCTCGCGGCCGTCGTCGCCCCGCGCTCCGCGGCGCGCGTAGCGGCCTGTGCCGCCTCGAACGCGGCGAGCGCCTCGTCGAGATCGTCGTGGATGGAGCCGGCGCCGGCTGTGACGCGCTTCGCCTCGGCCGGCTCGAGAGCGGAGGGGACGCGCGCCAGCGCCTCCCGCAGCGACTGTGCCTGCTCCCGCAGCATCGAGGCTTCCCGTCGCTGCGTCGCCGTGGCCTCGCGACAGCGATCCGCTTCGGCCTGCGCGCCGTCGAGCGCCCGCGCCAGCGTCTCGGGCTTCACGCCATGCTCGTCGAGCTGCGCGTGGATGGAGGCGAGGTGGGATTCGGCGGCAGCGAGCTGGCGTCCATTCTCCTCGACGCGCGTCGCCGCAGAGGCGGCCGCCGCCGCGGCGGCCTCGGCCGCCGTCCGCGCCTCGGCGAGCTTCGCCTCGGCGCGGGCGAGCGCCGACTCGACGCGCGTGAGGTTCGGTGCCGCGTGTCTGCCGAGCCGCGTGATCGGCTCGCCGCAGACCGGGCAGGGATCGCCCACCTTGAGGGCGGCCCTCAGGTGGGCGGCGGCGTCGGCCGCGCGGGCAGCGTCGAGGGCTGCGCGCGCATCGGCGAACTCGCGCTCGGCGGCGTCACGTGCCGCGGCCGCTCGACCCGCGGCGGCGGCATGCGTCGTGTGTTCGCGCTCGGCGCGGTCGACCGCGTCCTGCGCGCGCTGCCGGTCGGCATCGGCGGCGGCGAGCGACTGGCGGAGCGCGACGAGTATGCGCGCCCGCTCCGCGAGCGCCTGGCCGGCCTCCTCGGCCTCGACGGCCGCCTGCTCCGCCGCGGCGGCCTCGGCGCCGAGGCGCGCCTGGAGGAAGGCGGCGCGCCCGGCCGCCTTCGCGAGCGAGGCGGCGGCGGCGCGCTCGGCGCGCTCGGCGCCGGCGTGCTCGGTGGCGGCGTCCTTCGCTCGCACCTCGGCAGTCTTCCGCGCGGTCGCCGCGTCCTCGACGTGACGGCGTGCCGCGTCGAGCTCCTCGCGGGCGCGTGCCAGGGCCGCCTCCGCCTGGGCCCGTTGCTCGAGGAGCGCGACCGCGGCCTTCAGCCGGTCGTGTTCGGCCGGGTCGTACCGGAGCTTCGCGAGTTCCGCCTCGGTGTGGGTGACGGCAGCCGAGCGCTCTTCGACGGCCCGCGTCGCGGCGCCGAGGGCCTTCGTCGCCTCGTCGAGCTCGGCCTCGGCTTCACGAACGGCGGCCGTGGCGCGCTCCATCGCCTGCTGGTGCTCGTGGTGGGCGCGGGCGAGTTCACCGAGCGACTGGAGGGCGGTCCGTCGCGCGGTGAGTCCCTCTGTCTCCTTCGTGAGTTCCTGCTCTCGTGCGCGAAGCTCCGCGACCCGCTCGGGCGTCGCGAGCGGCAGCTTCTCGAGCTGCGTGCGGATGGTCTCTGCGCGGGTGCGGTGCTCGGCGGCGCGGGCGCGCGCCAGCTCCCCGGCGCGCTGATAGACGCCGAGGCCGATGAGCTGGCTGAGGATGGAGCGGCGATCCTTGGCGTCCCCTCGGAGGAACGAGTCGAACTCGCCCTGGGGCAGGACGATCGCTCGCGTGAACGTCGCGTAGTCCATCCCGAGGAGCGCCTCGACCTCTCGAGTGACGTCCGCCGCCCGATCCGCGACCGGCACCCACTGCTCGTTCACCTGGCGCTCCAGGCGGGTGGAGGTGTTGCCCGGGTAGCGTCGGGCGACGCGGTAGCCGCGGTCGCGGACCGTGAACTCGAAGAGCACGGACATGTCGCGCTCGCCCTGTGAGACCAGCTCCTTCACGGAGCGCCCGACGCGCGGCACCTGTCCAAAGAGCGCCCACGTCATCGCATCGAGGAGCGAGGATTTCCCGGCGCCCGTCGGGCCGGTGATGACGAACAGCCGACGGCCCTCGAACGACACGACGACCTCGTCGCGGAAGGCGGTGAAGCCGCGGACCCGGAGGAGCACCGGCTTCACGAGGTCTGCACCGTGGCCTCCTCCAGCACCTCGCGGAAGACGGCGAGCGTCTCCGGGGTCGGGACGGAGCCGTGAGCCTGCTGGTAGTAGCGGACGTAGAGGTCGGTCGGCGTGAGGGTCGAGAGCTCGACCCGCGGGAGATCCTCGGCGTCCCGGCGCGTCTCAACGCGCACGTCGACGCAGAGCGGGAGCGCGTCGCGCACGCGCTGGGCGAGTCCCGGTTCCGGGCGGTCAAGGCGGATGGTGGCACGGAGGTAGGCGTCGCCGAGCTTCGCTCCCTGCGCGATGACCTCGTCGAAGGTGCCGCGTACTTCGGCGAGCCGGCGGCCCAAGGTCAGCGGGACGGCGCGATGCCGCGCCGGGCGGCCGGGCTCGAGGTCGACGATGCGGACGATCTTTTCCTGTCCGCACTCCCCGAAGTCGAGCTGCAGGAGCGATCCGGAGTACGTGGCGGCGTTGTTCGGTGCGCCGACCACCACCTGCGGCTCATGCACGTGGCCCAGCGCGACGTACTGCGCGTGCCCCGGCAGTACCGAGGGAGCGACGGCGTACGTCTGCCCGATGTGGATGCGGCGCTCCGAGCCGTCGACCGTCGCGACCTTCGCGCCGTCGACGAAGACGTGCGCGGCGAAGACGTTGATCGCGCCGACCTCGAAGCCGCGGGACGCCTGCTCGTACACGCCGCCGACGAACTCCGCGTAGCCCTGGAAGGACTCGAATTCGGGGCCGAGGATCTCCTCGGCGTTGAGGGCACGACCCTCCGGCACCCACGGGATCGCGGCTAGGCAGAGCCGCTCCCCGTTCCGGTCGAGACGGATCGTGCCGCCCTCGTCCCAGCGGCGGACGTACGGCTGCGCGCGGACGCCGAGCAGGTCGGCGAACTGCCCGAACGCTGCCAGGCGGCGCGGGTTGTCATGGTTGCCGGCGATGAGCACGACCTCGATGCGTGCCTCGACGAGGCGGCGCAGCGCGGAGTAGAGCAGCCGCTCCGCCTCCGGCGGTGGGCTCATCGTGTCGAAGATGTCCCCCGCGACGAGGAAGACGTCGACGCCCTCTCCGATCGCGATGCCGGTGAGCTCGTTGAGGACGGCGTCGAACTCCGCGGCGCGTGACCGCCCACGGATGGAGCGCCCGAGGTGCCAGTCGCCGGTGTGCAGCAGCCGCATCAGAGGTCGTACCCCTCGTCGGGATCGTCGAAGCGCCGCATCGGGTCCGCAGCCGAGTGGGCGGCGACGGGGGCAACCTCGGAGCGGCGCGTGGACCAGGAGGGGAACGGGAACTCGACGAGCAGCGGCACGGGGATCTCGGGCTGCGAGACGATCATCGAGCCGGGCTTGAGGAGCACGGCGCGCGCGCGGGCGCTGGGCGTGAGGAAGCGGTACTGGTCGCGACTGGCCTCGGCGGTGTCGAGTCGTCCGACGATGCGGAACGAGGCGTTCGCGACGATCCGCTGCTCGACCTCGGACGCCGTCTGCTGCGCGCCGATGAGGATCACGCCGAGCGAGCGACCGCGCTCCGCGATGTCGAGCAGCGTCTCCTTGATCGGCGACCGTCCCTCGCGCGGGGCGTACTTATTCAGCTCGTCCACCACCACGAAGAACGGCGACGTGCGATCGGCGCCCACCGCGGACTCGTGCTCCATCATCACGCGGCTGAGGAGCACGCCCACGACGAAGCGCTGGGCGCGGTCGTGCAGACGGTGAAGGTCCACCACCGTGACCTGTTCGTTGAACTCGATGCGGTGCGACGCCGGCTTCCCGAACCCGGCGCCACGGACGAACGGCTGCACGAGCCGGGCGCCGGCCTCGAGGCGGCGGAGGAACGCCCGGAGGGTGCCGGGCGCCGCGGCGCGGTAGGACGAGGCCATCCAGCGGCCATGCGGCTCGTCTGCGTCCTCGTCACCGACGAGGTTGCGCTCGACCTGCTGGACCAGGTCCTCCAGGTCGCGGCACCAGACGCCCTCGATCTCGACGTCGCCCTCCGGGTCGCGGAACGGAGTGTTGCGGGCCGCCTGCGCGAGCCTCGCGGTGACCACCTCGACGAGGTCGCCGATCTGCCCGGCGTCGCGGTCGGCGTCCGCGAAGAGGTAGCGGAAATAGCCGTTCAGGCAGAACTCATGGAGCGTCCAGTAGAAGCCGGTGACGCCGTCCTGGCGGCTCGAGGTCTGGGGGAGCGGCTGGTCGCCCGGGCGGCAGGGCGCGTAGAACGCGACGGAGCCGAAGGGCCCGGCGGGGAGGTCGAGGGCGGCCCACCGAGCACGCTGCTCCTCCGTGAGCCGTGCGTTCGGGCGGTCGAGGAACAGCAGGTCCTCGCCCTTCACGTTGAAGATCAACGCCCTGGACGTCGCGCGACGCGAGCCGAGCGCCTGGCTTTCGAACAGGCCGTACAGGAGGAACGTCGCGTAGGTCGTCTTCGTCGCGACCCCGGAGACGCCGCTGATGTTCACGTGCGCGCCGCGCGTGCCGTCGAGGAACTCGAGGTTGCCGTAGACGGGGCGCCCGGAGCGGTCGAGGCCGACGGGGAAGCGGAAGTCGTCCTCCTCGTCCTGCATGCGGTCGAAGAAGAGCGCCTTCTCCCGCGCCTCGCCGGTCGCGAGGTGGACGCGCTGGCCCGGCATCGGCGGGACGTAGATCTCGGGCTCCACGCGCGTCACGGAGATGTGCGCGGCGACCGAGGACTGCGTCGGCAGGATGCCATCCGTCGAGAGGGCGACGTCCGAGGTCAGCGAGACGCCCTCCTGCGTGGCGCGTAGCTCGTCGACGACGCCGTAGGTGTCCACGAACTGACCGTCGGGCAGGACGGTGCGGACATGCACGACGTCGTCGAGCTGGAGGTACGACTCCGGCGCGACCCAGGCGGAGAACGAGAGCGGCGTCGACGCCGCGGCCTCGGTGCCGAGGACGAGTGCTCGATAGGTCGAATCGTCGATCGTCACGCGGCCTCCTCGCTGGCGACGGACGCGGCGAGGAGGCGGGCGATGAGCCGCCGGTCGCCGAGCAGGTGGGTGAGGTGCGCTTCCAGCGCTCCGACGGGTGTGAGGTTCTGCGGCGCGCGCGGGTCGCGGACCGGCGACGAGGCGAGCCGAGGCAACAGCGTTGCGGTCTGGTCGGCGAGGACGGCGGCCCGCTCCGGTGAGATCGAAGCCGAACACTCCAGGCGCAGCACGCCGCCGAGGTAGTGGACGTGCGGGCCCGGCGCCGGGAGCCGGACGAACCACGAGTAGCGGCCCTCGGCGATGTGGAGCGGATCGTTCGCGCTGCCTGGTATACGGAAGAGCGGGGTGCGCTCGCCGGGCAGCAGCGTCTGGAGCAGCTCCAGCTCCGCCCGGGGGACGTACCACTGCTGGATGCGCTTCACATAACCGACGACGCTGCGCCCCGGCGCCCGCAGCGAGCGCAGGGGGCCATCGACCAGCGTGAGGGCGGACTCGTCCTCCGACAGCATCTCCGCGAGGCGCGCCTCCTCGTCCAGCATCGCGCGGTTGAGCGCCGCGACGAGGTCGTTGGCCCGGGAGGCGGTCGGGATCGTCCGCGAGGTGAAGGCGAGGCGTGACGACTGGAACGCCAGGACGCGGTCGGGGACCTCGGCGTTGCTCGTGTGCAGGTAGCGTCGCTCGACGCGGACGCGGTCGTGCAGGATCCCCGCCCGCGTGCCGTCCAGGGCGACGGCGCCGATGGCGTACGAGCCGAACAGGCCGAGGGAGGGCGTCGCGCCACCGTCGTCGTCGAGCGCATGCGCCTCCGCACGTCGCACGCCATCGACGAGGAAGACGCGGTCGACGTCCGCGCGCCGGGTGATGGGCGCCCACGTGGACGTCTCGGCCGCGAGATCCGCGACCACGTCCTCGCCGTCGCCGAAGTCGGGCGCGTCGGCGTCGAATTGCATGGCGGTGCCGTACTCCGGCTGCCAGGGCAGAAGGCGGACGGGCATGTGATCACCGAGCCGAAGGGGAGACAGGCGGATTGTAGGGCCTCCGCCGCTTGCGAACGAGTGTTCGCATCGCCCGGCGGGACGCTCGTCGCTCGGGCGTAGCGCGTTCCTCGCGTACGCTCGACGCGTGACCACTCAGCGCGATCCCGAGGCCCTGTTCGAGGGCGGTTCCGACCGCGCCGCTTACGTGCGGCAGATGTTCGGCGAGATCTCGCACCGCTACGACCTGGTGAACCGAGTGATGACCGTCGGGCAGGACCAGTCATGGCGGCGCCTGGCGGCGTCACAGGTCGTCCGCCTGGGCGACACGGTCCTCGACGCCGGCACCGGCACCGGCGACCTCGCCTTCGCGTGCCTCGACGCCGGCGCCGCGCGCGTCGTGGGCATCGACGTGGCCGGGCCGATGCTCGAGCAGGCGCGGGCGAAGGCTGAGCAACGGCGGGTCGGCGAGGTCGCGGGGTTCGGCCTCGGCGATGCGACGCGCCTCCCGCTGCCCGACGCGAGCGTGGACGCCTGGTGCTCGGCGTTCGTCGTCCGGAACATTCCCGACCTGCCGGCCGCGTTCTCCGAGGCGTACCGCGTGCTCAAGCCGGGAGGCCGTCTCGCCGTCCTCGAAATCCCGAGGATGGAGCCGGGCCTCCTTCGACCCTTCGCGCGCATCCACTTCCGGCACGTCGTTCCGCGTATCGGGCGCGCGATCACCGGGCACTCGGAGGCCTACCGCTACCTCCCGGTCTCCGTTGACCACTTCCTCGCGCCACGCGAGCTCACGGAGCTACTGCGCGAGACCGGCTTCGTGGTCACGCAGGTGCGGATGCTGATGTTCCGCACGGTTGCGATGCACATCGCGGTGAAGCCGGACCTGGCGAGCCGGGCCGCGGTTCTGCCCTCGCAGTAACGCCAGCCTCGCAATTTGCCGTCGTGGCGGTCGTGGCGGTCGTGGCACCTCGGGCCTCCGCGCGGCCCGGCCGCGACGGGGCCTTCTGATACGATCCGGCCACCACCGACGCTCCCCCGATCCCACTGCGAGGTTGATGTTGGCGAGTGCCCCCGATACCACGGAGATGCCGTCCGAGGCCGTATCCCGGTACCTCGAGGCGATCTTCTACATCGACGCCGAAGGCGATCCCGTCCGTGCCTCCCGTCTCGCTGACTGGCTGGGCGTCTCCCAGGCGACGGTCGCCGCGGCGCTCCGCCGAATGACCGACAACCAGCTCATCGACATCTCCGCGCAGAAGGAGATCACGCTCACCTCGAGCGGCCGCGAGATCGCGCAGGAGATCGTGCGTCGTCATCGGATCGCGGAGCGCTGGCTCACGGACGTCCTTGGATTCGACTGGTTGACCGCCGACGAAGAGGCGAGCCACCTCGAGCACGCCCTTTCCGGCCAGGTCGCCGACCGGCTGCACGAGATGATCGGGCGCCCTCGCACGTGCCCGCACGGCAACCCGATCCCGGGCGCCGAGCCCGTGCCCGGGACGGAGCGCTCGCTGGTCACGCTGACGCCCGGTGAGCGGTCGCGCGTGCGGCGCATCTCCGAGGTCGCCGAGCATGAGGTGCCGGACCTCCTCCGGTTCCTCGGCAACCATGGCTTCCGCCTCGGGGTCGAGGTTGAAGCCGTCGAGTTGAGCCGGGGGGCGGGTACGTTCACGGTCCGCGTCGCCGGTCAGGACGTGGCGATGTCCGTCGAGGTGGCCCGCAAGATCTGGATCGACGCCTAGATGTAGTGACCACACACCTGCGAGACACCTGACGGAAGGCTGGGCCTCCCGCGAGACTTGGGGTCGCTGAACCCAAACCAGGTCGAGCAGGAGGCCCAGTTGTCCGATCGTATGCAGCCGCCGGCGCG
>WBZO01000336.1_pt1 | contig 107862 bp, 100 predicted proteins | sample 5204261 | NCBI WGS metagenome assembly WBZO01 (sample SAMN12412400, study PRJNA552823) | activated sludge metagenome | isolation source: activated sludge from anammox sidestream of wastewater treatment plant... | place: USA: North Carolina | collected 2017-09 | reverse complement strand
GCCGAGGTCGAGGCGAAGCTCGCCGACGGCGTCGGGTACAAGTTCTGGACCTTCAACGGCACCATCCCGGGGCCGATGGTCCGCGCACGCGTCGGCGACCACGTCGAGATCACCCTCAGCAACCCGAAGGAGTCCGGCGTCGGCCATAACGTCGACTTCCACGCCGCCACCGGCCAGGGCGGCGGCGCCGAGCTCACCCGCGTGAGCCCCGGCGAGGAGAAGGCATTCCGCTTCAAGGCCCTCGCACCGGGCGTCTACATCTACCACTGCGCGACCGCGCCCATCGACCTCCACATCTCGAACGGCATGTACGGACTCATCGTCGTCGAGCCCGAGGAAGGACTCCCGCCCGTCGACCGCGAGTTCTACGTCTGCCAGGGCGACGTCTACACGAAGGGCGCCACCGGCGAGCCGGGCATGCAGAGCTTCGACCTCACCCGCATGTCCGAGGAACGGCCGACCTACGTCGTCTTCAACGGCGCCGTCGGCTCCCTCACCGGCGACCGCGCCCTCCGCGCCAGCGTCGGCGAGACCGTCCGCATCTTCTTCGGTGTCGGCGGCCCGAACCTGACCTCGTCCTTCCACGTGATCGGCGAGATCTTCGACCGCGTCGCCACCTGGGGCTCCTTCTCCTCGTTCGCGGAGGGCGTCCAGACCGTCACCGTCGCGCCCGGCGCGGCCACGATGGTCGAGTTCGCCCTGCAGGTCCCCGCCACCTACCTGCTCGTCGACCACGCCCTCAGCCGCCTCACCAAGGGCGCCGCGGGACACCTCATCGTGGAGGGGCCGGAAGACCCGGACATCTTCACCGCGATTTGAAGCAACACGCACCGAGCTGAGGCAACCCGGTCACGGGTGAGCCGAGGCAACGGGGAGGAGGGCCAGCCATGAGACGCCAACGGACAGTCGCCCTCGTACTGGGCGTCGTGGCCCTCCTCTCCGTGGCCTGCGGATCGACTACGGGAGCCGAAATGGCCGAGGATGCCGCCCCACCCGCGGGCGCGGCATCCTCGACGTTCCACGGGACGCTCATCGATCCACCTGCGCCGATGCCGGCGTTCGAGCTCGTCGGCACCGATGGGCAAACCCTCCGGAGCGAGGACTACCAGGGCCGCTACGTGGCGGTCTACTTCGGCTACACGCACTGCCCGGACATCTGCCCGCTGACCCTGGGCGTGCTGAAGCGGGCCGTCGAGCTCCTCACGCCCGAGGAGCAGGCGCGGTTCGCCGTCCTGATGATCGCGGTCGACCCGGAGCGCGACACGCCCGAGGTCCTCGGCCGCTACATGAACCTCTTCAACCCGAAGTTCGAGGCCGGAAGCGGCGACCCCGCCCATGTCCAGGAGGTCCTCAACAGCTGGGGTGTGCAGGTCACACGGCAACCACTCGAGGGCGGCTACAACGTCTCGCACCCGGCCTCGGTCTACCTCCTCGACCCGGAGGGACGCTGGGTGCTGGCCTTCGACCACAGCGAGAGCCCGGACGACGTCGCGTCCGACCTCAGACTGCTCATGGGGGGTGAACTCCCGTCGGCGTCCGCGGCGACCGACGCATCGACGGCCGCAGGCGCCGACGGCGACGCCGACGCCCGGGAACGCTGGTTCTTCGCACTGGGGGACGGCTCGGTCCTCATGCGCGAGGCCGACGGAACCGAGCGGCAGGTGCTGCCTTCCTGGAGCGAGCAGCCGAGCGACGACGACCTCGCGCGGCGCCAGTACCCCGGCGCGCGCGAGATCGCGTACGACCCGACGGCGCAGGTGCTCTGGTTCGCCGATACGCACGAGGCCATCCACTCGATCAACGTCGAGACTGGCGAACGAGGCCCCTCCATCGATGGGTTCGCCGACGCCGCCCTCCCGGGGTGCGGCGTCGCGGACCTGTCGAGAGAGTTCGCGGTCCTGCCCGGTGGGCAGCTCATCGTCCCGACGCTTGTCGGCACAACGGTCGTCTACAGCACCGAGGACGGCTCGATGGTCGGCGCACTCTCACCGACCGCGTTCGGCGCGCCCCTGCTGGGAGCGTTCCGGCCGTTCGCGGCAACGCCGGCGAGCACTGACGCCTGGTACGTGGACGGCAGTGGAGTTCTGCACGGCATCGACCTCGAGGACTGGTCGCTGACCGAGTCGGCGATCCCGGCGCTGCCGGACGCCGTCGCGACGGCACTCGTCGAGGTCGCACTCTCGCCGGACGGCAGCACGATGTACTACCTCGCCGAGTCCGGAGAGCTGCGCGCATGGGACATCGCGGGCGGAACGGCCTCCGCCACGTCCATCACCGCTCCGCCCGACACACGCGCGATCGCCTTCGGTTAGCCGGTTCAACGGCGCCTCAACGACTCCACCCACACTCAACGCCGCGAGGGACGGCGGATTCACGTGCTCTCGACTCGCCCGATGTCTGCTGTCCGTGGGCGATCCGGCTGACCCGTCCGGATCGAACCCTGGCGCGAAGGGCGGCCATACGTGAAGACCATCCGGACCGGCGTCCTCGCCGGGATCGCGGCGACGCTCCTCGTGGGGGCACTAGCGGCCCCGACGGCGAACGCCCAGATCTACCCGCAACCCAACGGCTACTGCGTGATCTCGCTCTCCGATCCGCTGCCGCCGGTCGATGCGCAGGTGACGCTCACCGTCACCGCCGCGGACCCCGCCGGGAACCCCATCCAGGGGGAGACCGGTGACATCACCATCGTCGAGCAACCCGGCGACTCCGCATACATCGCGCCAAGCTCCTTCTCGACCGGCGCGGACGGCACCGCCGACGCCACGCTCTACACCGGCACCGAGCCGGGCCTCATCCAGATCACGAGCCCGTGCGGCCCCGCGCTGGTCGTCGCGAACGTGAACGTCGGACAGCCTCCCGGACCGCCTTCGACGGGCACCGGGCTGGACCGATCGAGTGGCTCAGCCCTGAGCCTGATCGCAACGCTGGCGCTGGCAGGAACCGCGGCGACCGGCGGCGGCTTCGCCCTGCTGCGCCGGCGCGCTCAACGCTAGGACCAATCGTGGGATGCGGTGGTGCTGACCACCGCATCCCGGCACCGCCTCCGGCGTTGCATCCGGCATTGCATCCGGCCACATCCGGCATCGGAGCCTCCGATGAACGTCCCGACGTTCCTCCGTCGGCGTGCCGTCGCGTACCTCGCGCTCGGGGTCTTCACCCTCGCGGCGCTCGCCACCTGGCATTACGCGACCCTCTATCGCGAGGCGACCGCCGCCCGGTCGGCGCTCCTCGCCATCGAGGACACGATGACGCTCGGCCTGGACGCGCGGGCGGAGGACCTCGATGTCATCGACGCGCGACTCGCGGCCGCGCGGGAGCACGTCGACGCCGCCCGGGCGCACCTGCGCTGGGATCCGCTGCTCCGCATCGGCAAGGAGCTCCCGGTGATGGGTGACCAGGTCACGGCCACGGAGGGCTTCCTTCGGGCGGCGGACCACCTCGTGGCCGCGGGCGTGGAGGCCGCCGTCCTCGCGCGCGATGCGATCGCGACACGCGAGGACAGCGACGAGCAGCTGACGACGACGGCCCTCGAGCTGCTCGACCGCGCGGGACCCGCCCTTGAGCGCATCGAATCGCACATCGACGCGGCCATCGAGGCGCGCCGTGCGATCGGGGATCGGCGGCTCCTCGGGCCGCTGGACGACGCGCGCGCACGCCTCGACGCGCACCTCCCGCGTGTCGCGGAGCTGGTGGCGCGAGCAGCGGTCGCACGGGAGGTCGTACCGGGTCTGATGGGCTTCGAGGGAGAGCGCCGCTACCTCCTGCTGTCGCTGAACAACGGAGAGCTGATGCCCGGCGGCGGACTCGTGACCGTCGCCGGGGTGCTCACGGTCAGGGATGGCGAGGTGGCCGGCACGGCCTTCCAGAACGTCTCCGGCTGGCTTCCCGCCTACGCCGAGGCCGGCGGGACGTTCATCGAGGCGCCCGCCCCGCTCCAGCGGCACCTCCTGAAGCACTATCCGTGGAACCTCGGCGTCTCGAACTGGGACCCGGACTTCCCGACGTGGGCACGGCGGGCCCTCGAGATGTACGAGCTCGCGTGGGGCCCGCAGCACGTCGATGGCGTGGTGGCGTTCGACCTCGATGTGCTGGAGGCGCTGCTCGCGATCACCGGCGCGCAGACCGTCGACGCGCCGGGGTTCGGGCAGGTACGGCTGACCAGCGAGAACGCCGTGATGGAGCTGGAGCGCGTCACCCGTGCGCCCCCGGACACGTGGCGACGCAGCAAGGAGGCCGTCGGCACCCTCCAGGGGGCGCTGCTCCGGGACATCGTCACGCTGCCCGCCTCGCGTTGGGACGAACTTGTCAGGGCCGTGACCGAGATGGGCAACGGACGGCACCTGCAGGTGCTGCTGTTCGACGCCGCGTCGCAGGCCCTCGTCGACGAGGTTGGGTGGGGCGGCGCGATGCTCGACCCGGGCGGCGACTACCTCCACGTGAACGAGGCGAGTGTGAACAGCACCAAGCTCAACCTCGTATTCGCCCCGACGGCAACGTACGACATCGAGGTGGGCCCGCTTGGCGACGCGCGACACCGCCTCGTGCTGCGATACGAGAACACCGTGCGCCAGTGGGCCGAGGGACGCGACCCGGACTTCGTCTGGCACCTGATGCTCGACGGTCAGTACGGCGGCTACATCCGCGCGTTCGTCCCGGTGGATGCGACCGGCTTCACGGCCGCGGTCGACGGACGTCCCGCAGCCGTCGAGGACGCGGGCACTTCGGGTCGCCACGCCTGGTTCGGCGTCTACCTCCCCGTCCCGCCCGGCGCCACGCGTGAGCTTGCCCTCGAGTGGACCGTCCCCCTCGCTACGAGCGACCCCGGGCGTTACGAGCTGACACTCCAGAAGCAACCGGGGACCGAGGGCCTCTGCATCGACCTCTCCGTCCACCGGGGTGACGTCGCTGCCCTGGCCGAGGTCGACGGGGGCACCACCGACGGCGAGGGGCGCACCTGTCTGACCACCGACGTCACCGTCCACGCGACGTTCGACTAGTGCCGGAGGACGCATGCGCACTCGACACCTCGGCCTCACGCTGCTGCTCGGCGGCGCACTCCTCTCGGTCATCGCCGGGTACGCCCTCCTGACCTCGGCGCTCGGCGACGCTCCGGTGACCCCGACGGACGCGCTGTACGGCGCCGCAACGCCCGCCCCCACCGAGGTCGCACCGGCCATCACGACGGCGACGGGTCCGACGACTTCGACACCGGACAGCGAGGCATCCGCGACCGGGGAGCCCATCCTGCTCTCACCGCCCGTTGCGATGCGCATCGAACGCCTCGGCGTCGACGCGGACCTCGTCACACTCGGCGTGGACACGCGCACCGGGAACATGGCGGCGCCGGACGGACCCGAGCTGGTCGGCTGGTACGACTTCACGGCCAGCCCGGGGGCCGGCACGGGGAACGCCGTGTTCGCCGGCCACCGCGACTGGCGTGGGTACGGCCCCGCGGTGTTCTACGACCTCGAGAAGCTCGAAGCGGGAGACACCATCGAGGTCCGCCTGGAGGACGGCGCCGTGGTGCGGTACGAGGTAGTCGCCTCGCACACGTACGCGGTGGACGAGATCGACATGCGCCAGGTGCTGGCGCGCACGAGCGAGGAGAGCCTCACGCTCATCACCTGCGCGGGCACCTTCGAAAGCGGCGACTACAGCGACCGCCACGTCGTACGCGCCGTCCGCACCGGGGCGATCCCGCCCCCCGGCACGTAGCCTGACACGTAGCCCGGCGGCGTCCTCCGGTCCCGCACATCGGGCGATTGGCATCCCTGATTACAATCGTGGTCGCTTCACGCAGCCACCGCGCCCGCGGTCGGCGCGACGAAAGGCCCAGCCATGACCTCAGAGCAGCAAGTCGAAACCCTCGTCACCCCCGAGATGGAGGCGGAGAAGGGCGTGTGGAAGGACGAGCGCGTCTCGCCCCCCGTGTCCGAGTCCGACATCCGTAAGTGGGCGATCGCGTCCTACTGGCCGGAGAAGCCACCTCAGCTCTTCTGGGACGAGGCGTACACGAAGGGCACGAAGTGGGGCGGCATCATCGCTCCCAACGACTTCAATCCCTTCGCCTGGCCGATCGACCGGCCGGTCCGCGCGGCCACGAACGGCCCACGCTCGGGCCGAGGCCAGCGCGGCATGAACGGCGGCCAGGTGGAGACCTTCGGCGTCCCCATCCGTCCGGGCGACGTGATCACGGCGAGGACGCGACTCAAGGACTGGAATGAACGGGAGACCCGCCTCGGCCTGACACTCTTCACGGAGACCGAGACCGAGTGGCGCAACCAGCGCGGCGAGCACGTGAAGACGCGCATCTCCACCGGCATCCGCTACTAGCCACCCGCTCACCCCAGGAGACACCAACCATGGCTACCAACGTCTACTTCGAGGACGTCAACGTCGGCGACGAGATCCCGGCGTGGTCCCGCACGACCGACTTCATGAACTGGAACCGCTATGCGGCGGTCAATGACGAGTTCGTCTACATCCACATGGACGACGAGGCCGGCCGGGCCGCCCTCAACGAGCGGGGCGCCTTCGGGATGGGCAACCTCCGCTACACCTACCTGCTGAACGCGCTCCGTGACTGGATCGGCGACGAGGCAGAGATCCGCGAGGCGGCCGTCCAGTTCCGCGCGATCAACCAGAAGAACGACACCCTCACCGTGACTGGCAAGGTCACGGACAAGAAGGTCGAGGACGGCGAGAACCGCGTCTACCTCGAGACGAACGTCGTGAACCAGGGGGGCGAGGCGACCTGCCCCGGCCACGCCGTGGTCGTGCTGCCCAGCCGCTCCTGATCCGCGACCGCTGGACGAACATCGAGCCGGGAGGACCCGGCTCGATGTCTGCCTGCCACTTCGTCCGCCGGCGCGTCAGGCGTCCGCCGACGGCTCCCCGGACGTCCGGGTCGACGGACCCTCCCGCGAGCTGAACACGCTCGGCGGCGAGACACGCATGGAGGGCGCGCCTCCGTCTGGGTCGCCCGGCTTCCCGGTCCGCACCAGCGAGATCAGGTCGACGAGCCCGAGCCCGACGGTCTGCTTCAGCGCCTCATCGGTCGTCGCGAGCGCCTCGGGCGTGAGGTTGAACAACTGCTTCACCGGGGAGCTGCCGTTGCCGTTCCCCCCACCGAAGTCCATCAGGCGGATCTCGTTGACGTGGCCGATGGGCGACGCGGCAGCGGTCACGATCTCCGGCAGGCGGTCGATGATGTCAGTTGCCAGCTGTACCCGGATCGCCTCGTCGGTGTATTGCTTGAGGGCCGCGGCACGCTCGGCCAGGCCCTTCGCCTCCGCGAGTAGCTTCGCCGCCACCGCGTCCGCCTCCGCGTCACCGCGCTGGCGGATCGCACTCGCTTCACCCTCGCCCTTGTAGGTGAGCGCTGTGCGCTCGGCCTCGGCGCGACGTCGTTCCGCCTCCGCTTCGGCCTCGGCGCGGAGGATGCGGTCCTGCTTCTGTCCTTCGGACTGGAGGATGAGCCGCGCCTTCTCCGCTTCGGCCGTCGCGATGACCTCGGCTTCCAGCTCGCGGCGGCGCTGCTCGGCGTGCTTCTGCGCGAGCGTCGCCATCGCCTCGGTCACCCGCTGCTTCGCCTCCGCGTCGGCGAGCTCGGCGGCCTGGAGGGCACGCGCCTGCTCGGCCGTGGTCAGTGCCTGGTACTGCGCCTTGGCGACGTCACGTTCCTTCTCCGCCTCGGCGACGATCGTGTCCGCCTCCGCGCGCGCCTTGTCCGCCTGCTGTCGCGCGACGGCCTCGGCGATGGACGCCTCGCGGTCCGCGTTCGCCTCGCCGATGCGCGCGTCACGGCGGACCTCGGCGGTGCGCTTGCGGCCCAGGGCCTCGAGGTAGCCCACCTCGTCGGAGATCTCGCGGAGGGTGAGGGTGTCGACGGTGATACCCATCTGCGAGAGCTCGGCCTGCGCCTGCTCCGCGATCTGGCTCTGGAACGCGGTGCGGTCCTGGTAGATCTCCTCCGGCGTCAGCTGACCGCAGACACCACGGAGGTGCCCTTCCAGCACCGCCTGGACGTCACGCTCGATCTCGTCACGGGTCCGGCCAAGGTAGCGCTCGGCGGCGTTCATGATGCCCGCGTCGTCGCTCGCGACCTTGAACAGCGCCGTCCCGGCCACGACCAGCGGGACGCCCTCCTTCGAGATGGCGTTGTGGGTGCGCACCTCGGTGCTGATGACGTGAAGCGACATGCGCTCGACCTGCTCGAGGATGGGGAAGACGAACGCGCCGCCACTCCGCACGACGCGGAACCCGACGCGGTCCTTCGTGCCGTCTGCGCGCGATACCGTGTTCCGCCGTCCGGAGATGACGAGCACCTCGTCCGGCCCGGCACGCTCGTACCTCGACGCCCAGATGCCGAGGATGGACGCGAGGACGACGACGAGGATGGCGACGATCACGCCGATCCCCAGGTTCGTGTCCAGAATGCCGTTCAGGTCCATGACTACGACTCCCCCGCCACCGCCGCAGCGTCAACAAAGACGGTGCCTCCAACGATCCGCTGAATGACGACGATCTCGCCCTCGCGGATCGCCTCCCCCGAGGCCGAGCGCGCTACCGCGGTGTGCGTGCCGCCGGCGCGTGAGTACCGCACCCGCCCCGTGCCACCCGCCGGGACGGCGAGCGTCACAACGGCGTCCGCCCCAACGAGATCCTCGAGGGTGAACGAGGTGGAGATTTCGTTCTTCTGGAACGTCTTCGTCATCCAGACCACCACGCCGCCCATCGGAAGGCCGCCGACGATGCCGCCCGCCGCCGCGACGAGCGACGGGACGTCGAAGTAGCCGGAGAGCAACCAGCCTGTCGCGCCGAAGCCGGCGAGGAACGCGGAGACGGTCTGCACGTTGAGCAGACCGGCCCCCGGGTCGTCGAAGTCCGCGAGGTCGCTCGCGACGTCGAACACCTCACCGACGAGGAAGCTGACGATGAGGATTGCTGCCGCCAGCAGGGCGATCAGGACGAACACGAGGGTGTCCGCGCGCTGTGCCAGGTCTAGACCGAATATCTGAAGTTCGTACACGGGCCCCCGCTTCAAGCGGAGCGAGGGTAGCAGTCAGAGAACTAGTTTGGACGCACCGAGACCGAAGGATCGGACCGTCAGCGCATTCACGCCGTCCGGCTCCATACATCGACCGGATGGAGCGTCGGACTGGCCTCGATCGGACCGCCGGTCAGCGCGGCGATCTCCTCGAAGGTGTGTCCCGGCGCGTGCTCCTCGAGGATGAAGCGCCCATCCCGCACCGCGATGACGCCGAGATCCGTGACGATCAGCGTCACGCACTCCTTGCCCGTCAGCGGCAGCGTGCAGCGCTCGAGGAGGCGCGGTTCGCCCTCCCGCGTGGTGTGCTCCATCGCCAGCCACACCTGCTTCGCGCGGGCCACGAGGTCCATCGCGCCACCGATGCCGCCGAGGTGGTCGAACGGCCCCGTGCTCAGCCGCCAGTTCGCGAACGAGCCGTCGACGCCGACCTCGTACGCGCCGAGGACGGTGACGTCGAGCCGCCCGCTGCGGACGACCGCGAAGGAGTCCGCGTGGTGGAGGAAGGAGGCGCCCGGCACGAGCGTCACCTGCTGGCCGCCGGCGTTCACGATGTCCGGATCGCCTTCCGCGGTGGACGCCAGGCGGCTGTAGCCGACGACGCCGTTCTCGGACGTGAACGTGATGTCGTCCTCGGCTCGGACGTAGTTCGAGGCGAACGTGGGGATGCCGATGCCGAGGTTCACGAGCCACCCCGGCTGAAGCCGCTGCGCGATGACGGCCGCCAGCTCATGCCGCGTCAGCCGTCGCTTCTCCCCCGGCGCGGGCGCAACGAGGGGCGCAGGGCCGATGGCGCCCGCGTCCGGGCGCCCGGAGCGCTCGACGTGCACGAATCCGTCCGCCGGGATGGCGGCAACGGTCCCGACGAACACCCCGGGGAGGTGGACCTCGTCGGGGTCGATCGCCCCCGCTGACTCCAGCGGCTGCTCCACCTCGGCGATCGCGTGTCGCGCAGCCATCGCGGCGATCGGGTTGAAGTTCCGAGCCGCGCGGCGGAAGAGCAGGTTGCCGGCGGTGTCCCCTCGGTGCGCGCGGACGAGCGCGAAGTCCGCGACGATCGCCTCCTCGAGGACGTAGGTGTCGCCGCCGAACTCGCGGTGCTCCTTCCCCTCGGCGAGCATCGTGCCGACGCCGGCGGGGGTCCAGAACGCGGGGATGCCGGCGCCGCCCGCGCGGATGCGCTCGGCGAGGGTCCCCTGCGGCACCAGCTCCACCTGGAGCCGCCCATCTCGCGCCATCCGCTCCGGCACGGACGCGCGCGAGGGGTGAGTGGCCGCCGTGAACGAGGCGATCACCTTGCGGACGCGCCCGTCCGCCACCATGTCCACGATGCTCTTCGCCGCCGGGTTGGCGGAGGCGATGTTCAGGCTGTTCGAGACGAGCGTGAGATCTCGGGTCTCCTGGTGGTAGAGCGCCGTCAGGAGGTTCCACGGGAATCCGGCCCCGCCGAAGCCCGGAATGATGATCGTGGAGCCATCGGGAATGCCCGCGACGGCCTCCGCCATGCTCGAGGCGATGCGTGGACGCGGCATGGTCACCCTCCCGTGGTCACGAACGGTCCCACCCGTCGTGATGCGCGGGAATAGTAGAGGCGCCCCGCTAGGGCCGAGTGAGCTTCAGGAGGTCCGTGACGTCGGGCGCCTCATCCAGGCTCCACGCCGCCTCGAACAGCGTGCGGGTACGGGCAGCCCCGAGCACGGGCTCGACCAGCGCGTGGAACTTTTCATCGAGCTGCGCGTCCGTCAGGGGATTCTCCGGCGAGCCCGACGCGTGCGCGACATGCGTCGAGACCGAACGGCCGTCGTCCAGCTCGATCGTGACGTACGCCTCGTGCTCCGGGAGCGACGGATCGACCTCGTGCGACACCTTGGCCCGCAGCGCGGCGATGGTCGGGTCGAGCACCCGGGCGAGGTCGAACTGGGCGTCGTGCCCGGCCCCGTCGACGAGCGCGACGGCCGCACAGTGCTGGAACGAAAACTTCGCCTCGAGGCCGGTCGCCGGCGCGGCACGGTTCATCAGCTCCGGGACGAGGTGGGAGACGCGAAGCGAGATCTTCGTGACGCGGTCCGCGGTGAGGCCGTGCTCGTTGCGGAGCGCAATCACCCCGTCCTGGATCGGGTGGGAGACCACGCCGTTCGCGTAGGGCTTGAGGCCGTTGCGCCGCAGCTCCCAGCGTTCACCGAGGCCGCCGATGAGTCCCTCCTCGCTGTGTCCATTCGGCGAGAGGACAGCCCAGAATCCCCGCCGCCCGGCGAGGATCTCGGGGTTGGCGGTCATGCCAGCGCGCGCGAACTCGGCCGACTGGACGCCGTTCGAGGCCGCCCGCCCGGCGTGAAGGGCCTTGGCGTCGCTGCCGAACACCTCGCGGACGCCACCTGCCTGCGTCCCGGCGAAGCCGAGGGCGTGTGCGAGCTGGTCGGCGTCGAGGCCGTAGAGCCGGCCCGCGGCCACCGCCGCGCCGAGGACGCCCACCGTGCCCGTGATGTGCCAGCCCTGGTCGTAGTGCCACGGGTGCACCGACATCGCGATCCGGCACGCCGCCTCGCAGCCGAGCGCGAACGCGACAAGGGCGTCCCGGCCGTTGGCGCGGACCTCCTGCGCGGCCGCGAGGGCGGCCGGCCAGACCGGGGCGCTGGGATGCAGCACCGTGGGGTAGTGGGTGTCGTCGTAGTCCTGCAGATGGGCGAGGAAGCCGTTCACCAGCGCCGCCAGCGACGGGCTCGTCTCGAGGTCGCTCGCGACGATGCCTGCCTGCGGGGCCGCGCCCTCGGCGCGCGCCCAGACCAGGAGGCGCGCGGACGAGGGGTGCACTGAGGCCGAGACGGAGATGGCGAGCAGGTTGACCAGCGTCCGCTTCGCCTCGTGCATGACCCACTCGGGCGGGTCGTCGGTGTCGACGGCGAATGCGGCCAGCGTGCGGGTGGGCGAATGGGTGGGCGCGGCGGTCATTGGCAATCCCTCGGTCCTGGCGTCGCGGCCGACGCTGCCGAGGCAGGGTAGCGGTCACGCCGCCGGCAGGTGCACTTCGATCACGAGGCCATTGCCGCGGTCGGAGTTCCTCGCGCGCACGCGCCCTCCGTAGTGCTCCACGACCGTCTGCACGATCGCGAGCCCCATCCCCACGCGGCGGCCGCGCCGGCGAGCCTCGTCTCCCCGCGTGAACGGCGCGAACACCGTCTCGAGGTCGTCCGGGGCGAGGCCGGGCCCGTTGTCCTCGATGACCAGTTCGCCCCACGCACCCGCCCCCCGCGTCCGGACGATCACTGTCGTCCCCCGCGGCGTGTGCGCGATGACGTTCTCGAGGATCGCGCGAGTGATCCGCCCGATCTCGGCCTCGGGCGCGCGCACGTTCACCTCGCTGAGATCGTCCACCACGCGCACATCGTGCTCGCGCAGCAGCAGGTCCATCCGGGAGAGCTCGCGCGCGACCACCTCCGCGAGCGCGCTCGACGTGCGGAAGTCGGCGGCCTCCTGACGCAGCCGGGCGAGGTCGAGCAGCGTGTCGACGAGCATGGAGGCATCCGTGGCAACGTCGTTGATCTCGCGAAGCAGTGCCTGCGCGGCCGGCGGAGCGTCACCGCGAAGCCCCACCTCGGACGCTGCCCGAATCACACCGATCGGAGAACGCAGCTCGTGCGCCGCCCCGGCGACGAATGCCTCCTGCCGGGCGTACGCCTGTCGCATCGGCCGGAGCGCCCTCCCCGCCACGACGTACGCGATGGCGGAGGCGAGCACCGCCCACACCACCGCGCCACCCGCGAGCGTCGTGGCGGCCAGCCTCACCTCGGCGTCGCGACGGGACAGGCTGCGGCCCGCGACGATCACGCCGACCGCCTCGCCTCCGAGGACGACCGGCTCGAGGTGCAGACGGAACCGCTCGCCATCGACCGTCCGGGTGAGGCGGACCCCCTCGCCGGTCGCGGCGGCGGATTGCACGGCGGTGCCGGGCACCACGCGGAACGCCGGCAGGTCGCGCGGGTTGCTGATGAGCACGCCGTCCGGACTGAAGCCGAAGAGGAACACAGGCCCAAACGCCGTCGGTACGTCGAGGCGGGTCCCCTCGGGATCCAGGCTGACGAGATCGATCCCCTCCTCCAGCACGTGCTTGATCTCGACGTCGATCTCGCGGTCCAGCGCCGCGACGAGCACCAGGTAGATCCCAACGGCGAGGATGCCGAAGAGGACCACCCCCGCGGAGGCGTAGATCACGGTGAGCTGACGGCGGGCGTCGCTGAACACGCGCGGCTAGGTCACGTCGAGCCGGTAGCCGGCACCGCGCACTGTGGTCACCTGGAGGGCGTCGGCGAGCTTGCTGCGCAGGTAGTGCACGTACTGCTCGACGGCGTTCGGGGCGACCTCGATGTCGTAGCCCCACACCCGGGCAAGGATGGCCTGGCGCGTGAGCAGCTTCCCGGCGTTCTGCATCAGGAGCTCGAGGAGGCGGTATTCGGTCGGCGTGAGGTCGATACGACGGCCCTGCACGCGGACCTCGTGACTGGAGCGATCCATCGTGACCTCGCCGACCTGGAGCACGTCGGGCTGCGCGAGCGATGCCCGCCGGTGGAGCGCGCGGATGCGTGCGAGCAGTTCGTCGAAGGCGAACGGCTTGGTGAGGTAGTCGTCTGCGCCCGCCTCGAGGCCAGACACGCGGTCGGACACGGCGTCGCGGGCGGTCAGCAGCAGCACCGGTGTGGCGATGCCGCTGGCCCGCAGCGATCGGAGGACCTCCTGGCCGTCCATCTCGGGCAGCATGACGTCCAGCACCACCAGGTCGAACTCCGGACCGGCCGCGAGCCGCAGCCCCTCCGCGCCGTCGTGGGCGACCGCCACGGTATGCCCCTCCGCGACGAGTCCCTGCCGGAGCACGCGCACGAGGCTCTGGTCGTCGTCGACGAGGAGGATGTTCATCGGGGCAAGTATGCGGGATCGCCAGCAGACGAGAGCGTTCGTGCTTGTGCACGCGCGAACGAGTCTCAGGCAACTCGAAGGTCGCGCTCAGGAATCCCTCAGGGCCTCCCCCGGACAGTGGGATCACCACCGAACGCTGTGGCTGGAGGAACATCGATGGCGACCGACACCAACATCACCACCACCTCGGCGAAGGGCGGCATGGGGAGCCCGCTCTCGCTCGCGTGGTCGCGGATGCTGAGCGTGCTCCCGGGCGACCGAGGCACGTCCGCGCGGACGCGGCTACGGATCCGGAGGGCCCTGGGGGACGAGGGGGCCGGCATCCGCCCCACGGCGGTCGGTGGCTTCGTCGAACTGCGCGGCACGGTCTCCTCGAAAGAGGCATACGAGCGGGCCGCCGAAGTGGCACGCGGCACAGCCGGTGCGAGGGGCGTGCTGAACTTCCTCGACGTCAGGTAACGCCGTCGAGGCCCCCAGGGAACGGAAGGGCCCCGTCCGCAGCACGCACGGACGGGGCCCTTCCCGATCGCGCTGTCGCTGACGCTCGTCAGGAGCCGCTGACCGCCTTGCCCGCGGAGGTCCCGGCGGCGCGGCCGAAGACAGCGCCGGCCATCAGCCCGGTGCCGCCCGGGTAGTTGTGCCAGAAGAGGCCGCCCACGAGCTCGCCGGCCGCGTACAGCCCCGGGATCGGCGTGTCCTCGGTATCCAGCACCTGCGCCGACTTCGCGTCGATGCGCAGCCCCCCGAACGTGAACGTGATGCCACACGTGACCGCGTAGCCGACGTACGGCGGCTGGTTGAACGGCAGCGCCCAGTTCGACTTCGGCGGCTCGATGCCCACCGTCCCCAGGCCGTCCAGCTTCGAGGGGTCGTAGTGTCCCTCCCGGCACGCGGCGTTGTACGCCTCGATCGTCCGCACGAGACCACCGACGTCGATGCCGAGGTTCGCAGCGAGCTCGGGGATCGAGTCCGCCTCGGCCTTCGTCGCCTCCTTGATGCGGTACTCGTCGCGCAGGCGGTGGACGGTCTGCTGGTCGAAGAGCTGGAACGCCACCGCGTGCGGCTGCTTGAGGATCTCGCGGCCGTACTTCGCGTACGTGTAGTTCCTCAGGTCGGCGCCCTCGTCCACGAACCGCTCGCCGTGGATGTTCACGATCAGCCCGAGCGGGTACGAGTGCTTCTGGTATAGGTCGCCGATGCGCCGGTTGCCGGTCGGCGGCGCCATCATGTCCCACGCGACCGCGTGCGCGCCGGACCAGTGGCCGTATGACTGCGCCCCGATCTCCAGCGCTGCCTTGATCATGTCCCCGGTGTTGTGGCGGGTCCCGCGGACCTTCGCGACCTCCCACCCGGCGCCGAGGTACCGCGTACGCATCTCGGTGTTCGCCTCGAACCCGCCGGCGGCGAGGACGACGGCGCCGCACTCGAGGTCGTGGTAGCCCTCGCGGTCCTTCACCCGGACGCCCGTGACACGGCCGGTGTTGTCGGTCAGGAGGCCTGTGCCCTTGGTGCCATAGCGGACGTCAATGCCCTGCTTCGGGAGCTGGGCGAAGAGGCTCTCCGAGATGCCCTCGCCCCCGCCGACGCCTTCGACGATCATGCCGCCCCAGAAGCGGAGCTTGCCGCCCACCTCGTACGCCTGGCGCCCGTACATCAGCACCCAGCGCTGCCCGGCGACCTGGTTCATCCACTGGACGGTCGGGTAGGCGTTCTCGATGAGGTAGTCGACCATCGCCTCGTCGGCGCGGCCCTCGGTCACGCGGACGAGATCCTCCTTGAACTTCGTCGCCGGGTACGAGCCGACGTCGATGCGGTCGACCTCCTCGTCGGAGAGGTCCGGGATCAGCCGCCGGATGTCCTCGAGGCCGTTGTAGGGGAAGCGGTATCCGCCGCCGGTGAAGAACGTGTTTCCGCCGCGCTCGCCCTCCTCGGCCTTTTCGATGACCAGCACCGAGGCGCCGGTCTGCCGTGCGGCAATGGCAGCGCACAGCGCCGCGTTTCCCGCCCCCACCACGATCACATCGGCAACCTGCGGCATTCGTCCCCCGCTCAGCTCTGAAGTCGGATCAGCTTCTCCTCGACGCCGGGCGTCGTGGCGGCGCTCAGTCCTGCTGCGCTTCGCGCGCTCGGCGCTGCTTCTCCAGCTCGTAGTTCTCGATCGCCCGCTGCACCATCGGACGCCTGCGCGTCCCCTCCTTGCGCGGGTCGCGGAGAGCGTAGCCGGGGTCGGACTCGCCGACCGAGGACAGGATGTGGTGGCCGTAGGAACCGTAGATGTGGGGCGTGAAGCCCTGCGCGTCCTGCGCCTGGTTGATCGCGAGCTTGATCATCCGGAGCTGGAACGGATCGTTCGAGGCGACCCGTGCCGCGTACTCCATCGTCTCCTGCTCCAGGCGGTCCTTCGGGATCACCCGGTTCACCAGCCCGAGCTCGAGGGCTTCCTGCGCGTCGATGAATCTCGACTCGAACAGGATCTCCTTCGACTTCCGGATCCCGAGGTCCCACGGGACGTGGAAGTACTGGTAGTTCGTCGGCAGGAACATCGTGTCGTCCGCGGCGAAGATGATGTCCATCGCCTCCGCGATCGCGACGCCGGCGAAGATGGTGTAGCCCTTCACCTCCGCGATTGTCGGCTTCGGCAGGTTCCGCCACTTCATGTTCGGGTCGATGTTCGTGTCCCACGCGCCGGCGTAACGGCCGCGGAGGCCCTCCTCGCGAGGCCGGGAATCCATGTCCGCCTTCTGCTCCGGCGTCCCGAGGTCATGCCCCGCGGAGAAGTGCTCGCCCTCGCCGGCGAGGACGATCGCGCCGACCGAGTTGTCCTTCGCCGCGTGGTCGAAGGCGTGGTCCAGCTCTTCGGTCAGCCGCCACGACTGCGCGTTCCGGAACTGCGGACGGTTCAGGATCAGTCGCGCGACCCGGTCGTGCTGCTCGTAGCGGATGAACTCGTAGTCGGGCATGAGCGTGCTCCTCGGACTGAGGTAATGGGGGCTGGCTGGTGCTTAGTCGGGAGGGCCGCCGCCGGAGACGCCGGCACGGATGAGCGCGTCGACTTCGTCCGCGCTCATGCCGAGCAGCTCGGCGAGGACCTCGTGGTTGTGCTGCCCCTGCTGCGGTGCCGGACGCGGAGCGTCCGGCTTCGTGCGCGAGAAGTGCATCGGGAGCGTGATCTGGGGGAAGACGCCGACCTCCGGGTGGTCGATGTCGCGGATCACCTCGCGGGCGCGCAGGTTCACGTCCTCCGCGAGTTCGAGCGAGTCGAGGACCGGGGCGGCGATCACGCCCGCGGCACCGAGGCGCGACGCGAGCTGGTCGCGGTCCTGTCCGGCCGTCCACGCCGCGATCGCCTCGTCGAGCGCGGCCTCGTTCGCCTTCCTCGACGCCATCGAGGCGAAACGGGCGTCATCCGCCCACCCCTGTCCGGCGGCATCCGCCAGGGCGCGCCACTGTCCCTCGTCCTCGCAGGCGATCGCGATCCACCGCTCCCTGCCCTCGGCACCCGACGGCAGCGCGGGGTAGATCGAATGCGGCGCGCAGGAGGGGTGGTGGTTGCCGAGCCGGGGGCGCTGCCGGCCGGTGAGCGAGTACTCGAGGTATGCGTCCCCAACGGCGGCGAGGCTGGACTCCATCATCGAGAGGTCGATGTACTGGCCCCGCCCGGTGAGGTCGCGGTGGCGCAGCGCGGTGACGATGGCTGCGGCGCCGTTCAGCGCGGCGATCGCATCCGGGAACATCTGGCCGGAGTTGAGCGGCGGGCCGTCCTCGTACCCGAGCATGCCCGACATCCCGGACGACGGCTCGATGGTGCCGCCAATGCCCGGGATGTTCGTCCAGGGACCGCTGTGCCCGTAGGCCGAGAGGCTCGCGAGGATGATGTCCGGTTTGATCTCGCGCATTTGCTCGTACGCGATGCCGAAGTTGCTCAGGACGCGCGGCGAGAAGTTCTCGGCGCAGAAGTCCGCGAACGGGAGCAGGCGCTTGAAGACCGCCAGGCCCTCTTCGGTGCCGAGATCGAGCGTGATGCACCGCTTGCCGAGATTGACGGAGTTGTAGAGCGGGTTGCAGTTCCACGGGTGCACCGCCTCCGGCCGATCGCGGAGCCGTGACGGAAGCGGCGCCGCGTAGTCGCCGCGCCACGAGTCGGGACGCTTGCGCACCTCGATCTGCACGACGTCGGCGCCCATCTGGCCGAGCAGGCTCGTGCACCACGAGCCCGCCCACGCCTGGGTCAGCACGATGCCGCGCGTGCCGGACAGCGGGCCGCTCACGACTGCACCTCCTGCCAGATGTCGTCGGAGTGCTCGCCCGCGCGCGGTGCGCGCCGGTCGAGCCTCTGAGGGGTCTCGGTCATCTGGTATGCGGGTCCCGGATACTCCGGCCCGCCCGGGTCGTCGGCCGCGTGCCGCCAGTAGCCACGCGCCTCGAGGTGATCGGTGGCACGCAGCTCAGGCATGTAGAGCACCGGTCCCGCGACGACGCGGCGAATGGCCAGCTCCTCGAAGAGCTCCATCTTCTTCCACCGGCTCATCGCGTCGGCCACACGGCCCGAGTACTCCTCGCGGTTCGCCTGCCGGGACCAGGACGCCCCGTACCGCTCGTCCTCCGCGAGGTCCTCCAGGCCGAGAAGGTTCATCGCGTCTCGCCAGAAGTGGGCGCGGCTGAGGGTCAGCGCGAAGTGACCGTCGGCGACGGGCACGGGCCCGGCAAGCTGATCGTCCGCCGACTGTCGTGTCTGGACCTGTCCGGTGTAGAGGGAACGAAGCATGCCCGGGGCGAACGTCCCGGCCATCACCTCGGTCTCCGCGACGTCGACTTCCTGCCCCTCGCCGGGGTGCGCGTCACGCCAGCGCAGCGCCGCGACGGTCGCGGCGTAGGCGGCGATGCCCGCGCAGCAGGAGGAGGTCCACGCCGCCGGCTTCAGGGGTTCGCGGTCCTGGGTGCCGTTGATCGAGGCCCAGCCGGAGCGCGCCGCGACCGTCAGGTCGTTGCCGGGCACCTCCGCGAGCGCGCCGGTCATGCCGTGCGGCGTGACATGCGTCATCACGAGGTCCGCCCGCCCGAAGGAGGCGTAGGCCAGGCCGAGTGCCGCCAGGCGTGATGGGGTGAAGCTGGACACGAGGATGTCAGCTCCGGCCACGAGCTTCCGCAGCGCGTCCCGAGACTCACCGTCCTCGAGGTCGAGCGTGATCGAGCGCTTGTTCGCGAGGAACTGCGCCTCGGGGATGCTTGCGCCCGAGTCGGTGAACGGCCCGGTGCGGCGCAGCGGACTGCCCTCGGGCGGTTCGACCAGGATGACGTCCGCCCCGGCGTCAGCCAGGAGGCGTGACGCCCATGCGGCCGCGGGGGTCGTGGAGACGTCGATCACACGCACCCCGGCAAGGGCGCGCGGCTGTCCGACCTCAGCGCTCACGCCGGCACCAGCCATTCACGGAGTACCTCCTCGGTGTGCTCGCCCGGCTCGGAGGGCCACCGTCGCGACGCCTCGGGCGGTCCACCCTCGAGGCGGAACGGGCGGCCGGGCATCTTCACCTGCCGGCCGTCCGGACCGATCACGCTGCGCAGGGACTCGCGGGACGCGAGCTGCGGACAGGAGAACAGGTCGTCGATCGTCTGGACCAGCGAGAAGGTGAGGTGCAGCCTCTCGGCTTCCTCGAACCATTCCTGTGCCGTCTTGCGCTGGAAGGGGGGGACGAAGAGGTCCAGGTACTCCTGGTAGTTCTGCATCCGCCCCTCGGCGGTCTGGAAGCGCTCCTCGTTCAGCCGAGGCTCGCCGAGGAGCGTCGCCACGCCACGCATATCGACGTTCGCGACGGCGCCCGGCGCGCAGTAGACGAAGCGATCGCTCGCCGGCACCATCCGCAGCGCCTGCTTCACCGCCTGCTCACGCCGTGCGACCTCGCCGTTGTAGACGTAGCTGGTGGCCTGGCCGTAGGTGTGCGTGGCGAGGGCTTCCATCATGGAGACGTCGACGCGCCGTCGCTCGCCGTCCCTCGACGCGCTCCGGCACGCCGCGAGGGCGGCCGCGGCTCCGGCCAGGCCACCCGTGATCGCCGCTGCGTAGGGCGGGAGCTGCATCGGCGATTGGTCCGCCTCGCCGGTCAGGAACATCAGGCCGCTGGCTGCCTGCACGATCATGTCGCTGCTGGCCCAGTTCGCCCGGGGGCCGGTCAACCCGAACGGGGAGATCGAGACGACCGCGAGGCGCGGCTCGACGGCGGCGAACATGCCGGCGGAGAGGCCCGACTCGTGGCAGCCTCCCGGCGAGAAGTCACCGAAGACGACGTCGGCCGCACGCGCCAGGTCGAGCACGGTGGCTTCATCAGCGACGATGCCGCGCTTGCCGTAGTTCGCGAAAGCGAACGCACCGCCCCGACCGCCGCCCCACCGGGACTCCTCGAAGCGGAGCGGATCGCCGGCGGGCGGCTCCACCTTCACGACGTCCCAGCCAAGCTCCGCGAGCATGCGGGCGGCGTAGGCGGCGCCGACGCCGGTGGAGAGATCGAGTGCGCGCCTCATCGGGCCAGCTCCCGCCAGCCGCTCGGATCGGCGTCGACGCGAGAGAGCTCCCCGCGCTGGAGGCGGATCGCATACTGCTCGGGTGTCCGCTTCGGCTCGTTCCGGCCTCGGTCGAGCACCGCCCCGACCGCGCCCGAGGCCTCGGCTGCCGCGATCTCGGCCTCAGTCAGGCCGCCGATCCGGGAGAGGACGTAGTGGTTGTCCGCGCCGACCGCGTGTACCGGCTCCAACGGCACGTCGATGCCGCCGCCGAACGCAGGGCCCTGGTGCGGATGAGGATCCTCATCGCCGAGGAGCCCGAAGAAGCCGCGCGCCCAGAGATGCGGATCGCGCGACTGGTCCGCCGCATCGGAAACCACGTGCGCCGCGACCCCCGCTCCCTGCAGCGCCTCTGCCACCTCCTCGGCGGTCAGGCTCTCGACGCGCCGGGCGATGGCCTCGGGCGTGACGTGTTCGATCCCGAGCACTCGCCCGAGAGCGTCCCGGTCCTCATGGGCGGCCGCGATGGCGACGTGGCGGTCGGTCCCGGCGGTGTCGAAGACATCGTGGATGAAAAAGCGAGGGTCGTGGTTGCCGCTGCGGGTGGGGAACCCTCCCCCGAACGCGCGCTCGGTCACCGCCACGCCGACGTGGGCGATCGACGCCTCGTACAGCGAGAGGTCGATGTGGACCGCCTCGCCAGTCTCGTCGCGATGGTCGAGTGCCGCGAGGACTGCGACCACGCCGTTCAGGCCGGTGTTGCTGTCCGCGTAGACGATGGTCCCCGGCCGTCCCGGCCAGGCCTCGGGATCGCCAATCAGCAGGTTATGTCCAGAGATCGCCTCGGCGCCGGGGCCGAACAGCGGACGGTCGCCCCAGGGGCCCGTCGTGCCGAAGCCCGTGATCGAGAGGTAGATCACGTCGGGGTTGATCGCCCGGATCGACTCGAAGTCGATGCCGTACTTTCGCATCACCCTCGGCGTGAAGTTGTGGGCCACCACGTCGACGGTTGCCGCGACACGCCGGAACAGCTCCGGTGCGCCCTCGACGCCGAGGTCGAGTCCCCACCGCAGCCGGTTCCTCACCAGGTCCGTCTCGGTGATCGTCGCGGGCCGGGCGCGAGCGTGCGACTCGACGCGGATGACCTCCGCTCCGAGGTCGGCCAGGTGGCGCGTCGCGAATGGCAGCGCGACCGCCTGCTCCATCGACAGGACGCGGATGCCTTCGAGCGGTCGGTCCACGGTGTCCCCTCGCAACAGTGGACGGCTGGGGCGGTGAATCTAGCACGCCGTTCCGGGCGACGAAATCGATTGCAGGTCGCGACGGGCGGGAGGGCTAGAACGTCGCGATCGGGTTCACGGGTGACCCGGTTCCACCGAGGACGACCAGCGGCGCGATCACGAGCATGAACTCGTACCGCCCCGTCTCGGCGCAGACCTCGGAGAGTGCCTCGAAGTTCGCGTTGTCGAGGAGCGGCAGGCCCATGTAAGGGATCGCGATGGCGTGGACGGGGATGCGCTCTCCGTAATCCGGCTGCCGGCCGGCCTCCTGCAGGTCCCAGCCCATCAGTCCAGCAGAGGTGTCGTGGAGGTACTCCAGGCAGGAGACGGCGACGCCGGGCGTGTTCAGCGGCATCTCCATCGCGAAGTCCGGGTTAGCGCGCCAGAACGGCTCGGCGCCGGAGCGGATGAGCACGGCGTCGCCGGGCCGCGGCTCGATGCCCACCTGTCTCGCCCAGTCCGCCAGGTCCCAGCCCTCCACCGGCTCACCGTGCTGGACGTGGTCCTGGCCGCGCATGCGCGGGATGTCGTACAGGACGCCGCGCGTGACGATCCCGCCCCGCCAGCGATCGATGGAGTGCGTACGAGCGCCCTCCTCGGTGATGAGGGCAGGGTCGGCGTCGTTGTAGAGGCGCCCACCGGGCCCGGTGAAGATGTGGCACAGGGCGTCGATGTGGGTGTTCACGAAGCCGTGGTACGAGACGCCGATGTAGTCGACGCAGGAGCCCGGGTTCACGGTCATGCGGTGGTCGGCTGCGACGCGGTTGCGTCGCTCGTCTGGGATGACCGCACGCGTGGCGAGCGGGTTCGCGCAGGAGACCGTGCGCCCGTCACGCACGAGGGCGGCCGCGGAGGCTCGCGTCTCGTCAGTGATGTGGTTCAGGGTGCCGAGCTGGTCGTCCACGCCCCAGCGTGACCAGTTCGTCAGACGGGATCGGTACTCCTCGTACTCCTCCTGGGTCGTCGGCGTGCGATCCTTGAGGCCCATACGTCACCTCCGTCAGCGCCGCACGAGGTTGGCGCGGCTGCGCGGGCGCATGGTATGGCGGGCCCGCAACGCGCCACCGGGCGGTCGCGGCGAAACGCTCGGTTCCGTGATGGAGGGTCGGATGTCTCGCTGGCTGCGCTGGGGTGGTCTCGCTGCCGTGTTCCTGGTCGCCGGTCTACAGACGGCCTGCGTCGGCGGCGACGGCGAGGGTGAAGGCGACACAGGCGACGGCTCGGGCGACGCCACGGTCGCGGTCGCGCTCGGGAAGCCCCACGAGTTCGGTATCGAGCTGTCCGTGCCGAGCGCTCCGGCCGGCGAGGTCACCTTCGAGGTCACCAACGGCGGCAGCCTGCCCCACCAGTTCGCGATCGTGAGGCACGACGGCGACCCGGGCAGCCTCCCCGTGACCGACGTCAACGTCGATGCCGCGCAGGTGGAGATCCTCGCGGACTCGGGCAACATGGACCCCGGCGCGACCGCCAGCATCCCGCTCGACCTCGAGCCGGGCGGCTACGTGATCTTCTCCAACACGGGCGGCCATTACACCGCCGGGATGTACGTCGGCTTCACGGTCGAGTAGAGCTGCGTCCGGCCCCACGGCCACGCCGGCACGGGACGAACGTCCCTCGTTCCCCGTGACGGACGGGGCGGCATTCCGCGGGCGTTATTGTGCGTAGCGTCACAAGCGTTACCGTTCGGCACTGTGCGGGGGGATGGCCCCCGCGCTTCCACGAACCAGATGGAGGGAACTGAATGAAGTCACGTTGGTCCCGCTTTGCCCTGCTCCTCGCCCTCGGCGCACTGTCGCTGGGCCTGCTCGCCGCCTGCTCGTCGTCTGACGAGGAGGAGACCGAGGAGGAGACCGCAGCCACTACCGAGGCGACCGAGACCGAGACCGAGACCGAGACCGCGGCCGGCGACGGCGAAGCGGCCGCTGCTGGCGCCATTACCGTCGAGGCCACCGAGTTCGCTCTCGCGCTCAGCGCCGACGCGGCCGCGGCCGGTGAGGTGACCTTCACCCTCAACAACGCCGGTGCGATCCCGCACGAGCTCGTCGTCATCCGCTCGGACGAGGCCCCGGACGCGCTCCCGACCGAGGGCGGCATCGCCGTCGAGGACGGCCTCGACATCGTCGGCCGCACCTCGCAGATCGCGGGTGGCGCCTCGGAGGACCTGACCGTCACCCTTGAGGCGGGCAAGTACATCCTGATCTGCAACATCCCGGCTCACTACGAGACCGGCATGCGGGCGGCGTTCACCGTCGAGTAGCGCTCTGGGTGTCGCGCCCGGAGCGACACATCGGAATCGAGAGGGCGGGCCGCTGGCCCGCCCTCTTCGCATCCATCATGCGCGCCCGAACGCCGGGCCATGGAGCCTCTAAGCGCGGCCGCGCGCCTCGTACCCCAGGTCACCGGGAAAGTAGTACCGGTGCCCTTCCACGGCGTCCGGACGGTACGTCTGGTCGGGGGCGACATGGCCCTCGAAGTCGTGGGCGTACTTGTACCCCTCGCCGTACCCGAACTCCTTCATCAGCCTGGTCGCCGCGTTCCGCAGGTGGAGCGGCACCGGCTCGTTTCGAGTCGCGATCGCATCCTCGAGCGCGCGTCCGTAGGCGGCGTACGTGCTGTTGGACTTCGGGGCCACAGCGAGGTAGACCGTCGCCTCCGCGAGCGGGATCCGCGCCTCGGGCATTCCGAGGAAGTGGACGGCCTGCTGCGTCGCCACGGCGAGCTGCAGCGCGCCCGGCGCCGCCAGCCCGACGTCCTCCGCGGCGAGGATCACGATCCGGCGCGCCACGAACATCGGGTCTTCACCGGCCTCGAGCATCCGCGCGAGCCAGTAGAGGGCCGCGTCCGGGTCCGAGCCGCGGACGCTCTTGATGAACGCGGAAATCGTGTCGAAGTGGGCGTCGCCTTCGCGGTCGTACAGGATCGTCCGCTGCTGCGCCGCGTCCTCCACGACCTGCCGCGTGATGTGCGGGCGTCCCTCGTCGTCGGGCGCCTGCGTCGCGAGCGTCGCGGCAGCCTCGAGGATGTTGTACGCAGAACGCGCGTCCCCGGCCGCGGCGTGCGAGATCGAGTCGAGCGCGGCGCTGTCGATCGTGAGCTGGAGCGCGCCGAGACCACGCTCCTCGTCGCGCAGGGCCTCCACCATGAGGCTCTCGATGACAGAGGGCTGCAGCAGCTCCAGCCGGAACACGCGGCAGCGCGAGAGAAGCGGCGCGACGACGTAGAAAGATGGATTCTCGGTGGTGGCGCCGATCAGCGTGACGGTGCCGGCCTCGACATGCGGCAGCAGGCCGTCCTGCTGCGTGCGGTTGAAGCGGTGAAGCTCATCCACGAACAGGATCGTCCGGCGGCCGGAGATGCGGAGCCGTTCGGCCGCCTCCTTCACCACCCGGCGGACGTCCGCGATGCCGCTCGTGACGGCGGAGAGCTCCTCGAAGTGGCGCTGGGTGTGGCTCGCGATGATGTTCGCCAGCGTCGTCTTCCCGCAGCCGGGCGGGCCCCACAGGATGATCGAAGGCAGCTCGTCGCCCTCGATGAACCGACGGAGCGCGCCACCCGGCCCGACGATGTGGTCCTGCCCGCGATACTCCTCCAGCGATCGCGGACGCATCCGTGCCGCCAGCGGCGCTCCGGGCGGCGGGTCATGGCGTCGCTCCACGGCGAAGAACTCGGGCTGTACGCCCGGCGGCAGGTCCTCGCGTTTCGGCATGCAGCGAGTCTACCCGCGCTTGCGGACCTCCGGTCTGAACCGGCCACGCCAGGTCGGATCGGGTCAGGTCAGGGGCGAACCGGAGGACGCGCCCGTGGCAGCGTCACGGCACGTGGTTCGCGTGGTCGAGCGGGAAGCGGAACGCCCGCGACAGCTGCAGCAGCTCCTCGAGGGCCGCTTCGGCGCGCTGGACGATCTCGGGTGGGTAGGACATCGCCTCGCGGTGCTCGGCGAACTCGTCCTCGTCGTCGACGAAGAGACCCCGGTCCCGCGTGTCCAGCAGGTCGAGGTCGAGGTCCACCCAGCGGAGCGTGTCGCCCTCGATCCGGGCGGGGGTGCCGATGTTCGCGTACCAGCGCATGCCGAGGCGGCCGACCGGCTGGTAGTTGTGGAAGACGTTGTACCAGCGGTCCGTGAAGAAGAGCTGCGTCATGCCGCTCCGCATCATGCCCTCGCCGCGGTAGCTCCGGGTGAAGGTGCCCTCGTCGGTCACGACGCGGATCACGCCCTCGTGCTGGTCGATGAAGCGGCCCCAGTAGTCGTAGTGGAGGGATCCGTCGTACTTCGTGGACAGGATGCGGATCGGCCGTCCCGGAGCGCTGTGGTCCAGGGGAGGCAGCTCGGGCGGCTCCGGAAGCATGCGTCGATTGTACGAGCGCCCGTACCCCCGCCGTCTTCGGACGCCCCGAAGGCGCTCGCGCGGTAGGATCGAAGGCAGGAGAGCGGAGCAGGCATGACGACGCAGACGAAGACTGACTACGAGGCCGTCATCGGCGTGGAAGTCCACATCCAGCTGAAGACGAAGTCGAAGATGTTCTGCTCCTGCGACCGCGAGTACTTCGACACGGCGCCGAACACGCATGTCTGCGCCGTCTGCCTCGGGATGCCGGGCATGCTCCCGGTCATCAACCAGCAGGCCGTCACCTACACGATCATGGCCGGGCTCGCCCTGGGCTGTGACATCCCGCGCCACGCCAAGTTCGACCGCAAGAATTACCCCTACCCGGACCTCGTGAAGGGCTACCAGATATCGCAGTACGACCAGCCGTTCTGCGTCGGCGGCGATCTCGAGATCGAGGTCGACGGCGATCGCCGCACGGTGCACCTCGAGCGCATCCACCTCGAGGAGGACACCGCCCGGCTGCTCCACCGCGACGACGGCGCCGAGGGCTACTCGCTGATCGACGTGAACCGTTCCGGCTCGCCGCTGATGGAGCTCGTGACGAAGCCGGACATGCACTCGGGCGCGGAGGCGGCCGCCTTCCTGCGCAAGCTGCGCCAGACCATGCGCTACCTGGGGATAGCCGACGCGGACATGGAGAAGGGGCAGCTGCGCTGCGACGCGAACGTCTCCATCCGCCCCCGCGGCGCTACCACCCTCGGCACGAAGGTCGAGGTGAAGAACATGAACTCGTTCCGCTCCGTGCAGCGGGCGATCGAGTTCGAGATCGAGCGCCAGGCGAAGGTCCTCGAGGCGGGCGAACGCATCGTGCAGGAGACGCGTGGGTTCGTCGACGCGACCGGCGAGACGGTCTCGCAGCGCTCCAAGGAGGAGGCGCACGACTACCGGTACTTCCCGGAGCCGGATCTCCCGCCGATGGTCATCGACGCGGCCGTCCTCGATGAGATCCGCGCGCGCATGCCGGAGCTGCCCGATGCTCGGCGCGCCCGCTTCGAGTCCGAGTACGGCCTCACCGCAGACGAGGCCCGGACGCTCACGGACTCCCGCGAGCGTTCCGAGGCATTCGAGGAGGCCGTCCGCGCCGCCGGCGCCGACCTCGCGCGCCCGGTCGCCCTCTGGTTCATCGGGGACGTCGCGAAGCACCTGAACGAGCGCGGCCAGGAAGCCGAGCTCGCCGACACGAAGGTGACGCCGGGCCACATCGCGGAGCTGGTCACGCTGGTGGAGTCCAGGGCGATCACCGCCACCACCGCGAAGGACGTCCTGGCGACCGCGTTCGCGACCGGCGAAATGCCGAAGGCCATCGTCGACGCGCAGGGACTCGGCGCGGTCAGCGACGAGGGCGCCATCGATGCGCTCGTCACGGCGGCCATCGAGACGAACCCGAAGCCGGTGGAGGACTACCGCACCGGTAAGCAGAGCGCGATCGGGTTCCTCGTCGGCCAGGTCATGCGCCAGGCCAAGGGGCGGGCAGACGCGAACCAGGTGGCGGAGTTGCTGCGGAAACACCTGGACGCGTAGCTGACGCTCTACCTCGCCCCGACGCGCCCCAAACGACGCACCCGCGCTCAACGTTGGTCTGTTGACCCCGTGATCCCCACCGCGTTTACTTCTCGGCAGGGGCGGGCGACATCGAGGTTCGCTTGAGTCGCGACAACCTGACGAAGTGGCTGTACTTCGGCCTCCACATCAAGCGGTGGCTGTTGCTGCTGCTGGTTGCCATCGCCGTCATGGCGCTCGGCTTCGCCTATCTCCTCCGCGAGGCCTACACCACCTTCGAGTTCCCGGCCTGGGCGTATTACGTCACGCTGCAGTTCATCCCGCGCTGGGCGCGCGGCCTGCTGTTCATCACCGGAGCCTCCACGCTCACCGTGGTCGCCGCATGGAAGCTCAACCAGTCCGTCGCCCTCGCGGTCATGCCGCCCTCCAGCGCACCGACCGACGTCTTCGACGCCGTGTACCGGAACCGCACGCGCGGACGCGGCCCGAAGATCGTGGCCATCGGCGGCGGCACCGGTCTCTCGAACCTCCTTCGCGGCCTGAAGGAGTACACGGCGAACCTCACCGCGATCGTGACCGTCGCCGATGACGGCGGGTCGTCCGGGAAGCTGCGGCAGAACCTGAAGGTCATCCCGCCCGGGGATATCCGGAACTGCATCGCCTCGCTTGCCGAGGCAGAACCACTCGTCACCGAGCTCTTCCAGTACCGCTTCGACGAGCGCGCGGGCGACGGCCTCGCCGGCCACTCCTTCGGCAACCTGTTCATTACCGCGATGGCCGAGGTCACGGGCAGCGTCGAGACCGCCATCGAGGAGACGTCGCGCGTGCTCGCGGTGCGCGGGCGCATCCTGCCCTCGACGCTCGAGGACGTGGCGCTCGTCGCCCAGTATGACGACGGCTCCGAGGTGCGCGGCGAGTCGCTCGTCCCATCGAAGGGCGTCCCGCCGCGGGAGGTCCGCCTCGACCCCGGTGGCGTGGAGGCCAATCCGCTCGCCATGGCGGCGATCCGGAACGCCGACCTCATCGTCCTCGGGCCGGGGAGCCTCTACACCTCGATCCTCCCGAACCTCCTGGTGCGCGGCATCAACCGCGCGCTCCAGGAGTCAAACGGCTACACCGTGTTCATCTCGAACGTGGCCACGCAGCACGGCGAGACCGACGGTTACGACGCCGCCGACCATCTGGCGGTGCTCCGACGCCACCTCGGCCGCGACGACGTCTGCGACGCGGTGCTTGCGAACAGCAACCTGCCCGCGGCGCCGCTCCCCGCCGAGTGGATGTCGCAGCCGGTCGTCGCCCCCGGCGACGGCAACTACGGCACCGCCCGGCTCGTCCTCGCCGACCTCGTGGACTCCGAGAAGCGCTACCGGCACGACACGGAGCGCCTGGCCGCGTCCGTGATGCGCGCCTACTACGAGCGAGACCTGCGGGCACAGGTGTCGGTGGCGTTCAAGGACTGACGGCACCGGCGACCCGAGCCCCCAGCTGCCCCTGATTCCGGGTACCGCTGATTCCAGTTGCTGCTGATACTGGCGCGCCCTAGCCTGCTGTGACCATGGAACTACGCGACTTCCTGTCCATCGCCACCATCCTCGTCTCCACGCTCGTGATCGTGCTCGTGCTGCTGCAGGTGCGCGGGACGGGGTTCGGCGCGGCGCTCGGCGGCCAGGATGCGTCCTTCCGCACGCGCCGCGGCATGCAGCGCTCCATGCACCGCCTGACAATCCTCGTGATGATCATCTTCGTCGGCATCGCTGCCTGGAGCGTCGCGGCGTCCTAGCCGCTGCCCGGGCGAGCAATGCCGCCGGCAATCTCCCTCCCGAGCTCCTTCCCCCGAGGCGCACTCACCGCTCTCCTCGCTGTCGGGTTCGCGATCATCGCGCTCGGCTGGCTCGCCGCAGGGCGGACCGCCGGGTCTGAGGCCGGCGCGTACCGCGAGGCGGTCCTCGGGCGCCCCGTCCGCATCAATCCGCTGACCGAGCCGGCGAACCAGGCCGAGGCCGACCTCAGCGCGATCATCTTCAGCGGCCTGATGCGACTCCGCGCGGACGGGTCACCCGAGCCCGACCTCGCCGAACGCTGGGAGGTCACCCCGGACCAGCTCACGTATACCTTCCACCTGCGCATGGACGTCACCTGGCACGACGGCGCCGCCTTCGATGCCGAGGACGTGGCCTACACCATCCGCCGCATCCAGTCGGAGGGCTTCGCGGGCCCGGTCTCGCTGAAGGCGCAGTGGGAGGGCGTCCAGGTCTTCGTCGACGACGCCTCGACCGTCCTCATCCGCCTCCCCGAGCCGGCTGCCGACTTCCTCGTCCGGGCCACCGTCGGCATCCTGCCGGAGCACCTCGCGGCCGAGCTCGACCGGGGCGAGGGCTTCGAGGCGCGGCCGTTCGAGCGCAGCCCGATCGGTACCGGCCCCTACCGCCTGGACTCGCTGCGGGGCGATCGCGCGGTCCTCCGGCACAACACCTCGTACTTCCGTGGCACTCCGCCGATTCCGGAGCTCATCCTGCGCTTCGCCGACACCGAGGAGCAGCAGCTCGAGTGGCTGCGGGGCGGCGAGGTCGACGCCGCGTTGCTGCCTGAGACGGTGCCGACGTCGTCCATCGATGAGGTGACCGGGGCGCGCGACGGCCTCGCGGCGACCCTCCTCGCGACCGACGCCCAGACCGTGCTCTACATCAACAACCAGCGGGGCGTGCTGTCCGACCCGCGGACGCGCGCGGCCATCGCTGCATCGCTCGACACCGAGGCGATCGTGCGTGCCGCCGGCATCCCCCACCGCCCGGGCGTGGGGGTGATCCCGCCCGGCTCTTGGCTGTACGAGGATCCCGAGCGCGAGCCCACCGACGCTGACGCCCTGTGGACGGCGGCGCAGTGGGAGCGCGGTCCCGACGGGATCCGCGCGCGCGACGGCCAGCCGCTCAGGCTCGAGCTCGTGACCAACGGCGAGCCCGACCGCATCGCGCTCGCGGAGGCCGTGGCAGCGCAGCTGACGGAGGCCGGCGTGAACGTGGAGGTCGTCACGGCGCCGGCACAGCGCGTCGTGAGCGACTACCTCCGCGCAGGGAACTACGACCTCGCCATATTCGGGTGGGAGACGCCAGCCGATCCCGACCCGTACACCGGCTGGCACACCTCCCAGATCGCCGCCGGCAACGTCGCTGGCTTCAGCGACCCGGAGGCCGACGCGCTGCTCGAGGCAGCCCGCACCACGCTCGACGTCGCTGAACGCCGGGAGCTCTATGCGCTCTTCGAGGCGCGCTTCGAGGAGCTCGGGGCGAGCGTGGTGATCTCCTACCCGACCATGACCTACGTTCACCCGGCGAAGCTGGCGGGGTTCGAGCCAATGCTGCTCGTGAGCCCATCCGCGCGCTTCGAGGACGTCGAGCGCTGGAGGCTCGCTGACTGATGCCGATCCGGATCGTGTTCTTCGGCTCCCCGGACTACGCCGTCCCCAGCCTCCGCGCCTGCCTCGCACTCCCGGGCGCCGAGGTCGTCGCGGTCGTCACACAGCCGGACCGGCCACGCGGCCGCAGCAAGGCGCCCCAGATGACCGCGGTCAAGGAAGCTGCCCTCGAGGCGGGCATCACGACGTTCTTCCAGCCCGAGAAGGTCCGGCGCGACACCACGGAGGCGCTCCGGGCGCTCGCACCCGACATCGGTGTCGTGGCGGCCTCGGGCCACATCCTGCCGAACCACCTGCTGGAGCTGTTCCCGCACCGGGTGCTGAACGTGCATGCCTCGCTGCTGCCCCGGCACCGTGGTGCCTCGCCCGTGGCCAGCGCGATCCTCGCCGGCGACGAGTCGAGCGGCGCGACGATCATGCGCGTGGTCCGCGAGGTCGACGCCGGCCCGATCGTGGCGCAGGTGGAGACGCGCATCGGTCCGCTCGATACCACCGGGACGCTCACCGATCGCATCGCGGAGCTGGGCGCGCAGTTGCTCGGGAACGTCCTCCCGCGCTGGGTGGCCGGTGAGATCGAGGAGCACCCCCAGGACGACTCGCTGGCGACGTTCGCCCCGAAGCTCTCGCGGGCAGACGGCACGATCGACTGGCGCGAGCCCGCACAGGCGATCTGGCGACGGGTGAGGGCCTTCCACCCGTGGCCGCTTGCGACGACCACCTATCGAGGTGAGCCATTCCTGGTCCACGGCGCGTGGCCCCTCGAGGTGTCCTTGGACGCCGAGCCCGGCACCGTCGTCGCCGGTGACGGCTCGGCGCTCACGCCCGTCCTCCCCGGCCGTGCCGCCCGCGCGATCGTCGCCTGCGGCGAGGGCGCGCTCGCCCTGCTCGAAGTGCAGCGCCCGGGCAAGCGCGCCACCGCCATCGAGGCGTACCTCAACGGCGACCACGACCTGATCGGCTCCAGGCTGGGGTAAGGCGCAGGGCCGCTACCGCCTCCGACCACGTACGCTGGATCGCATGACCCAACGACACCTGCTCGACCTGTCGCTCGAGGAACTCGAGGCGGAACTCGCCGCGTGGGGGCAGCCCGCGTTCCGCGCGAAGCAGGTCGCGCAGTGGGTCTTCAAGCACGGGGCGACGTCGTTCGAGGAGATGACGAATCTCCCCGCCCCGCTCCGCGCGCAGCTCGCTGAAGCATTCGCGATCGACATCCTCCCGGTGATCGCGGAGCGCACCGCCGATGACGGCGCCACGACGAAGGTGCTGCTCGACCTCGGCCCGTCCTCCGGCACCCAGAACGATGCCGTCGAAGCAGTCCGCATGGACTACGAGAGCGGCGACGAGGACCCCGAGGCCGGCGCCCTGCCCGACCGCACGACGGTCTGCATCTCCACGCAGGTGGGGTGCGCCATGGGCTGCACCTTCTGCGCCACCGGCCAGCAGGGCTTCACGAGGAACCTCAGCGCGGCGGAGATCCTCGCCCAGCTTCTCCACTTCACCCGACAGCGTCGCGTCACGAACGTCGTGCTCATGGGCATGGGCGAGCCCCTCGCGAACTATGACGCGACCGTCAGGGCGATCCGCTGGATGGTGCGGCCGGAAGGCCTCGACATGCGTCAGCGCGGGATCACCGTCTCTACGGTCGGCCTCGTCCGCGCGATCGACCGCCTCGCGGACGAGGGGCTCCAGGTGGGCCTCACGATCTCCCTCCACGCTCCCGACGACGATCTACGGCGCCAGCTCATCCGCACCGCCGGCGGCGTGACGATCGACGAACTGGTGGGCGCCGCGCGCCGCTACATCGCCAAGCGCGGACGGCGGGTGACGTTCGCCTACGCCCTCCTCGACCACGTGAACGACGCGCCCGAGCAGGCACGCGCCCTCGCGGCGCGGATCCGCGGGATCCAGGCCCACGTGAACCTCATCCCGTACAACCCGACCGCAGGGCCGGGCCTCCGGCCGCCGAGCCGCGAGCGGGTAAGGGCGTTCCAGCGCGAGCTGCAGGCGCACGGAGTGAACGCGACCGTCCGCGTCGAGCGCGGCCAGGAGATCGCGGCCGCATGCGGTCAGCTCCGCACGGACGTCATGAAGCAGAACGCCGCCCCGCTCGAGCTGAGCGGGACGGCGTCGGAGAGGTCTGATCCGGCGGCGGAGTTGCCGCCCCGGTAGCTACCAGCGCAGCGGTTACTCCGCCGCGGCCTCCTCGGCGGACTCGCCCTCGGCGGCCGCCTGCTCGCCCTCGACGATCTCCTCCGCCGCCTCGACGACGACGCGCGGCCGGGTGATCGCGGCCAGGAGGAGCTCCGGGTCCGAGATGATGGTCACGCCCGGGCCGGTCCTGACGTCCCGCGCGTGAAGGTACGTGTCGAAGTCCGTCAGCGACCCCAGGGAGACCTCGAGCGCCTCGGGCATGTCGGCGGGCAGCGCCTCCACCTCGACCGAATCGGCGTGCATCACGAAGACGCCACCGTGGTCCCGCACCGCCGGCGACTCGCCGACGAAGTGCACGGGCACCGGACCGGAGATCTTCCGGTTCAGGTCGACCTGGTAGAAGTCAAGGTGCCAGAGTTCCCGCGTCACGGGGTTCTGGTCGACCTGCTTCACGACGACCGGGCGGGGCTTCGATTCGCCCTCCACCTGCACGTTGATCAGCGAGTTGTAGCCGTGCGCGTTCATGAGGTCGCGCGCGACCACGTACGGTAGCTGGACGGCGACGGATTCGAGGCCGCGACCGTAGATCGAAGCGGGGAGGGTCCCCTCGCGGCGGAGCTTGGCAACGGCCTTGCCCACGACGGTGCGGGGCTGGACCTGGTAGGCGTCAGGCATGGATGCGTCCTCGGGTCTGTGGAGTCAGCACCCAGCAAGGTGGATGCCGCCGGAAACGAACATTCCAACGTTACCGACGGCATCCACCACGATCAACGCACCCCCGGTGGCCGCGGATCGGCCTCGCCGAGGCTAGACGTTCGCGGATCCCCGTCCGCGCGTGTGGCCTCCGGGCGCGTTCGGGTTCTCGATCTCACCCCGCCAGGCGCCGGTGGCCGCCCCGCGCTCCTCGATGAATGACTTGAAGTTCTTCAGGTCCTCGTCCACCTCGCGGTCCAGCACGCCCAGTGCGTCCCCGACCTTCTGGAGGACACCCTCGGGCTCGTACGACATCTCCAGGTGGACCTGCGTCTGGTTCGCGTCCACCCGGTCGAAGCGGACGAGTCCGTGATTCATCGCTCCGCCGACCGACCGCCAGACGATCTTGTCGTCCGGTACTTGCTCCTCGATCTCGGCGTCCCACTCGACCTCCTGGCCGCCGATCTTCGCCTTCCAGTGGAGGCGCCGGTCATCGATCTGCCGCACCTGCTCGACGTTCTCCATGAACCGAGGGAACTCCTCGAACTGGGTCCACTGGTCGTAGACCTGTCGCAGGGGCGCCTCGACGACGATCTCGCTTGCTGCTCTGGCCATGATCCGGCTCCTTTCGCCGCGGTCATTGGTTTGGTCGACCCTCCCGTGCTGCGGATGCCCCGCGAGCAATCGGCACGCGGGAGCCCGTATCAACCGTGTGGCGATGCGCTGCGCCGCGAGCGTTTAGGCGGATTCACGCGCCGCAGGGTCCGTACCCCGGGCGCTGCTAGGATGCGGCGGTGAGCACGCTCCTCGGGGTCGACGTCGGCGGGACGTTCACGGACTTCCTGCTCTGGGACAACGGCGCGATCCGCGTCCACAAGCGCCCCTCGACGCCCGACGATCCCGGGCGCGCCGTCCTCGAGGGGCTCGACCACCTCGACGTCACCCCCGAGCTGATCATCCACGGCACGACGGTGGCGACGAACACGGTCCTCCAGCGCCGCGGGGCGCGCACCGCGCTGGTCACGACGGAGGGCTTCCGCGACCTCCTTACCATCGGGCGCCAGACGCGCCCGTACATCTACGACCTCGAGCCCGAGACGCCTGAACCGCTGGTCGACCCGATCCTGCTGTTCGAGTGCGCCGGGCGGCTGCTGCCGGACGGGACGGTCGAGCGGCCGTGGACGGTCGAGGAGGCCCGGGCGCTCCTCGCGCGCGCCGAAGGCGCCGGCGCCGAAGCGGTCGCGGTCTCACTGCTCTTCTCCTACCTCGATCCGTCGTTCGAGCGCGCGTTCCGGGTAGCGGGCACCCCGCTGTTCCTGTCGCTTTCCTCGGAGGTTTCACCCGAGTACCGGGAGGTGGAGCGCACAGCGACCACCGCCCTCAACTCGTACGTCGGGCCAACCATGTCGAACTACCTTCGCCGCCTCGGGGACGGCGTGGCGGCGCGCGGCGTCCGGAGTCTCCACGTCGTCCAGAGCGACGGCGGAGCAGCGAGCACGGAGCGTGCATCGCGCTTCCCGGTCTCCACGCTGCTCTCGGGCCCCGCGGCCGGTGTCCACGGGGCGTTCCAGGTCGCTCGGGCCGCCGGGTTCGATCGGATCCTCACCTTCGACATGGGCGGCACGTCGACCGACGTCGCGCTCTGCGACCGCGCCGTCCCGACGCGCCCGGACGTGGTGGTCGGTGACTTCGCAGCGAGGACACCCGTGGTCGACGTGCATACCGTCGGCGCCGGGGGCGGTTCGATCGCCCGGATCGACGCCGGCGGCGCGCTGCGCGTGGGTCCTGAGTCAGCCGGCGCGGTGCCCGGCCCCGCCTGCTACGGCACGGGCGCAGACTTCACCGTCACAGACGCGCAGGCCGTGCTCGGACGCCTGGGCGCCCACGGCCACCTCGCCGGCTCGATGACGCTCGACATCGAGCGCGCGCGGACGGCGGCTGCCCCGTTCGCGGACGCGCTCGGCGAGGCGATCCCCGTGGCGGAGGCCGTCCTCCGCGTGGCGACGGCCAACATGGAGCGGGCGCTCCGCGTCGTCTCCGTGCAGCGCGGCTACGACCCGCGCGAGTTCACCCTCGTCCCGTTCGGCGGCGCCGGACCGCTCCACGCCTGCGCGCTCGCGGACGCGCTGGAGATCCCCCGCATCCTCGTCCCGGCGATGCCGGGCGTCCTCTGCGCACTCGGGGCCGTCCAGAGCGACCGCACGGCCACCCGGACGCGCTCGGTCCTACGGCCACTCACCGAGGAGTCCCGCGACGCCCTCGCGTCGGCCCTCGCGGAGGTCGGCGAGGAGGCGCGCGCCGTCCTCGACGACCCGCGCGCGGAGGTGAGCTACGGGCTGGACCTCCGCTACGCCGGACAGTCGTACGAGCTCATGGTTGATGTCGACGACCCCGCCGCGCCGCTCGCGGCAGCTGCCGCGTTCCACGCGGCGCACGAGCGCCGGTTCGCGCACGCCGATATGTCCGCGGCGGTCGAAGCGGTGAATGTTCGTGCGGTAGCGCGCCTACGCTCGGAGACGCCTGTCCCGGCGCCGCTCCCGGGGACCGGCGCCGTTGAGGTGACCCGGAGCGCCGTCGTCATGAACGGGGTTGAGCACGACACCCCGTTCTACCGTCGGGAGGACTTCCGCCCCGGGGACGAGGTCATCGGGCCGGCCATCGTGCTGCAGGTGGACAGCACCACGCTCCTGGAGCCCGGCTGGACGGGGCGAGCCGACCGCCTCGGCAACCTCGTCCTGGAGCGGTCGCGATGACGCTCTCCGCGTCCGACCTGTCGATCGCGGACGCCGCGCTCACCTCGGTCGCCGAGGAGATGGGCGAGGCGCTCGGGCGCACGGCCTACTCGCCGAACATCAAGGAACGACGGGACCACTCCTGCGCCGTCTTCGACGCGACCGGCACGATGGTCGCCCAGGCGGCCCACATCCCCGTGCACCTCGGAGCCATGCCGGCGGCGGTCCGGCAGGTGCTCGACCTCGGGCCGTTCGCCCCCGGCGACGTCCTCGCGCTGAACGACCCGTTCCTCGGCGGCACGCACCTCCCCGACCTGACGACGATCGCACCGGTGTTCGCCGGCAGCGATTCGCCGATCGCGTTCGTGGCGACGAGGGCGCACCACGCCGACGTCGGCGGGATGGCGCCAGGCTCGATGCCCGTCGCGACAGAGTTGCTGCAGGAGGGCCTCATCGTCCCACCGATCCGGCTCGTGGACGCCGGGCGGCCGAACGAGAGCGCGATCGCGCTCATCGTGCGCAATTCGCGGGCGCCCGAGGAGCGGCGCGGCGACCTTCGAGCGCAGCTCGCGGCGACCGCCCTCGGGGCACGGCGCATCGAGGCACTCGTCGAACGGTTCGGCATCGCCGGCCTGCACGATCGGTTCACCGCCCTCCTTGACCACGGCGAACGCGTACTCCGCTCGGTGATCGCTGACATACCGGACGGGCGCTACGAGTTCGTCGACTCGCTTGAGGTGGAGGACCCACCGCCTCCGGGACACATCGGAGGGTGGCACGTCCACGCCCCGATCCGCCTGGCGATCACCGTCCAGGGCGAGGCGATGCATTTCGACTTCATCGGGACCGCGCCGGAGACGGACCGTGCCTCGCTGAATGCCGTGGCCGCTGTCACCCGCTCCGCCTGCTACTACGCCGTCCGATGCCTCGCGGGACGCGACGCCCCGGCGAACGAGGGCTGCTACCGCCCCATTTCCTTCACCCTCCCCGAGCGATCCCTCGTCGCGGCCGGATCGCCGCGCGCCGTCTCCGCGGGCAACGTGGAGACGAGCCAGCGGATCGTCGACGTGGCCCTCGGCGCACTCGCCCTCGCCGTCCCGGACCGCATCCCCGCTGCCTCGCAGGGGACGATGAACAACATCACGATCGGCGGCTACGACAGCCGTCGAGGCCGCCCCTACGCCTACTACGAGACGATCGCGGGCGGCGCCGGCGGCGGCCCGCTGCGGGCGGGGCGGTCCGGTGTCCACACGCACATGACGAACACGATGAACACGCCGGTCGAGGCGCTCCCGCTCGCCTACCCGTTCACCGTGGAGCGGTACGAGCTGCGGCCCGGCACCGGCGGGGACGGCCTGCACCGGGGCGGGGACGGCCTGGTGCGCGAGTACCGCTTCGAGGACCGCGCCACGGTGACCCTGGTCACCGAACGCAGAAGCGTGGCCCCGTGGGGGCTCGCGGGCGGCCAGCCGGGCGCCCTCGGGCGCAACACGGTCATCCGTGCCGACGGATCCGTCGAGGCTCTCGGAGCGCGGGCGCAAGTGGACGTCGGTCCGGGCGACCGCGTCCGGGTCGAGACGCCCGGCGGCGGTGGATGGGGCGAACCAGCCAGCAGTTGACATCCGCTGCGGAGATCGGCACAAACCTGCAAGGCCCGAGCGCCGAAGATGCGTATACTCGGACAAGCGGGCCCGCCCCGACCACCACTCGCGGACGTTACCTATGGCGAACAACGACAGGCTCGAGCGAGAGATCAACGAGATCCTCGGAAAGATCGAGCAGTTCCCGGACGCTGAGTCACGAGCCAGGCGAAATCGCCGCCGCAGTGTGAACCGCTTCACCTCTCGCCTTGCCGAGGTGCAGCATGGGATCGCGCGCCAGGTGAGCCGGGTGTCCGTCTCTCAGCTGATGCTGGCGTCCTTCCTCATGATCCTCTTCGCCTTCTTCTTCCGCGGTCGGGGACTGCCCGCGACGGCGTCCTCCTGGATCCTCCTCGCCGGGGTGGTGCTCTTCGTCAGCACGTTCGCGGTGATGCTCTTTGGTCCCCGCGGGCGGCCCGGCGGTAGCTCGGAGCAGCGCTGGCGTGGCCGTACCATCAGCTATGAAACGCCGTCGCTCGCCGACCGCGTCCGACGCTGGTGGGCATCCCGGGCGCACCGCTAGCAACCGTCCTCACGCACTCCCACCTGGAGCTGGAGTCGCCGTTGCCTCCCATGCCATCGAGGGCACCCCGCACGCTCGCGGCGGTCGCCACCGTGGTCGTCCTCGCATCGGCGCTCGGCTGTGGCGGGGAATCTGCCGCCGAGGCCCGCACCGCAGCCCGCTCGAACACCGCGGCCACTCCGATGGCCACCGGGGACGCGGCGGCCTCGGGCACGCCCCCCGGATCGCTCGACCCAGCCGCGACGCCCGAGGTCGGCCGCGCGATGGAGCACATCGAGCACCTCGCCGTGGAGATCGGTCCACGCCCGGCCGGTTCTGACGCGGAGCGGGAGGCTGCCGCATACATCGCGGCCCAGCTCACTGCCGCCGGGTATGGCGCCTCGATCGAACCCTTCACGTTCGAGGCCGCCAAGGACGACTCGGTGGTCACGCTGCCGGACGGGAGCGTGGTCCGTGCCCTCGCGATGGAGGGCTCCGCGAATGCGGAAGCCTCCGGTGTCGCGGTGCACGCCGGACTGGGACGCCCGGAGGACCTCGCCGGTGCGGACCTCGCGGGCAAGGTCGTGATCTTCGACCGCGGGATCGTCACCTTCGCCGACAAGGCCCGTGCCGCCGAAACGGGCGGCGCCATCGCAGTCGTCGTCGTGAACGACGAGCCGGGGCTGTTCCTCGGTTCGCTGGGCGAAGCGGTGGCGAGCACGATCCCCGTGGTCGCCGTCTCAGGCGACGAGGGCGCCGCGTTCCTCGAGGCCGTCGGCACGCGGGTGACGGTGACGGCCGATGCGGGCATGGAGACCATCACCTCCCAGAACGTGGTCGGCCGCCGCGGCGGCGATTGCCACGCCTACCTGGGTGCGCACTACGACAGCGTGGCTGTGAGCCCCGGAGCGAACGACAACGCGAGCGGCGCGGCAGTCGTCCTCGAGGTGGCACGCACGAACCCGGTCATGGGGCTGTGCGTCGTCCTGTTCGGTGCGGAGGAGCTCGGGCTGTACGGTTCGCAGGATTATGTCGCTGCGCACCTGGCGGGGACCGGCCGCTTCATGCTGAACATCGACATGGCCGGTGTCCTCGACTCGCCCATCGTCGTCGGCGACGGGAATCTGACGGACATCATCCTGGACGCCGCCAACCGGGCGGGCGTGGAGACCGCGCTCAAGGCCGGCAGGTTCCCGCCCTTCGCCTCGTCTGACCACGTTTCGTTCGAGTCCGTCGGCGTCCCCGCCGTGACGATCAACGCAGGCGACGACAGCGGCGCGATCCACACCCCGGACGACACCTTCGACCGGATCGAGCCGTCGACGGTCTCGATGGTCCTCGCGTCAGTGGATGCCGCGCTCGACGCCCTCGTGCAGAGACATGCGGACGCGCTCGGGCGTTAGCGGCGTCGCACCGCCGCTCCGGCGGCGCTTGTTCCGGCGGTGCGGGCTCGCGTACGATGTAGTCGTGGAATCGTTCATTCGCATGCGCACATTAGCCCTTCTGGGAGCGCTCTTCCTGGCCGTGCTCTCGGTCGGCTGCTCGGGCGACGATGAGGAGTCGACCCCATCCGCGACGGCCGCAGCCGAGTCCACCCCCGCCCCCACGGCCACGCCCCTGGCTCGCGTGCCAGACGCGATCCTCGTGACCGGTACGGGCCTCCCCGGCGGCGGAGGCTCATCCAGCTCCGAGGAGTCCGTCGAGTACGTCGTCGAATCCGGCGACACGATTGGAGCGATCGCCGAGCGCTTCGGCGTCGACCCCGACGTCATCCGCGAAGCGAACGACATCGAGGATGACTTCATCTTCGAGGGCCAGACGCTCCTCATTCCGCGCGGCGGCAGCGCACCTGCCGGGACGAGTGGCGGGAACGCAGGGACCTCCACGCCCTCCACGCCCACCCCTCCTGCCTCGACCGGCAGCGGGAACACCTACACGGTCCAAGCCGGCGACACCGCTTTCGGCATCGCCCTCCAGTTCGACACCACCGTCGAGGCGCTTGCCGCGGCGAACGGCATGACCGAGGACGAGATCACGAATCTGCAGATCGGACAGGTCATCAACCTGCCGTCGCCTGAGTAGCGGGCGCGGGGCCGCCTCTGACCCCGATGCCACTTGCGGAGCTCCGGTGCTGCCGGGCGGATAGCCCCGAACGTCGCTAGTCTTTATTGTCGCGCCGGGCCGGAAGCGACGGCACGCGCGCCCCAGAGTGCCGGCACGCGGCACGACACCGTTGCACGGAGGAGTCGTCCATGACGATCGAGGAGAGCCTCGAGAAGCTGCAGGCGCTGAAGGCGCGCGCCCGGCTGGGTGGCGGCGAGGAGCGCATCGAGGCTCAACACCAGCGCGGCAAGCTCACCGCCCGTGAGCGCATCGACGCGCTGCTCGATCCGGGTACGTTCGAGGAGATCGACGCCCTCGCCCACGACTACGAGGACGACGGCGTCCAGTACTACGGCGACGCCGTGGTCACCGGTTGGGGCAAGCTCAACGGCCGCACCGTCTGCGTCTTCGCGCAGGACTTCACGGTCTTCGGTGGGTCCCTCGGCGAGGTCGTCGGCATCAAGATCGCCAAGCTGATGGACGTGGCCACCAAGACCGGCGTGCCGGTCATCGGCCTGAACGACTCCGGCGGCGCCCGCATCCAGGAGGGCGTCGAGGCGCTCGCCGGCTACGGCGAGATCTTCTACAAGAACGTCCAGGCGTCCGGCGTGATCCCGCAGATCAGCGTGATCATGGGCCCCTGTGCCGGTGGCGCGGTCTATTCGCCCGCCCTGACGGACTTCATCTTCATGGTCGAGCAGACCTCTCAGATGTTCCTCACCGGCCCGGACGTCATCGCCTCCGTGACCGGCGAGGTCACCACCGTCGAGGAACTCGGCGGTGCCGCGTCCCACGTCTCAAAGTCCGGCGTGGCCCACTTCTCCTCCCCGAATGAGACCGACTGCCTCGAGGAGGTGAAGCGCCTCGTCTCCTATCTGCCGTCCAACAACATGGACGACCCGCCCTTCGAGGAGACCGGCGACCCGGTCGACCGCCGGCTGGAGGACATCCTCAACGTCGTGCCGGCCGAAGCGGAGATGCAGTACGACGTGCGGGACGTCATCGAGCGCGTCGTGGACAACGGCGAGTTCATGGAGGTCCACGAGTACTTCGCGCCGAACATCGTGGTCGGCCTCGGCCGCGTGGGCGGGCACCCCGTCGGCATCGTCGCGAACCAGCCGCTGTACCTCGCCGGCGTGCTCGATATCGACTCGTCGAGGAAGGCCGCGCGGTTCGTGCGCTTCTGCGACTCGTTCAACATCCCGATCGTGACGCTGGTGGACGTGCCGGGCTTCCTCCCGGGCGTGTCGCAGGAGTACGGCGGCATCATCGCCCACGGCGCGAAGCTGGTGTACGCCTACGCCGCGGCAACGGTGCCCAAGGTGACCGTCATCCTCCGCAAGGCCTTCGGTGGCGCGTACGACGCGATGGGCGCAAAGCACCTCGGTGCGGACGTGAACTACGCCTGGCCCACCGCCGCCATCGCCGTCATGGCCGGCTCACAGGCCGTGAACATCATCAGCCGCCGCGAGATCCAGGCCGCTGATGACCCCGAGGCCGAGCGGAAGCGGCTCGTCGACGACTACCGCACCCGCCTCGAGCACCCGTACATCGCCGCCGCCAAGGGCTACATCGACGACGTGATCGATCCGCGCGACACGCGCGTGAAGATCGCCCACGCGCTCGAGATGCTCCGCACGAAGTCGGTCTCGGTGCCCCCGAAGAAGCACGGGAACATTCCGCTCTAGCACCCCCCGCCGACAGCCGGCGACCCGAGGCGCCCGCGACTACCGGGTACTCCCCGATGTGAGATCCCCCTCGCCCCTCTGAATATGGGGATGAGGGACTTCGCATGCCAACGCTCGCATCGCTGCTCCAGGAGGCCGGGCCGGGCAATCCGCTGAGCCCCTACGTCGCGGCGCTCCTCGATTCCGGCCTTGTGATCACCCTGCGCGATGGTGCCGGACGGTTCGAGGAGACCTCCGCGGCGTTCGCGGAGGCGCTGGGTTATCCCGGTCACGACGAACTCGCCCTCGGGCAGCCCTTCCTGGGCGGCAGCGCTTCTTCGACGAGCACGGGCGGGAGCTGACGCGGACCGACCACCCAGCGCAGATCGCGCGGCGGACCGGCGTACCCCAGCGGCAGCGCGTCCTCGGCATCCGCACGGCAGCGGGCGAGGAGGCGTGGCTGCTCGTCTCCTTCATGCCCGTCCGCTCGACGCCGGACGGCTGGGAGGTCCTCGCCGTCGGGTCGGCGCTCCGGCCCTCGATCTTTCAGCGGCCGACCCGGCTGGAAGAGGGGGACCTCCCCTGGTCCAGGGAGCTCCTCAGCCTTGCCCTCGCCGTCTCAGGGCATCGTTTTGTCCCGTCCGACCTCGCTCGGCACCTGAAAGCCCCCATCTCAGCGATCGCTCCGCGGCCCACTTCCGTCTCGCTGATGATTCGCGAGGGAGACCGGCTTTTCCCCACGCCCATCACCCGTTACGGCCGGCACCCGCTGGTCGACTCAATCGGGATGAGCGACGACGCCCGCGAGCGCTGGGACAGCGAGCGCACCTTCAACATGCCCGACCTGCGCCCCACCGACATCGTCGGCGACCGCGTGGTGATCGAGTACGAGGACCCCGTCCACTCACTGGCGCTCGTCCCGGTCTGGGACGGCGCCCGCCGCGTCGCCTCGCTCGTCGCGGCCTCGCCGGAGCCACATGCGCTGTCGCCACAGCAGCTCGCGGGACTCGAGGCGCTCGGGCGCCTCACCGGGCCGGCCCTACAGACCGCGACGCGGGCATAATCCTCCCGGGCGCCCGCGTCCGCTGGTGCTCACCGTTCGGCGGTAGCGGCGCGTTGGGGATATACTCCGCCCGCTCGTCGGGAGGACGCCCCACGCCCGGGCCCAACGGGCCTGGCGAGACCCAGCGGTCTCGCAGGCGTCGCGGGACGGGGGCCCCGACCTCAGCGCCTCCACGGCGTGACCAGAGGGCCGTGCCTACCGGCCGCCTCGTCGCTCCCCGCCGCGGGAAGCCGAGGGCGACCTCGGATCGGTGTGAGGAGTACCCATGGCGAAGATTCCGGTGAAGAACCCCGTCGTCGAACTCGACGGCGACGAGATGACGCGGATCATCTGGGGGTTCATCAAGGAACGCCTGATCCTGCCCTACCTGGACATCCAGCTCGAGTACTACGACCTCGGCATGGAGCACCGTGACGCCACCGACGACCAGGTGACGATCGACGCGGCGAACGCGATCAAGCGCCACGGCGTCGGCGTGAAGTGCGCGACCATCACCCCGGACGAAGCCCGCGTCGAAGAGTTCAAGCTGAAGAAGATGTGGAAGTCGCCCAACGGCACGATCCGCAACATCCTCGGCGGCACCGTCTTCCGCGAGCCGATCATCTGCTCCAACATCCCGCGCATCGTCCCGAACTGGACCGAGCCGATCGTGATCGGCCGTCATGCCCACGGCGACCAGTACCGCGCGACGGACTTCCTGGTCCCGGGCGCCGGCAAGCTCACGATGAAGTGGGAGCCTGCCGGCGGCGGCGCGCCGCTGGAGTTCGAGGTCCAGGACTTCGACGGCCCCGGCATCGCGATGGGCATGTACAACACAGACGAGTCGATCTACGGCTTTGCCCGCGCCTGCTTCAACTACGCCCTGAACCGCAACTACCCGCTCTACCTCTCCACCAAGAACACGATCCTGAAGGCGTACGACGGCCGCTTCAAGGACCTGTTCGAGGAGGTGTACCAGACCGAGTTCAAGGAGCGGTTCGACAAGGCCGGCCTGACCTACGAGCACCGGCTCATCGACGACCTCGTCGCGCAGGTCCTCAAGTGGAACGGCGGCATCGTCTGGGCCGCGAAGAACTACGACGGCGACGTGCAGTCCGACATCGTGGCACAGGGCTTCGGCTCGCTCGGCATGATGTCCTCCGTCCTGATGACTCCGGACGGATCGACCGTGGAGGCCGAGGCAGCGCACGGCACGGTGACGCGGCATTACCGCCAGCACCAGGCCGGGCAGGAGACCTCCACCAACCCGGTCGCCTCGATCTTCGCGTGGACCCGCGGCCTTGCCCACCGGGCAAAGCTGGACGACAACTCGGACCTCGCCACGTTCGCGTCGTCCCTGGAGCAGGTCTGCATCTCGACGATCGAGGGCGGCGAGATGACGAAGGACCTTGCGATCCTCGTCGGTCCGGAGCAGCCGTGGCTCACCACGCAGCAGTTCCTGGCCGCGCTGGACACCAACCTGCAGAAGAAGATGGGCATGTAGCGTCGCCCACGGCGCCCGACGGACCTCGGGCGCCCCAGCTGGGCGTCCGAGTTGCGTCGGGCGCTCCGAACCCAGAATCGGCCGCTGGCGGGCGGAATCCGTGCGGCGGCCACATGAAGGGACACCACTCTGCGCTCGAAGGTAACGATCGTGGGCGCCGGCAACACCGGCGCGACCATGGCCCAGATCCTCGCCGGTCGCGGCCACGCCGACGTCACGCTCATCGACATCGTGGAGGGCCTCCCCCAGGGCAAGGCGCTCGACCAGGCCGAGTCGCTGCCGTGGGTGCGCTCCTCCGCGACGATCACCGGCACGAACAACTGGGACGACACCGCTAACTCCGACGTCGTCGTGGTCACCTCGGGCGTGGCCCGCAAGCCCGGCATGACGCGCGAGGATCTCCTCGGCGTCAACGCCGGCATCGTCCGCTCCGTCGTGACGGAGGCCGCGAAGCGTTCGCCAAACGCCGTCCTCGTCATCTTCGCGAACCCGATGGACGCGATGTGCCACGTCGCCCTCGAAGCCTCCGGCTTCCCGAAGGAGCGCGTCGTTGGCCAGGGGGGCATGCTCGACACCGCCCGCTACCGCACCTTCATCGCGATGGAGACCGGGGCGTCCGTGAAGGACGTCTCGGCGTGGGTGCTCGGCGGTCACACCGAGGCCACCATGGTCCCGATCGTCTCGAACGCGACGGTCGGCGGCGTGCCGCTGACGCAGCTGCTGCCGGATGACAAGGTGAAGGCCGTCGTCGCGCGCGCCTCGCGTGGTGGCGCCGAGATCGTGGACCTGCTCAAGACCGGCTCGGCCTTCGTCGCCCCGGCGGTCGCGACGATCGAGATGGTGGAGTCGATCCTCCTCGACGAGCGCCGGATCCTCCCGTGCGCTGCCTACCTCGACGGCCAGTACGGCGTCGACGGCGGCTACGTCGGCGTCCCGCTGCGCCTCGGTGCCGGCGGCATCCAGGAGATCTACGAGATCCCGCTGTCGAGCGAGGAAGCCGCCGCGATGAAGGCCGCCGGCGACGCCGTCAAGGAACTCGTCGACGCGACCCCGAAGGGCTAGTCAGCATGGCGGGCACCCGCACCGAGACCGATACCTTCGGACCGATCGAGGTCGATGCGAGCCGCTACTGGGGCGCGCAGACCCAGCGGTCGCTCGAGAACTTCAAGATCGGCATCGAGCGCATGCCGCGCCCGCTCATCCGCGGCTTCGGCATCGTGAAGTACGCCTCCGCCGAGGTGAACGAGGCGCTGGGCAAGCTGCCGGCCGACCTGGGCACGGCGATCAAGAACGCCGCGCAGGAGGTCATCGACGGCAGCCTCGACGACCACTTCCCGCTCGTCGTCTGGCAGACCGGCTCCGGCACACAGACGAACATGAACGTGAACGAGGTCATCTCGAACCGCGCGATCGAGGCGCTGGGCGGGGAGATGGGCTCCAAGAAGCCCGTCCACCCCAACGACCACGTCAACATGTCGCAGTCCTCGAACGACACGTTCCCGGGCGCGATGAGCATCGCCACGGCGGAGCAGGTGGTGCACCACCTGGTCCCGGCGCTCACCTACCTCCGGGACGCCCTGCGGGCGAAGGCGGAGGAGTTCGAGTCGATCACGAAGATCGGCAGGACGCACCTCATGGACGCGGTCCCGCTGACCCTCGGCCAGGAGTTCTCTGGCTACGTCCAGCAGATCGCCTACGGCATCCAGCGCGTGGAGGGCACACTCCCGCGGCTGTACGAGCTCGCCCTCGGCGGCACCGCCGTCGGTACCGGGCTGAACAGCCACCCGGAGTACGCCCCACGCGTGGCGGATCGGATCGCGGCCTACACCGGCCTGCCGTTCGTCTCCGCGCCCAACAAGTTCGAGGCGCTGGCGGCGCATGACGCGCAGGTCGAGCTGGCAGGGCAGCTCAACACGATCGCGGCCTCGATGATGAAGATCGCGAACGACGTCCGTCTGCTCGGCTCCGGCCCGCGCGCCGGCATCGGCGAGCTGCTCCTTCCGGAGAACGAGCCGGGCTCCTCGATCATGCCGGGCAAGGTGAACCCCACCCAGTCCGAGGCCGTCACGATGGTCTGCGCGCAGGTGATGGGGAACGCCGTCTCCGTGAGCGTCGGCGGGGCCACGGGCCACTTCGAGCTGAACGTCTTCAAGCCTGTGATCGCCTACAACAACCTGCAGAGCATCCGACTCCTGGGCGACGCCGCCCGTTCGTTCACGGACAACTGCGTGGTGGGCATCCAGCCGAACATGGCCCGCATCCGCGAGCTCCTCGAGTCCTCGTTGATGCTGGTCACGGCGCTCAACCCGCACATCGGCTACGACAACGCGGCGAAGATCGCGAAGAAGGCCCACGCGGAGGGCACCACCCTCCGCGAGTCCGCCCTCGCGCTCGGCCTGCTCACGAACGAGCAGTTCGACGAGTGGGTGAAGCCGGACGAGATGACGCGCCCGTAGGCGTCCCCCGGACATGATGCGAAGAGGCGGCCCGCAGGGGCCGCCTCTTGCGTTGCTCGTGAGGCTTGGGGTCGCGTGGCCCCGGCGCGGGACTACTGGAGCCCCTGTCCGGAGAGCTTCCGGTTGACGGACTTCGCCTTGATGTAGTCCCGGTTCATGTACGCGATGAAGTCGATCGAGATATTCTTCGGACAGGCCGCCTCGCACTCGCCGTGGTTCGTGCAGGTGCCGAAGTACTCCTCCATCGTCTCCACCATGTTCTCGGTGCGCCGCCAGCGCTCGGCCTGGCCCTGCGGGAGCAGGTTGAGGTGCTGGAGCTTCGCCGAGGTGAAGAGCTGCGCCGCGCCGTTCGGGCAGGCCGCGACGCAGGCGCCACAGCCGATGCACTGCGCGGCGTCCATGGCCGCGTCCGCCACCTGCTTCGGCACCGGGAGCATGTTCGCCTCGGGCGCCGAGCCCGTATTCACGGAGATGAAGCCGCCCGCCTCGATGATCCGGTCGAACGCGGAGCGGTTCACGACGAGGTCGCGCACGATCGGGAAGGAGGCGGCGCGCCACGGTTCGACGACGATGGTGGCGCCGTCCTCGAACTTCCGCATGTGCAGCTGGCAGGTGGCCGTCCCGCGCTGCGGGCCGTGCGCCTGGCCGTTGATCATCATGCCGCAGGATCCGCAGATGCCCTCGCGGCAGTCGTGGTCGAAATGGATCGGTTCGTTGCCTGCGCGGATCAGGTCCTCGTTCACCACGTCGAGGACCTCGAGGAACGACATCTCATCCGAGATGTTGTCCGCCTCGTAGGTCTCGAATCGGCCCTTCACGTCAGGGCCGTCCTGACGCCAGACTCTGAGCGTGAACTTCATCAGGCGTAGCTCCTCGTCGCGAGGTGGACGTTCTCGAAGGTGAGCTGCTCCTTGTGCAGCGTCTGCGGCGTGTCCGGCCCGTTCCACTCCCACGCGCCGACGTAGGAGAAGTTCTCGTCGTCTCGCCTGGCTTCACCGTCCGGCGTCTGGTGCTCGGAGCGGAAGTGGCCGCCACAGGACTCCTCGCGGTGGAGGGCGTCCCGCGCCATCAGCTCGGCGAGCTCGAAGAAGTCGGCGACGCGGAACGCCTTCTCGAGGGAGTCGTTCAGCGTGTCGCCGGTCCCGAGGACGCGGAGGTTCCTGTAGTAGTCGTCGCGGAGGCTGCGGATGTCGCCGATCGCCTGCGTGAGGCCGGCCGCGTCGCGCTCCATGCCGATCTTGTCCCACATGATCTTGCCGAGCTCGCGGTGGAAGTCATCGGGCGACCTCGTGCCGCCGATCGCGAGGAACTGGTGCGTCTGCTGCTGCACGCCCTTCAGGGCGGACTGGAACACCTCGGCGCTCGTCGGCGTCGCGGGCTTGCCGAGCAGGCCGGCGAGGTAGTCGCTCACGGTGTACGGGAGGACGAAGTAACCATCCGCCAGGCCCTGCATCAGCGCCGACGCGCCGAGGCGGTTCGCGCCGTGGTCGGAGAAGTTCGCCTCGCCGCCCACGAACAGGCCAGGGATGTTGCTCTGGAGGTTGTAGTCCACCCAGAGGCCACCCATGGTGTAGTGCGTCGCCGGGTAGATGCGCATCGGCATCTGGTACGGGTCGTCGCCCGTGATCCGCTCGTACATCTCGAAGAGGTTGCCGTAGCGCTCCTCAATCACGTCACGGCCGAGGCGCTGGATAGCGTCCGAGAAGTCGAGGTACACCCCGTTCTTCTTCGGACCGACACCGCGCCCTTCGTCCACCTCGCGCTTCGCCGCGCGAGAGGCCACGTCTCGCGGGACGAGGTTGCCGAACGAGGGATAGCGTCGTTCGAGGTAGTAATCGCGATCCTGTTCCGGGATCTGGTGCGGCGGGCGGGTGTCGTTCTGATCCTTCGGTACCCAGATGCGGCCGTCGTTGCGGAGCGACTCTGACATCAGGGTGAGCTTGGACTGGAACTCGTCGCCGGCGGGGATGCAGGTCGGGTGAATCTGCGTGTAGCAGGCGTTCGCGAAGAGCGCGCCGCGCTTGTGCGCCCGCCAGATCGCCGTCGCGTTGCTCTTCTTGGCGTTCGTCGAGAGGTAGTAGGTGTTGCCGTAGCCGCCCGTCGCGAGGATGACCGCGTGCCCCGAGTGTGCCTCGACGGCCCCGGTGAGCAGGTCGCGAGTGATGATGCCGACGGCCCGGCCGTCCTCGACCACGAGGTCGAGCATCTCCGTGCGCGGGTGGAGCTCGACAGCGCCGAGGCTCACCTGGCGCATCAGCGCAGAGTACGCACCCAGGAGGAGCTGCTGGCCGGTCTGGCCGCGGGCGTAGAACGTCCTCGAGACCTGCACGCCGCCGAAGGAGCGGTTCTCCAGCAGCCCGGAGTACTCGCGGGCGAACGGGACGCCCTGCGCGACACACTGGTCGATGATGTTCACGCTGATCTGAGCGAGGCGATAGACGTTCGCCTCGCGCGATCGGAAGTCGCCGCCCTTGATCGTGTCGTAGAAGAGCCGGTGCGGGGAGTCCCCATCGTTCTGGTAGTTCTTCGCGGCGTTGATGCCGCCCTGCGCGGCGATGGAGTGCGCCCGGCGCGGCGAGTCGTGGAAGGTGAATGCCTTCACCTTGTAACCGAGCTCAGCGAGCGTCGCTGCCGCCGAGGCTCCCGCCAGCCCGGTGCCGACCACAATCACGGTGAAGCGCCGCTTGTTCGCCGGGTTCACGAGCCGGAGGTTGAAGCGGGCGTTCTCCCACTTCTCCTCGATCGGGCCCTCGGGAATCCTCGAGTCGAGTGTCACCATGGCGCCGCCCCTATTCCACGATGCCCATGAGGACGGCGAGCGGGAACGACACGTTCCCGGCGACGATCGCGAGCGCGAAGAGCGCCGCGAAGATGCGCCGGCCCTGGTTGATCTGCGGGTTGTTCACGCCCAGCGACTGAAAGAGGCTCCAGGCGCCGTGGTAGATGTGTATCCCGAGCGCCACGTTGGCGATGACGTAGAGCGCCGCCACGGGCGCGCGCGAGAAGGACGCCACCACGTTCTGGTAGGCCGCGCCTGACTCGAAGTCCGGGTTGACCGCCTCAACGCCCCACGTGAGGTCCGCGAGGTGGAAGGCGATGAATAGCAGGATGATGGGCCCGGTCCACCGCATCGTGCGGGAGGCCCAGTCGGCGGCGATGTAGTCGCGGCGAGACTGGTAGCCGACCGGCCGCACCTTGCGGTTGTGGTTCCAGATCGAGAACGTTGCGTGGAGGTGCAACGCCAGCGCGGCGAGGAGCCCGAGGCGGATGAGCCAGAGCAGGAACTTCTCCGGCACCAGCGGATAGGCAACCGTGCGGAGGCCCTCCGCGTAGTGGAGGAACTCCTCCTCGCCCAGGTACATCTTGATGTTGCCGAACATGTGGCCGGCAATGAAGACGAGGCCGACCACGCCGGTGATCGCCATCACCCACTTCTTGCCCACGTACGTCTGATAGAGGCTCAGCGGCCAGGGCAATGGCCTGGGACGTTTGCGAATCGGCCGGACGGCCGCTTCCACGGTGGATCGCGGCGTTGCTTGCGCCATGCGAGTGACCCTCTCCTGCACGCGCGGGACGCCGTCATTCCCCGGACGACATCACCCGTACCCTACTCCGGCCGTCGGTTTGCTGCGATAGGGCGCGTCCTCACGACTCCGAGTTCGTCCGGGCAAGGTGTCGCTGGTACAACGTGAGCGCCGCGACGGTCTTGGCGTCCTCGATGCGTCCATCGTCGACGGCTGCGTAGACCTCGGCGAGGCTCAGCCGGATCGGCTCCGAGAGGTACTCATCGTCGTCCTGCGGAAGCGGGGAGGGCGTCAGGTCGGTCGCGAGGAAGAAGTCGATGTACTCCTCGCCCCACCCGGGAACCATGTACGTGCCGCCGATGCGGACGAGACTCCCGGCGGCGTAGCCGATCTCCTCGCGCACCTCGCGGGCGGCGGTCGCCAGGGGCGCCTCGTGGTCGTCGCGCGTCCCTGCGGGGATCTCCAGGAGCTCGCGGCCGGCAGGGTGCCGGTACTGGCTCACGAGGAGCCACTTTCCGTCGCCGTCGATCGCGACGATCGCGACGGCGCCGGGATGGCCCACCACGGCGCGCTCGGCCTCGTGGCCGTTCGGGAAGCGGATCGTGTCGCGACGGAACGTGAGGTAGCCCGCCTCTGCGAGCGGCTCGGAGGTGATGAGCGCGGGCGTGGGCTCGGTCAAGCGGTGGCTCCGGTCGACGCCGGCTTGAGGTCGAGCACCATGGCGATCTCGTCGCAGCCCGGGAACTTCGGACAGCGGTAGCACTCGTTCCACACCTTGCGCGGGAGGTTCATGACGTCCGCCTGCTCCCAGCCAAGCTGCTCGAAGAAACCGGGGCGGTACGTCAGCGCGAACAGCCGCGTGAGGCCGAGCGAACGTCCCTCCTCGACGCACGCCCGCACGAGCGCCGCGCCGAGGCCGCGAGAGTGTGTCGCTTCCTCGACGGCGAGCGACTTCAGCTCCGCGAGGTCCGACCAGGTGATGTGGAGCGCCGCGCAGCCGACGACGTGATCGTCAGCAGGATCCCGGACGACGAAGAAGTCGCGCAGGTTCTCGTACGTCTCGCCCACGGTGCGGGGGAGCATCTGGCCCTGCGCCGCCCAGTAGTTCACCAGCCGCGCGATGCCCTCGCCGTCACGCACCGTCGCGCGCTCGACTCGGATCTCGGTGCCAGCAGGGGAGGCGGTGTCAGGCATAGGCGATCAGCATACGAACCCCGCGCGGCTCGCGCATGAGGCCATCGACCTGAGCGCGCGAGAGGCTAGCGCCGCTCCATCGGAATCCACGCAACGGCCAGCTCCTCCACGGTCACATCGTCCCGCTCGAGGGTCACCGGGACCTCCTCGATGTCCTCGGCGACCGATTCCCACTCCTCCACGATGTCGGCCAGGTCATCGCGCAGGTCCGCTTCGAGCTGCTGCAGGTCCTCTTGCTTCTCCAGGATGTCCTGGCGGGCGGTCGACAGACGCTGCTCCGTGCGTCGAGTCACACCGCGGCGCGACATGACGCTTCCGGCGCTGCGACCGAGGCGCCCCGCGACGCCCTTCGCGCTCGTCTTGCCGCCGAGGAACGCACCGAGCAGCCCGCCGACGGTCGAGACCAGCTCGGAGCCACGACGGCTCTTCGCGTCGACATCCAGCTGCTCGGCCCGGTCCTCGGCGCGGCCGATCGCATCGCGGACGCGGTCCATCTTCGTCTCAAACTGATCCCGTAGCTTCGAGGCTTCCTGGTCAGCCCGCTCGTCGGCTGCCTCGCGGCACCGCTCGATGAACGCCTCGCGATCCTCGTCGGGCCGGCTCACCAGCCGCAGCACGCGGTTGCGGAACAACGTCAGCTGCTGCGAGCGCAGAAGGTGCTGCTTCAGGTCGCGCTCGAGGTCCGTGAAGTACGCGCGATCCCCGAGCAAGACGTCGGGCGGCACGAACGTGGGCGACGCGACCGCGGCCGCATCCCTCAGGTCGCGCGCGTCGTAGTCGACGGCGATCGCGGTCGTCGGATCGAGGCGTGCGGTGAGCGGGAAGAAGACCGCCTCCCACTCCTGGCGGTGGTCGAGGTCCATCGCCCGCTCATCGAAGCGGATGCCGACGCGCGCGACGATCGCCGCCTCGTGGCGGGCCGTCACCGTCGCGCCCAGCTCGCGCGCCCACGGCGCCGCGGGGTCCACGAAGAACACCGGCACTCCCGGGGCGACCTCGGGCGCGACGGGAGCCGCGTCCGTCGGCGCGGCGGCGGTCGAGGCAGCAGCGGTCGGCGCTGGCGTCGATGGTGCAGCCGGCGCCGGCGCCACAGCGACCGGCGATGCGGGACTCGCCGGCGCGGCAGTCGCCGATGCGGCTCGATTCGGAAGAAGGGCAATCTGTTCACGCGTAACCGGCCCGCGCAGGTAGGACATCGCCCAGCGGGTCGTGAAGAGGCCGGGGCCGCCTCGGTCGTGCGTGTTGTGCAGCAGGAACTGGCGCTTCCCGAGGCTCGAGAGCTGCCGGTCCACCTCGGCGCGGTCGAACTCCCCGGACGCCGAGGACAGCGCCTCCAGCACCCGCGCCTTGTCGCGCTCGGTCTGCAGGCGGCCAATCATCCACGTGCCGGCGTTGGACATCGCCTTGTAGTCGAGGTCGACGGGGTTCTGTGTCGAGAGCACGAGCCCGACGCCGTAGGCGCGAGCCTGCTTCAGCATCGTCAGCAACGGTCGCTTCGACGGCGGTTCGGCCGTCGGTGGCAGGAACCCGAACACCTCGTCCATGTAGACCACGCCGCGGAGGTTGTTCGTGCCCGGCTGACTGCGCATCCAGGACACCACGCGCGACATGACCGCCGAGACCACGAACTGGCGCTCGGACTCCGAGAGGTGGGCGAGGTAGACGATCGACGCCGTCGCTCCCGAAGCACCACCCAGGAGCGCCTCGATATCGAGAGGTGCGCCCCCGGCCCATGCGCTGAACGTCGGCGAGGCCACGAGGCCGTTGAGCTTCAACGCGAGCGCGCGGCGGTCCTCCGCCGGGAAGAACGCGTCGAGGTCGAACACGCCGAGCTTCCGGAAGGGCGGCGTGAGGGCAAGCGTGATCAATCCGGCGAGGTCGAGCGACCGCCCCTGGGTCCACTCATGCTCGAGCAGGTTCGATAGCAGGATGTGCTCGCGGCTCGACAGCGGATCGCTCTCGATGCCGACGAGCGCGAGCAGCCCGGAGACGTACGAGGACGCCTGCTCCCGCAACGCCTCGAGGTCGTCGGGGTTCTCGGGCGCGCGAAGGTCCCCGAGGACGTTCAGGGGTGTCCCCGCGGACGAGCCGGGCGTGTAGACCTCCCAGCGGACTCGGTCACGCAGCTCACGCAGCCGTGCGGGCTCGATGCCGGCACGCTCGAGGCCACCGCGCCAGAGGTCGGCCTGCTGGGCCGCGAACTCGCCCACGGACACGCCCGCGTTGCGAGCGTCGCCCGCATTGACCCAGGGCTCGAAGTCCGCCGGGCGCAGCTCGGGGAAGTTGAGCAGGAGGTTCGCCATGTCCCCCTTGGGATCGAGGATGAGCGCGGGGATGCCCCGCGCGAGGAGTTCCTCCAGCAGGACGATCGCGAGGCCGGTCTTGCCGGAGCCCGTCATGCCGACGATCACGCCGTGAGTGGTCAGGTCGTCCGCGTCGTACGACAGACGCGCATCCGTCGGCTCGCCGGTCGCAGCGTCCACGACCTGGCCGAGGTACAGATCCGCGCCCATCGCTTCACCTCCCGCTGGCGCGCCCGTCCGCGCAGCCTGATTTCCGAAGAGCGCCGGCTACTCCGCGTCCCCGTCCGATCGCCGGTCGGGGGCCTCGCCGCCACCCTCGACGCCGTCTATGACATGGTCGGGCCGCAGCCAGCCGAGGCGGCGCGCTAGGCTGTTGTAGAACTCATGCTCGCCGCCCAGGCGGACGAACGACACGCTGCGCGGCGACCGCGTGACCTCGACGACTGTGCCGGACTGCAGCGACCGGTGGTGGACGCCATCCACGCTCATCATCGCCTCGAAGGAGCGCTGCACGCGGAGGCGCAGCGTCGAGTCCGGCGGCAGCACCAGGGCGTTGGCGCGGGTGAGATGCGGCGCGACCGGCACCAGGATCATCTCCTCGGACTCCGGGTGCAGAATGGGGCCCCCGACGGAGAGCGCATATCCGGTCGACCCGGTGGCCGTGGAGATGACCAGGGCGTCGGCTCGGTACTCCGCGAGCGTGACGCCATCGATCTCCGCGACCACGGAGACCGTGCGGCCCAGCGTGGCCCGGCCGATGACGACATCGTTGAGCGCGTGGAACGCCTCCTCGGGGTCTCCAACGCTGGCCTGCACCAGTGCACGGCGCTCCAGGCGCGCCTCGCCGCCCAGCACCCGACCGAAGTCCTCCGCCGCCCGTTCCTCCACGGACTCCGTGAGGAAGCCGAGGCGCCCCATGCGGACGCCGAAGACGGGGATGCCGGCGCGCGCTGCGAACGAGGAGGCATGGAGCACGGTGCCGTCGCCGCCCACGCAGACGAACAAGTCGGTGCCTTCGAGCTGGTGCGGGAGCTCGTCGCCCTGCTCGGGCAGGACGTCGACGCGCGCGCGCAGCCCCCGGTCAGCCGCCTGGCGGCCGAGGCTCTCCGCCACTGCCTCGGCGCCGCGCACCGCCGGGTGGTAGACGACGGCGACGTTCCCGGCGGGCTGGTACCGGCTCATGCCGCGTCCTCGGGCCGGTGGAGGCGGAGGAAGAATTCGCGGTTCCCGGCCGGCCCGAGGAGCGGCGAACGAACCACGCCACGTACCCGGAACCCGAGGTCGATCGCAGCGAGCGCCACCTTCGCGATGCATGCCGCGTGCACGATCGGGTCGCGGATCACCCCGCCCTTCTCGACCTGCTCGCGGCCCGCCTCGAACTGCGGCTTCACGAGGATGAGCATCTCCCCACCTGCCCGCACCGAGGGCGCGACGGCGGCGAGCACCGTGGCTGCGGAGATAAAGGACACGTCCATCACCAGCAGGTCCGCGGGCGGCTCGAGCGGCTCGATCTCCCGCGCGTTCACGCGCTCGCGGACGTCGACGCGCGGGTCGTCGCGGAGCTTCTGCGCGAGCTCGCCGTAGGCCACGTCCACCGCGACCACCTCGCGCGCGCCGTGCTGGAGCAGGCAGTCCGTGAAGCCGCCCGTGGATGCGCCCACGTCCAGGCAGCGCAGCCCGGTGGGGTCGATCCCGGAACGTTCGAGGGCGTGCGCAAGCTTCTCCCCGCCCCGGCTCACAAAACGCGGCGGCGTCTTCACCTCGATCACCGCGTCCGCGGCGATGGGTTCCGCCGGCCGGTGCGCCACCTGCCCGTTCACGAGCACCTCGCGCGCCATCACGAGCGCCCGGGCGCGGTCGCGCCCGGACGCAAGGCCGCGCTCGACCATCGCCTGGTCGAGACGCTGCTTCTTCGTCTTCGTCTTCGCCTTCTGGGCTGGAACGGTCTGGCTCACGTGTGCGCCGTTATGTTCGATCGACTCGACGGGTGGCGTCGAGGATACACGCGCTGGCGTGAACGCTGGCGGGAGCGATCGTGCGGACTAGCCGGACTGCCTACGCGGACTGCGCTTCGTCTTCGCGGCTGCGGTCCCGGCCGCGGATGCCGTCATAGTCGATGGCGCGGCCGGAAGCAGTCAGCAGCAGGGGGCGCTGGCGGTTGAGCACCGTCTCGGCGGAGACCACGCACTTCTGGACGTCGTCGCGCGACGGGATCTCGTACATGACGTCGAGCAGGGTCTCCTCCAGCACGGTGCGGAGCCCACGGGCGCCCGTCTTCTGCTGGATCGCCCGCTCGGCAATGGCGACGAGCGCGTCGTCGGTGAACGACAGCTCGCAGTCGTCGAGGGCGAACAGGCGCTCGAACTGGCGGACCACGGCGTTCTTCGGCTGCGTCAGGATCGAGACCATCATCTCGACATCGAGCGGGTCGAGCGTGGAGACGACGGGCAGACGGCCGACGAACTCGGGGATGAGCCCGAACTGGAGCAGGTCATCGTGACTGACGTGCTGCAGGATGCGCGCCCGCTCCTGCTCGATCTCGTGCGCCGGGCGCACGTCGGAGTTGAAGCCGAGGCTGCGCACACCGATGCCGGTGCGCCGCGCGACGACCTTCTCGAGGCCCTCGAACGCCCCGCCACAGATGAACAGGATGTTCGAGGTGTTGATCTGGATGAAGTCCTGGTGCGGGTGCTTCCGGCCGCCCTGCGGCGGGACGGACGCGACGGTGCCTTCGATGATCTTGAGGAGCGCCTGCTGCACGCCCTCGCCGGAGACGTCGCGGGTGATCGAGGGGTTGTCGCCCTTGCGCGCGATCTTGTCGATTTCGTCGATGTAGACGATGCCGCGCTCCGCGCGCTGGATGTCGAAGTCCGCGGACTGGATGAGGTGCAGGAGGATGTTCTCGACGTCCTCGCCGACGTAGCCCGCCTCCGTGAGGGCGGTGGCATCCGCGATCGAGAACGGGACGTCCAGCATGCGGGCGAGTGACCGGGCGAACTCGGTCTTGCCGGTGCCCGTCGAGCCGATGAGGAGGATGTTGGACTTGTCGAGCTCGAGGTCCGCCTGCACGGGCGCGTCGACGCGCTTGAAGTGGTTGTAGACCGCGACTGCGAGGGTCCGCTTGGTGCGGTCCTGTCCGACGATGTACTCATCGAGCTGGGAGACGATCTCCTGCGGGGTGCGCAGGCGGGTCTTGCCGGACGGCTTGCCGCCGGACTTGCCGCCGCTCTGTGCCTCCTCGTTGATGATCTCCTGGCAGAGCTCGACGCACTCGTCGCAGATGTAGACGGCGCCGGGACCGGCGATCAGGCGCTTGACCTGGTCCTGGTTCTTACCACAGAAGGAGCAGTTGTACTGCACCCGGCTACCGCGCGTCGTGCTGCCGGCCATGTCGCTTCCTCTGCCTACCCCTGTGCCGCCGACTGCGCCCGGCTACTTCTCAGGCTTTGCGAGGATCTCGTCCACCAGACCGTACTCCTTCGCCTCAACGGCCGTCATGTAGACATCGCGGTCGGTGTCGGCCTTGATGCGCTCCATGGTCTGGCCGGTAGCGTCGGCGAGGATCCCGCGGATCTTCTCGTTGTTCCGAAGCAGCTCGCGCGCAGCGATCTCAACGTCGGACGCCTGGCCGGAACCGCCGCCCAGCGCCTGGTGCATGTGGATGGTCGCGTTCGGGAGCGCGAAGCGCTTGCCCTTCTCGCCCGCCGAGAGGAGCACCGTGCCCATGGACGCGGTGACACCGACAGCGATCGTGCTGACATCCGCCCGGATGAGGTTCATCGTGTCGTAAATCGCCAGCCCGGCGTAGATCATCCCGCCAGGCGAGTTCACGTAGATCGAGATGTCGCGCTCCGGGTCCTCGCGGTCGAGGAACAGCAGCTGCGCGACGATCGAGTTCGCGACCTGGTCATCGATGCCGGTGCCGAGGAAGACGATCCTTTCCTTCAGCAGGAGCGAGTAGATGTCGTAGGCGCGCTCACCGCGGGCCGTCGTCTCTACAACCATCGGCACGATGTTCTCCGGCTTGAGGAAGCCCTCGGAGAAGTCCTGCGGCCGCGGTGCTCGGTACGTCATCGGGTGTCCTCTTCGGCTGCGGCCGGCGACGCCGACCGGTGTCTGCTACTGCTGATCGTACCTCGAACCGGCCGATCGTCCCTCGGGAACCCCTAGGGAAAGTATCCATTCACCGGGACACACACGAGGTAAACCACGTGTGGGCCCGGTGCGTTCGTACGTGGGGCTAATCGTCTGACGAATCGTCAGCCTCGCCCGGCTCATCCGCGGCGCCCTCGTCGGACGCCGCCTCGGCGGCTGCGTCGGCGGTGGCGCCCCGGCGGCGACGGCGGCTGGCACGAGGCGTGCCGTCGGACTCCTCGCCCTCGTCCTGCGCGGCAATCTCGGCGATGCGCTCGACGGCCTTGCGAGTCAGGAGCTGACTCTGGATCGAGCCACGGCCATCCGGCGTGTCGAACAGGTTCCGGATTGCCTCCAGGTTCGCGCCAGCCTGGCCGGGTACGCCCATGGAGCTGACGAGACTGTCAATCTCGGCGTCGATGTCCTCGGGCGTGACCTCGATCTTCTCGGCGTCGATCAGCTCACCGAGGACGAGCGCGCGGCGGACCGTGAGGTCGGCGGTCTCACGCAGCTCGTCGCGGACCTCTTCCTCGCTCCTGCCGATGGCGCTCAGCCAGTTCTGCAGGCCCTCCGGCGTGTGCGACGCGTGGTTCGACTGCCGGTCGATCTCCCGGTCGATCTCGCGGTTAACGAGCACCTCCGGGTAGTCGATCTCGGCGCGGGCGATGAGGAGGTCGATCACCTCGTTGTGGTACGCCTCGGTGGTCTGGCGCTCAAACTGCGTCCTGAGGTCAGACTTCACGCGGTCGAGGAGCTGGTCGACGGTCTCCACGCCCTCTTCGTCGAGGGAGCCGACGAACTCGTCGTCCAGATCCGGGAGGATCTCCCGCTTCACTTCCTTGATGTTGACCTGGTAGGTCACGTGCTTCCCGGCGAGCTCGTCGCTCGGGATATCCGGGTCGAGTTCGTACTCGATCGTGTGCTCGCCGACGCCGAGCCCCACGAGGCGATCGACGAAGCCCGGGAGCGAGACCACCTGGCCCTCGCGGACGGGGAACTCGGCGTCCTCCTCCTCGTGCTCGTCCGGGTGATCCTGGACCTGCACCTTCACGTCGGCGCGGACGTGGTCATTCCACTCGACGGCGCGCTCGACCGGCTCGAGGACGGCGAACTGCCGCCTGATCGCCTCGATCGCCTCGTCGACGTGCTCCTGGGTGACCGTGACTTCCTCGCGCGGGACGCGGAGCGACTGGTAGTCGCCGAGGTCCACCACCGGGCGGACGGGCACGATCGCCTTCACGACCAGCGGCTCGGTCGACTCGAGGTCGAACTCCGGCTGATCGATCGCGTCGATCTGCTCGCTCTCGAGGGCCTGGTTGTAGACCTCGGGCACGAGCTCCTCGAGCGCCTCCTGCAGGATCGCGGCGGTGCCGAAGCGCTGCTCGATGACCCTGCGATTCGCCTTCCCGGGCCGGAACCCGGGAATCTTCACCTGCTTCGAGATGCGCGTGACCGCCTTCTCCATGTGCTTCTCGACCAGGTCGGGATCGACCTCGATCTGCATGGAGACGCGTGCGCCGGGGAGACGTTCAGTGGTGATTGCCAAGGAGCGAGCCTCGCCAGGATGGGGCCCGAGAAACGCTCGCGGAGGGTGTCCTCAGCGCGAAAGGAGGCGTTTCCGAGCGGTTTCGATACGTCGAAGGAGTGTAGCACGCACGCCCGGCTGAGCCGCAGCCACGAGGCAGCCGGGAAAACCCCCACGCGCTGACCTCGAATCGCCCGATCCGCGTCGATCAGCCCGCCTCAGCGGCCCCGCACGGCGTCGTTCAGGGCGTCGCCGAAGAGGTTGAACGCGAACAGAAGCGCCGTGACCACCGCCCCCGGCACGAGCAGCAGGTGCGGATGCGACTGGAACGTCCGCGCGCCCGAGCCCTCGAAGATCATCCCGCCGAACGAGGGGGCGTTTTGCACCCCCACACCGAACCACGTGAGGAGGATCTCCGACCCCGCGATGGCGCCGAGGCTGGACGAGGCGAACAGGATGATGAGGAAGGACACGTTCGGGAGCAGGTGCGAGCGGATCACCTGGCCCGTGGAGGCACCCACCGCCTCTGCGGCGAGGATGAAGTCGTTCTCGCGCAGCTGAAGCACCTGGGCGCGGATGACCCTTGCACCGCCGACCCACGAGAACAGCGAGAGAGCGCTGAAGACGAGCAGGTAGGAGTGGAACCCGGAGGTCACCAGGCCCTCCAGGAACGTGTGATCCTCCACCCATCGTGCGAGGTCCTCGACGCGCGGCCCGAGCGTGGCGTTGATGAGGATCAGCATCACGATCCCGGGGAGGCCGGCGAAGACGTCACCGACGCGCATGATGGCGTCGTCCACCCATCCCCCGCGATAGCCCGCGAGCAGCCCCAGGCCGACCGCCAGCACCAGCGATCCAGACAGCACCACGGCAGTGGTCACGACCACTGTCGTCCGGGCGGAGTAGAGCGTCCGGCTCAGCATGTCGCGTCCGAGGCGGTCCGTACCGAGCCAGTGCTCGGCACTGGGGCCCTCCAGGCCGCGGTCCAGGTCCTGCGTGTTGTAGCCGTACGGGGCGAGGAGCGGCGCGAAGATGCCGCCCGCGTAGATCACGAGGATGACTGCGAGCGCCACCATCCCGAGGTGTTTTCGTCGGAGGCGGCGGAACAACTGCCGCCAGGGCCCCACGGCCTCGACCGAGGTCGTCGCTTGCGGGCTGTCCTGCGCCGCCACGGCGGTCATCGTCCGCTCCCCGAGCTTCGCACAGCACCCAGGCGAACGCGCGGGTCGATGAGGGAGTACGTCAGCTCCGCCAGGAGATTCGCCACGATGAACGCGGTGGCCGACGCGAGCGTGGCGGCCATGATGACGTCGTAGTCGCGGCTGGTGACTGCCTCGAAGAGGAACCGGCCGACGCCCGGGATACCCAGCAGCGTCTCCACGAACAGGGCGCCTTCGATAATGCTCGAGAGCGACAGCCCGAACACCGTGATGAGCGGCAGCATCGCGTTCGGGAAGACGTGCCGGAGCTGGACGGTCGCCTCCGGCAGCCCCTTCGCCCGTGCCGTCCTCACGAAGTCCTGCGTATTTACCTCGAGCGCCGTGATGCGCACCAGCCGAGCTACACCCACGAAGCCGGGCAGTGAGAAGGCCAGCAGCGGCAGATACAGGTGAGGATCAGGGATGGGTATCGCGACCACCCCGGCGATCCACCAGATCTCGAACAGGCCATCCCACCCGCCCACCGGCAGGAGGTCGAACTGGATCGCGAACAACCAGAGGAGAGGCGGGATGAGCACCAGCACGGGGATCGCCTGCAGGAACAAGAGTGTCCCGATGATCGCGGGGTCGACCCAGGTGCCCGCGAGCCGTGCCGCCAGCAGCCCCAGCGGGATGCCGACCGCGAACACGATAATCAGCGACAGCAACGACAGCTGAGCGGAGACCCACATCTTCGGCAGCAGCAGCTCAGTGACTGAGTAGCCCTGCTGGATGAACGACTCGCCGAAATCGCCCTGCGCCGCGTCGCGGAGCCAGCGGACGTACTGTTCGACGATCGATCCGTCGAGGCCACGCTGTTCGCGGACCTGCGCCAGCACCTCGGGATCCCGGATTTGGCCCGCGGCGACGGCGACGGGGTCGCCGGGCCCGAACCGGGCGAGGGCGAACGTGAGGAACGAGACGATGAGCAGGACGAAGGGCAGCCACGCGAGGCGACGGATGACGTACGCGCCCATGTGCCTGCCCTCCGCTGACCTCGCCGGCTAGCGCTCGACCGTGATGTACCTCAGCCGCGGGATCACCATCGGCGGCTCGAACCAGCCCGTGACGTTGTCCTTCACCACCACGTGGTTCACGCCGAAATAGAGCGGCAGCCACGAGGCCTCGTCGAGCAGCAGCCGCTCGACGTCCTGGTAGAGCGAGAGCCGGCGGTCCGGGTTCTGCTCGACGCGGGCCTGTTCCAGCAACGAGTCCACCTCGGGGTTTGAGTAGCCGGTGTCGTTCAGGCTGGACTCGGAGTGGAACTTGATGTCGAGGATGTCCTCCGGGTCCGGGTAGTCCATGATCCAGCCGGCGCTGAACGCCTGCAGCTCGCGCCGGTCCTGTGCCGAGAGGAACGAGGCGAAGTCGGTCTGACGCACCTCCACCTCGAGGCCGAGGTGCTCGCGCCACTGCTCGATGAAGGCCTGCATGTCGATGCTCGCCTCGGCGCCGGCGCCCACCTCCGTGATCTGGATCACTGGCATGTCCGCCGCGTACTTCGACTGGGCCAGCTCCTCGCGAGCCGCTTCGGGGTCGAAGGGCAGAGAGAGGTCCTCCTGGACATAGCCCGGCATGCCCGGCATCAGGATGCCCGTGGCGTTCATGAACATGCCGCTGAACGTCACATTCGCGATCCGTTCACGGTCGATCGCCATGCCCATCGCGCGGCGGACATGAACGTCGTCGAACGGCGGCTGCTCCAGGTTGAACGCGAGATAGGAGATCGAGAACTGCGGCCACGTCGAGTAGTACGGGCCGAGGTCGGAGTTCGGGTCGCGAGCGCGCTCCACGTCGTTGACGGAGATCGGAGCGACGTCGAGCTCGTCGTTCTCCCAGCGTGTGAGGGCGGACCCGCCGGAGAGCAGGAAGACCGCCTCGCGCAGCGCCGGGGCGCCGAGGTGGTAGTTCTCATTCGCCTCGAGCACGATGCGCTCGCCCAGGCGCCACTCGGTGAGCTTGTACGGCCCCGTGCCGTTCGGCCGGCGCGTCCAGTTCCGGTTGCTCTCCACCTGTTCGCGGTCCACGACGAACGCGGTGGGGTAGGTCAGCTTGGCGAGGAAGTACGGCTTCGGCTGATCGATCGTGAGCTGGATCGTCCGGTCGTCCACGATCTGAATGCCGGGCACGTCGTCCGCCAGGCCGAAGAAGTACTCGCGGACCCCCACGATGTCGCCGAGGTAGGCGAGCGCCGTCGGCGAGGCGAGTTCACGCGAGGCGGCTCGCTTGAGGGAATACGTGACGTCCTCCGCCGTCACCGCGCGGCCATCATGGAACGTGGCGTTTGGCTTCAGGGTGAAGGTGTAGACGAGCCCGTCGCCGCTGATCTCGACGGAGTCCGCCAGGTCCGGGATGACGTTCAGGTCTTCGTCCAGCGTCATCAGCCCGCCGAAGATCTCGACGATGTACTCCGCCGAGGTGGCGTCCCCGGCGATGTGCGGGTCGAGCGTGATCGGGTCGCTGGAGGCGAGACGGAGGCGCCCGCTCGCCGCGGCCGCGACGTCGCTCCCGCCGCCCCCCGACTCGGTAGTGGTCCCACCTCCGCCTCCGGAGCTGGCGGACTCGTCGTCATCGCCGCCTCCCGAAAGCAGGAGGACAGCCGAGAGACCACCGACGACGAGGACCAGGACAGCAAGGACGGACAGCAGGATCGCCAGGAGGCGGTTCTGACTCATGGGCTGCTCATCTCACCGGGTTCATGAGCGGGAGGGCGACAGCATATCGCAGGAGCGTGGCCGTCAGAGGCCGATTTCCGACGGCCGGCCTAGCCCGCCGGTTCATCGCCGCTATGCGTCCGCGTCCGGCTCGCTACCCTCGGCCTGCTTCGCGAGGTGCTCCTTTGCCACCGGGTCCAGCTCGACGTGGACTTCGCGGAGCTGCTCCGGCGTGACGGCAGCCGGCGCCCCCATGAGGAGATCGCTCGCCGTCTTCGTCTTCGGGAACGCGATCACCTCGCGGATGTCTCGCTCGCGGGCGAAGAGCGCCACCGTGCGGTCGATACCGGGCGCGATCCCGCCGTGCGGCGGGGCGCCGTACGTGAAGGCCTCCAGCATGTGGCCGAACTTCAGCATCGCCTCGTCCAGCGAGAGCCCGAGCGCGCGCAACACGGACATCTGCACGTCACGCGAGTGGATCCGGATGGAGCCCGAGGCGACCTCCTGTCCGTTGCACACGAGGTCGTACGCGTGCGAGCGGACCGCACCCGGGTCGCTCTCGACGATGTCGAGGTCGTCCTTGAAGGGGGACGTGAACAGGTGGTGGACGGCGCTCCAGCGCTCGTTGTCCTCGTCGTACTCGAACATCGGGAACTCGGTGACGAACAAGAACGACAGCTCGTCCGGGTCGGCCAGGTTGCGCTCCTCGGCGAGCTGGCGCCGGAGCACGTCGAGGACGCGCGAGGTCATCGCATCCGGCCCGGCGGCGATCAGCAGCAGGTCGCCCCGCTTCGCGCCGCAGGACTTCCCGAGGCCGGTGAGGTCCTCCGGCGAGAAGAATCGCGAGACTGGCGTCTTCACATCTTCGGCGGTGATGCCGTCCAGGGGGCCCTCGCCGGTGAATTGCACCCAGACGAGGCCGCTGGCTCCGTTCGCGCGCGCGAGCTCCGTCAGGGCATCGAGGCCCCGGCGCGAGATGTCGGCTCCGCCCTCGACGCAGATCGCGCGGATGCGGCCGCCGTCCTCGATCACGCGCGTGAAGACCTGGAACTCGGTGCCGTGCACGTCATGCGTGAGGTCCGTGATCTCCATGCCGTACCGCAGGTCGGGCTTGTCCGAGCCGTAGCGCTCCATCGCCTCCGCGTACGTAAGTCGGGGGAAGCGCTCTGGGACCGTGAAACCGCCCACCTCCTCGGCGAGGGCGTGGTAGAGGTCCTCGGTGAGCTGGAGGACGTCCTCCTGCTCCACGAACGCCATCTCCAGGTCGAGCTGGGTGAACTCAGGCTGCCGGTCGGCGCGGAGGTCCTCGTCTCGGTAGCAGCGGGCGATCTGGAAGTACCGGTCGACCCCCGCCACCATCAGCAGCTGCTTCCACTGCTGCGGCGACTGCGGCAGGGCGTAGAACGAGCCAGGGTGGACCCGCGACGGCACGAGGTAGTCGCGGGCGCCCTCGGGCGTCGCGAGGCCGAGCACCGGCGTCTCCACCTCGATGAACCCGCGGCTGCTCATGAAGTTGCGGATGCCCTGCACCACGCGGTGCCGCAGGCGCAGGTTGCGCTGCATCCGCTCGCGGCGCAGGTCGAGGTAGCGATACCGGAGGCGCGTCGCCTCGGCGACGTCGGTCTCCTGGTTGACGGGGAAGGGCGGCGTCTCCGCCTCGTTGAGGACGCGCAGCGAGGAGACCCGCACCTCGACCTCCCCGGTGGGGAGCTCCGTGTTCTCGGTGCCGTCCTTGCGCCGGGCCACCTCGCCGTGCACCTGGACGACGTACTCGGAGCGCACGTTCTCGGCGGCGCCGAAGCCCGGGTCCTCCGGGTGTGCCACCACCTGCACCAGCCCGGTGGAGTCCCGAAGATCGAGGAAGACGAGTCCGCCGTGATCGCGCCGGCGATGCACCCAGCCGGCGAGCGTCACCTGCTCCCCGGCGTGCTCCGCACGCAGCTCACCGCAGCCGATGGTCTTCAGCACTCGACACTCCCTCGAACGTGGCGCGGGGTCGCCCGGCGCCGGTCGAGCGAGTTTCGCACGGGCCGCCGGGAGGTTCGAGGGTTGGTCAACCGTCCCCACCGGGCACCGGGCCCGCCGGCTGGACCATCGCCCAGGCGGTGCGGAGCTCGCGAAGCCACGCCGAGCGGTCCGTGTGGTCGACGCGGAAGCGGAAGATGCCGCGGCGCGTGCGGATCTTCAGGCCGCTACGCCACAGCGGGATCAGTCCGAAAAGGCGCCCCCTGGTGGCCTCGATGCTCTCGATGTCGACAAGCGGGATCGCATGTGCTGTGCCCCGCGTGCGGATCGCGCTCGGCGTGAACACGAGCGTCGAGGGCGTCACCGAAAGCAGGCCGCCGATCTTCTCCGGACCATGCTCGAGGCGCGCTTCGCCCTCGAACAGCACGCGTTCCGCCGGCGGCGGCGCCTTCGCCAGACGTGCCGCAACGAACGGCACCCCGGCCCGGAGCAGCCACTCGCCGACCATCCAGTAGACCGGATTCGGCACCCACGGCATGCGCCGAGGGTACGAGCAGGCGCCGCCGTTCCCCGTTGAGAAACGGTCGCTTCGCTAGAGAACCCGTTGCGGAGTGATCCGGATGATCACGCGCCCCAGCTCGTTCAGACGCTCGTGGAAACGGTCGAGGTCGTAGTCCGCGGGGAGCGGATCGCCCTGGTGCTCACGGATCGCGATGATGTACCGGTCACGTTCGCGGCCTTCGATGACCTCGGCAGCACCATACACGATCAGCTGCTGCTTCCCGTCCGGCACGAGGAGCGACACTCGCGACTGCCGGCGGATGTTGTGGACCTTCGCCGAGGTCTTGAGCGTCGAGATCACCACGTGCGAACCGTCATAGAGGTAGGTGATCATCGCCTGCTGCGGCGATCCGTCCTTCCGGGCGGTCGCGAGGACCCCCACCTGCCGCTCGCGAAGGTAGGCCGCCTGCTCGTCCGTCATGAGGGCCATGGGCGCTCCGTGTTCCGTCGCTAATCGTTCTTGAAGGCGCGCGCCGGGGTGATCTTGAGGATCACGCGGTTCGCGGCGTCCAGCTCTGCCCGGAACGCGGCCCGGTCCGCCGGCACCTCGGCGCCGCGGACCTCTCGCAGCCACACCGACCAGTGGTCGCGCTGGTCACGGTCGGTGATGCCCTCGGCGGTGCCGTAGACGATCAGCTGCCGCCGCCCGTCCGGGACGAGGAGCGCGACGTTCGGATTGCGCATCGAGTTCCTCCACTTCGCCCGGTCCGAGGTCACCGAGATGTACGCGTGCGTGCCGTCCCAGCCGTAGTAGACCGTCGAGACCTGCGGGGAGCCGTCGCGCTTCCCGGTCGCGAGCACCGCGAGGTTGTGATCGGCCAGCCACTGCTTCTGGTCATCGGTGAGCGCCATCCGTCCTCCTTCGGTCGATCTCGGGCCACGGGCAGTCTAGGACGGACGGCCATGACTTCGGCGGGCCACGGCGGGCACTGTACCGGCGCGCGGGTGTAACCTCGCCGGAATGGCCACAGATGCGGGAATGACCACCGAAACCGTCCGCGCCACCCACACACCGTCCGAGGGCAAGCCCTCGCTGGCGCTCTACCTGCACATCCCGTTCTGCACGAGCAAGTGCGGGTATTGCGACTTCAACTCGTACGAGGGCCTCGACCACGTCGTGCCTGACTACACGCCCGCGCTCGTCCGGGAAATGGAGCTGTGGGCGCCGGCGGCGAAGAACTACCGCGTCGACAGCATCTTCTTCGGCGGCGGGACGCCCTCGCTCACCTCGGTTGAGGACATGCGCGTCCTCTCGGACGCCCTCCACCGGCTCTTCGACCTCGCCTCCGACTTGGAGTGGACGCTCGAGGCAAACCCCACCGAACTCACCCGCGAACACCTCGAGGGACTGCGAGGGATCGGCGTGAACCGCCTCTCGATGGGCGTGCAGTCGATGCACCAGGACGAGCTGGAGCTGCTGGAGCGCCAGCACACCCCGGAACGCGTCGCGCAGGCAGTGGCGGACGCCCGGGCGGCCGGGTTCGACAACCTGAACCTCGACCTGATCTTCGGTCTCGTCGGGCATTCCATGGAGCGATGGCAGTCCACGCTCGAGCAGGTGATCGCCTTCCGGCCGGAGCACCTCTCCTGCTACGCGCTGACCGTCGAGCCGGGCACGGCGCTCTACTACCGCGTCCAGAAGGGCATGCTCCAGGAGCCCGACCCCGATCTGGCCGCGGAGCAGTACGACTGGACCCGCGAGCGCCTCGCCGCCGAGGGTTACCGGCAGTATGAGATCTCGAACTGGGCGAAGCCCGGACGCGCCTGCCGCCACAACCTCGTCTACTGGCGCGCGGAGCCCTATCTCGGCATGGGAGCGGGCGCACACTCGTTCTTCGTCGGGCGCCGCATGGCGAACCTCGACTCGCCTACCCGCTACGTGGAAGCGGTGAACCAGTCCTACGAGGAGCGCCAGGCGTCCGAGACCGGGCGCGCCGAGCTGCGGCAGGTCGCCGGCGGCGAGACGCCCGACGACGAGACGCTGCGCGCCGACGCGATGATCCTCGGCCTCCGGCTCCTCGAAGGCGTGCACCTGGCCGAGTTCCGCGACCGCTTCGGGATCTCCGTGGACGACGCGTTTGGCGCCGCGCTCCGGCGTCACGAGGCCCTCGGCCTCATCGAACGCACCGCCGACCGCGTCCGGCTCACCGAGCGCGGCCTGCTGCTGGCGAACGAGGTCTTCGTCGACCTCTTGCCGGATCCCGCCGACTAGCAGGTACCGCGGACCGCCATGGCGATCCAGGTCTTCCGATGCGTACGCTGTGGCCGCGAGGTCCTGGTGCGCGTCGCGGTACCGTTGACCCCGGAGCAGGTGCGCCGGCGCATCGAGGAGGAGATGCGTCCTCCGCAGCCGGGCCCGCCCGGTGGACGTGGCCTCGCCGACCGCCTGCGCGACGACATCTGGATCGGCGTCTCGGGCGGCCGCGACACCTCCGTGCCGCGTGAGGAGGTGCCGGAGCGCTGCCCGTCCTGCACCCAGCCGGCGCTCGTCCTCGACCGCACGCTCGAGGACTGAAGCGGCGCGCACGCCTGCCCCGCATACCGAACGGGACGGGCCTTTCGGTCCGTCCCGTCGTGTCCGACACCCGACACCGGAGGGGAGGCGTCGGGCGGCGTGTGATCGAGCGTCGGTGCGCTCGGATGTGCTGCCAGACCGGTGCTACTTCAGGTGGGCGCGCAGGAAGTACGCCTGCTTGTCGAGGGTGCGGAGGAGCTCGACGTAGACGTCCTCGGTGCCCTTGTCGTCGGCCTCGGCGGCCTCGTCTGACGCGGCCTTAAGCTGGCCGGAGAGCTGGTCGTAGCGATCGACGAGCTCAGCGATCGCCTTCTTCGCGTCGATGAGCCCGTGCGGGAACTCGTCGATGGTGGAACGCTCGACGGCCAGGCGGATGGTGCCTTCCGCCACGCCTTCGAGCCCGCGAGCGCGCTCCGCGAGCGTGTCCGCCATGTCGCGGGCCATCGCGGCCTGCTCGTCGAACAGACGGTGGACGGCGATGAAGTCCATGCCGGTGACATTCCAGTGCGCCTGCTTGATCTGCCAGTGGAGGTCGATCATGTCGGCGAGCCGGGCGTTCAGGGTGTCAACGACGGCTCCGACTGCGCTGGCCTTAGCGCTGTTCTTCTTAGCCGGGGTCCTGGAAACCATAGTCGCGAATCCTCCTCATCTTCTTGGAGGAGGCTATTCGGCGATGCGACGCAATCGCCTCACACGCTCGTGAGCGATCTTACAAACCGGTGACAGGCGGCAGGCCAGGCGAATACGGGGCGATTCGACGCGTGTTCCGGGCGCCGGGAGGCGGCGCATGCGCCCTAGGCGGTCTGTTCCGTGCTGGCGCTACCGCGCCGGAAGAGGCGAGCGAGATCGCCTTCCTCCCACGACACGAGCAGCTGCGACGCGATCCCGATGCTGGAGTAGGTGCCGGCGACGACGCCGACGAGGATCACGAGCAGGAACTCCCGGATCGTCGTGCCGCCGAGCGCCAGCATCGCCGCCACCGTGATGAGCACCGTGACCGAGGTGTTCATCGAACGCGCCATCGTCTGAAGGAGCGCCGAGTTCACGTTCTCGGAGAGGGAGGCCGAAGGCGCGGAGCGGACGTTCTCGCGGATCCGGTCGAAGACCACGATCGTGTCGTGCACGGAGAAGCCGATCACGGTGAGCAGGCCCGTGATGAACATGAGGTTGATCTCGATGCCGAACACTGCGCCGAAGAGCGCGAACGCTCCGAGCACCACGATCACGTCATGCACGAGCGCGGCAATCGCGCAGGCGGCGTACCGGAACGGGCGGGGCAGGCTCGAGAAGGCGAAGGCGACGTACCCCATGATGAACAGCGACGAGACGATCACCGCCGCGGCGGCGTTGCGGACAGCGACGCTGGAGACCACGGCGGAGACGGACGCGAATTCGCGCACGTCGAACGCGCCGAACTCATCGAAGAGCCGCTGCTCGATCTCGGTGCGCTCGCCGGCATTCTCCGTCACGGAGGACTCGCCGCTCGGGCCTTCCTCTTCGCCGGGGCCGCGGAAGTCGTGGGTATCCGCCGCCGCGATCAGGCCGAGGCGTCCGTCGCTCGTCGTCACGCGGTAGATCGTGTCCTGCTCGCAGTCTCCGAACGCCTCGTTCACCGTGAGGGTGGTGCCGGCGGGCTCCGTCGCCGCGATCTCGCCGAAAGTGCAGACGTCGCCGGCGGTCGCCTCGTACAGGGTCACGTCGCCCGTGGCTCCCTCGGCGCCCAGGACGATGGTGCCGAGGACCGGGAGCGGGTTCGGACCGACGCCGCCTTCGTCCGGCGACACGGTCGGCGCGACCTCGGTGAAGGAGCCCTCGGGCACCTCCAGTTCGTCCGTGCGGATGAGGTACTCATTCGGGCCGGTCGACTGGATCTGCGCCTCCGGATGGCCGAGGTCGCCGTACACCTCCCGCAGGCGCTCCTGCGTCACGCCCTGCTCGAAGGCGATGAGGGTGGTGGTGCCGGAGGTGAACTCGATGCCCGGGCGCAGCCCGAGCGCGACGAGCAGCACGATCGAGACGACGAGGGCAACCCCTGAGCCGATGAAGAGGTAGCGCCGAGTACCGACGAGGTCGACGTGCTTCACGAGGCGGCCTCCGTCGCGCCGGGCTCGGGCGCAGGCTTGTCCACGAACCAATCGCGGTTACGGGAGATGCCGGAGCCGATCAGCATCCGCATCAGCGTCCGCGTCACCACGATCGCGGAGAACATGGAGACCAGCACGCCGGCCGCCAGCGTCAGTGCGAAGCCCTGGACGAGAGGCGCGTCGAACGCGCCGAGGAACGGTATCTCGACACCGCCGCCGAGGACGTACAGGATCAAGCAGGTGATGAGCGTCGTCGCGTTCGAGTCGCGGATCGAGGGCCAGGCGCGCGAGAAGGCGGCGTCGAGCGCTGCCGCGTACGAACGGCCCGCGCGCATCTCCTCCTTGAGGCGTTCGAAGATCAGGATGTTCGCGTCCACGGCCATGCCCACGGAGAGCACGAACGCGCCGATGCCGGCCAGCGTCAGGGTGACGGGGACCAGCTTGAAGACGGCGAGCGTCAGCACCGTGTAGATCCCCAGCGCGATCGCCGCCAGCAGGCCCGGCAGGCGGTAGTAGAGGATCATGAACAGCGCGACGAGCATCAGGCCGATCTCGCCCGCGAGCACCGACTCGCGCACCGAGTCGTCGCCCAGGGTCGCGTCGACCGTCTGCTCCTGGAGCACGCTCAGCTCGAGCGGGAGCGCACCCGCGTTGAGCTGGACGACCAGCTCCCGCGCGCGGTCCAGGGCCAGGCCCGTGATGGTGCCGCTGTCCGAGATGACGCCCTGCACGGTCGGGGCCGAGAGCAGCTCCTCGTCAAGGAAGATCGCAATCTGCCGGCCGAGGTGGCGCTGCGTGATCTGCTCGAACAGCTGACCGCCTGCGTCCTGGAACTCGAACCCGACGAACGGGTTGCCGACCTGGTCGAAGCCGACGTAAGCGTTCGACTTCAGGTACTGGCCGGTGAGAGTGAGCACCTGCCCGTCCACCTGGCCGGTGGCCACCTGCCACTGTCCCTCGGCGTCGCAGGCTTCCGAGGTGGGCGCGCCGCCGAAGGGTACGGCCTCACAGAACCGGAGCTGCGCCGTGCGGCCCAGGAGCGACCGGGCCTCCTCGGGCGTCAGGCCCGGGAGCTGGACGGAGATGTTCTGGTCGCCCTGCCGGGTGATCTGCGCCTCGGCGACGCCCGTGGCGTCCACGCGACGACGCAGGACGCGGATCGTGCCGTCGAGCGCCGAGTCGAGGTCGCCGTCGAAGTTCTCGGGCACCTCGGCGCGAAGCAGCAGGCGGGTGCCGCCCTGCAGGTCGAGGCCCAGGCGCATGTCCCGGCGCTCGAAGCTGCCGATGTCGATGCCGCGCCCCTCCGGCCACGGCACGGCGGACGGCAGGAAGTCGTCCGGCTCGGAGGGCCAGATGAGATACAGGGCCGCCGCGGTCAGAAGGACGATCCCGGCCAGAGGTGAGAACTTACGCAGCAAGAACGAAGCCTTCGATGTTGCGATTCAGGCCGATCGCCCCCTCGTGGGGCGGCGACAAGGCGTTCAGGCTACCGCCGGGATCGGTCAGGCGCGATCCCCTGCCCCCTGAGCGCGGCCGTCCACCCTGAGGAGGAGCGGCACCCGAGCAGAGGCGGCCAGACGGAGCGGCTGAGCCGATTGGCTACTCGTCGTCCTCGTCGTCCCAGTCGTCGTCCTCGTCGTCATCCTCCCACTCGTCGTCCTCGTCGTCCTCGTCGTCATCGTCCCAGTCGTCGTCGTCTTCGTCGTCGTCCCAGTCGTCGTCGTCGTCCTCGTCGTCGTCCCAGTCGTCTTCGTCTTCGTCGTCGTCTTCGTCGTCGTCTTCGAAGTCGTCGTCTTCCTCGTCGTCGTCTTCCCAGTCGTCATCGTCCTCATCGCCGTCCTCGTCCGAGAGGGCGCGGCGGGCCTCGATCACCGAGATCCCCGGGGCGATCCGGCGCTCGGCCACCTCGAGGACGTCCGCGACGGTCTCCGCGGCCTCCACGACCGCAACGTCGGACGCCACCTCTGCCCGCGCGTCCGCGAGGACGGCAGAGGTGCGTTCGGTGAGGGTGGCGATGGTCATGGGAGGTCTCCGATCCGTGTCCGGCTGGGTTCGTACCGGCTTAGCCGGCGCGTGCGCTACTGGAACGATCTTCGTCATCACTCTCGCCGGCGGAGGACGCATCCTCGCCGCCGTCATCCTCGTCGGTGCCGTCGTACGCAGCATCCCCGATCTCGGCAGCACGACGCGAGATCTCCGCGATGGAAAGCGTTGTGGCGCGCAGGACCACGTCGGGAGCGACCTCCAGGAGGATCTCCATCGGACGGTCCTCGTACGTGTTGATCTCCACGACGGTCGCGTAGAAACCGCCAGTGGTGAGCACCTCGTCGCCGATCTCGAGCGACGAGATGTCCTGGCGCTGCTTCTTCTGCTGGTTGATGACCGGCCGCAGCAGGATGAAGTAGAACGCGGCGAGCACCGCGACGAGGACGAACGCGACGTCCATCAGTCCTCGTCCTCTCCGCGGGTCGCGGCGATCGGCTCGATCTTGACGAGGTCCTTCTTCGCGTCGAGGTGGTCGACGTAGAGGGTGCCGTTGACGTGATCCGTCTCGTGCTCGAGCGCCTGGGCCAGGAGGTTGTCTTCCGCCTTCACGCGGATCTCCTTGCCGCGGTGGTCGAGCGCCTTCACGGTCACCTTCACCGAGCGAGTGACCGTGCCGCGGTAGCCGGGCACGGAGAGGCAGCCCTCGTCGAGCCGGCGCTCCCCGGAGCGTTCGATCACCTCCGGGTTGATCAGCGCGAAGGGCTCCTCGTCGGGCATCCCGATGACGACCACGCGCAGTGGGACGCCGATCTGTGGCGCGGCGATGCCGACGCCGTGGGCGGCGTACATGGACTCAGTCATGTCTTCGATGAGCTTCCGGATCGAGTCATCGACGCGCGACACCTTGCGCGCCGGCTTCCGGAGGACCGGGTCGCCGAGGTAGCGGATCGGGCGGACGGTCATGCGCTCTCCGACAGGCCAGGACGTGCACCGGACACGCCCACGCTGGCGTGCCCGATTGTAGCCACGGACCCGGTGAGCGTCAGGAAAGCAACCACTTATCACGCGTGAGCGCACGGAATCCGCGCCGTCGCCGGCGAGACGGATCTCAGTTCACGACGAGCGGATCGACGTCCACGATCCACCCCGGCGGCAGCTCGTCCAGGTCGCGGATGAGCTCCGCGGGTTCGCCACCGCGCACGAGGATCGCCCAGCGGTGACGCCCCCGGACGCGCGCGACCTGCGGCGGTGTCGGACCGGTGACCTCGATCTCCGGTCGGTCGGCGGCGAGCGTGCGGAGTTCTGAGGCCATCCGGCTCGCCTCTTCGATCGCGTACGTGGGATTCGTGTGCTGGAACAGCAGTCGCACCATCCTCGTGAACGGCGGATACCCGTGCTTTCCGCGCCACTCCAGCTCGCGCTCGAAGAAGCCGTCGACGTCGTGGCTCGCGGCGTACTCGATGGCGGGGTGGTCCGGCTGCAGCGTCTGTACGATCACGCGCCCGCGCCGCTCGGCGCGGCCGGCGCGGCCGGCCACCTGTACCAGCAGCTGGAACGTGCGCTCGCTCGCACGGAAGTCACCCTCGCGCAGGGTGTAGTCCGCCAGCACCACGCCCACGAGCGTGACCAGCGGCAGGTCCAGCCCCTTCGCCACCATCTGCGTGCCGACGAGCACGTCCGCCTCCTGTCGCTGGAAGCGCGCGAGGATCTCCTCGTGCTGCGCGGGCGTCTTCGCGGTGTCCCGGTCCCACCGCACGATGCGCGCCGTCGGGAAGTGACGGCGTACCTCTGACTCGACCTGCTGCGTCCCGGCGCGCAACGGACGGAGCGGACGGCCGCACTCCGTGCAGTTCCGCGGCAGCAGCCGCTGGCGTCCGCACTGGTGACAGATCAGTCGCGACTGCTGGTGAAGCGACATCGCGACGTCGCAGGAGGAGCACGTCGGCGAGTGCCCGTTCGGACAGAGCATGTACCCGGCGAACCCGCGACGGTTGAGGAAGAGGATCGCCTGCTCGTCGCGGTCGAGGACCTCGCCCAGTGCCTCGACGAGCCGGGGCGAGAACAGCGACCGCGACGAGCGCATGTCCACGATCTCGACCTCGGGCAGGTCGGCGACGGGCCACGGCCGGACGACACCAGACGCCGGATCGAGCACCGGGCGCATGCGTCGAGGCAGGTCGATACGGTCGATGTCGCCCTCGGCGGCGGCGAACCAGCGCTCGGCGTCCGGGGTGGCCGTGCCGAACACGACCGCCGCCCCGCTGCGACGGCCAAGCTCCACCGCCACCGTCCGCGCGTCGTAGCGCGGCGCCGGCTCGTGCTGCTTGAACGTCCACTCGTGCGCCTCGTCGATCACGATGAGCCCGAGGTCCGGTTGCGGCGCGAACACCGCCGACCTCGACCCGATGACGACGTCGTACTCACCGCGCTCGATGGCGTGCCATTCGTCGTACGCCTCGCCTAGCGACAGGCCGGAGTGGAGCACGCCGGTGCGGCCGGGGAAGCGTTCCGAGAAGCGCCGCACGGTCTGTGGCGTGAGCGCGATCTCCGGCACGAGGACGAGCGCCCTGCGTCCTCGGGCCACGGCGTGGGCGAGCGCATCGAGGTAGACCTCGGTCTTGCCGGAGCCGGTCACGCCCTGGAGCAAGACGGCGCGCCCCTCGCCCCCCGCGATCCCGGCGTCGATGTGCGCGCGGATGCGCTCTGCCGCCTGTCTCTGCTCGGCGATCAGCTCGACGGGCGGGCGGACGACGACGTGGAGGCCGCGCAGCGGATCGCGGCGTTCGAGGACCTCCGTGACCTCCACGAGCCCCGCGGCGACGAGGCGGCCCACGGCCTGCCGCGCCTCGCGGCCCACCTCGCCTGCCAGACCGCGGGCCGGCAGCTCCGGCGCATGGCCACCCTCCGCGAGCCCGGCGAGGCGCTCGAGGAGCGTCGCGGCGGCCTGGTCGACGAGGCTGCGCGAGAGGACGCGCAGCTCCCGCTCCGCGCGTTCGGCGTCGACCTTGAGGTACACGCGCGCACCCTCACGCCGGAGGATGCCGTCGCGGACGAGGGTGTCGACGGCCGGTGCCCCGCGCGCCTCCTTCGCCGCCACCTCGAAGGGCACGCCGTCCTCGGCGGCCATCGCTGCGCGGATCGCGCGGGCGCGACGCGACGAACGCTTGCCCTCGATGCCGTCCGCGAACGCGCGGGCGCGCTCGGGCGTCGTCGCGAGCCGCACCACCTCGAGGATGCGCACCTTCCCGCGCGGCGGCTCGAGGCGGTAGCGGCGCTGCGCGAGGCCACGGCGCAGGAGCGTGTTCAGCGCTGCGTCGAACGAGCGCGCCGGGACGGCGTCCTTCAGCCGCTCCTTCAGGTCGTCAATCACAGCGGGCTCGGCGCGGAGCGCGTCCCAGATCGCCTGCTGGCGGTCAGAGAGCGCGGAGGGCTCGGCCTCGTCCAGGTGCTCGGGCGCCCGCGCCACCATCGAGATCGGCCGCTCGCCCGCGCCGGGCGGCAGGACGAGCGCGTACGACTCCCACGCCGGTGCGAGGTAGTAGTCGCGCACCCACGAGGCGAGGCCGAGGCGGTCGGTGGGGACGGTCGGGGCGTCCTCCACGGGCGGCTCGAGTTCGCGCACCGCCTCGCGGTCGTAGCCGGGCGTATCGAACGGGCCGTCGATGACGATGCCCTGGAGCGTCCGCTGGCCCCACGGCACATGGACGACCTCGCCGGGCACGACGGCGCGCCCTACCGGCACGGCATACGAGAAGTCGAGGTAGGTCGCGCGTCCGGCGTTGACCGCGACCTTCACGAACTTCCGGCGCTCGGGGCCAGCGGGCGACTGTTCAGGCGTCATGCCGCGATCTTAGAAACAGAAGCGCCGGGCGATGCCCGGCGCTCGACAGTTGCGTGCGAACGTGCCCGCTCGCGGGGCGGCCTACTTGTGCCGCCGCGCGGCTTCCTTGACGCGGGCGGCACGGCCGGTGCGGCCACGTAGGTAGTAGAGCCGCGAGCGGCGGACCTTGCCGCGGCGGGTGACCGTCACGGAGTCCAGGCGGGGGCTGTTGAAGGGGAACGTGCGCTCCACGCCGACGCCCGAGGCGATGCGGCGGACAGTGAAGTTCCCCGCCGGGCCCTGCTTGATGCCGATCACCACGCCCTCGAAGGGCTGGAGACGTTCGCGGTTGCCCTCGACCACGCGCGCCATGACACGGACCGTGTCGCCGGGCCCGAACTCGGGGAGCTCCGACATGCCCTCCGGGCGCGGCTGGGCGAGTTCACGCAGATCTACGGTCATGGTCGGGTCCCCCGTCGGGTTGGATTCAGGAACGCGGCGCTCAGCGACAACCCGCGGACGCGCGCGAAGGAGAATTGTACGCAACCGCCCCGGATAGCGTCGAGGGGTTCCTACCGCCGCGCCATCGCCTCCCGCAGCGCCGGGACGATGCGCGCCGGGCGCACGTCGAGAGCATCGAGGTCCGCGGGGGCCACCCAGCGGAACTCGAGGGCGAACTCGTGCTCGGTACCGGCGAGCTCGCGGCCGCGGAACGTGTCGCGGCGCTTGAAGCGGTCGGGGACCTCGACGCCGACGTAGACCCCGATCTCGTGGTGGAGGAGCACCTGGCCGCGGCCGGGCCCGTCCTGCGCGGAGCGCGCCTCGAAGAAGTTCTCGTCCACCCAGAGGACCTCGCCGGCATCCGCCTTCATGTCCGCTTCCTCGCGCAGCTCGCGCCGCACGGCGTCCTCGACGCGCTCGCCGACGCGCAGGCGCCCGCCCGGAAGCGACCAGATCGAGTCGCGGGCGGTGCGGTGGAGGAGCACCCGTCCTTCGTGGACGGCGACGGCGGCGACGCGGACCTGGAAGATCGTGTCCCCGACCCGAACCTGAGCGAAGCCCGGATCGCCGAGGAGCCTCGCGCGCTCCTCGGGGGTGAGGTCTGCGTGCGGCAGGAGGTCAGGGCGGCGCTCGACCGTGCGATCCAGGCGCTGTGCGCGGCGCCAGGCGGCAATCGCGGCGTGGTTGCCGGAGAGCAGCACCTCCGGCACGGACCACCCGCGGAACTCAGCCGGACGCGTGTACTGCGGGTACTCCAGCAGGCCGCCGTCGAACGACTCCTCCTCGAGCGATCCCTCGGACCCGAGGACGCCCGGCACCTGCCGGGCCACGGCGTCGAGCAGCAGCATCGCCGGCAGTTCCCCGCCCGAGACGACGAAGTCGCCGATGGACACCTCGAGGTCCACCGCGTGGTCGAGGACGCGCTGGTCGATCCCCTCGTACCGGCCACAGATCAGCAGCAACCGCCCCTTCGTCGCGAGCTCACCCACGAGCGCGCGGTCGAGGCGCCGGCCCTGCGGCGTCAGGAATACACGGAACGGCGCCGCCTCGTCCTGGCCCGTGATCGCATCGATCGCCTCGAACAGCGGCTCCGGCTTCATCACCATCCCGGCGCCGCCCCCGAACGGGTAGTCATCCACGGTGCGGTGGCGGTCGTGCGCCCAGTCGCGCAGGTCGTGCAGGTGGACCGAGATGTGTCCGGCCTCGCGGGCGCGGCCGAGGATCGACTCCGAGAGCGGGCCCTCGAACATGCCGGGGAAGATCGTGAGGATGTCGAAGCGCATGGAGGCGGCGGTCAGGCGCCCGGCTCGTTGTCGCCCGTCTTCTGGATCGCCTCGTGCGCCTGGGCGACCTCGGACGCCTCGCCTCGGATCTGGTCGCAGGCGTGATGGAGCGCCGGAAGGATGACCTGCAGGCTCTCGCGCACGGCCTTCTCGCTGCCCGGCAGGTTCACGATGAGCGTGCGCTTGCGGACGCCCGCGATGCCGCGCGAGAGCATCGCCGTCGGCAGACGGTCGACGAAGGCCGCGCGCATCGCCTCCGGGATCCCCGGGATCTCGTACTCCACCACGACTCGGGTCGCCTCGGGCGTGCGGTCGCGCTCGGTCAGCCCGGTCCCTCCCGTGGTCACGACGAGCGCGACGTCTCGCGCTACCCAGCCCTCGAGCTGTTCTACGATCTTCACCTGGTCGTCCGGGACCAGCGCCCGGTCCAACACCTCGAAGCCGGCCATGCGCAGCGCCTCGGCAGCGGCTGGCCCGGCGGTGTCCTCGCGCCGGCCCTGCGCGCCGAGGTCGGAGATGGCGAGGACGGTGGCGAGGTGGGGCACGGACGCTCCAGTTAGTGCGGAAGTGGTACCGCTCGGATGCCGAGCGATCGTAACAAGCGCCCGCTGCTAATCTCCCACCGTTGGCGGGGTCGCGATCTCCCATCGCGGACCTCGGGTCATCCTGCGCATAGCTCCGAGGTCACCCGTGAAGCGACGATTCACCACCGCTCTGCTGGCGCTCACCGCGCCCGCGCTGCTCCTCCTCACCGGCTGCTTCTCCATCGAGAACTCGATCGTGGTGAACGAGGACGGCTCCGGCTCCCAGACGATCCGCATCGCGATCCCGGCCGACGTGGCGACCTCCTTTGGCGAGGAGCTGCCGAACATCGACGAGATGCAGGAGGAGCCCGAGTTCGCAGCGCTCCGTGACGCCCTCGGCGAGCAGGGATCGATCGAGTTCTTCTCCAGCGCCGAGGACGGCGTCGGCTTCGAGATGACCATCGCGGTCGGGGCGTCGGACGACTTCGGCGCCGCGCTTCTCGCGCGCGCGGAGGAGATGCAGGCAGCGATGCCCGAGGCGGAAGCCGAAACGGACCTCACCGGCCTGATGGACCTGGCACAGTCCGCCTTCACCCTGCGCCGCGAGGGCGACGAGTGGATCTACGAGCAGGACTTCTCGCTCGACCCCGAGACGGTGGGCGAGCTGGCAGGAGACGAGGAGGCCGCGGGCTTCGCGACGATGTTCCTCGCCCAGATGTCGATCACGACGAAGGTGCACCTCCCCGGCGAGGTCACCGAGCACAACGCGGACGAGGTGCTGGAGGACGGCACCCTCGTCTGGACCTCCACCGGCGCGGACGCACCGCGGACGCTCATGGCGCGGAGCGACGTCTCCAGCGGCGGCCTGTCGAAGGCCCTGACGGTGGGCCTGCTCATCGGCGGCATCGCCGTGGTCGCGTTCGTCCTCGGGTTCCTGCTCTTCCGGCGCCGGCGCATCTAGCCCGCCTCCCCGGCCGACCGCTGAGAACGCGCCCCTTCGGGGCGCGTTCTTCGTTTCCGTGCTCGCGCGCTCGCCGAGCGGGACGTCCTGTGGCCCCCTATTGCATCGCGATGGCGCGGGGTGGTACGTTGCGGGGCGTTGTGGGGGGAAATGGGGGAGAATCCCTCACCCACGACGACAACGTGATCGAGGGTGGCGGGTGTGTTCTTCTTCGGCACCTTCGAGCACGCCATCGACGAGCGCGGCCGCGTAGCTATCCCCGCCCGCTACCGGCGCGCGTTCGTCGATGGAGGCGTCCTCAGGGTCGGACCCGAGGGAGCCGTCGAGATGTACACGCACACCACGTTCGAAGAAGAAGTACAGCGCCGCCTGGGCGCCGAGGACGGAAACCGCACGCGCGAGGCGCGCCGCACCCGTCGTTCGTTCCTTCCCGAGGCGTACGCCGTCGACCTCGACAAGCAGGGCCGGATCCTCGTCCCGCCGCAGATTCGAGAACGTTCGAGCCTCGGTGGAAGAGTATTGATCATCGGCTGTGGCGATTACCTCGAATTGTGGCATCCTGATGACTGGGCGGGGGAGCAAGCGGCGCTCGAAGGAGCTGCCGCCGAGGATGGTGCATGACACCGCCCACCCCACCGCGTACCCCGCCGACCGGCGGCACGTCCGAGGGATTCCGACCGCGCCACGAGCCGGTCATGCTGCGCGAGGCCATGGAGGGCCTCGCGGTGCATTCTGGCGGGCGTTACATCGACGCAACCGCCGGGCTCGGTGGCCACACGGCGGCGATCGCCGAGGCGGCCCAGCCGGGCGGCCGGCTCCTCGCCATCGACCGTGACCCCAACGCCGTCCTGCTTGCGACCGAACGGTTGAGCGCGTTCGGGAGCGCCGTCGTCGTCGCTCGCGGGGCCTTCGCCGACCTCGCGGAGATCGCCGAGCAGCACGGCTTCACGGAGGTCGACGGTGTCCTGTTCGACGTCGGCGTCTCCTCGCTCCAGCTCGAGCAGCCGGGGCGCGGGTTCTCGTTTCAGCGGGACGAACCGCTCGACATGCGGATGGACCCGGACGCTCCCACGACCGCTGCCGACCTCGTGAACCGCACCTCCGAGCAGGACCTCGCGTCGATCATTTACGAGTACGGCGAGGAGCGACGCAGCCGCCGCATCGCGCGCGCCATCGTCGAGCGCCGTCCGATCCGCACGACCGGCGAGCTCGTCGCCGCGGTCGAGGCCGCCGTCGGACGGGGCCGCGCGCGCGACATCCACCCCGCGACCCTCACCTTCCAGGCGCTCCGGATCGCCGTGAACGAAGAGCTCCACCAGCTCGACGTTGCCCTCGAGGCGGCGCGGCAGCTGCTGAAGGTCCCGGGGGGGCGGCTCGTGGTGATCTCGTTCCACTCGCTGGAGGACCGGCGGGTGAAGGAGTTCTTCCGTCTCCACGCCCGCGACTGCATCTGCCCGCCGCAGCAGCCCGTCTGCACGTGCGACCACCGCGCCACGCTGCGCGAGGTCACGCGCCGGCCGCTGCGCCCCACGCTCGATGAGGTGAACGCTAACCCCCGTGCCCGCTCGGCCCGTCTCCGCGTCGCCGAGCGCATCATGAGCGAGGCCGCCTGATGGCCGCCGTACCGGGCACCGAGCGCCCCGGGCGGTTGCGCCCACGCGTGACGGCCGGGGCGAACGGCGCTGCCACGGGTGCCGGCCGCACCCCCACGGTCGCCGGCCGCCCCCTGCCATCGGGCTGGGGCGTGGTCCGCCGCCGGATCTCGAACACGATGATCGTCGCCGTGGCGATGCTCGCCCTGGCCAGCGCGGGCATCTTCCAGGTGCTGCAGACGAGCCGGGTGGCCGAGGTGGGCTACCAGCTCCGCGCGCTGGAGACCGAGCGGGAGTCGCTCGACGCCGAGATCCGCATCCTCGAGGCGCGCATCGCCCAGTCCTCGAACCTCGAGCACCTCCGCGAACAGGCGGAGGGGAGGCTCGGCATGGTCCTGCCCCAGGAGGAGCTCTCGATCACGGTGGACGTCCCGGCGCCCGCGGTGGTGCCGCTCCCGCGCCGTTACGTGGAGACACCTGCGGAGGAGGCACCACCGGAGCCGACCTGGTGGGAGGAGTTCATCGGCTCCCTCCCCGGATTCAACTGACACCAGGAGTCGATACGACAGCCAGGCCCGGACGGACGCCGCCGGGACGTGACAGCCAGGGGTGAGACCGGACGTGACGAGCAAGCGCACGGATCAGCTCACGTGGCGTCACTGGACGCTCGCGTGCCTCGTGCTGCTCTCGATCGTCGCGGTCATGGTGCGGCTGTACCAGGTGCAGATTCTCAACCACGAGGACTACCTGGAGCAGGCCGCCGTCACCCGGCAGGGCGCCGCGACGCTGCCCGCTCCCCGCGGTGCCATCCTCGACAAGACCGGGTACCCGCTCGCCACGTCCGTCGACACCTGGGACGTCTATATCGACCGGTTCCTGTGGCGCGACCGTGAGAAGGCGCTCCGCTCCGCCAGCGGACTCGCCGACTTCCTCGGCCTGAGCCCGGGCGACCTCTTCGACATGGGCACCGAGTACGACACCGGCGACACGCTGGTCGTCCGCCAGCTCGACTACGAGCGAGGACTCGCGCTGGACGACCTCGAGCTGTGGGGCATCCGCCTCATCCCCTCCTCGAAGCGGATCTATCCGGAGGGCGACCTCGCCGGGTCGCTCGTCGGCTACGTCGGACGAGACGGCGTCGGCCTCTGGGGCGTGGAGTCCGACTTCGACTCCACGCTGCAAGGCCACGACGGCTGGACCACGATGGAGCGGGACGCCCTCGGCCGGCCGATCGCGTTCAGTCGGCAGAACTACCGGGAGCCAGTCAGCGGCGGGGAGGTCCAGCTCACGATCGACCGTTTCATCCAGGCGATCGTCGAGGACACCCTGAGGGACGCCCTGGAGCAATACAACGCCCGCTCCGGCTCGATCATCGTGATGGACCCGCACACCGGCGAGATCCTCGCGATGGCATCGAGTCCGTCGATCGACCTAGACCACGTCGACCTGAACGACGCAAACCTGGACACCCTGGTGAAGAACCACGCGGTGACGGACCTCTACGAGCCCGGCTCGGTCCTGAAGACACTCACGACCGCGACGGCCATCGACCTCGGCCTCGTCGGCCCCGAGAGCACCTACGACGACACGGGCGCGGTGGAGTACGGCGGCTACACCATCCGCAACTGGGACCTCTCCGCGCACGGTCCCACGACCGTCCGGGAATACCTCCAGGCCTCGCTCAACACCGGCTCCGTCTGGCTCGCGGACATGGTGGGACCGGACGAGTTCTACAAGTACCTCGCGAAGTTCGGGCTCGGCGAGCCGACGCACGTGGGGCTCTCCGGCGAGGGGGAAGGGACCTACCGCACACCGGCGAATCCCGACTGGTACCCGGTGGACCTCGCGACGAACTCTTACGGGCAGGGCCTGGCGGTCACGCCGCTCCAGATGCTGACCGCGGTGAACACGCTCGCCAACGGCGGCGTCCTCATGCGCCCCTACATCGTCTCGAAGGTCGTCACCCCGACCGACGTCCGTACGTACGAGCCGGTCGAGGTGCGGCGCGTGGTGTCGGAGGAGACCGCCCGCACCGTCTACGACCTCATGCACGACGTGGTCGAGGGCCAGGAGTACGGCCACGGCGCCCAAGTGCCGGGGTACGAGGTGGCCGGCAAGACGGGCACCACGCTCGTCTCGATCCCGACCGGCTATGACATCGACACGACGATCGCCTCCTTCGCCGGGTTCATCCCGTACGAGGCCCCGAGGATCTCCGTGCTCGTGAAGATCGATCAGCCGAGTGGGGGGCTCAACCTCGGGGGCCAGGTGGCGGCGCCGGTGTTCGCCGACCTCGCGGGCCGGATCATGGCGTACCTTCGAGTACCACCAAGCGACCCCCTGGTGTCGCAGCCGTGAGCACGCCGCGCTTCGACGTCGACTTCATCACCGCGGCCCTGGGGCCGCGGTTGCGGCAGCCTGTGGATCCGGCGACCGGCTCCGCCGAGGAGTTCGTGCGCGCCGTGATCGACTCCCGCCAGGCCGCGCCGGGCGACCTGTTCGTGGCGCTCCCGGGCGAGCGCGTGGACGGCCACGACTTCGCCGCGGCCGCGGTCGCCGCCGGCGCACGGGCTGTCCTCGCCAGTCGCGAGCTGCCGGACCTCGGCGGAGTCCCGGTCCTCCTCGTCGACGACACGCTCGCGGCGCTCCAGGTGCTCGGAGCAGCGTGGCGGGCGGCTCTGACCGACCTGGAGGTCGTGGGCATCACCGGCTCGGTCGGCAAGACGACGACGAAGGCGATCGCCGCCGCGATCCTCGGGCGCGCGTTCCGCGTGCAGGCCAACCCGCTCAACTACAACAACGAGATCTCGGTCCCGCTCTGCCTGCTCGAGCTGCGGCCGGGCACCCAGCGCGCCGTCATCGAGATGGGCATGTACACGCGGGGCGAGATCGCCACGCTCTGCCGGTGGACGAAGCCCCGCACCGGCATCGTCCTGAACGTGGGTCCGACGCACCTCGAGCGCGCCGGGTCGATGGACGCCATCGCCGCCGCCAAGCGTGAGCTCCCCGATGCCCTCCCGGCGGACGGCTTCGCCGTCCTCAACATCGACGACCCGCTGGTGAAGGCGATGGCGCCGCACACGCGGGCGAAGGTCGTCTGGTTCGGCCTCGGGGCGGGCGCCGACGTGCGCGGGAGCGACGTGCAGGCGCTGGGCGCCGAGGGCTTCCGCTTCACGCTTGAGTTCCGCGGCGAGTCGCGGCGACTGCACGTGCACCTGCCCGGCGCCCACCTCGTCTCGAACATCCTCGCTGCCGCCGCCGCCGGACTCGCCGAGGGCATGTCGGTGGGCGCGGTCGCGGAGGCGATCGAGACGCTCGACATCCCAACGCGCATGCGCGTCATCCCGCTCCCCGACGGCACGCGCATCGTCGACGACACGTACAACGCGCAGCCGGCCTCGATGCTTGCCGCGCTGGACCTCCTGGACGAGATGAGCGGCCGTCATGTCGCCCTGCTGGGCGACATGCTCGAGCTGGGCGACGTCTCCCGCTACGAGCACGAACGCGTGGGCGAACGCGCGGGCGAGGTGCTGGACGCCCTGGTGACGCTGGGCGACCACGCCCGTCACCTCGGCGAGACCGCGCAGCGTACCGGCCACGGCGAGGTGCACCATGCCTCCTCCCGGGAGGAAGCCACGGCCCTGCTCCAGGCGCTCGTGCGTCCGGGCGATGCGGTGCTGATCAAGGGCTCACACGCCCTCGGGCTGGAGGCAGTGGTCTCGGAACTCGAAGCCGAGGCCAACAGCCAGGCCTCGCGGCCGGGCGACGAGTCCGCGAGGGAGACCGAACGATGATCGAGGCGCTGCTGTCCGGCGGAGGCGCCTTCCTGCTCGCGCTCGCGCTCGGCAAGCCGACGGTGTCCTGGCTGCGCTCGAAGAAGGTCGGCAAGGCGATCTCGGAGGACCAGCCGTCCTCGCACATGATCAAGGCCGGCACGCCGACGATGGGCGGCATCTTCATCTGGGCGACCGTCGCCGTGGTCACCCTGCTCACGAACATGTTCGAGTGGCGCGACGGCGAGCTCGTCTTCGAGCGTCGCTCGATGCTGCTGCCGACCGCCGTCGTCATCTCCATGACCATCGTCGGCTACTGGGACGACCTCGGCTCGCTGGTGGGTGGCCCCTACCGCGGGCTCACGTGGCGGCTGAAGTTCGTGTTGATCGCGGTCCTGGCCGCCGTGGTCGCCGGCACGATGTACTGGGGCCTTGATGCACAGAGCATCAACATTCCCTGGGCCGGCCAGCACGATCTCGGTTATGTCTACCTAGGGATCGCCTTCGCGGTGGTCTTCGCGGGCACGACGGCCGTCGCCGTGACTGACGGCCTGGACGGCCTGCTCGGCGGGCTGGCTGCGTTCGCCTTCGGCGCCTACGGCGTGATCGCATTCTGGCAGGGGCAGGACTTCCTCGCGGTGTTCTGCTTCACGGTCGTTGGAGCCCTCCTCGGCTTCCTCTGGTTCAACGCACATCCCGCGTCGGTCTTCATGGGCGACACGGGCGCGCTCCCGCTGGGCGCCGCCCTGGCCACCGTGGGCCTGATGACCGGCCACTGGCTGCTCCTGCCGGTGATCGGTGCGGTATTCGTCGCGGAGGCGATGTCGGACATCCTCCAGGTCGCCTACTTCAAGACCTCCGGCGGCCGCCGCCTCTTCCGGAAGGCGCCGCTGCACCACCACCTCGAGTTGATCGGCTGGTCGGAGCCGCAGGTCGTGATGCGCCTGTACCTCGTCGGCATCGCCGCGGCGATGGTCGGCGTTGCATTGGCCCTGTCCGTATGAGGGTCCGGATGAGGCGAGACGGGACCTGGGCAATACCGGCGACAACGACGTCCCAGGCGGCGGGTACGGGCAGGTTTCCGCCGTCCTCGCTGTTAGCGGGCGTACGGGTGTGCTATACCGTGTTGATAAATTCGGCTTACCCGCTATGACAGATGCGCAGAACCTCCGGGGAGCGCGTGTGACGGTGATCGGGCTCGGGATCGAGGGGATCGACCTCGTCCGCTTCGCGGCGGCCGAGGGCGCTCGCGTGACCGTGTCCGACCGCCGGACCGCGGAGGAGCTCCGCGAGGCCGTCCAGGCCATCGCAGGGACAGACGCGCGCCTGTCGCTGGGAGCCAACCGCCCGGAGGATGCGAGGGACGCTGACATCGTGCTCGTCTCACAGGGAGTGCCGTCCGACAACCCGGCGGTCGCAGCCGCGACCGAGGCGGGCGTCCCCGTGTCCACGATGCTCGGCCTCTTCATGGAGCGGTGCCCCGCACCCGTCACCGGGATCACCGGCTCGGCCGGCAAGACCACGACCACGGCCCTCGTCGCCTCCATGCTGGAGGACGAGCGGCTGCCGCACGTGATGGGCGGCAACATCGGCATCGGCCTCCTCTCGCTGCTCCCGCAGATCGAGCCGGACACCCGCGTGGTCGTGGAGATGTCCCACACGCAGCTCGACCGCGTACAGGTGAGCCCTCACGTCGCCTGCGTCACGAACGTGACCCCGAACCACCTCGACCGCTTCTCCTGGGACGACTACGTCGGCCTGAAGCGGCGGATCGTGCAGTTCCAAGGGCGCGAGGACGTCGCCGTGCTGAACCTGGACAACGAGGTGTCCCGGGGCTTCGCCAACGCGACGCCCGCCCGCATCGTTGGCACCTCCATGCGAGGAGCGCTCACCGGGGACGGCGTGGCGCTCCAGGGCGACACGGTCGTGGCCGTCGCCGGCGGCGTCGCAGCGCCCGTGATCGACCGCCACGAGCTCGCGCTGCGCGGCGACCACAACGTCGAGAACTTCCTCGCCGCCGTCGCGGTCGCGTCCCAGCTCGGCGTCTCGCTCGAGGCGGCACGCACGACGGCGCGCGAGTTCACGGGCGTCCCGCACCGGCTGGAGCCCGTCGCCACGATCGACGGCGTCACGTACATCAACGACTCCATCGCGACCGCGCCGGAGCGGACGCTCGCCGGCCTCAGGTCGTTCTCGGAGCCCGTCGTGCTGCTGCTCGGCGGCCGCGACAAGCAGCTGCCGGTCGAGGAGATGGCGCGCGAGTGCGCTGCCCGCTGCCGCGCCGTCGTCACCTTCGGCGAGTCCGGAGAGATGTACGCGCGGGCCGTCCGCGACGCTGGCCTCGGCGCCGTTGAGGAAGTGGTCACCGTCGAGGAAGCCGTGCGCGCGGCGCACCTCCTCGCCCGGGCCGGGGACGTTGTTCTCTTCTCGCCGGCTGCGACCTCGTTCGACCAGTACCGCAACTTCGAGATCCGGGGCGCCGCGTTCCGTGCGGCGGTGGAGGCGCTGCGATGAGCCGCCAGCCCGCCCCGAAGCCGAGGGAGAGTGCGCCGAAGCAGCGCGCGCACGCACCCGACTATCTGCTACTGACCACGGTGCTCGTGCTGGCCGTGATCGGCCTGATCGCCGTGTATTCGTCGTCGTACGCCCTTGGCGAGGCGCAGTTCGACGACCCCAACTACTTCGTCAAGCGCCAGGGCGCGTTCCTCGTGGTCGGCATCGTTGTGATGCTCGTCGGGATGCGATTCCCGTATCACCTGCTCAGAGGTCTCAGTCCGCTGCTCATGCTGGTGGCGCTGATCGGCCTCATGGCGGTGCTGCTGATCGGTGTCGAGCAGAACGGCGCCAAGTCCTGGGTCTCGCTCGGCCCGGGCGTCCCGCCGCTCCAGCCTTCGGAGTTCGCGAAGTTCGCGGTGCTCGTCTACATGGCCGCCTGGCTCTCCGCCAAGGGCGAGGTGCTCCACGACGTCTCCCTCGGCGTGCTGCCCTTCGTGGGGATGGTGGGCCTCGTCGGCGCGTTGATCATGGCCCAGCCTGACCTCGGCACCGCCGTGATGGTGGCGTCGATCACGGGCACGCTGTTCTTCGTCGCGGGGGCTCGGCTCTTCCACGTCCTCGTGCTGGTGGCCACGGGTCTCTTCGCGAGCCTCGTCCTGACCGTGACCGGCGGCTACCGCATGGACCGCATCACGGCGTTCCTCGACGCGGAGTCGGACCCGACGGGGGTCGGCTTCCACGCGATCCAGCTGCTGGTCGCTTTCGGCTCCGGCGGGTTCACCGGACTCGGCCTCGGCGTGTCGCGCCAGAAGTTCTTCTACGTCCCGGGCTCCCACACGGACGGCGTCCTGGCCATCATTGGCGAGGAGCTGGGGTACGTCGGCGTCAGCGTCGTGATGCTGCTCTTCGTCGTGATGCTGGTGCGCATCCTCATGGTCGCGCGCCGGTCCGACACGCAGTTCGGCTCGCTGATCGCGATGGGTGTCTGGGCGTGGATCGCGTTCCAGATGCTGATCAACGTCGGCGGCGTCCTGCGGTTGATGCCGCTCACCGGCATCCCGCTCCCGTTCGTCTCGTACGGTGGCACCGCCCTCCTCACGCTCTTCCTTGCGATGGGCGTCCTCCTGGGCGTCTCCCGCTACACCGTCATCGCCGACGTCGACCAGCCCGCCGAGGTTCGCGGCGTCCGCCGCCCGGCGGCCCCGACGTCGCGGCCGGTGGCGGCGACCCGCGCGCCGTCCGGCCGCCCGATGCATGGAGGGTCGCGATGAGGATCGCGCTCGCCGGCGGCGGCACGGGAGGCCACGTGTACCCCGCGATCGCGGTGGCGGAGCAGCTGCGCGCCCTCGCAAACGTCGAGCTGACGTACTACGGGACCAAGCGCGGCGCCGAGCACGACATCGCCCGGCGCGAGGGGATCCCCTTCCGCGCCGTGCCGGCTTCGCAGGTGCGCGTCCGCAAGCCGGTCGCTCTGGCGAAGGGCCTCTGGCGCCTGTGGCAGGGCTCGCGGACCGCGCGGCGCTGGCTCGAGGCCGACCGCCCAGGCGCCGTGTTCGCGACCGGTGGTTACGCCGCGGCGCCGGTGGGGCGGGCCGCGAAGCAGGCCGGAATCCCGCTCATCGTCTTCCTCCCGGACGCCTACCCCGGCTGGGCGGTGAAGTTCCTCGCGCGCTACGCGACCACCGTCGCCTGCGCCGTCGATGCCGCCGTCGACGAGTTCCCGCCGGGGAAGGCGGTCGTGACGGGCTACCCGCTGCGCACCCAGTTCTCCGAGGCGACCCGCGAGGAGGGACGGCTGCGGTTCAACCTCGATCCGCAGCTCCCGACGGTGCTCGTGGCAGGCGGCTCCCTCGGGGCGCGCGCGATCAACGACGCCGTCGTCGATGCGCTGCCGGGGTGGCTGGAGGTCGCCCAGGTCATCCACATCACGGGACGGGGCGACCACGAGCGCGTGCACGAGGCGGCGGGCGCGCTGCCGGGGGCGCTCCGCGCCCGCTACCACCTCCACGACTACACGGAGGAGATGGCGTACGCGATGGCCGCGGCGGACATCGCCGTGATGCGTGCCGGCGCCTCCACGCTCGGGGAGCTGGCCGCGAGCGGCCTCCCGGTCGTCGCCATCCCGGGCGCCTTCTCCGACCAGGCCCGCAACGCCGAGTACCTCGCCTCGCGCGGAGCGGCGGTGCACCTGCCGCAGTCGCAGATCGACGCGCTCCGGCCGCTCGTCCTCGGCCTCATCGAGGACCGTGGCCGCCGCGAGGAGATGCGCGCGCGCATGCGCGCCATCGGGCGTCCGGACGCGGCGAGGCGGCTCGCGGAGCTCGTGCTCGACCTGGCGAAGCGGGAGGCGGCGGCATGATCGGCCTGAAGCCGCGTCCGCAGCGCCGGAACGGGAACGGCATCCCGCACCGCGTCCACCTCGTGGGCGCGGGCGGCATCCACATGTCCGGGATCGGGCAGATCCTGCTCCAGCGCGGCCACGTCGTGACCGGGTCAGACCTCACGCTCTCGGAGCACACGGCGCGCCTCGTTGCCCTCGGCGGGCGCGTCTTCGAGGGCCACCGCGCCTCGAACGTCGGCGACGCCGAGCTGGTCGTCGCCACCGCTGCGGCGAAGGACGACAACCCGGAGATCGCCGAGGCGAAGCGCCTGGGCGTCCCGCTGATCTCGCGTGCCGAGATGGTGCAGAAGCTGCTCGCGGACCGCGACGTGATCGCGGTCGCCGGTACGCACGGCAAGACCACGACCTCCTCGATGGTTGCGCTGATGACCGTGCGCGGCGAGATCGACCCGCTCGTCCTCATCGGCGGCGACATGCGCGACCTGGGGGACGCGAACGCGCGGGACGGCGCCGGGCGTGTCGCCGTGGTCGAGGCGGACGAGTACGCGGAGGCATTCCTCCAGTACTCGCCGCGGATCGCAGTCATAACCAACGTGGAGCCTGACCACCTCGACTACTACGGGACGGTGGAGCGGCTGGGCCAGGCGTTCCTCGCGTTCTCGCGGCGCGTGCGCCCGGATGGCATCCTCATCGCCTGCGCGGACAACGCGTGGGCCGCCTCGATCGCCGGCACGCGCGAGGCCGAGGGCGCACACGTCGAGCGCTACAGCATCGACGCCACCGACGTGGAGTGGCGCGCGACGAAGGTGCGCGGCAACGACCGCGGCGGGCTCGACGCGACCGTGTTGCTCTCGGGCCAGGAGCTGGGGCGCCTCTCGCTCGGGGTGCCGGGGCGCCACAACCTGCTCAATGCCCTCGGTGCGCTCGCCGCCTCGATGCGCGCGGGCGTGGACTTCCACCGCGCTGCGCAGGCTGCCTCCGACTTCCACGGCGCGAAGCGCCGCTTCGAGCTGATCGGCGAGCCGGCCGTGGAACGCGGCACGGTGACCATCATCGACGACTACGCGCATCACCCGACCGAGGTCCGCGCGACGCTGTCCGCGGCGCGTGCCCGCTTCCCGGGCCGGCGCCTCGTCGGGTGCTTCCAGCCGCACACCTACACCCGCAGCCAGTACCTGCTGGACGATTTCAAGTCCTGCTTCGAGGGACTGGACACGCTGTACGTGCTCCGTACCTACGAGGCCCGCGAGACCGCCGACCGTGGCATGGACGCGCGGGCGCTGGCAGAGCAGATCGAGAAGCCGCGGCCGGTCTACCTCGACTCCTTCGACGAGGCAGCCGAGCGCATCGCCGGCGACCTCCGAGCCGGGGATGTGTTCTTCACGATCGGCGCCGGCGACGTCACCGAGCTCGGACCGATGGTCCTCGAGCGGCTCGGGGGTGCGTCATGACCGCGAAGCAGCGGCTGGCCGTGATCTTCGGCGGGCGCTCCGCCGAGCACGAGGTCTCCGTGACCTCGGCTCGCGGCGTCATGCGCGAGGCCGACGCTGCCCGCTTCGACGTGATCCCGGTGGGCATCACGAAGCGGGGCGCCTGGCTCACCGAGACAGAGACCCGCGCGCGCCTCGCCCGGGTCGAGGCGGGCGAGCGGCGCGACATCGGTGACGACTTCGGTGGCGGCGCCTTCGCGTACCTCGACGTGCTCGCGACGCTCCGCTCGGCAGACGTGGTCTTCCCGATCGTGCACGGCACCTTCGGTGAGGACGGAACGATGCAGGGCCTGCTCGAGATGGCGGACCTCCCCTACGTCGGACCGGGGGTCGCCGCGAGCGCCGTCGGCATGGACAAAGAGCTGATGCGCGCGGTCTTCGCGGCGCACCAGATCCCGCAGACCGCCTACGTCGTCCTGCGGGACGAGGACGTCCACTCCCCCACCCGCGAGCAGCTCGACGCGATCGGGACGGCGGTCGGCTACCCGTGCTTCGTGAAGCCGGCGAACGGCGGTTCCTCGGTCGGCGTGACCAAGGCCCGCTCCCGCGAGGACATCGCGGACGCCATCGCCGAGGCGGGACGTTTCGACCGCAAGGTGCTGGTCGAGGCCGCGGTGGAAGGCCAGGAGGTCGAGTGTGCCGTCCTGGGCCACCACGACCCGCAGCCATCTCCGCTGGGCGAGATCGCGCCAAGCACCGAGTTCTACGACTACGCGGCGAAGTATCTCGACGACAGCGCGGCGCTGATCGTGCCGGCCCGCGTCAACGAGAAGGTCGCGGCGCTCGTGCAGGAGTACGCGGTCCGGGCGTTCAGGGCGCTGGACTGCTCCGGCCTCTCACGCGTCGACTTCTTCGTGGAGCCCGGCGGCGGCGTGAAATGCATCGAGGTGAACACGCTGCCCGGCTTCACGCCGATCTCGATGTACCCGCGCCTCTGGCAGGAGGCCGGGGTCTCCTACTCCGAGCTGATCTCGCGGCTCGTGGACTTCGCCCTGGAGCGGCACGCGGAGCGGCGGGTGACGTATGCGTAACCCGTTCGAGAACCTCCGCCTGCCCGGCCGCCGCCAGCGCCGCTACAGCCCTCGCGGGGTCGGCGGACGGGCGCTGTCCCCGCGCGCTCCGCAACGCCAGTACACCGTCGCCCGCGCGGAGCGTCCCAGGCCGCCGCGCGAGTTCAACGTGCCGTGGCGGCGCATCGGCTTCGCCCTGGGCGGCCTCGTGGCCGTCTCCACGGCCATCTACGGCGCGGCGTGGCTCCTCACCGGCGACTCGCTGCGCGTGATGAGCATCGACGTGACCGGCGCCGAGGTGGTGAGCGCCCGCCAGGTGGCCGCGGTAAGCCAGCTCGGCGGCGAGTCCCTGCTCACGCTGGACACCACGAAGGCCGAGCAGGAGATCGCCCTGCTGCCTGCCGTGAAGTCCGTGACCGTCGAGCGCGCGTGGCCAAACTCCGTGCGCGTGAGCATCGAGGAGCACCAGGCGTGGGGCTACTGGCAGACCGCCGGGCGCGTGCAGGTGATCGACGCGGACGGCAACGTCCTCCGTGCGTCCCGACCGGCGCCCGCGGATGCTCCCACCATCATCGATCTCGCTTCGCCGCGTGACCTGGAGGACGGGAAGGGCGCCGACCCCGACACCGTCCACCTGGTGGCGCGGCTCATCGAGGACCGCGTCTTCGAGCGGGCCGGCCTCACGCCGACGGCGTGGGTGTTTCAGCGTGACCGCGGCCTCACGGTCATTGCCCAGGACGGCCCGGACGCGGTGTTTGGCGACTCGTCCAACTACGAGTTCAAGGTTGAGGCCTTCGAGCAGGTGCTCCGTCAGCTCAGCGAGCGCGAAGCGACCGGCTCTCCCCAGGTGGCGGAGGTTGACCTCCGCTTCGGTCGGAACGTGGTGCTGCGATGACGAAGGACGTGCGCTGATGGCCAATCACAGCATCGCTGCCATCGACGTAGGGACGACGAAGATCTGCACGATCGTCGCCGAGGTGGATCAGCACCAGGATCTCCGGATCCTCGGTGTGGGCGTCGGCCCGTCCGCCGGGCTCTCCCGCGGGATGGTGGACAACATCCAGGCAGGCATCGAGGCGATCGCCTCCTCGGTGGAGCGCGCGGAGCGCGCCTCGGGGGCGCGCATCCTCTCCGCGCACGTCGGCATCGCCGGCCCGCACGTCTCCTCCATGAACTCGAGGGGCATCGTCGCCATCGGCGACCCGCGCCACCCGATCACGGACGACGACGTGGCCCGCGCGCTGGAGAGCGCCCGCATCGTCAACGTGCCAACGAACCGCGAGGTCATCCACGTGGTGCCTCGCTACTACGTGGTGGACGGCCAGGACCACGTCATCGACCCGAGCGGGATGTTCGGCTCGCGGCTGGACGTGGAGACCCACGTGGTCACCTCGTCGTCGTCGGCGATGCACAACCTCATGCAGTGCGTGGAGGGCGCCGGCGTCCGCGTCGAGTCACTGATCCTCGAACCGCTTGCCTCGGCGGAGGCCGTGCTCTCCCGCGAGGAGATGCAGCAGGGCGTCGTGATCGTCGACATCGGCGGCGGCACCACGGACGTCGCGGTGTTCGTGGACGGCGCGGTGGTGCATACCGCCGTGCTGCCGATCGGCGGCGTCCACATGACGCGCGACCTGGTGGTGGCGCTGCGCGTGCCGCAGCCGGCGGCCGAGCAGGCGAAGCGGAAGTACGGACACGTCATCCCCTCGATGGTCTCGGAGGACGAAGAGGTCGAGGTGGAGGCGTTCGGCTCGGAGGGCTCGAAGCAGATGCCGCGGCGCCTGCTCGCGCAGGTCCTCCAGGCCCGGACGGAAGAGCTGTTCGAGCTGGTGCTGGCCGAGATCCGCCGCGGGGCCGACCCCGAGGTGCTCTCCGCGGGCATCGTGCTGTCCGGCGGCGCCTCCGCCGTCCCGGGCATCGATCTGCTGGCCGAGGAGGTGATGGGGCTGCCCGCTCGCGTGGGACGCCCTCAGCACCTGGCGGGGCTGTCGGACCTGCTCCACGACCCCGCCTACGCAACGTCCGTGGGGCTGCTGCGATGGGCCCTGAAGGAGCAGGAAATCATGTTCCGTTCGACGCCGGTGGCCGCGCCGGCGCTGGGCGGGATCTTCAAGAAGGTCGCGCATTTGATGCGGGTCATCCTTCCCCAGTGACCGCCCGAATGAGCGCTGAGCAGTACCGCAGGCGCCGGGAAGGTGAGGTGCGATGAACGAGCAGGAACGGTCCCCCCGCCCCAAGAACGGAGGGGATCCGATGAGCGGTGGCACGCTCTTCGACTACCTGGCCGCGGCCCGGCAAGAGGTGCGTGAGCGCCGCCTGTCGGTCGTCCCCTCACCGGAGGACGGTCCCGAGGCCAGCGGCAACGTCGAGGACACCGCCGCGGCTGTCGAGGTCGAACAGGCCCCGATCGTCGACGCCCGCGAGGAGGAGCCTCCGGTGGAGGAGCCCCTGGCGCCGGTGATCACGGCAGCGTCCACGACGAAGCCGGCCGCTACCGAGCCGGAGCCAGCCACGCCGCCCACGGCGTCGCTGGACCTGGCGGCAGAGCCGGCGCCGCCGGGCCTCGCCTCGGAGTACGAGACGGACTACCGGTCGATCCTCGCGGAGCTCGAAGCCGCGCAGGTCGCCACCCCGAAGCCCTCGGCGGCCCCCGCTGCCGAGGCACCGACCACCCGTGCCCCGCTGGGGGAGCAGATGAGCCCGAGGGCGGAGGCCCCGAGCGCGCACGCGCCGCGAAGCGGCTACGGCGTGACAACGCCTCCACCCCCGCGAGCTTCGAAGTCCGCGCGAACGGAAGGTACGCAGATGGCCGAGTTTGAAGGTCTGCCGCCGATCAAGGTGGTCGGTGTGGGCGGGGGCGGCACAAACGCCGTGAACCGCATGCTGGGCGCCCGGCTGCCGGGCGTGCAGTACGTCGCCATGAACACGGACATGCAGGCGCTGGAGCACTGCAAGGCGGAGATCCGCGTCCGCATCGGCGACCGGCTGACGCGCGGCCTCGGCGCGGGCGCGGACCCGCTCCGCGGTGCACGCTCGGCCGAAGAGTCCCGCGAGGCGATCGCGGAGGCGCTGGCCGGCGCGGAGATGGTGTTCGTCACCGCCTGCCTCGGCGGCGGCACCGGCACCGGCGCCGCCCCGATCGTGGCGGAGGTCGCCCGGGAGATGGGCGCCCTCACCATCGGCGTGGTGACCAAGCCGTTCACGTTCGAGGGCGCCAAGCGCCGCCAGCAGGCGGAGGAAGGCGTCCGCGACCTGCAGGACAAGGTGGACACGCTCATCGTGATCCACAACGACCGGCTTCTGCAGCTCGGTGACGACAAGGTCTCCATCGAGGAAGCCTTCTCGATGGCGGACGACGTGCTCCGCCAGGGCATCCAGGGCATCAGCGAGCTGATCACGGTGCCCGGCCTGGTCAACCTGGACTTCGCGGACGTCCGCAAGATCATGTCGGACGCCGGCCCCGCGCTCATGGCGATCGGCGCCGGCCGCGGCGAGAACCGCGCCACCGACGCCGCACGGCAGGCGATCTCGAGCCCGCTGCTCGAGGTGGACATCACCGGCGCCACGGGCGTGCTGTTCAACGTCACCGGGCCGCGGGACCTCGGCCTCCGCGAGCTGGACTCCGCCGCGCGCGTCATCGCGAGCGTGGTGGACCCGGAAGCCGAGATCATTTTCGGCACGAGCCTGGACGACAACCTCAAGGACGAGGTGCGGATCACGCTCATCGCCACGGGCTTCAGCGGCGTGAAGAAGCTCAGCATGAAGCAGGTGCTGGACGCCCAGCAGGACCCGGAGCCGATCAAGCTCGGGCAGATCAAGCCCGACCCGACCTCTCCGGACGCCCTCACCGAGGCGGACCTGCCGACGTTCCTCCGCCGCTCCTTCCCGACGCGCTAGCGTCGAGGGCAGCGACACAGGCAGACGGGGCGGCCTCGCGGCCGCCCCGTTCGCTTGCCCGGCCCGCGCGTTGCCACTCCGCGAATCCATGGTTTGAAGAGGGACGTTCGTCCTCGCAGGCGAGAGCCGTCGGACTCGCACCGGCACGGCGCCGGGGAGCGCATGCTGCCCCTGCGGGGCGCACTCGGCGGAGGTGCGCGATGGACTGGGATCTCGGACCTCGAGGCCTCGGGCTGCTCGTGGCGATGTCGCTCGGATTCGGCGTGGTGGCTCAGCTCATCACGTGGCGGAGCACGCCGCACTGGCTCTGGCTCGCCGTGACGGTCACCTACTTCGTGAGCGGCCTCTTCATCAGCGAAGTCTGGTTCGGCTGGGCCACCGAGGAAGACCTACAGCCGAACATCGACGGCCTGTCGTTCGACGAGGTGCTGCTCATCGCCCCGATCCCCGCGATCTTTGTCGTCCTCGTCACCAGGTTCGCGAGCCGGCGACGCGGTCGCCGTTCGACATCGAGCGCGTCGCGCCTGGTCCGATAGTCCCCCCGCGCGCAGACCTCGCACGCCCGTGCTCAACAGCGCGGGGCGAGGTTGTGCCCTCGTGTCCCCATGGTTGGGGACAACTGAGCGACAAGGGTGTGGATGCCTCCAGTTGAGGGCAGGGGCCCGGGGGCCAATACTCCGAACTCACCACCGGCGCGGCCCCACCCCGGTCCCAACCACCGTCCCTCCCCCAACGAGAGCGCTAACACCCTCCATGAAGTGCCCCTTCTGTGGCCATGACACGAGCAAAGTGATCGACTCCCGCACCACGGAGGCGGGCATCCGTCGCCGCCGGGAGTGCGAGGGCTGCGACGAGCGGTTCACGACCGTCGAGCAGATCCAGCGCGCCGTCGTCATGGTGGTGAAGAAGGACGGGCGCCGCGAGGAGTTCAACCGGGAGAAGCTTCTGGCCGGCCTGCGCATTGCCGCCCAGAAGCGCCCCCTGCCGACCGGTTCGATCGAGGCGATCGTCGAGGACATCGAGGGCCGCCTGCTCGGCTCTGGCCGCCGGGAAATCCCCAGCCGCGTGGTCGGCGAGATGGCGATCACGCGCCTCAAGGGCCTCGACCCGATCGCGTACATCCGCTTCGCGTCCGTCTACCACCAGTTCGTCTCCCTCGACGAGATGCTGGAGGAGCTGAACCGCATGGCGAACGCCGGCCCGTTCGCGCTCGCCCCCGAGCAGGCCCGCCTGTTCGAGGACGACATGGACTCCCTCATCCGCGGCGAGGTGCCGCAGGTCCGCGAGGAAGTCGTCGCCACCACCGAGGACGTCGAACGGGAGCCGGTCTCCCTCGACGCGCGCAGGGCCCGCTAGCCCTCACCCCGCCCGAGCAGGACTCGGGCGTCGACACAGCTCGTTCCCGCCACACAGGACGCCCCGCATCACCCGCCCGCGGGGCGTCCGCATTTCTTGCGCGGACTGCCACCGAGGCACCCAGAACCGGCGTCGGTTATGCGATCCTCGACGCATGGTCACCACCGCAGACCTCCGACTCACCCCGGTCGCGCTGACCGACAACGCTCGCACGGTCCTCGAGCGGCGCTACCTGCTGCGGGACGCCGAGGGCAACCTGCGTGAGACGCCCGAGGAGCTCCTCGCCCGCGTCGCGCTCTACATCGCCTCCTGCGAGGCGACCGAGCCGCTCCGGCACGAGTGGGCGCAGCGCTACTACGACGAGATGGCGGCGCTCCGCTTCCTGCCGAACTCGCCGACACTGATGAACGCCGGCACCGGCCAGGGCACCCTCGCCGCGTGCTTCGTCCTCCCGGTGGAGGACACCCTCGAGTCGATCATGGCCACGGCCGAGGCGACGGCGATGGTGCAGAAGTACGGCGGCGGCACGGGCTTCTCGTTCTCCCACCTCCGCGGCAAGGGTGAGCCCATCCGGACCACGCACGGCGCCGCCTGCGGCCCCGTCAGCGTCCTCCGGCACTACGACGACGTCTCCCGGCTCGTGACACAGGGCGGGAAGCGCGACGGGGCCAACATGGGCATCCTGCGCGTCGACCATCCGGACATCCGGGAGTTCATCCACGCCAAGGACGACGGCGTCTCCGCGACGCGCTTCAACATCTCCGTCGCCGTCACCGAGGAGTTCATGGACGCCGCCACGGCCTCCACCGAGGCCGGACGGACGTTCACGCTCCGCGACCCGCGCGACGGCTCACCGCGAGGCGAGGTCGACGCGGCGGAGCTGCTGGATGAGATCGTCGACTCCGCCTGGCAGACCGGGGACCCCGGCCTCGTCTTCCTCGAGACGATCAACGCGACGAACCCAACGCCCGCCCTGGGCGCCATCGAGGCGACGAACCCCTGCGGCGAGGTGCCCCTCCTCCCGTGGGAGGCGTGCACGCTCGGCTCGGTGAACCTCGGGCGCTTCTGGGACGTCGAGGCCCGCGACTTCGACTGGGACGCCCTCGCCGCCACGGTCCGCGTCGCGGCGCGCTTCCTGGACGGAGTGGTCGAAGGGAACCAGTTCCCCGTGCCCCAGATCGCGGAGGCGGTGCGCGGAAATCGGAAGATCGGCCTCGGCGTGATGGGCTGGGCAGATGCGCTCGTCGCCGCCGGCATCCCGTACGCCTCGGACGAGGCGCTCGCCCTCGCACGCCGCGTGATGGGCCACATCCAGGACGCTGCCGACGAAGTCTCGGAGGCGCTGGGCACCGAGAAGGGCGTCTTCCCGAACTGGGAGCGCTCGATCTACGGCCCGCAGGGCGCGAACCGCCGCTTCCGGAACGCCACCCGCACCTGCATCGCGCCAACCGGCACCATCGCGATCATCGCCGGTGCCTCCTCCGGCATCGAGCCGTACTTCTCGCTCGCGCACTACCGCCGCATGGGGGACGGCACGATCCTGCCGGAGGTGAATGCGCTCTTCCAGGAGGTCGCCCGCGAGCGGGGCTTCTGGAGCGAGGATCTGATGGAGGACCTCGCGCACGGCGACCGCCTCAGTGAGCGCCACGAGGTGCCGGAGGACGTGCGTGCCTGGTTCGCGACGGCCCACGACATCGCGCCCGCGTGGCACGTGCGGATGCAGGCCGCCTTCCAGGAGCACACCGACCTCGCCGTGTCGAAGACCGTGAACCTCCCCCGTGAGGCCACGGCCACGGACATCCGCGACGTGTACCTGCTCGCGCACCGCCTTGGCTGCAAGGGCGTCACCGTCTACCGAGACGGCTCCCGCGCGGTGCAGGTGCTCGCCCACGAGCCACGCGAGGCGCCCGCCTCGACGGGTACCGCCGCGCCGGCGCCGTACCGTCGTCACCTTCCCGACGAGCGGCAGTCGATCACGCACAAGTTCCGGGTCGGAGAGCAGGAAGGCTACATCACCGTCGGCCTGTTCGAGGACGGCACCCCGGGCGAAGTCTTCATCAAGATCGCCAAGGAGGGCTCCACGGTCTCCGGCCTCACGGACGCCGTTGCGCTCCTGACCTCGATCTCACTGCAGTACGGCGTCGGCCTCGAGAAGATCGCGACGAAGCTCGAACAGACGCGCTTTGAGCCGTACGGCATCACCTCGAACCCCGACATTCCCTTCGCGACGAGCATCCTCGATTATGTCTTCCGCTGGCTGCGGCTCCGCTTCGGGATCGAGCTCCCGCGCGTCGCGGGTGAGCGGTTGCTCTCTGGGCTCACCTGCCCGGACTGCGGCGAGCAGCTCGAGTACCTCGAACGTTGCCTCACCTGCCATGCCTGCGGGTACTCGAAGTGCTCCTAGGAGCGCTGGCCCCGGCAACTCACCCGAGTCACCCGAGGTCCTCGACGGCCTCGACGCGGTAAGCAGCGTCCTGCCTCCTGATACGGGCCGGCGGCCACGGCCAGTGCGCACCGAGGACGAGCGTGCCGCTGTCCGCGTAGCGATCGAGCACCGCTCGTCGAGCTGCGGCCGGTGCTTCCTGCTCGCGATCGAGGGCAGGCCTGGTGTCCGGGAACGCCGCCTGGAGCGGCGAGTGCATCACGTCGCCGATGAGGGCGGCCGTCCGCCCGCGCGAACTCACCTCGACCGTGACGTGGCCGGGGCTGTGCCCGTGGGACGGGACGAGCCTCACGTGCTCGCTCACCCGGTGATCGGCGGGGACGAGGTCGACGAGGCCCGCCTCGAACACCGGCGTGATCGAGTCGGCGAGGAGCCGGGCGGTCACCTCTGCCCCGCGGGCGACCTCGTGCCAGTGCATCCACTCCCGCTCGACGAACAGGTGGCGCGCGTTCGGGAACGTCGGCACCCAGCGCCCATCCTCGAGGTGGGTGTCCCACCCCACATGATCCGTATGCATGTGCGTGCACAGCACCGTGTCGACCTCGCCCGGGTAGACGCCCGCGGCCGCCAGGCGGTCGAGGAAGTCCGTGTCGAGCTGGTTGAACGCGGGGATGCCTCCCGCACGATCCTTGCCGTTGCCGACACCGGTATCGACGAGCATCAGGCGATCCGGCGTCCGCAGCACGAGCGTGTGGATGCTCTGAAGGAGATATCCGTCCGCGTTCTGATAGTGCGGCTGCATCCAGGTCGCGCAGGCCGCGACGGCGTCCCGGTCGACGCTTTCGAGCATCCAGCGCACCGAGGTCGGCAGCGTCAGTTCCTCGACGTACGCGATCTCCACATCGCCGAGTCTGAAGGAACCTGCCATGCTCCACCTCCTCGTGCGCGGGATGCTACACCTGGCGCCGGCTCGCAACGTCGCCGATGCGGACGCCGCCTACACTGGACGCATGTACGGACATCGACCGCCACAGCAGGACCCGGAAGACTCCTGGAGCGAGATCTTCGTGATGAGCCGCATCGTGCTCGGCCTCCTGGCCGTGCCGATGCTCGTCATCTTCGGGGTGCTCTTCCTCCTCGGCTCCGCCGTCTGGCTGCTGTCCATCCACCCGTTCCTCTCGCTCGGGCCACTCGGGATCCTCGGCCTCGCGGTCTGGCGCCTGGCGGAACATGACCGGGACGCGCAGCGCTCCCTCGAGGAGGAGATCCTCACCCGGCGACGGCCCTAGGGGCTCCGCCGAGCTGAGCGCCCATGACCGCCACCACCACCATCGCCGCGCGTGTCGCCGAGGTGCGTCAGCGCATCGAGGCGTCCTGTGAGCGCAGCGGGCGGGATCCGAGAGGCGTCACGCTCGTCGCGGTCTCGAAGACGCACCCGGTCGAAGCCATCGAGCAGGCCGTCGCCGCCGGCCTGCTCGCGTTCGGAGAGAACCGCGCGCAGGAGTTCGTCCCGAAGGTCCTCGCTGCCCGTGAGCGCGGGCTCCGCGCGGAGTGGCACTTCATCGGCCACCTCCAGCGGAACAAGGTGCGAGACACGCTCCCGTACGTCGACGTGCTCCACTCCCTCGATTCGGAGCGTCTCGTGGCGGAGATCGCAGCCCGAGCCCCCGGGGTCCTTCCCGCCCATCGACGCCTCCGCTGCTTCATCGAGGTGAACGTCGCCGGGGAGATACAGAAGGAGGGGGTCGCCCCGTCCGAGGTCGCGCGGCTGCTCGCCGCGGCCCGTGCCGTGGAGGTCCTCGACGTGCGCGGGTTGATGACCGTCGCGCCGCGCGTCTCGAATCCCGAGGAAGCACGCCCCGTGTTCCGGGCGCTGCGCGAACTCGCCGCCGAGCACGGCCTGCCCGAGCTCTCGATGGGCATGACGGGCGACTTCGAGGTCGCCATCGAGGAGGGCGCCACCATCGTCCGGGTGGGGCGGGCCATCTTCGGAGACCGTCTCCCCTGACTCGTCCGGGCGTTTCGCCGACGCGGATGACACTACCGGTCAGCCCGTAGGCGCTGCGATCCCTTAGGCTTCGGTGTCATACTCCGCCGGATCGGTCGGGCACCAAGCTCGCCGGGACGGCGCACCGGCGAGGGGTCACGATGCGTATCGGCATCATCGGCGGCGGGTTCATGGGCGAGGCCTTCCTGCGCGGGATCCTCCGCGCCGAAGTGGCCGCGCCCGGGGACGTCGCCGTCGCGGAAGTGGTCCCGGCCCGTCGGGCTCAGTTGAGCGAGCACGGCATCCGCGTCACCGACGACGCGGAGAGCGCCTGCATCGGTGCCGACGTGGTCATCCTCGCCGTCAAGCCGCAGGATCTGCCCGCCGCCGCGGAGGCCCTCACGGGCAAGTTCGGCCGCGACGCGGTCGTTGTCTCCATCGCCGCCGGTGTGCGGCTCGATGACCTCCGCCGCCACACCGGACACCGTGCGGCGGTCCGCGTGATGCCGAACCTCCCGGCGGCCATCGGTGCAGGCGCCGCCGTGTACTATGCCGCGCCCGACGTCACCGCCGCGCAGCGCGCCCACCTGGAGCAGGTCCTCGGCGCCGTTGCCACCGGGTACGTCGAGGTGCACTCGGACGACGAAGTCGACCTCGCGACGGCGGTGCATGGGTCTGGCCCGGGCTATGTCTACCTCATGATCGAGGCGATGGTGGACGCCGCCGTCCGCCAGGGCATGAAGCGCTCGGACGCCCTCAAGCTCGTGCTCTCCACGGTTCGCGGCTCTGCTGAATACGCGATGGAGACCGGCCAGCACCCGGCGGCGCTACGGAACCAGGTGACCTCGCCGGGCGGCACGACCGCCGCTGGGCTCGCGGAGCTTGAGGCCGCCGGCTTCCGGACGGCGATCGACTCGGCAGTGGAAGCGGCGTACGAGCGCGCGCGTGAGCTGGGGGAGTAATCGATGGGTGTCCTGGTCCTCGCCGTCGGCTACCTCGTCCAGTTCCTGGCGTTCGCGATCTTCGCCCGTGCCATCCTCACCTGGTTCCCGATCGACCGGAACGGCCCCATCGCGCAGTTCCTGAACGCCGTCACGGACCCGGTGCTCGAGCCTCTGCGAAAGGTCATCCCGCCGATCGGGATGATCGACATCACCCCGATGGTCGCGATGCTCCTGCTGTTCTTCATCGCGTCGGCGCTGTTGAACTCCGCCTCGAGCTTCTAGCTGCCGATCCCGAGGCGTCCGCGGACCTCCGACTCGTCGAGGTCTGCGACGTCGACGACCTTGGTCCGCGAGGTCTCGCCCGACACGATCGTGACCGCCCCTTTCGGGACGCGCAGCGCCTTTGCCAGCAACCGCACGAGCGCCTCGTTCGCTGCCCCATCGACGGGCGGCGCGGTGACGCGCACGAGGATCGCGCCCTCACGCTCGCCCGCGAACCCCTCGCGGGACGCCCTCGGCGTCAGGCGGACGGTGATGCGCGCCATGACACCATCCTGCGGGGCGCCCGTCGCACCGTCGAGGCGGTAGCATGGATTCACGGCGACTTCGGGCCTCACGCGCCCCGCTATTCCGGCGAGTGACACGAGAGGTGTTGACACTGTAGAACGCGCGTTCTAGTGTTCCGAACAGTCGGGCGGGGGCCTGCACTACTGACTCGAATCAACCGAGAGAACGAGAGGCGCAAGGCCATGGCCGTCGACGAGAAGAAGCACCGCGCGGAGCTCCTGGCGAAGGCGCTCGACCAGATCACGAAGGACCATGGCAAGGGCGCGATCATGCGCCTCGGCGACCCAAGCGCCTCGATGAACGTCTCCGGCATCCCGACCGGGGCGCTCTCGCTGGACATCGCGCTCGGCATCGGCGGCGTCCCGCGCGGGCGCATCACCGAGATCTACGGCCCGGAGTCGGCCGGCAAGTCCACCCTGGCCCAGCACATCATCGCCGAGGCTCAGAAGGCCGGCGGCACCGCCGCCTACATCGACGTCGAGCACGCGCTCGACCCCGAATACGCTGCGCAGTGCGGCATCAACGTCGACGAGCTCCTCATCTCGCAACCCGACACCGGTGAACAGGCGCTCGAGATCTGCGAGGCGCTCGTGCGCTCCCAGGCCGTCGACATCGTCGTCGTCGACTCCGTCGCCGCCCTCGTGCCGCGTGCGGAGCTCGAGGGCGACATGGGCGACTCACTCCCGGGCCTGCAGGCACGGCTGATGTCGCAGGCGATGCGCAAGCTGACCGCGGCCGTCTCGCGCACCAACACCGCCCTCGTCTTCATCAACCAGCTCCGCGAGAAGGTCGGCGTGGTCTTCGGCAACCCGGAGACGACGCCGGGCGGTCGCGCACTCAAGTTCTACTCGTCGGTCCGCATCGACATCCGCCGCATCGAGTCGCTGAAGGACGGCCAGACGTTCATCGGCAACCGCGTGCGCTGCAAGGTCGTGAAGAACAAGGTCGCCCCGCCCTTCCGGCAGGCCGAGTTCGACATCATGTTCACGGCCGACATGCACGGCATCAACCACTGGGGCGACGTCATCGACCTCGCGGTCGAACACGACGTGGTCAAGAAGACCGGCGCGTTCTACTCCTACGGCGACGTCCGCCTCGGCCAGGGCCGCATGAACGCCGTGAAGTTCCTCGGCGAGAACGTCGAGATGGGCACCGAGATAGAGCAGCGCGTCCGCAGCCTCGCCGGCGTCAAGGGAGCCGCGCCCATCGCCGCCTTCGTGCCCGACGAGGACGACGTCGAGGCAGAGGCCGAGCTGTCGATCGACGCGTAAGCGCGCGTCGAGGTCCCTCGATGCCGGTCATCGTCGAAGTCCAGGTCAAGAAGAACGGGGTCGCCGCGGTCTCCATCGACAGCGACGACCCCGTCGTCCTTCCCCTCGAGACTGTCGTCCTCCACCACCTTCGCGAGGGGGTTCACCTACCGCCAGACCGGTGGTCCGAGGTGCACTCCGAAGGCCGGCGCCTCCTCGCCATCCGCAAGGCGTTGGAGCTGCTTTCACGGAAGCACCGGACCGAGCGCGAGCTCGCAACGGCGCTTGCGCGTTCCTTCCTGCCCGACGAGGTCCAGCACGCCGTCGATCGGATGCGCTCGCTCGGCTACCTCGATGACCACTCGTGGGCCACGAATTATGTCGCCGGACCGCGCGCCACCGGCCGCGGGCGGGCGCTGCTCAAGCACGAGCTCAACCAGCACGGCGTCGCCGACGAGCTGGCCGAGGCGGCGGTGATCCAGCACGACGATCGGGCGGCCGCCCTCCAGGCTGCGACGAAGCGCGCGCGCTCCCTCCGATCCGTCGAGGAGCCAAAGCGGACGCGTCGCCTCTACGACTTCCTCCGCCGCCGTGGCTTCTCGGACGCCGTCGCCCGCGAGGCGATGCGGGCCGCACTCGATGGCGCCGTGGCGGCTTCCGACGACGGCCGATAGCCCCTCGGATCACCCGTAACAGGTCAATAAACGTGTTTAAGCACGTGATACGATTCTGTTAGCCGACGACCTTTCGTCGGAGAAGAATCAATCCGGCTTCGAGCGACCGGCAGTGTCCCAGCGATCGCGGTCAGTTGGCCGCGTTCCGCGCACCGCCAGCGGCGCCCGGCCGGTGTCCTGGATACGGAGAACAGCACCATGGATGCGCTGATCCTCGTGGTGGAAGGCGCCGTCGCCTTCCTGCTGGGTGCGGGTCTCGTCTACGTCGTGACCCGCCAGGGCGCGAACAGCATGACCAGGCAGGCGCGCGACGAAGCGCGCATCATGGTCGAAGAAGCTGAGAACCGCGCCCGCAAGGTCGAGCTGGACGCGAACCAGCAGCTCCTCGGCCGGCGTGAAGAACTCGAAGACGAGATCAAGGAGCGCCGCAGCGAGCTGAGCCGCGCCGAGCGCCGGCTCGAGCAACGCGAAGAGGCACTCGAGCGGCGCGCCGAGAACCTCGAACGCTCCGAGCAGTCCGTCCGTGACCGCACCGCGAACCTCGAGAAGACCGAGGCCGAGGTCGAGCAGATCCGCGCCGAGGCCCGGGGCGAGCTCGAACGGGTCGCCCGGCTCACGCTGGAGGAGGCGCGCGAGCAGCTGCTCCAGAACCTGGACGGCGAGCTCCGCGAGGAGGCGAACCGTCGCGTTCGCGCGATGGAGTCGTCCGCGCGCAATGACGCTGACGTCCGGGCGCGCAAAGTCCTCGCGACGGTGATGCAGCGGATCACCTCCGAGGTCACCGCCGAGACCACCGTCACCGTCGTGCCGATCCCTTCCGACGAACTCAAGGGGCGGATCATCGGCCGCGAGGGACGGAACATCCGCGCGTTCGAGTCAGCGACCGGCTGCGACCTGATCATCGACGACACGCCGGAGGTGGTGACCGTCTCCGGCTTTGACCCGGTGCGCCGGGAGATTGCCCGGACCGCCCTCGCACGGTTGATCCAGGACGGCCGCATCCAGCCGACTCGCATCGAAGACGCCGTCGACAAGGCGCGCTCCGAGGTCGAGAAGCTGATCGAGGAGGCCGGCAAGCAGGCGCTCGTGGACGCGGAGGTGACGAACCTCCACCCCGAGATCGTCCGCACGCTGGGGCGGCTCCGTTACCGCTACTCGTACGGGCAGAACCAGCTCCGCCACTGCATCGAGACGTCGTGGCTCGCGGCGGCGCTCGCCCACGAGATCGGCGCGAACGTGGAGATCGCCCGCCTGGGCGGCCTGCTGCACGACCTCGGGAAGGCCGTCGACCGCGAGATGGAGGGCACGCACGCACGCCTCGGCGCGGAGATTGCCCGCCGCTTCGGCGTCCCGCGCGAGGTGGCCCACTGCATCGAGGCACACCACGAGGAGGTCCCCCCGGAGACGGTGGAGGCGCTCGTCGTCATCTGCGCGGACGCGATGTCGGGCTCCCGTCCCGGCGCGCGCCGCGAGTCCGCCGAGGAGTACATCAAGCGCCTCGAGGCCCTCGAGGCGATCGCCAACTCGTTCGACGGCGTCGACCAGTCGTTCGCGGTCCAGGCCGGGCGCGAGGTGCGCATCATCGTGAAGCCCGATCGCGTCGACGACCTCGGCGCGACCCGCCTTGCCCGCGACGTCTCCCGCAAGATCGAGGAGACGATGCAGTACCCGGGTGAGATCCGCGTGACGGTGGTCCGCGAGACGCGAGCCTCGGCCGTCGCGCACTAGCTGTACTGAGCCATGAGGTTGGTGACGCGAGTGATGGGTGGGAGTCCTCCGAGCGCGGTGTGGCCGCGGTGGTGATTGTATTCATGGAGCCAGCGACCGAGCGCCTCGGTGCGTGCGGC